>ENA-ORDP01000112-ORDP01000112.1-marine-sediment-metagenome-genome-assembly--contig:-NODE-112-length-51461-cov-4.736295_pt1 | contig 51461 bp, 47 predicted proteins | sample MGYA00248627_ERZ508539 | MGnify/ENA primary metagenome ERZ508539 (study PRJEB26208, sample SAMN05571518) | marine sediment metagenome | biome: deep sea; feature: Hydrothermal vent; material...
CACCGGTTTTGGGATAAAAGACACGCGCAAACAAAGAGATAAAGCATGGGTAGCGAATCCGGTTGATCGCAACATGCTTTAGGAGGACAAAAAACCACGCAAAAGTTCATTTTCATAATGGCGGCAGTGGCGAAATGAAACCCGATGCCCGTTTGCGCGTTGAACCATCAGCGGGATAGTTCCGGTCTCTGATATCATCCCTGAAAACGCACCAATATTCACTTGACATTCGTTTTGTTTGCGTTTCTATTGCCTATATTTTCGTATTGGTCAGTTGAGCCGTTTAACGAAGCATGGGAGACCTATAAGTGAATAGTGGCAAACTCTTTGACATTTTTGTCATTGGAGGCGGGGTCAATGGGTGCGGTATTGCCCGTGACGCCGTGGGCCGCGGCTATTCGGTTTGCCTGGCTGAAAAGGATGATCTGGCCTCCGGCACTTCTTCGGGCGCGACCAAGCTGATCCATGGCGGCCTGCGCTATCTCGAGCATTATGAGTTTCGCCTGGTGCGCGAAGCTTTGTTCGAGCGCGAACGGCTGTGGGCGATTGCGCCCCATATCATCTGGCCACTGCGCTTTGTCTTGCCGGTCCATAAAGGCTTGCGCCCGGCCTGGCTGTTGCGGCTGGGCCTGTTTATTTATGACCATCTTGGCGGGCGCAAATTGCTGCCGGCGACCAAAACGCTCGACATGCTGAATGACGCGGCGGCAAAGCCGTTAAAGCCGCTTTATAAAAAGGCTTTTGAACTAAGATATTTATTATTCTTTAAAGAGCACAATTTACCAAAAGAAGTTATAAATGATGAAAAAGAAGATAAAAGCACTCATATTGCAATCTCACAAGAAGATGAGCTTATAGCTTATGGTCGTCTCTCGAAAGTAAATACTACTGAATTTCAAATTTCTCAAATGGTTGTATCACCTCTCTATCAAAACCAAGGCTACGGAGTGAAGCTATTACAAGAGATTATGCAAATAGCAAAAAATAAAGGCGCTAAAAATATTATGCTAAACGCACGAACCACAGCAACTAATTTGTACAAAAAACTAGGGTTTGAAAAAGTTGGCAATGTTTACAATTCGCAGAGCACTGGCATTCCCCATATAAAAATGGTTTACATTAAAAACACATAACAATGCGTTTAAGCGGGACGCGGAAAAAGCGCCGCGCCCCTTAACTTAAACGTTATGTGTAAAATATCATAAAGGATTCTATCATGAACGAGAAAAAATTTGATCCCAAAAAACTGCATAAATTGAATGATCCCGGTAGGCTGTCAGACATCCCTCCAGAATACATCTGGGATAAAATAGATATAGTAAAGCCAGATGTATTAGTTGATATAGGTGCTGGAACAGGTTTTTTCAGTGTTCATTTTCTCAATTATGCAAAGAACGGGAAAATTTTTGCCTGTGATACATCCGATATTATGATTCAATGGATGAAAAATAATATTTGTCCCAAATATCCCAATATAGTCCCGTTGAAAATGAAAGAAAATGCTGTGCCTCTCGAAGATGGCATTGCAGACCTGGTTTATATGATAAACTTGCACCATGAGTTGGATAAGCCAGAAACAATACTTGAAGAGTCTTTTAGAATCTTGAAAAATAACGGTGCAATATTTATTGTTGATTGGAAAAAAGAAGATATGCCCGAAGGGCCTCCCACGCATTTTAGATATTTACCTGAACAAGTTAAGGACCAATTGCTGAGCGTTGAGTTTAGAAATGTTAATATTTTTAATGAAATGCCGAAACATTTTTTAGTCGTAGCTAAAAAAAGATAGCTTGAATTTAATACACACATGATCGGATAAGCGGGGGGTAGGGTTAGTTAGATGTGGCCCCCCAGAAAACTGGATAAATGTGTTAAGCTATAAGACAAAGCAAAAAGAGGAGTTCCAGGGTACAAAATACAATAAAATGATATACTGGTAGTTGAAACAAGAGCCGGGGGAACCCCCTGTGAAAAACCTATAGGAGAAAAGGAGGGCGAACAATGAGGTCCTGGATGCATTTCCTTATATTAGCTTTAATGTTTACCGTTTTATCGGCAATAAACCCGCTTCAGGCGAGAGGGCAAGAGGATATATGTAAAGAAAAGGGTATTGTGGTGAGGAACCTGACCACCAATGACCATTGGTATAAAAAGAATGATGGAGACTGTTTTAAATGGAAGGTGAGCAAGATGTTTGTAATCAAACCAGGAGACACCGTTGATATATATTCCGACCTTACCTGTAAAACAACCTATTGCAAAGGGATTGATTATGAAAAATACCTCTCTTACGATAAAAACGGAAACTGTCGCGTGAAGATAATACCGGGATGCACACTCTCTGATATGTAACCGGGCTTAAAATTAACCTCAGAGTTCCGACAGTAACTTCCCGGCCACCTTTCTGTTCATACCCTCAACCCTGGCTACATCTTCAACAGATGCTTTTTTAATGGCCTCAATAGAGCCGAAGTGCCTAAGGAGGGCAAGCCTCCTCTTCTTTCCAACCCCCTTTATATTTTCAAGCCTTGACTCAAGGAGACCCTTACCCCGGAGCTTTCTGTGAAAACTTATTGCAAACCGGTGCGCCTCATCGCGGAGACGCCTAAGGAGGAGCGCATCAGGCCCGCTGTCATCAAGAAGAATATCTGTGCCATCTTTCAGAAACGCCCTGTCAGGCCCCTTTGCTATTGCAACAACATCTATGTCCTGGACCTCCTCTCCCATCACCTCTGATAAAGCACTCATGGCTACCTCAAAGTGCCCCCTTCCTCCGTCTATCAATATCAGGTCAGGAATGTTGCCCTTCAGGTTACTGATTGTGCGTATAACAATCTCCCTCATCATCGAGTAATCATCCATTCCGCTGACATCCCTGATCTTCAGTCGCCTGTACATCTCTTTCCTGAATTCACCATCCTCCCACCAGACAAAGGCGCCAACAGAATGGCTGCCGAAGATTGTGGAGACATCAAAGGCCCCGATTGAGTCGGGTATCTTTTTAAGCCCGAGTCTTTCTTTAAGTTGCTTCATCACTTCCTTTGATGCAGCGCCTTTTCCGGTATGCAGGATAATCCTTGCGTTCTCTGAAGCCATATTGATCAGGTCTCTCTTCTTGCCTCTTTCAGGAAGCCTGATTTTTACCCTTCCCCCTTTTTTTGCAGACAGCCACTTCCCGAGTTCCTCAACTCCCTCGGGCCTTACCTGAACCACAATTTCATCAGGCGGAATTATCTCCTTTGCATAAAAGAGTGTAATGAATTTTTCAAAGAGTTCCTCCCCGGGAATGAACTCAGTATCTTTAAGATGAAAATCCTTTGCACTTATCAGGATGCCGTTTCTTATAAAGAAGACCTGGAAGACCGTATCAACTCCCTCGCGGTAAAATCCTGTCACATCAATATCACCAAGCTCCGGAGAGACCACCTTTTGTGACTCAAAGGCCCCCCTGAGTGCCTGCAATCTGTCTCTTATCCCGGCAGCCTCTTCAAACCTCAGCTCCTCGGAAAACCTCTGCATCCTCCCCTCCAGCTCCTCTATCAACTCCTTCTTCTCTCCCTTCAGAAACCTTTCAACCTCTTTTACCGCCTTGAGGTATTCATCCCTTGAAACAAGCCCGGCACATGGGGCGGGACATCTGCCCATCTGGTACTGAACACAGGGACGCATCGGCCTGTCAAGCCTGTAACGGCAGGGTCTTATGTTGAAGTGTCTCCTGATAAAGGCGAGTGCCTCCCTTACTGATGAAGCCGGGATACAGGGCCCGAAATAGACGGCACCGTCCCTTGTTATTCTCCTGACAACTTCAAGGCGCGGCCACTCCTCATTGATGGTGAGTTTGAGGTAGGGGTAGTTCTTGTCGTCCCTGAGAATGATGTTGTAGCGCGGTTTATGCTGTTTTATGAGGTTTGCCTCAAGGGCAAGGGCCTCAATTTCAGTTTCTGTAACCACAAAGGCAAAATCCCTTAGCCGTTCGAGCATAACCGTCTTTCTTGGTCCAAGGTTTGCAGATTGCTGAAAATAGCTCTTCAGCCTGTTTCTGAGATTCCGCGCCTTTCCAATATAGAGAATCCGTTCCTTCCGGTCTTTAAATATATAGACACCGGGTTTTTCAGGAACGGTCTTCAGTTTTTCTCCCAAGGTAACCGCTTGTTCAGCCATAGCTTATTTTAACTTGAAGCAGGGCGTTATTCTGTGGATCAAGACACCCTTTATCATTTCCCTTATGCTCCTTAAGGATAAAGACCTGGAAAAGGATTATCAGGAGTTTAAGAGATAAGTGGTTGAGGTGAGCTGTATGTCTCCAACTTCCTTCATGGGTGACCATTTAACGAGTGACATATCTACCACCTCCTCGCAATACGAACGGGATAAATACTCACCCTTTATTCCAGGTCCAAAGGCCCGCATTATTGCTTTTTGCAGTTGTTAACCCGCAACCCGATTTTACGCATCCATCTCCGCCACAACGATCTTTTCAAAGACCATTTCACCATCCTTAAAATCAACCTCCAGGGTATCTCCTTCAGCAACCTTCCCCTCCAGAAGAAGCTTTGCAAGGGGATTCAGTACCTCTTTCTGGATTACCCGCTTAAGCGGTCTCGCACCGTATACAGGATCGTATCCAATCTCTGCAAGGCGTTCCTTGGCTGACTCGGTAAGGACTATATCTATCTTTTTTTCCTTCAGATACTTCTTCATCCTGGTTACCTGGATATCAACTATCTGTTTCAGGAGTTCCTTGCTGAGCGGGTTAAAGATTATTATCTCATCGACCCTGTTAAGAAATTCAGGACGGAAGAACGTCTTCAGGTCTTCCATCACACGGTTCTTCAATTCCTTATCATCGTCTGTATTCCACTGAGCCCCTGGTACCTTCTCCCTCGCTTCAAGCAGTTCCTGTATATGAAGACTCCCGATATTAGATGTCATTATGGTGACGGTATTGCGGAAATCAACTGTCCTGCCCTGACCGTCTGTAAGCCTTCCGTCGTCAAGGAGCTGCAACAGTACATTGAAGACCTCCGGATGTGCCTTCTCAACCTCGTCAAAGAGTATCACTGAATAGGGCCTCCTCCTGACGGCCTCTGTGAGCTGTCCACCCTCTTCGTACCCGACATAACCGGGAGGTGCACCTATCAGCCTGGAGACGGTATGCCTCTCCTGATACTCGGACATATCTATACGGATGAGTGCATTCTCGTCGTCAAAGAGGAACTCGGCAAGAGCCCTTGCAAGCTCCGTCTTTCCTACACCTGTAGGGCCGAGGAATATGAAGGAACCAATTGGTCTGTTCGGATCCTGTATGCCTGCCCTCGCTCTCCTGACCGCATCCGCCACAGCCCTGATGGCCTCGTCCTGCCCCACAACCCTCTGGGTTAACCTCTCTTCCATCTTCAGGAGTTTCTCTGTCTCACCCTCAAGCATCCTGCTTACAGGAATGCCCGTCCACTTTGAGACGACCTCTGCGATGTCCTCCTCATCCACCTCTTCCTTGAGCAGACGCCTGCGGGTCTGAAAGTCGTGAAGCTTGTTGTTTTCCTCCTCAAGCGCCTTCTGAAGCTCGATCAGCTTTCCGTATTTCAGCTCTGCCGCCTTTGTAAGATCACCCTCGCGTTCAGCCTTTTGAGAGTCCAAATGGGCCTGCTCTATCTGCTCCTTCAGCTCCCTTATCCTCTGTATGATCTCCTTCTCACTCATCCACTGGGCTCTGAGGGCATTCCTCTTCTCTGCAAGCTCTGCAATCTCCTTCTGCAGTTTCTCCAGTTTTTCCTTTGCATCCTTTGAATCATCCTTCATCACAGCCTGCTTCTCTATCTCAAGCTGCCTCAGCCTCCGCTCTATCTCGTCAAGCTCCGTGGGCATGCTGTCTATCTCCATCCTGAGTCTTGCAGCGGCCTCGTCAATAAGGTCTATCGCCTTGTCCGGAAGGAACCTGTCGGTGATGTACCTGTTTGACAGCACTGCCGCTGCCACAAGTGCCGAATCCTTTATCCTGACCCCGTGATGAACCTCGTAACGCTCCTTCAGTCCCCTGAGTATGGATATGGTATCCTCTACCGAGGGCTCTCCCACATATACGGGCTGGAACCTCCTCTCAAGGGCTGCATCCTTCTCAATGTACTTCCTGTATTCATTAACGGTAGTGGCACCGACACACCTCAGCTCTCCCCGTGCAAGGGCGGGTTTCAGCATATTTGAGGCATCTATAGCGCCCTCTGCAGCGCCTGCTCCCACGATGGTATGCATCTCGTCAATAAAGAGTATTATATTGCCTGCTGCCTGCTCAATCTCCTTCAAAACGGCCTTCAGCCTTTCTTCAAACTCACCCCTGAATTTTGAGCCGGCTATCAGCGCCCCTATATCAAGGGAGATAACCTTTTTGTCTTTCAGTGTCTCAGGGACGTCGCCGGCCACGATCCTCTGTGCAAGACCTTCTGCTATTGCCGTCTTTCCAACACCGGGATCGCCTATCAGGACAGGGTTGTTCTTGGTCCTCCTTGCAAGCACCTGCATCACCCGCCTTATCTCCTCATCCCTTCCGATAACAGGGTCGAGCTTTCCCTTTCCGGCAAGTTCCGTGAGATCCCGGGCATAGCGCTTGAGTGCCTGATACTTCTCTTCCGGATTCGGGTCCGTCACCCTGTGGACACCCCTGACTTCCTGCATAACCTCGAGAACCTTCTGCTCCGTGGCATTATACCTCTGAAGCAGTTCGGATGCCGGACCGCCCTCGGTCACTATACCGAGGAGGAGATGTTCCGTGCTCACATACTCATCCGAGAGGTGTTCCGCCTGTTTCCATGCCTCGTCAAAGACTTTCTTCAGCCTTGCAGAGATGTAGAGCTGCCCCATCGGGGTTGCACCCATCACTTTTGGAAACCGGTCTGTCTCAGCTTCAACGTCTTTCTTTAACAGGGTTATGTCGATCCCTATCCTCTGCAGTATCTGTATGGGTATCCCCTCATTGTCGGACAAAAGGCTGAGGAGCAGGTGTTCAGGCTGAAGTTCCTGATTCCCCTTTGCTTCAGCTACCAGCTGGGCCTCCTGCATAGCCTCCTGTGATTTCATTGTCAATTTATCCATTCTCATAATTCCTCACCTCCTGCCTTAATCTCTGAAAATCCTCCTGATCCTCTTCTCAAATTCCCTCCTGCTGTCTTCTTCAAGGCATTGCAGTATGGAGTCCGTCTCCCTCTGCAGTGACACAAGCCTTCTCCTCATTCTGAGGATAATATCAACCCCTGCCTTATTAACACCCAAGTCTCTCGTGAGTTCCAGTATCAGGTGCAACCTCTCAATATCCTCATCAGAATAGAGCCGCTGTCTCCTTACCCGCTTGGGCGTTATCAATCCTTCCCTCTCATAGAGCCTGAGGGTCTGTGGGTGAACACCCAGCATCCTGGCAACAACACTAATCATATAAAGGGGATGTTCTCTGTCCCTTTCCATCATTATCGCCTCACCATCCTTTGCCTTGGATTCACTTTATACAGTCTTTCCATCTCCCTGAAAAGTTTTTTATCAGCAGAGGAGAGTTCTTTTGGGATTACTATCTTTATATTTACATACTGGTCTCCCCCTTTACCTGTCTTTGGGGAAGGAAATCCCTTGCCCTTCAGTTTGAACCTCTGGCTGCCCTGCGTACCTGGGGGCAGGGTCATCTTTGTCATACCATCAATGGTCGGCACCTCTATCTTTGCGCCAAGCGCAGCCTCGGGGACCGTCACCGGTACTTCCACATGCAAGTCCTTTCCTTCCCTCTTGAATATCGGGTGGGGAAGTATCTCAATCTCTATATAGAGGTCACCCGGAGGACCGCCGGCCATACCAGGCTCACCCTTGCCCCTGAGCCTCACCCTTGAACCATTGTCCACACCGGCAGGTATCTTTACCTTAACCGTCTCAGTCTTTAATATTGTCCCCTTACCCCTGCAATCAGGACATAGCCTTGTTACCTTCTTCCCTGTACCTCTACAGTCAGGACAGGCCTGACTCATACTGAAAAACCCCTTCCGACTCTTTAACTTCCCTGTCCCGCCACATTTCGTGCAGCTCGTAACCCCCTCGGCACCACTGCCGCCACACCTCCGACAAGTAACTCCATGGCTTATTGTTATTGCTCTCGTAACACCTGAAAAGGCCTCATCGAGGGTCAAGGTCATTCTTGTTACAAGGTCAGCTCCTTTGAGCGGGGCCTCCCTGAAACCTGTCCGTGCACCGACAAAATCTGAAAAGAGGTCTTCAAACCCGCCGGCACCAAAGTCATGCGTCCTGAACTCCTCAAATCCGGGGGATGCCTCAAAGCCAGCGGGCCCAAGCCTGTCATACTCAGCCCTTTTTGTCGGATCGCCAAGGACTGCATAGGCCTCATTGATCTCCTTAAACTGCATCTCCGCCCCTTTGTCCCCCGGATTCAGGTCAGGATGGCATTTACGCGCAAGACGTCTGAACGCCTTCTTTATCTCGTCCTGAGAAGCGTCCTTGCTTACTCCCAGCACTTCATAATAGTCTTTCACTCCGGTTGTCATCCTTATCCTCCCTAACTAATAAAATATTATATTACCTGACAAGGCCTTTGTCAAGAGTTTTTTTAATCTTGACTAAAGATACCTAATTATCAGACAGATAGGGCCAATGCTGTCTGTCTGCCGGATAAAGACTGTCACCGGGCATCAATTCACGGTCATTGCTGAAAGTATTGCTGAGGGATTTTTCAGGCTATAATCCCTGAATTATGGTATACTTCAAGTTATATTTTTGACAGGCTGAAAAGCACTTCAGGGACAGAAAGAGAGGATTTTAAAGAAAATGAGCAAAGAACCGAACAAGATTATTTACTCCATGACCGGGGTAAGCAAGTATTATGACAGGAAGCCGGTCCTGAAAGATATCTATCTATCCTACTTCTACGGGGCAAAGATCGGCGTCATCGGCTCGAACGGGTCAGGAAAAAGCTCCCTTCTCCGTATCCTTGCGGGAAAAGATAAGGAATTCAATGGTGAAGCAGCGATCTCTCCCGGCTACACCGTGGGCTTCCTTGAGCAGGAGCCGGAACTGGATGACGGCAAGACGGTGAGGGAGAGCGTTGAAGAAGGGATGCAGGAGATAGTTGATGCCCTTAACGAATACAACCTGATTAATGAAAAATTTGCTGATCCGATGTCTGATGATGAGATGAGCAAGCTTATTGAACGTCAGGGCGAGGTGCAGGAGAAGCTGGATGCCCTGGATGCATGGGACCTGGATTCACGTCTGGAAATGGCCATGGACGCCCTGCGCTGCCCCCCCGGAGATACACCGGTAAGGCTTCTATCAGGAGGGGAAAGGCGCCGTGTGGCCCTTTGCAGGCTCTTGTTGCAGAAGCCGGACATCCTCCTGCTGGATGAGCCCACAAACCACCTTGATGCCGAGACAGTGGCCTGGCTGGAGCATCACCTTAAAAGCTACCCCGGCACCATCATTGCAGTGACACATGACCGCTACTTCCTTGATAACGTTGCAGGATGGATTCTGGAACTGGACCGGGGAGAGGGGATTCCATGGAAGGGTAATTACTCCTCGTGGCTGCAGCAGAAGAAAAACCGTCTGCAGCAGGAGGAGAAGTCAGAGAGCGAAAGGCAAAAAACCCTTCAGCGCGAGCTTGAGTGGATACAGATGTCTCCCAAGGGCCGTCATGCAAAATCCAGGGCGCGTATCAATTCCTACGAGGCCCTTCTCCGTCAGGATATCGAAAAACGGTCAAAAGAGCTTGAAATCTACATTCCACCCGGCCCCCGTCTGGGTGATGTCGTCATCAATGCCGACAGCGTAAGCAAGGCATACGGCGACAATCTTCTTATGGAGGATATGACCTTCTCCCTTCCTCCGGGCGGGATTGTCGGCATCATCGGACCTAACGGAGCCGGAAAGACCACCCTTTTCCGGATGATCACCGCTCAGGAAAAGCCTGACTCCGGAACCTTTAAGACTGGAGAGACCGTAAAGCCGGCATACGTTGACCAGAGTCGCGATGACCTCGATCCGGACAAGACTGTCTGGGAGGTCATCACAGGGGAGGCAGATGTTGTTCAGCTCGGCAAGAGGCAAGTCAACTCACGCGCCTATGTGGCACGCTTCAATTTCTCCGGGGGCGATCAACAGAAGAAGGTTTCGATGCTCTCCGGAGGCGAGAGAAACCGCGTCCACCTGGCACGCATGCTTAAGGAACCGGCCAATGTCCTTCTGCTTGACGAACCCACCAATGACCTGGACGTAAACACCATGCGTGCCCTGGAAGAGGCCCTGGAAAATTTTGCAGGCTGTGCCGTAGTCATCAGCCACGACCGGTGGTTCCTTGATCGTATCGCCACTCATATACTCGCCTTTGAGGGTGACAGCAAAGTGGTCTGGTTTGAAGGGAACTACTCCGAATATGAGGCTGATAGAAAGGCCCGCCTCGGCGCAGCCGCAGACCAGCCTCACCGTATCAAATACCGGCACTTGACCCGGGGGTAAGTGCCGCGGCTTCTGCAACCTCCGCGGTGAAAATCTTCTTTTCCCATCCACGAAATCTGCACTAATCTGCGGCTTTAATGCCTTCCCGGGATAATTCCAGATTATATCCTGCCCCACTTCAAAATAGAAAGATGACTGTTAGTGACAGTTTATATATCGTAGCCAGGAGTAGGATAGTCACAAATAAGTCAACGTAGTCAATGTCCCGATCATATAGAAAATGGCATTATCCCGTGGCTGTAATTCCGCAGGCACATGTAACGTTTGCAATTATCCGGTTTTCTTGATAACATTACATAAAGAGGGTTATCCAGTCAGGAAATTGACAGGAAATCAAAAAAAGCTTGTTAATTGTCATTATTTTTGCTATATTTACAGAAACTATCCGATCTGGTTAAAAAGGGAGCTCAAATGACAACACAGTAGTATTAATGTCACCTTTGACAGATTGTTTATCATTCAGGAAGTCTGATTGGTATCGTGCAGTCCCGCAAGGGGGGGGAGAGAAACTACCACGTACGGTTCTGAGGGGGAAATCGGGCCGAAAGGCCCAGTGACCTACCCGGACCGCAAATAACCGGCATATTCGCATAAACTGAAAATAGAGAAGCGCCCCTATGAACAAATCAAACTTTAAAAATGATTTATGGCTTTGGTTTATTTTTGTAGCACTACTGGCAATCGGGGTTATTGCCGGAGGCTACTGGTACGACCAGAAACAAGTCCAAATGGTTCGCAACTCGAAATATCATGAACTGAAATCCATAGCGCAGCTTAAAATTAATCAGATTGTTGCCTGGCGCAATAAATCCATCTTTGGCGCTCAGGTCTATGCAACGGCCCCTTTATTCAGGGAATCTGCCGTGCGGTGGCTACAAGAACGTGAAAACACCCGTCTGAAAGATCAAATCCTTAAAGGCTGGGAATTAATCCGAAAACATGACAGGTTTAAGAACATCATACTTGCCGGTTTGGATGGCAACGTAAAATTATCGCTCAATCCTGATGTAATTAAGTTGAGTCCCTATGCAAAAAAGATGGTTAATAAAGCAATAACCACGGAAGATGTTGTGTTTGGCGATCTCTTCCGAAGCCCCTCCAGCGGCGCTATATATATTGATGTGATGGCGCCGATTTTCAACACGACCGACCAGACGGTTGCAGTGCTTGTTTTGCAACTCGATCCGGCAAAAGACCTGTATCCTCTGATCAAGTCCTGGCCGAACCCAAGCCCGAGTTCAGAAACGCTGCTCGTAAGTAAGGATCGAAATCAGGTGCTGTTTCTGAACAACCTGCAGCACAATCCTCAGGGGGCTCAGACCGAAAGCCTTCCGCTAACCCGTTTAACTAAGCCGGCGGTTCATTGGGTGTTAGGTCAAGAAGGCATTTTCGAGGGTAAAGACTATCGCGGTGTAACGGTCGTGGCCGATATTTCTCATGTGCCGGATACGGATTGGTATATGGTCACCAAGGTGGACAAAAGTGAGATTCTGGCTGATGCCCGCTATCTCTCACTTTATATCGGGATAATTGTTGTTCTTCTTTTAGTGCTGGACGGCACCGGAAGCGGATTCATTTACAGACACCAACAGGCAAAAATCTACCGGAAACTATATAGTGCTGAAAAAGAGCACAATGACATTCTGGAGGAATTCCGCATTACCCTTTACAGTATCGGTGACGGCGTTATTTCGATGGATAAATTCGGCAGAATTCGTCACATGAATCCGGTGGCAGAGAGGCTTACCGGCTGGAGTGAAGCCGAGGCACGGGACAAACCAGTGGGCGAGGTATTTCACATTATCCACGAAAAAACCCGCAAAGTGCTGAATGATCCAGGCGAGGGGGTTCTCCAAAAAGAAGGGGTTGTGAAACTGCCCGACGATGCCCTGCTAATAGCCCGTGACGGCACGGAGTATCCAATTGCCGACAGTGCTACACCGATAAACGGAGGCAGGGATACAATTATAGGCATTGTGCTGGTTTTCAGTGACGTTACGAAGGAGCGGGAGGCCCGGCGTGCACTGCGTGAAAGCGAAAGACGCTATCGTAATTTTTTCATGGAAGACATTACCGGTGATTTTATTTCGACCCCTGAGGGAGAGCTGCTGGATTGCAACCCGGCATTTATTAAGCTTCTGGGGCTTAAATCCGCAGAAGAGGCCAAAAAACAGAATATGACAACCCTGTTTTCCTCACCTGAAACAAGCGATGATCTTTTAAAGCTTCTTCGTAAAGAGAAAAAAGTGGTTGACCATGAACTGGAAATGCGGCGTGTGGACGGAAAACCCATTCAGGTAATTGAGAACGTCTTCGGAAAATTTGACAACAACGGTAATCTTATTGAATTTCAGGGTTATCTGTTTGACATTACAGAACGGAAGAAACTGGAACAACAGCTCTTGCAGGCTCAGAAGATGGAGGCCGTAGGCCGACTGGCCGGCGGCGTGGCCCATGATTTCAACAATCAACTTAGTGTGATTATGGGATACAGTGAAATGGCGTTAGAGGAGGATGCCACGCCGGGCAGCGTTCGGCACGATTACCTTCAGGAAATCCTGAGAGCCGCGCAGCACTCTGCCGATCTCACCCGCCAGTTGCTGGCCTTTGCCCGAAAACAGATCATTGCCCCCAAGGTGCTTGACCTGAATGACACTGTAACGGACATACTCAGGATGTTGCAGCGCCTTATCGGCGAGGATATTGATCTGAGCTGGAGGCCCGGTACCGGTCTTGGTAAGGTGAAGATCGACCCATCGCAGATTGATCAGATACTGGCAAATTTATTGGTCAACGCCCGGGACGCTATCAGCGGTGTGGGAAGAATTGTCATCAGAACAGAGAACGTCGTATTCGATGAAGCCTATTGCTCCGATCATCTCGGTTTTATCCCCGGCGAATTTGTTCTGCTGGAGGTAAGCGATAATGGTTGCGGCATGGACAAGGAGACGCTGGCAACTATCTTCGAACCCTTCTTTTCTACAAAGGAACATGGTAAAGGAACCGGCCTTGGCCTGGCGACCGTATATGGCATCGTAAAGCAGAATGAAGGCTTTATCAACGTCTACAGCGAGTCGGGAGAAGGGACAACCTTCCGGATTTATCTGAGCCGCTTTGCCGACAAAGCTTCCTGTGCTCCGGCGGCACCCGCTCCTGAGACAGTTCAGCACGGCACAGAAACTATTCTGTTAGTGGAAGATGAAGAGATGATTATGAAAATGGCCAAACAGATGCTTGAAAAGCTTGGCTATACGGTATTGGCGGTCAGTACTCCGGCGGAAGCTCTGCATCAGGTAGAAACGTATCCGAACGACCTTCACTTGCTGATTACGGATATAGTGATGCCGGAAATGAACGGCCGGAGTTTGGCTGACCAGCTCTGTTGCATCAAGCCTGAGCTGAAATGTTTGTTCATGTCCGGCTACACGGTCAATGTCATCGCCCACCGCGGCATCCTGGAAGAAGGCGTGCACTTTATACAAAAGCCGTTCTCAATCAAAGACCTTGCGGCCAAAGTCCGCGAAGCGCTGTCCAAAAACTTAAGGGTATAGCCATAGCTTGCAGATACTCACGGTAAAAACATCCCGAAGTCAATAGCACCAAGTGATGTTTCTCCGGCCCCCAACTGTTATGATATCCTGTTTTCTCTTTATCAATTATCCAGTATTCAAATCGGTCTGTTTTACAGGGCAGCGCAGCCAAATCAGGCTTTGCCATTTGTGCCCTGTACGGGGTGATCAGTCGATGACTCGATCCCTGATACCCCTCCGTTTTAGTTTAGAGCAGCGTTATCACTTATGTCACTGTCCAATTTTTCCAGACCAGCTCTCAATTGGAGATGGTGATAGACTTGCAGCTTTGCCCAATCCTCAATAAATACCCAGACCAGACAATATGCCCAAACATAGGCAACATAAATCCAGGGGATGGGGGTTACGAGGATGCCGAAGCCCACAATCAGTACCGCTATCGTCTGAGTAGCGGCAATGGCAAGCAGCAGTATCGGTGCTGGATAGGGCCTGGTCAGAAACGAGTGTTTTGTACGCGCGACCAAGAGTGTAAGATGTCCGGCAACAGCCAATTTTAAATAAATCAGGGATTGAATCTGGGCATCGTCCAGCTTGAACAAAACCTTGACAATAACCAACAGGCCGAATGTTTCGACGACTCCGATCAGGCCTAAGACGGTTGAGACCGTTAGCACCCGCCGCATATCCCAGCGGACAGGATTAGGTTCCAGCCAGGTATTATCGTAGGCAATGGTCATGATGGGCAGATCGTTGAGCAGTGCCAGCAGGATGATCATCACTGTGGTGATGGGATAGAAATTGAAAACAATCATGGCCAGAGTTACGAAAAACATAATCCGGATAGTCTCTGTGATACGGTAAATCGCATAGCTGTTCATACGTTCGAATATTTTGCGGGCCTCTTCAACCGCCTTGATGATAACCGAAAGCCCGGGCGCAGTGAGGACCAACGCTGCTGCAGCCCGGGCAGCATCTGTGGCCCCGCTAACCGCAATACCGGTATTAGCCTGCTTGAGGGCAGGCGAATCGTTGACACCGTCACCCGTCATGCCTACGATGTGGCCGAGTCTTTGCAGCGCTTTTACAATTTCAAACTTATGCTGTGGGAAAACCTGGGCAAAACCATCAGTGGCCTCAACCCGTACCGCTGTCTCATCACTAATAGCAGTTTTTTCAGATGTTTCACTAAATAATTCAGCAGCCACCTGGATCTGCGTTCCCAGACCCAGTTGCGAACTGATCTGCCTGGCGATAGCAACATTATCCCCGGTAACCATCTTTACTTCAATCCCATGTTCTTTTGCCTGACGGATGGTCTCGGCCGCATCTTCCCGGGGCGGATCAAAAAGCGGCAGAAGACCCAGGAATTCCCAGCCGTCTCCGCCATTGCTTCGAGCCACGCCTAATGTCCGGTATCCCTGCTTCGCCAGTTTGTCCACTTGGGTGTTTATCCGGTTCACCGCATCATCAGGAGGGTGACAAATCCCCAGAATAACCTGGGGAGCGCCTTTGGTCACCTTAAAGGAGTGTCCATCCTGCCCCTTGATCTCTGCTTCAGTACGTTTTCGAATCGGATCGAACGGGATGAATTTTGATTGCGTATAAGTATCCAGAACCCCGGAATCTTCAAGACCTGTGATTACAGCCATATCAATGGCATCCTGGTTCTCGGCCTTGGACGCCAGCGCACCTGCAAGTATCAGGTCCTGTGTGTCCTTTGCCTTGTAGAGCATCGGCTCTCCCAGAGTCAGCTTGTTTTCTGTGAGGGTACCGGTCTTGTCCGAGCAAAGGATATCCAACCCGGCCATCTCTTCAATGGATTCCAGCCGCGTAACTATGGCCTTCATTTTTGCAAGGGCCATTGCACCAATGGCCATTGTCACAGAAAGGACGGCCGGCATGGCTACAGGAATTGCCGCAATTATTAAGATCAGGGCAAACTGCAGTAACGTAAGGAACGCAGCTCCCCGAATCAGCATGGCAACAATGAGCACCGCCGCCAGCGCTAAGCTGAGGTAAATCAGGTAATTGCCAATGGTGAGTACCGCCCGCTGAAAATGGGAAACTGATTTTGCAGTGGAGACCAGCTTGGCTGTTTTCCCGAAAAAGGTATTTGCACCGGTTGCCACCACCAACGCCACCATTTCACCCTGCTTAACCACTGAACCTGAGTAACCCACGTCACCGATTTTCTTGTCTACCGGCAGCGACTCGCCGGTCAGTGCCGACTGATCCACACTAAGGTAGTCACCTTCGGCCAATTTAATGTCTGCCGGAATAATGTCGCCCAGTCTCAGCCGTATAATGTCGCCGGGAACCAGGATGGCGGCATCCTCTTCCGACCAGTTGCCATCCCGTTTAATACGCGCCTTGAGGGCAAGCTGTTTCTTCAATGCATCAACGGCATTGGCAGCCTGATGCTCCTGCCAAAAGCCAACCATTGCATTGAATAACAGTAAAACACAAATGATGATAAAGTCCACCCAATGCTGTACTGCTGCGGAAAGAACTGCCGCTACTTCGATCATCCAGGGAATAGGCCCCCAGAAATACCCTAAAAACTTCAGGACTGGATTGTCCTTCTTTTCCTGAAAGCTGTTAGCTCCGTACTGTTCGAGTCGCTTTTGGGCCTCGGCGCTGCTTAAGCCATCGCTGCTGCTATCAAGGGTCTTAAACAGCGAATCCAGACTCTGTTTTTGAGCACTGTCAGTATTGATCACGGTTGTTTCCATTAAAGTCCCTCCGCTCATTGTTTATTTATAGTCTGTATCCCTGAGACTCCGATCGTGTTTTTGTAATAATTCTTTCAATCTCCACTCTCAGAATATAAAGCCGTCTCATCTTTGATGATCAATGAAGACTCCCCGCCACAGAGACGGCGGTGGATCTTCAGGAAAATTTCATTAAGATTTACCCCCATCCCCCTTCCTGAAGGGAATTATGAGGAAACCCCACAGCAGAGACTATCGGGTATTAAAAAACATAATCAATCATAACAACTTCTTCTCAATCCTTCTGCTACTTAGGTAGCAGAAGAATGAAATACTGAAACTCTCCGCACCACCATGGGGTCTCAACATAGGTACCCTTTTTGACAAGAAAAAACTGAAGGAGGCACCCCCGTGAATAAGTTTAACAGTATTTGCAGACAAATTCCCTAAATATTTTCAAAGATATACCACCTTGGTCCTTTTAGTAAATGAAAATGCAATTTATGGTACAAACCACAGCGATTCACGGTTAAAATCAGTGCGGGATTGCTTCGTCGCTGACGATCCTCGCAATGACATTGCGAGAACCTTTTCTATCATTTGGGAAGTTTATAACAGCAAAACAGGTTGTTCTAAGGATTTCCCAAGTTGAGGAAGGAGGAATTGTGGGAAGGGGAGTTTTGGAGTGATGGGAAGGACCTGGGGACAGTGGGAGATGCAACAAACGAAGAAGTAATAAAGCGGTACATACGGAACCGGAACCTGGATAAATCTGAAGTAGAGCGAAGAAGAGGGCAGTTAAGGCTGTTTGCCATTTGAGTAAGTTTGTTTTTCAGGATACCCCGCTGTCTCTGCAGCGGGGAGGTTCATTTGACGCTTATTAAATGTTATGGAAAATCACTCCCGTTTCAAAGATGCTTCAGATCGTCTTCCTTTTTGGCTTCTCCCTTAAGTTTCTTCTCTATATACTCCTTTGCCACAGCCTTTCCCCCAAGGCCGAAGGCAAGCGAGAGTGCAAATACAATTCCTCCGAAAATTACCGTGAAGGTAACGATTACTGTATCGCGGCCTATGCCGAGTTGTTCCAGTGCCATTGTAAAGGCCAGCAGGAAAATAATGGTTTTGACGGTTTTGCTTAATAATCCCGAGAATTTTATTCCTGAATTTACAGAAGCTATCAGTGTTGCCCTTCCAGCAAAGTTGCTGAGTATATAACCGACTATAATAAGTAGCGCAGAGACAAAAACATTAGGGAGATAGAGGAAGAATTGCTCGAGGAGGTCCTCAATGGCCGGGATTTTCAGGGTGTAAAGTGATATTATAAGGAAAACGATTACCACAAACCAATAGGATATCTGGCTCAGAACTCTTGTGGGGGTTGTCTTTATTCCACCCCTTTCAAGTCCCTGGGTTATTCCCATTCTTTTACAAAATCGGTCTGTATTTAATATCTCAAGTGTTTTCTGGAGTATACTCTTAATAATCCATCCCAGGAGAAATCCCAAAATAAATATAACCAGAGAACTGAGAAGGTTTGGCAAGAATTCGATAAACCTCTGGAAACAGTCCATCATAGGTGCTGTTACGATTTTATCGAATAAATTTTCCATAAAAACCCCTCCTTGAATTAATCATTCATTAATGGTTTTTGCTTATTGACCGTTACCCTGCCCAGATTCACTCTTCTTCCTCAACCCATCTCTCAATCAGATAGGGCTTTCCCTCTTCAAAGGCGGTACAGAGTTCTTCCAGCCTTTGCTCTACTTCTGTAGCTGTGCTTTCCCACGTTTCTATCACAAAAGAGGCTACCTTGCCAAGATATAGAGGCGTAAGAGACTTTATTATATGCTCCCGACTCATCAATTTTCTGTGACAGGCTATGGCGAAATTGTATACGATCTCCACCCATATATTATCGGGAATAGAGAATTTCTCTTTTGGCTTCTCTCCCACAGTTGCGAGAAACCACATTAATTCCCCGGGTAAAAACGATTCGTACATGACTGAGAGTTCTTTCACACCAAGTCTGAATTTCTCTATCATAGCATCAAGATTGACTTTGATGGGTTCAAGACCAACCGAGTATACAAAACCAAATGTAGGAACAGGTTTCGACCCCTTTATCTCCTTCCATATTGTGGCATATTCTTCCATAAGATTAAAGACGGAGATCACCACCTGATGGAGCATTGCACTGAGGTCGGAACCCGGTTCCTTGGGGTCGTGGATCTTTGCCCCCAGGAATGCCTGACATACCTTGAAGGTATTTGCAACAGCAGTTGTGGTCATCCAGATGTCGATCCCGAAACGGGCTACGTCTGTCTCCCATACATTTTTCGACAGATAAAAAGATGCAAGCCTGCCTGAGAGCCCGAAGTCTCCTCCTATGGGCTGACGGATTCTATGTCCGTACAATGCCCTTGTCATCGGGTAAACAATAGTATTAGTAATTGTGCCGTCATATTTGTGCCTGTGATAATACGGGGAGACGTAATCATATCCTGCATTGAGAACCGGCTGGATCAGAAGTTCAATCCATTCAGGAGTTATACTCCTGAGGTCGGAATCCACCACCACGCAGGCCTTTACATTAAGTGTCTTTGCTATCTCAAAGATGGTCCTGAATGCACTCCCTTTCCCGGGAATCCCATGATAGGGTGTAATAATCTTATGGAGGGTTCCCACCCTGTGATGAATAAGTATGGAGTCGAAATCAACAGTCGTCTCTCTGACAACATCCATGGTTCCATCAGTTGATCCCCCATCGGAATTTACAAGTACGGACCTGGAGTCAGGGAAGTATTTTGAAAGTCCCGCCTGAACAGCCTTCACAACATGTCCGATGGTTTTGGCATTGTTATAACTTGGAATGCCGACAACTATATCGGCCTCACCAAGTTCATTGACCTTTTCCTGAACATCCTTTCTCAGTACTATTGTGTTTTCAGGCATAGTTATGATATTTGGTCAGGATATAGCCTTAAGCAAAACACATGCAAGTTCGTTATTCACCAAAATTAGCTCCATACTGAGACCTATGCGGATTTTTGCTGATAATATCTTTACATGTTGTGTGTTGCATGCTTTTAGTTGCAAGTAACAGATATGCCTGCCTCGTGACTTGAGAAACGTTGACTAAGCAACCGAAATAATGGTTAAATTATTACTGTATTACCAGTATTATATCATTCAGGCGTATGATGATACAACCTTTATTAGTTGGGAGGGCATGATGAAGAGAATTCCCATGACAGAGCCGGGGTTCCGGAAACTGAAAGAAGAGTTGGAACATCTTTTTAAGTTTGAAAGGCCAAAAAACATAAAAGATATTGAAGAGGCAAGGTCACATGGTGATTTAAGCGAGAATGCGGAATATCACGCTGCCAAAGAGAGACAGTCCTTTATCGAAGGCCGTATACAGGAGCTGCAGTCCAAGACAGCACTGGCCCAGGTTATTGACACTTCAAGAATCAAAAGCGACAGGGTTACCTTTGGTGCAAAGGTGAAGGTTTATGATCTTGCAACAGATGAGGAAAGGCTGTTTCAGCTTGTTGGGCCCGATGAGGCGGATGTCAGCAATGGCAGGATATCAATCACCTCGCCTGTCGGCAGTGGGTTGATGAGTAAAGAGGTTGGAGATACGGTAGTTGTCAATGCGCCGGCAAAAACCATAGAGTATGAGATTATAGAGATCAGTTTTGAGTAGGTTTTTCCAGGCAGAGGTTGCAGGAAATATCCACCTGTCTCAAACCCATAATATTCTCAGGATTACCCCTTTGCAACCCCATGTCAGTCCTGCTCCAGGGCAGTTTTATCTGCTGAGAGCATCTGAAACCCTTGATCCCCTTCTCAGGAGACCCTTCAGTATCTTAAGATGGGATGATGCTCATCTGGAGTTTCTTGTAAGGTTGAGGGGAGGGGGGACTCTTCTGTTGAGAAACATGATGCCCGGTGACGGTATCGACGTGTTGGGTCCCCTCGGCAAAGGCTATCCTGAACCCCTCAAAGATGAGACTCCGATACTTGTTGCCGGTGGTGTCGGGATAGCGTCTGTCTTTCCCCTGATAGGGAGTTTACATGCTGGAACCCGTCTCTTCTATGGCGCCATGAACTCAGCGGAGCTCTATCTCCTTGATGATATAAAGAAACTTGCAGGGCATATCCATATAAGCACTGATGATGGCAGCAAGGGGTTTAAGGGCAATGCGGTTGAGAGATTAAATGAATCCATGGATGACCTTGCTGTTGCAAAGCCCACTGTATATGCCTGCGGCCCTGAAGGGATGATAGCATCTCTCCTGAAGGTCCTGAAGGATAGGGGCATTCCGGGTTATATCTCCTTTGAGGAAAAAATGGCCTGTGGTATCGGCGCCTGCCTTGGGTGTGTCATAAAGACAAAGCAGGGGTATAAAAGGGTATGTAAGGAAGGGCCGGTTTTTAATGTAAGGGAGATAGTGCATTGAACGTGAACCTGTCAGTCAACATAGGGAAGATTGGACTGAAAAATCCTGTTATGACCGCATCCGGGACATTTGGTTACGGGGAAGAGTATGCCGAGTTTGTTGACCTTGCCGGCCTCGGTGCAATTGTGGTAAAGGGACTTTCACTTTTGCCCAGGGAAGGCAACCCTCCTCCACGCATTGTGGAAACCCCTGCGGGGATGCTTAATGCCATAGGGCTTCAGAACATAGGTGTGGAGAGTTTTATAGAGGAAAAACTCCCGTTCCTGAGACAGTTTAATGTGCCTGTAATCGCCAACTTCTTCGGTGACTCCATGGATGAGTATGTGGGGGCGGCAGAGAGGTTAAGCGATGTGAATGGTATAGAAGGTCTCGAGATGAATATATCATGCCCCAACAAGCAGGCAGGCTGGCTTGTTTTCGGTACAGACCCGGAAACCACCTTTGAGGTCGTCAGTGCAGTGAGAGAGGTAACGGATCTTACGCTTATAGTTAAACTCTCACCGAATGTGACGGATATTGCACTCATGGCAAGGGTTGCAGAGGATGCAGGGGCTGATGCAGTATCTCTGATAAATACGGTCTCAGGGATGGCTATTGACATAAAGACGAGAAGACCGAAGCTGGCAAATATTACAGGGGGGCTGTCGGGTCCTGCTATCAAGCCCATAGGGATAAGGATGGTTTGGGAGGTCTTCAGGGCAGTCGGTATTCCGATTATAGGTTCGGGCGGGATTATGGACGGAGAGGATGCAATCGAATATATGCTTGCCGGTGCTACTGCCGTGGCAGTGGGAACTGCAAATTTTGTAAGTCCAGCCGCAACAATGGATATATTATCAGGGATAAAGGATTATATGACTACCTATGGAATCAAAGACATTTCCAGCATTAAAGGAGGCTTGATATGGGAACGATAAGACCTTTAATAACACTAACCTCTGATTTTGGAACGAAAGACCCCTTTGTGGGACAAATGAAGGGGGTTATCCTTAATACCAATCCCGACGTTGAAATGGTGGATATCACTCATAACATCTCACCACATAATATAAGGGAAGGAGCCGTCCTTACGGGCCTGAGTTATGAGTATTTCCCTGTCAGGACAATACATATAGTGGTGGTTGATCCGGGAGTGGGTTCAAGGAGGAGGCCGATTATAGTGGCGACACAGAACCATTACTTTGTCGGGCCTGACAATGGTCTTTTTTCGATGGTATATAAAAAGGAAAAGGACTCCTTTAGTGTTACTCATATAACTGCCGAGCATTACTTCCTTAAAAAAGACTCTGCAACATTTCATGGCAGGGACGTTTTTGCACCAGTGGCCGGGTGGCTCTCAAAGGGTATTCCCGTTAGTCACTTTGGCGCTGAAATAGACGATTTTATGAATATCCATCTACCCGAACCGGGAAGGCCTTCCAGGAATACAATTGAAGGGGAGGTAATATATATTGACCGTTTCGGCAATGCAATAACCAACATATCTTCAGACCTTCTCAGGGATTCCCTCAATGGAGGTGAAAGATTGAGGATTGTATTGAAGGGCAATGTGGTTTCATTCAGGAACTGCTACTCAGAAGTGGAAGATAAAGATCTTTATTGTCTTATTAACAGTTGTGGGCTTCTCGAGTTTTTCATTTTCAGGGGAAATGCAGCAGAAAGTTCCGGGATCAGGATAGGTGACATTGTAGGCATTATAAAGAGCTAAACTGAGGCATTCTTAACAGGTCCAAGAACCGTAAGTGCGAATTTTCTGTCAGTGAAGAGTCTGTCGGAGAGTTCTCTTACCTCAGAGAACCGGACTCCGTCAATGGCCTTTATAATCTCTGAGGGAGATATATGTTTTCCGTAATAGATTTCCTGGCGGGCAAGGTTGTTCATCCTTCCTGATGTGGATTCAAGGGCAAGAACAAGGTTTCCCTTGAGTTGTTTTTTTGCCCTTGTCAGTTCGTCTTCAGATACCGTATCCTTGAAAGTGACGAGCTCCTCCTTTATTATGTCTATTACCTGCTGGTATTTTTTCCTGCCTGTTCCGACGTAGACACCGAAAAGACCCGAATCATGGTAGGAAGAAGTGTAAGAATATACAGAGTAAGCAAGTCCCCTCTGCTCCCTGATCTCCTGGAAGAGCCTTGAACTGACTCCGGCCCCGATAACGGTATTCATCAACAACATTGCATATCGCTCCGGACTCCCCTGGGCAATACCCTCCGTACCGATACAAAGATGTACTTCTGCGCAGTCTTTTGATACCACTTTCGTTCCATGATGAAATCTCTGTTTTGAGTAAGGGTGGGGTTGGGAGTTGTTGCTGATTGTGCCGATGGAGCTGTTAAGCCCTTTTAAAACCTCTTCATGCTCAATATTACCTGCACATGATATGACAATATTGTTGATGGTGTAATGCTTTTTTATATGTTCAACCAGGTCTTTTTTCGTGAAGGACATTACTGTTTTTTTAGTGCCAAGAATGCCCAAGCCAATGCCTTCCCTATTCCAGACATATTCACTGAACAGGTCGTGTATGTAATCATCAGGCGTATCTTCCACCATCTTTATCTCTTCAATCACAATACCTTTTTCCTTTTCTATCTCGTCTTCAGGTAGCCGGGAATGAAGAAAAATGTCCATGAGCAGGTCAATGCCTCTTTCAAGATAATCGTCGAGCAGCTTTATGTAGAATGTTGTTGTTTCCTTGGATGTGTAGGCATTGAGGTCTCCGCCAAGGGAGTCTATTTCAACGGCTATCTCTTTTTGTGAACGGCTGTTTGTCCCTTTAAAGAGCATGTGTTCAAGGAAATGGGATATCCCGTTTGTCTGACTTGTTTCATATCTTGATCCCACCTTTACCCAGATGCCGAGACATACTGAACGGACACCCTTTATCCGTTCCATCAGGACGGGTATTTTGTTATCGAGATATTCTTTTCTGAACATGGTCTGTGCTCCAGATAGTTATTATAAATATATTGTTTTACCTTTCCCCGGCGTCTGCCTGTGTGTTGTATGCAGACAGGGAAATGGGGTAGGGGATCTAAGATTGAAGAAGTAAAGTTATAAGTTGAAGGGCAAATCTCAGAGGCCTGCTTTTTAAACAAGCCTCTAAAACTCAGAGCATGCTCTGTCTATCCCTTTGTCTTTCCTTTGGCCTCTTCCCGAAGGGCTTCTTTTCTGCTTAACTTGAGTCTTCCCATATCATCAATCTCTATGACCTTGACAGAGAATTCATCACCGTAATTGATCACATCTGTAACCTTCCCTACACGTTCATCCGATATCTGGGAAATATGTAAAAGTCCTTCCACTCCGGGCAGTACTTCCATAAAGGCACCGAAATCGACAATTTTCTTGACCTTTCCCATATATATCCTGCCTACCTCGACATCCTGTACAATCCCCTCTATAATCTCTTTTGCCTTCATGGCTGATGCCTCGTCGGCAGATGCAATATTAATGAGCCCTGTATCGTTTATATCTATTTTTACGCCTGTCTGCTCGGTTATTCCCCTGATCACCTTCCCCCCTACTCCGATTACATCCCTTATCTTCTCCGGCTTGATCTGCAGGGTATATATCCTTGGTGCATTGGGAGCAAGATCCTTCCGGGACTCAGACAGTGTCTCGTTCATCTTCTCCAGTATGTGGAATCTTCCCGCTCTTGCCTGCTCAAGGGCCGACTCCATTATCTGCCTGGTTATACCGCTTATCTTCACATCCATCTGAAAGGCGGTTACGCCTTTTTTTGTTCCGGTAACCTTGAAATCCATATCTCCGAGGTGGTCTTCAAGACCAAGTATGTCTGAGAGTATTACGGTCTTGTCACTTTCATGTATGAGTCCCATTGCAATACCTGCCACAGGCGTTTCAATGGGTACACCGGCGTCCATGAGTGCAAGGGTTGCACCACAAACAGTTGCCATGGATGAGGAGCCATTGGATTCCAGAATATCAGAGACGATACGTATGGTATACGGGAATTTTTCCTTGGAGGGTATCACCGGTTTCAGTGCCTTCTCTGCAAGTGCGCCGTGACCGATCTCTCTCCTGCCGGTGAATCCAAGTCTCTTCACCTCGCCGACACTGAAGGGCGGGAAGTTGTAGTGGAGCATGAAGGATTTAAATGTTTCACCTTCAAGGGCGTCTATCCTCTGCTCGTCCGCTGATGTACCAAGGGTTACTGCCACAAGCGCCTGGGTCTCGCCCCTGACAAAGAGGGCTGAACCATGCACTTTAGGCAAAAAACCAACCTTGCCGTAGATATGCCTTATATCCTCAGGCCTTCTCCCGTCGGCCCTCACACCTTCCTCTATGATCATTCTCCTTACAAGGTCTTTTTCAATATCATGGAATATCCCGGATATCTCTTTTGCCCTGTCCTCTTCTTCAGAGGCAAACTTTTCAAGTACCTCCTCAAGCAGAAGGTCTAACTCCTCCTGTCTCTTCATCTTTGAGGGTATCCTGAGGGTCTCTTTCATCCTGTCAATTACAAAAGATCCGACCTCTTTTTTAAGTGCCTCATCAATTTCGACTGAATTGATTTGCCTCTTGGGTTTGCCGCATACCTCTGCAAGTCTTCTCTGAATTGTGTTTATCTTTTTTATCTCTTCATGAGCGGAGTCTATTGCCTCCAGGACAATCTCCTCTGATACCTCGACTGCGCTCCCTTCAACCATCATGACGGCATCATCCGTTCCGGCTACAACAAAGTTCAGCTCCATCTTTTCAAGTTCTTCCAAGGCGGGACATACTACAAGCTTTCCGTCGATCCTTCCAACCCTTACTGCTGATACAGGACCGTCAAAGGGTATATCCGATATCATAAGGGCAGTGGAGATACCTGTTATTCCAAGGATATCCGATACATTTTCATCACCAAACGAGATGACTGATGCTATGCCCTGTGTTTCTGAACGGAAGCCATCGGGGAAGAGTGGTCTGATGGGCCTGTCAATCAGGCGGGATGACAGCACTTCTTTCTCGGAAGGTTTTCCTTCCCTTTTAAAAAACCCCCCTGGAATCTTGCCTGCCGAGTAAGCCTTTTCCTGATAATCAATAGTTAATGGAAAGAAGTCAAGGTCTTTCCTTTCCCTCTTTGAAGCTACTGCTGTGGCAAGCACCACAGTGTCACCATAACTTATTAAAACCGAGCCATCAGATTGCTTTGCAAGTTCCCCTGTTTCAATTATAAGCTGATGTCCTCTGATCTCATGTTGTTCTCTGTGTGGAGCATCAATTTCCGACATGTAACCCGTCACCTCTACTTTCTTAATCCTAAGCGCTCAATGAGCTTCTCGTACCGCTGTTTATCGCAGGTTTTCAGGTATTTAAGGAGTTTTCTCCTCTGGGACACCAGTTTCAGTAATCCCCGCCTTGAATGGTGGTCCTTTTTGTGGACCTTGAAGTGCTCTGTGAGATAAGTTATCCTCTCCGTAAGCAAGGCTACCTGCACTTCCGGTGAACCGGTATCCTTCGTGTGTACCTTAAATGCTTCGATAATGCCGTCTTTTTTCTCTTTTGTGAGAGGCACCATATCACCCCTTTCTTTAAATTATTAGAGAACCGTGCACAAAATTATAAACACAATAATTATGTAACAGTCTCTCTTATTGATTTTCATTAAACCTGTGTTAAAATAATCTGTCTTTAAAGATACCATAGTAGCGCTTGAGATGTAAAGGATCTCAGGCTATCCCCGGCAATTCACGGTGAAGGCAAAAAGAGGAGCTATAAAGATCTCAGAATACTATATCCGGCAGTCAAAAGTCTGGAATTATTTTCCCTGTGTTTTCAGTAGGTTAGCCTACTACATGCCTGGGTGTAGATAAATGCTTAGGACTATTATGATAGCCTTTCGATAGAAAATACCTTTGCGAAATTTATTTCCTCTGTCTTGCGCAGAACCTCATTCATACTTGTTCTTTGCCTCAGCAGAGACTGTGGGGGATTGAAAAGTTAATTAAAGATACCTGCCTGCCTGTTGACTTTTCCTGAAATCTTCGTAAAAAACTGTTATAATAATATGGGAATTTTTTTTGCTTTTTGCTTTTAGTATCGAGCGTTTTATTGAATGAAGAGCATACGTTTCAATCGGGGGGGGAGAGACCATATTGATGAAGTATCTAAATAGATTGCTCCCGCTTTTAGTCCTTCTCTTCACAGCGCTATTGCTCATGCTGCTCTGTTATTCAGGAAAGAAACATAATGATGAGATGCTGAAAAGACATGTCCTCTCATTGTTGGAGGGCTCAAGGGTAAGGCTCAGCGAGACCATTAAGACAAGGGTTCTTGCTATTGAGGCACTTTCAGAACACCTTCAGGATCATATCTGGAAGGGAGACACGATTGAAGGAATGAAAGAGATGTTTATCATGATCTCCGAGCCCATATATAGAACATTTAAAGGGTTTCAGTCCATTAACTGGGTTAACAGGAATGGGGCTATCAAGTGGACTTATCCCCTTAAAGGTGAAGAGCTTGTGAAGGCAATGGCCGGTGACTATTCACAGGAAGCTATGCTGAAGGCTGAGAAGTCCCGTTCGTTCAGTATTACACCGGTTATAGAAACAGCCGGGAATAAGCCTGTAGTGGAAATTTATTACCCGGTAGTGGACAAAAGGGGTGAGATAAGGGGATATGTAGATGGTGTATTTGAAATAAATTCCCTTATTGACGCTTCTGTTGCAGATAGGCTTGATGTTGATTTCATGGTGATGCAGGAGGGGAAAGTCCTGTTTTCATTGCGGCGTGAACCACTTGAAGGCAGGTGGCCCGAAAATCACAATAGCTCTCTTGTTAATAATAGCATGGCGGAAGACGTTGTTAATATTTCCGGTCTGTCCCTGACCCTCCGGATGTGGCCGACAGAGAGGCTGACAAGACTTTACAGGGTTACACACAGGGGGCAGTGGCCCATCTTGATAGGACTGCCTTTTATGGCGCTTGCACTCTCCTATGCTGTTTATATACTCCAGAGACATTACGTTGCACTCAAGACAAAGGACCGGGAGCTTCGGGAGTCCGAGCTAAAATTCCGTTCCCTTGTCGAACATTCCCTTGCAGGGGTATATCTGATTCAGGATGGTCTTTTCAGGTATGTTAATCCAAGGTTCTGTGAGGTCTTTGGTTATCATTCTCCGGAGGAGATCATTAATAAGAAGGGACCATTGGACCTTACCCGTTCATCTGACTGGCCGGTGGTTGAGGAAAACCCCGGAAGGAGGTATGAAGGAGAGGTTGAGTCAATAAACTATCTCCTCAAGGCAGTAAAAGCCAGTGGTGAGGTTTTTGACATTGAGGTATATGGGGCAAATACCCTTTTCAACGGCAGACCCGCAGTTATAGGAATGCTGCTTGATATAGCAGAGAAGAAGAGGCTTGAGGAGCAGTTGAGACAGTCGCAGAGGCTTGAATCGATAGGCTTGCTGGCGGGTGGCATTGCTCATGACTTCAACAATATACTTATGGCTATAACAGGATATGCCTCCCTTCTGAATATGAAGCTGGAGGACGGAGTACTCAGGAACCATGTAGATCAGATACTGAAGGCATCCGACAGGGCGGCAAACCTGACGCATGGCCTGCTTGCCTTCAGCCGCAGACAACTGCTCCAGCCACAGCCGGTCTATTTCGGGAAGATAATCATGGATTTCGAGAAGATTTTAAGGCGGGTTATCCCTGAAAATATAGAGTTTGTTATAGATCTCAAGGATACAAGGGCCGTAATGGTAGATCAGGGGCAAATAGAGCAGGTGATAATAAATCTTGCCACAAATGCCAGGGATGCCATGTCGGAAGGTGGAAAACTCATCATTGAGACCTTTGAGGTCGTCTTTGATGAGGCTTATCTTGAAAGGCATTCATGGGTCAACAAGGGGGGCGGCTTCGTCTGTCTTTCCATCAGTGACACGGGTGATGGGATGACTCCAGCTGTAGAAGAGCATATCTTTGAGCCTTTTTTTACCACAAAGGGAGTGGGCAAAGGTACCGGGCTAGGCCTTTCTACAGTTTATGGTATCATCAAACAACATAATGGTTTTATCCATGTTTACTCAGAGAAGGGCAGGGGTACAACTTTTAAGGTATACCTTCCTGTAACAGAGTCGGAGCCGGTAGATATAAGCCATGTTTCAGAGTCTCTCATAAGTGGTGGTTCAGAGACAATACTGCTGGCTGAGGATGAGAATAACGTGAGGGAGACGATTAAGGAGGCGCTGGAGGAATATGGGTACACCGTGTTTGTTGCAAGGGACGGTGAGGAGGCAATGACCCTCCTGAATGAGAAATCCGGAGAATTTAAGCTTATGATACTTGATGTTGTGATGCCGAAAGAAGGCGGAAAGGAAGTGTATGAAAAGGCAAAGGGGCTTGGTTTCAGGGGAGATGTGATCTTTATAAGTGGGTACACTATAAATACCATACAAAACCTTATCCTTGAAGAGGATATCAATTTTCTTACAAAACCCTTCAGACCTGTTACGCTTGTGAGAAAGGTGAGAGAGGTCCTGGATAGCAGTGAAAAAAAATAATGAATATTCAATCCTGGTAGTTGACGATGACGCAGCAGTGAGGGATGTACTTGTTCTGTTACTCAGGAATGTTGGCTATAAAATCAGCGATACGGGCAGTCCTGAGGAGGCGCTTAACCTGGTCTCTGAGAGGTCTTTCGACCTTGTTCTATCAGATATCCTCATGCCGGAGATGGATGGCCTGACACTCCTGAGAAAGATTCATCTCGAGGTCCCTGATATTCCCGTTATACTGCTGACGGCCTATCCTGACCTCGATCTTTCTATTGAGGCTTTAAAACACGGAGCCCATGATTTTATTATCAAACCCTTTAATCTGGAGTACCTGCTCCATGCAGTAAAAAAGGCTTTGAATTATTGTGAGGGGGTAAGGCTTCAGAAGGAATACAATAAGAGGCTTGAGAATACGGTAATCGAAAGGACGTCGGAACTTCGGGATGCCCTCCAGATGGTAAAGGCTGCGAGCAAGGAGATAATAGAGAGGCTCACTGTGGCGGCTGAATACAGGGATGAAGATACCGCAAGTCATATACGGAGGATAAGCCTTTATTCAAAATTTATTGCAGAGGAACTCAAAATGTCCCTGGATTTTATTGAAAATATAACATATGCAAGTCCCATGCATGATGTTGGAAAGATAGGTATACCGGACGGAATACTCCTCAAACCAGGCAGACTTACAGCGGAGGAGTTTGATGTTGCAAGGGTTCATGCCAGTATAGGGTATGAAATTTTAAAGGGGTCATCCTATCCGGTTATACAGATGGGAGCATCGATTGCATTGACCCACCATGAGAGATGGGACGGAACGGGTTATCCCAAGGGACTCAGAAGAGAAAAAATTCCTGTTGAGGGCAGGATCGTGATGCTCGTTGACCAGTACGATGCGTTAAGGTCCACAAGACCATACAAGAGGGGATTCAGTCACGAAGATGCTTATGAGATTATCACTGTGGGGGACGGACGAACAATGCCGGATCATTTCGATCCGTCAATGCTCGATCTCTTCTTAAGGATACATAAGGAGTTTAAAAAGGTTTTTGATGAAAACATATAGTCCTGATCAGCGTTGTGCAATCCTTTCCTTGTTGTCCCCTTGTTGTAACTCAGCCCTGAGACTCTCCACATGATTCCGAAAATCGGTCATGAGTCCGGCAGGAACGGTGCGATTTCTTGGAAGCTTGATCTTCAGTGGGTTGAGGAATTTACCATAACGTTTTATACTGTAATGCAGATGCGGGCCTGTTGAAAGCCCCGTACTGCCGACATAAGCTATAATGTCACCCTGGCTGACCCTTTTGCCCTTTTTTGTTCCCTTCCTTATCCTTGAGAGGTGTCCGTAATATGTCTCATAGCCATTGGGATGCTTTATTATTACGAGATTGCCGTATCCACCATTCCAGCCGGCAAACTTGACAGTACCGTTACCTGCGGCTGATACCGGTGTTCCCCGGGGCGCTGCATAGTCAATGCCACGGTGGGCCCTGTAGGTTTTCAGGATAGGATGTTTTCTCCTGTAGGTAAATCCGGAACTTATGTATCTGAACCTGAGAGGAGCCCTCATGAGGGCCTTTTTGAGAGAACGTCCTTTACTGTCATAATAGCCGGGTCTTCCGTTTACCTTAAATCCGTAAGCCTCATAGGTCTTTCCATTATTTGTAAATTCTGCGGCAAGTATTTTGCCGTATCCCTTGAAAACGCCATTGAGCCACAGTTCTTCTACAAGCAGCCTGTAACTGTCGCCCCGCCTCAATTCAGTAACAAAATCAATGCTGGATTCAAATATCTCGGCCATGTCAAAGGCAATTCGCATGTGTTCCCTGTCGTTACCGATGGAATTAATGAGGTTGTCTCTTATGGTCCCTGTAACAAGTGATTGACGCTTGTTGTAGACAACTCTGACCTTTTCTGCCGTGAAGCCTTCGGGGCCTTTTATTACCTTCAGGTAATGAGAGTCGTCTATTGAATATCTGAAGTTCTTTACCTCTTCCCTCTCAGACCCCTCCAGCCTGAGAGTGTTTATCACATAAGAGCGGTAAGGTTTTACCTTTATGAGATTATAGACTTTCCTTGATGCCCTGGTAAGTTTGTAAAGGGTCTGCATGTCAAGCTCATGCCTTTTAAATATTTCGGAGAGCGTTTCCCCTTTTTTTATAATCCCCGTTATCTCTGTAATTTCAGGAAGAGACAGTGATACAGGATGTCCCGGGAAGTCCTCCGGCGTCTCTCTTCCAAACAGGCTGTTGAGATAAAAGGCAAGAAAAAAAATCATTACAAGTAATAAACCTGACAGTGCTTTCTTCATGAGGATATTATATTACGTTGGGATACTTATTGCCAAGTAAAATTTGACGGGGTTTCTGTCGGCAATTTTGGAAAAGATTGAAAAGTTGATGATAAAAATGTTTATACTTTATGTGTGAAGTGGAAAACAGTATATAGGATAGCCTTCTTTCTCTGGGTCGGAATTGTTGGTGTTTTATCTGTCATTCCTTCTCCGGACAAGGTGGTTGCGGTACCGGATAAATTCGCCCATTTCGTTGCCTATTTCATAACTGCATCGTTATGCTATTGTGCTTTTAGAAGGGAGAGATTATCCTTTCTTATCTTTTTGGGTATTGCAGTCTTTCTTTACGGTATGGCAATAGAGGTTATCCAGTACTTTCTGCCGTACAGGAATTTCAGTATAGGTGACATAATTGCCAATGCCTCCGGCATAGGCTCCTTCTTTGTTATATGGGGAGTTTATTCCAGGATCACAAGACGGAAGAGAGAGGGAGGCTGAAGTAATTATTCATCATGTCGGATCATATTGTCGAATCTATCAGTAGTGTCTATAAGAAAATCTCACATGCTGCGATGAGGGTGGGAAGAGATCCCCTGGAGGTGAAGCTTCTTGCAGTCACCAAGACTGTCTCTCCTGAGGTCATAAGAGAGGCAGTGGATGCCGGGGTGAGACTTCTTGGCGAAAGCAGGGTGCAGGAGGGAAAGGAGAAGATTGCAGTCCTGGATGGGGACTTGCCTGATACGGTCTCGTGGCAGATGATTGGAAACCTCCAGAGCAACAAGGCAAAGCTTGCAGTTCAACTCTTTGATATGATACAGTCAGTGGATTCTGTAGATTTAGCCAGGAAGATAGACCGTTATGCATCGGAGGCCGGGAAGGTTCAGAGAGTCCTTGTGCAGGTAAAACTCGCCGGGAGAGAAGCCGGATCCGGGATAAGTCCGGAAGGGCTCATTGTCCTCCTTGAAGAGATCGGAGAACTACATAATATTGTGGTTGAGGGACTAATGACTATTCCACCGTTTCCTGAAATACCTGAGGACGTAAGGCCCTGCTTCAGAAGACTCAGGGAGATAAGGGACGGGGCTGAAAGGAAAGGGTTTAAACTCCCGGAACTGTCCATGGGAATGTCCGGTGATTTTGAGGTGGCTGTGGAGGAAGGAGCGACCATGGTGAGGGTCGGGTCTGCGATTTTTGGAAGGAGGTTATATCAGTGATAGGGTTTATCGGTGGCGGCAACATGTCGGAGGCGATAATAAACGGTCTCCTTGGTGCATCCGGAGACAAGATAGTAGTATCGGATAAAAGGAAGGAGAGACTGGATTACCTGAAGAAGGAATACCGGGTAAGGACAACTGCTGACAACAGGGAAGTAGTGTCGGCTTCAGATGTTATTATCCTTGCAGTAAAACCTGAGGATATCGGAGATGTCACTGCTGAGATAATGGATGGGGTTACAGACGGACACCTTGTCGTCTCGATTGCTGCAGGAATAAAACTCGCATATCTTTCCGGGAGGCTCAAGATTAAAAGACTCATCAGGGTGATGCCTAATACCCCTGCCTTTGCGGGAGAGGGGATGAGCGTTGTCTCTCCGAAGGGGGGGATAAAGAAGAAGGATTTAAAGACGGTTGTAGATATATTCAGGACAGTAGGAGAGGTCCTGGTGCTGAGTGAAGACAAGATGGATGCGGTAACTGCCGTTAGCGGGAGTGGCCCCGCCTTTTTTGCGTATTTTGTTGAATCAATGGCAGAGGCCGGGGTGAGAATGGGACTTAGCGCCCCTGACGCCCTGTTCCTTACCCTGCAGACCGCTTCAGGAACAATAAAGATGTTGAGGGAAGGGCGGACACCTGCAGAGTTAAAGCAGATGGTGACCTCTCCGGGCGGAACCACTGCCGAGGGTCTTTACAGCCTTGAAAGGAACTCTCTGAAGGCTGCCGTAAAGGAGGCCGTCGAGGCCGCTGCAAGGCGGGCGGAAGAATTAAGCGGGAGGCAGTAAATGTTTATCCTTGGTAATCTGTTTATAGCAGTGGGCAATGTCCTTGATATTCTGCTGAGACTCTATATGTGGGTGATTATTATTGCTGCCCTCATAACCTGGGTTAATCCCGATCCGTACAACCCGATTGTCAGATTCCTCTACAGGGCGACGGAACCGGTCTTACGCCCTATAAGGAGGAAGCTCGGGGTATACGGCGGGATGGATTTGTCCCCCGTGATAGTGATACTCGGGATTGTTTTTACCAGATATTTCATAGTAAGGAGTCTTGTTGAACTTGGTTCTAGACTGAAAGGAGGCATGTTATGAGAATTACACCCCTTGATATTCAGCAGAAACAGTTTCCCGTTAAGTTCAGGGGATTTGATGTTGAGGAGGTTTATGCCTTTTTAGAGGTGGTCCGTGAGGAGATGGAAGACCTTTTGAGGGAGAACGCCTCATTGAAGGAGCATCACCACAGGGCGGAGGCCCAGCTGCAGGAATTCAGGGATATGGAGAATACCCTTCGGGAGACTCTTATGACTGCTCAGCAGATGGTGGAGGATTATAAGACAAATGCGAGGAAGGAGGCCGAGTTGATTTTAAGGGAGGCTGAACTCAAGGCGGATTCCCTTATAAAGGAGGCCCAGGAAAGGGTTGTAAAGATACACGAGGATATTGTGGATCTGAAAGGTATAAGGAGGCATTTCAAGGAAGAACTCAAGAGGTTGATAGAGAGCCACGTCAGGATGCTTGAGTTTGATGAGTTAAGAGAGTCAGAGGAAGACAGTGTTTCGGGGTCGTTAGAGAGTGAAATACAGGGCGATTAAGGGAGTTCAGGATATACTGCCTCCTGATGTCTATCTCTGGCAGGAAGTCGAATCCACAGCACGTCAGGTCTTTGCACCGTTCGGCTACAGGGAGATAAGGACTCCGGTTATGGAGTTTACAGAGGTTTTTACCAGAGGCATCGGAGAGACAACGGATATCGTGGAGAAGGAGATGTACACCTTCAATGACAGGGCCGGCAGGAGTATGACCCTCAGACCTGAAGGCACTGCTCCCGTGGTGAGGGCCTATGTAGAGAACCATCTTTATAGTCTCCCCTCTCCTCAGAAATACTATTATATAGGTCCCATGTTCAGGTATGAAAGACCACAGAAGGGGAGGTTCAGACAGTTTCATCAGATAGGTGTTGAGACCTTTGGTGAAGAGGACCCGCGAATGGATGCCGAGGTGCTTGATATGCTGAGGTGTTTTTTTGAGAGGGTCGGAGTAGATAATCTCAGGTTCGAAGTCAATTCCATTGGCTGTGATGAATGCAGGCCCATCTATAGAAGGGCCCTGATAGATTTTTTGACCGGACAGATAGATTCCCTTTGTTCAGACTGCAAGAGGAGATATGAGGTTAATCCCCTCAGGGTGCTTGACTGCAAGGTGAAGGGATGTGGGGAGATAAAGAAGAAGGCCCCCGGGATAACGGATTATCTCTGTTCGGGATGCAGGGAGCATTTTGATGCCCTCAGGGGATACCTTGAGTTGCTTAAAATCCCTTTCAGAGTTAATCCTGAAATGGTTCGTGGACTGGATTACTATACAAGAACAACATTTGAAGTTACCTCCGAATTCCTGGGAGCCCGGAGTGCTGTGGCTGCAGGTGGCAGGTACGACAAGCTGATTGAGGAGTTTGGCGGCCCGGCCGTTCCGGGGATTGGTTTTGCCATAGGTGTGGAACGGCTTGCTGCTCTCATCAAGGACCGTCACGGCATTAGGGAACCGGTCCCTACAGTATATTTTGCAGCGATCGGGGACGAGGCTGAGAAGGCTGCGTATAAACTTGCCTCTGAGATGCGGACAAAGGGAATCCGGGTGGAGCTGGATTACTCGGGGGCATCCCTGAAGAGCCGGTTCAGAAAGGCTGACAGGCTTAAGGCAACTTATGTATTTATATTCGGAGAGGATGAATTGTCAAGAGGGACTGTACGCTATAAAAGACTTTCGGATGGAGAGCAGGGAGAGATAAACAAAGATGATGTCATGCAGTTTTTTGGATAGAGGTGATCGTGAAAGGGACATGGGTGCATAAAATATGAATATTCAGAGCATGACGGGATTTGGACAGGCTGAAGAGAAGGGGGTCAGGGTGGAGGTCCGCTCAGTGAACCACAGGTACCTGGATCCCCGGTTCAGGATCCCTGTCTTTATTAATCCTTATGAAATAACCCTCAGAAATATGATAAAAGAGCGGTTTGCGAGGGGGAGGTTTGATGTCACCATAGCCCTTACAGAGAAGGCGGATGTAAAGCTCACGATCAACCGGGGGCTTGCCTTGAATCTGTTTCAGGCTTTGAGGGGATTGCAGGAAGACCTGGGCCTGAAAGAAGGGCCGTCCCTTGATCACCTCTTCTGGTTCAGGGATATCCTCTTCAGGGAAGAGCCCGGATACAATCCTGAAGACCTCATTTGTGTCTTTGAGTCAGCCCTTGACAGGATTGCCGAGATGAGGCAAAGAGAGGGGGAAAACCTTGTTGATGATATCCTGACAATGGTTGATGCCCTGGAGAAGTACCTTGAGGCAGTCAGGACAGAAATTGAAGGCGCGCTTGAAAAGACCTATGAACGGATAAGGGCGCGCATATCAGAGCTCGTAAAGGAGACAGCTATAGATGATACAAGACTGTTGCAGGAGGCAGCCTTCCTGGCTGAGAAGGCTGATATATCAGAGGAGATTACAAGGATTCAAAGCCATATCTCACAGATAAGAAAAATCATTTCAGAAGGTGGTACAATAGGCAGGAAACTCGATTTCCTGCTTCAGGAGCTTTTAAGAGAGATTAATACCATTGGCTCGAAGAGCAGTGAATACAGGGTCTCAGACCTTGTTATACAGATGAAGACGGAGATTGAGAAGATAAAGGAGCAGGTTCAGAATTTACAGTAATAATAAACACTGGAGGAAAGATGAAAAGGGATACAATGGCTGTGCTTGTTAATATAGGATTCGGCAATATGGTTTCTTCATCAAGGGTCATAGCTATAGTGACACCCGGTTCCTCACCTATGAAACGATTGAGGGACGAGGCAAAGAAAAGAGGAAAACTTGTGGATGCAACAGAGGGCAGGAGGACCCGCTCCATAATCGTGACGGACAGTGACCATGTGATACTGTCGGCCCTGCAGCCGGAGACCATAACTCAGAGGTTTTTTGGTAAGGAATCCCATGCTGCTGAAAAAGATCCGGAGGAATGAAAGGTTCAATCTTCATAGTCTCAGCCCCATCGGGAGCAGGTAAGACAACGCTTTGCAGGAGACTCACAGAGGCTGTGCCCCGGATACTCCATTCCATATCCTATACCACAAGGCAGGCAAGAGATGGAGAGGTGGATGGAAGGGACTATTTTTTCGTGGATGAGGCCCGGTTTATGAGCATGGTCGGAGCCGGGGAGTTTCTTGAGTGGGCGGAGGTCCACGGGAATCTCTACGGGACATCAAGGGCAAAGCTCTTTGAAATGATACAGGGAGGAATTGATGTTATACTCGATATAGATACACAGGGGGCTGCACAGATACGGCAGAAGGGTATTGATGTGACCTTTATTTTTATCCTGCCCCCCTCTCCGGAGACACTTAAAGAAAGGTTGATAGCAAGAAAGACAGACAGTGAGCAGGTGATTCTCGGGAGGCTTAAAAAGGTGAGGGAAGAGATAAGTGACTACAGGCTGTACGATTATGTTATAATTAACAATAGCCTTGATGTTGCCCTTAATGAGCTTGGCTCCGTGGTATTATCAAGGAGGTTACACATGAGCCGTGTTGACCACGAGTGGATTAAGGAGACTTTTGGGTTAGAAGCAGCTGAGAGCAAGTTTTAATGCAGTATTGAATTATCTATTAATACGGAAGGAGAGGTGATCGGAATGGATATTGTTTCCCTGCCTGTTGAATATGACCGTGACAAGATTGACGGTAGATTCAGGCTTGTAAATATTGCGGCACTGAGGGCAAAGGACCTTATTTTTGGTGGTAGTAAACCGAGGGTGCCGACAAAGTCAAAGAAGATAACCACTATAGCCATTGAAGAGGCTGTTAAGGGTGCCCTGGAGTTCATTACAGGTGAAGAAGCATTAAAGGCCAGGGAAGAGGCAAAGAAGATCGATTTCCACAGGCTGATTGAAGAGAAGAAACGTGAGGTTGAAACAGAAGACCTTTCGGAGCTTGAAAAAGACCTGAAAATTTATATTCACGAGAAAGAGGCAGTGGAAGAATCCGGAAAACCGAATGAACCCTTCGAGCCTGAAGAATAGACATGTCCTCCTTGCGGTTACCGGTGGTATTGCTGTTTATAAGGCCGCAGAGCTTATAAGAAGATTAAGGTCAGAAGAAGCTGAAGTTACCGTTGTGATGACGGAATCATCACAACGGTTTATTACCCCGCTTACTTTCGAGAGTCTCTCGGGTAACAAGGTCTACACGGATATCTTCTCAGTACCAATGGCCCATATAACCCTGCCTGAAAGTGCCGACCTCTTTGTAATCGCCCCTGCAACGGCCAATATCATTGGAAAACTTGCCTCAGGAATAGCCGATGATATGGTTGCTCTCTCCTTTCTTGCATTCAGAGGGCCTGTAATATTTGCTCCGGCAATGAACTGGAGGATGTATGAGCACCCCGTGCTTCAGAGGAATATAAAAACCCTCAGGGATTTGGGGTGCCAGGAGGTAGAGCCTGAAGAGGGTGAACTTGCCTGTGGTGAATACGGCGTGGGCAGGATGGCAGAGGCCGGACGTATAATTGAGGCTGTAAAGGGTTGTCTGACGAAAAAAGACCTTGCAGGGCTTAAGGTGCTTGTGGTTGCAGGTCCAACAAGGGAATATATTGATCCCGTCCGTTTCATATCAAACCGCTCATCAGGCAAGATGGGGTATGCCCTTGCCGGGGTGGCCTTAAGGCGGGGTGCTGATGTTACACTCGTAAGCGGTCCCGTCTCTGTTGAACCACCCCTGGGAGCAAGGGTGGTAAGGGTGGAGACATCAGATGAGATGCTTGAAGCAGTGAAAAAAAATCTCGGAGGGGTTGATGTCCTGGTGATGGCTGCGGCAGTGGCTGATTTTGTGCCCGATGATTATTCACCTGTTAAAAGAGAGAAGGAGGGGGGCTTTACTCTCAAGCTGAGACCATCTCCGGATATAGTGAAAGCTGTATCAGGCATCAGGAAACGGCCTTTTATTGTGGGTTTTTCTGCCGAGACCGGTCCTAATATTGCAAAAGCAAAGAAAAAACTGGGAGAAAAGGGGATGGACTTTATTGTATTTAATGATGTAACCTTAGAAGGAGCCGGGTTTGACACTGATACAAACAAGATCAGTGTTATTGACGAAGACGGTGTTGCTGATTATCCCCTGATGAGTAAAGAGGGTTGTGCAGAGATTATATTTGACCACTACCTGAGACATTCGAGGTAAAGAGATGTATCATTATTATTGACATCATCTGTCATCAGGCAATATAATGAATATTATACCTGAATTTTAACTGGTTAGGATATTTCTTATGGCACTGGAAGATATCGGGAAATTAAAGGCAAGGCTTGAGAAGGATCCCAACTCTAAACTCTTTGTCCCCCTTGCTGAGGAATACCGTAAGGCAGGTATGTATGATGAAGCTATTGAAATGCTTCTCGAAGAATTACAGAAACAACCTGCTTACACGACGGCAAGGGTATCCCTCGGGAAGATATATCTCGAAAGAGGGCAGACAGAAAAGGCCAGAGAAGAGTTTGAGAGGGTCGTTGCAGCAGTTCCTGACAACCTGTTTGCCCAGAAAAAACTTGCTGAAATCTATAACTCGACCGGAGATACTGAAAAGGCGGTTATTTGCCTTCGCAAGCTACTTGAGATAAACCCCCGCGATGATGAGGCAAAGGAGACCCTTGGAGTATTGACCGGTTCGGCTCAAAAATCACCGGAACAGGAGGTCATGGATGCATTTGAATCAGGGCCTGCAGAGATGTCCGCTGAGGGGGTTGCAGAAACGGTTGAGGCAGTAGAACTGGTGGAAGCTGTAGCGGAGACAATTGAAGTTCCTGATGCCGGAAGATCGGAAGATATTTCTGAGAATATCGACGAGGTTCCTGAGACGATAGGGACTGCCGACTTTGAAGAATACAGGCAGTTCGGTGAGCTTGTTGCTGAAGAGGTACAGGAGACGGCACGGGATGATTCACACATGTTTGCCATGCCTGATGAAGTCAAGTCAGAAGAGCCTTTTACGGGTATGGCAGACGATTCAGCTTTTAGTTTTGATGATATGCTGGATGCTTTAACCGATTCCGCAGGGAAACCTGCCTCATCAGAGGTTGATGCACTCCTGATAAAGGCTGATGGATACATAGATGCAGGCCGGTATATGAAGGCTGTTGAGATATTTCAAGGTGTGCTGGATACAGACCCTGACAACAGCAAGGTAAGACAGAGGGTGGAAGAGTTAAAATATTATCTGAAAATGATAGGAAAGGATACAGGGTCTCTTGTCGGGCGGCTTGAAGGTTTTTACGAGGGACTCAGGAATAGAGGGAATGAATTTTTCAGAAGTTCTTAAAGAGACAACCGACAGGGTTGACGGAGCTGTAGCAGCAATGATACTTGCCTCAGACGGTATTCCCGTAGAGGAATATGTGGTGGAGAAGCTGCTTGATTTCAGTGTCCTTTCTGCTGAGGCCTCAGCCTTGATGAAGGATATTGAGACGGCATCTCATGATCTGCAACTTGGGCAGGCCAGGGAGTTTTTGCTTATAGCCGACGTTTGTGGAATTATAATGCGGAGGATCACAGAGGACTATTATCTTGCCCTTGTTGTGAAGCCTGATGGTAATTACGGTAAGGCAAGGTATGTGCTGAGGACGACTGTGCCGCAGATAGAAAAGGAGTTTTAGTTGTATCTCATTCCAGGGTCTTTACCTTATTTACTTCTGAAATAAAGCCAAAACCTGATTTAAACGCATAAGTTCTTTTCAAAAATCCACAGCCGATTTATAAATGCCTTTTACATGGACAGGATAGAAAGCATAAGGGAAAGAGTTTCAGAAAAGCGTCTGAAGGCCTTTCTGGTGAGTAACATCATAAATATCCGGTATCTCACAGGTTTCCGGGGTTCTTCAGCGTTACTGCTCATCACTAAAAAAGATGCCTTCTTCTTTACGGATTTCAGGTACAGGGAGCAATCGCTCAGGGAAGTAAAAGGATGCGAAATTATCGTGCCGGCCGGGGCATTGCTGCGCCGGATAAAGAAGACCCTCAAGGCCCTCAGTATACCTTCCCTCGGCTTTGAATTTACTGCCCCCTACAGCCTTTATCATAACCTTAAAGGGGATTTTGCACTCAGACCCATAAAGGAGATGGTTGAATCACTCAGGATCAGGAAGGAGAAGGAAGAAGTCAGACTGATTAAAAAAGCTGTAAAGCGGGCAGAAGAGGCCTTTCTTGAGATAAGGCCTGCAGTAAAGGAGGGTGTGACGGAGCGGGCTGTTGCTCTCAGGCTTGAAGAATCGCTCAGGAGGAAGGGCTGTCAACGCATCCCTTTTGATATAATAGTGGCCTCAGGAGAAAATGCCGTCCTTCCACATGCCTTGGTATCAGATAGAAGGCTTAAGGCAGGAGACCTCGTGGTTATTGACTGGGGTGGCGAAGCAGAGGGGTATTTTTCTGATATGACGAGGTCCCTTCTGATAAAAGGTCCGGACATTGAAAATAAGATAAAGATATATAATACTGTCCTGAAGGCCAACCGTTCTGCAATCAGGACAGCCGGTGCAGGAGTAAGTGCGGGGGAAGTGGACAGGGCGGCGAGGAGTTTGATTAAAGGGGCGGGCTTTGGAGATTTTTTCGGCCATGGTACCGGCCATGGCGTTGGGCTTGATATACATGAGTCTCCTCGTATATCATTGAGAAGTAAGGATGTCCTCGGGCAGGGTATGGTCTTTACCATTGAGCCCGGCATTTATATGCCGGGTCTGGGCGGTGTGAGAATAGAGGATATGGTTTATATTGGTGAGAAGGGTTCAAGGGTTTTGACCCGTCTGCCGAAGAGGCTTGAGATTATATAAGTTATTTGTTGGGTTTTAAACTCGTAAAATGAAAAAGGTTGTCCTTCTGACGATTGAGCTTTTTTATCACTGAAGCTGGGTTGAATGGTTACGTAAAATTTAATAATGGAGGAAGTCAATGATTTCTACAAGTGATTTCAAGCGGGGCACAAAGATAGAATTCAGGGGAGAGCCTTATGAGATCCTAGACTTTCAGCATGTCAAGATGGGCAGGGGTAGTGCCTTTGTCAGGACGAAGATGAAGGGTCTCAGAACGGGTAAAATCATTGAAGAGACATTCTCCTCCGGAGACAAGGTGCCAAAACCCGAGCTTGAAGAGAAGGAGATGCAGTACCTGTACAAGCAGGATAATCTCTGTTATTTTATGGATACCGGGACCTACGAGCAGGTTCCTGTAACAGAGGAACAGCTTGGTGATTCCAGAAAATACCTCAAAGAGAATATGAATGTCTCTATCCTTTCCTATAAAGGTGAACCGATTGCAGTTGAGTTGCCCAATTTTGTTGAACTGAAAGTGGCTCAGACAGAACCGGGATTTAAGGGAGATACCGCCTCCGGTGGCAGCAAACCTGCTATACTTGAGACAGGGGCAAGTGTTAAAGTCCCGTTTCATATAAACGAGGGAGATATCATCAAGGTTGATACACGCACAGGAGAATATATAGAGAGGGTGAAGGGATGAACCTGGACGAGATAAAGGCACTTATTGACCTCCTGAAGGATACGGATATATCCGAGATTGAGCTTGAAAGGGAGGGAGTAAAGGTAAAACTGAGGCGGGAGAAATTACAGACCTCGTTAGAGGTAGTGGAGAAAAGACCTGAGGTTTCTGAATCAGTGGTTGAAGCAGAGGATACATCCCATCTTGTTACAGTTACTTCTCCGATTGTCGGTACCTTCTACTGTGCCCCTTCTCCTGATGCAGAGTCCTTTGTGAAGATTGGCTCAAGGGTTAAGGTGGGTCATGTTTTATGTATTATTGAGGCAATGAAACTGATGAACGAGATTGAGAGTGAGGGGGAAGGGACAGTAGTGAGGATACTGGTTGAAAACGGACGGTCTGTAGAATACGGTGAGCCCCTCTTCCTGATAGAGCCGGCATGAAACTCTTCAAAAAAATCCTGATAGCAAATCGTGGAGAGATCGCTGTACGTATTATCCGTGCCTGCAGTGAACTTGACATCAAGACCGTTGCAGTTTATTCCGATGTTGATAAAGAGTCCATGCATGTGAGGCTTGCCGACGAGGCCGTCTGCATTGGCCCGGCAAATCCGCAGCAGAGTTACCTTCATACGCCCGCCATACTGAGTGCATCAGAGATAACAGACTCTGAGGCCATCCATCCCGGATACGGATTTTTGTCGGAAAATCCTCAGTTTGCAGAGGCCTGTGGCAAGTCCGGTATTACCTTTATCGGCCCAAGACCTGAAAATATCCGTCTTGGGGGTGACAAGGCAAGGGCAAGATATATACTGAAGAAAAAGGGTGTGCCTGTGGTGCCCGGCAGCGACGGTCTGGTTAAGAATGCCGCAACGGCCCTGAAACTTGCCGGGAAGATCGGATTTCCCGTGATACTTAAGGCATCTGCCGGAGGCGGGGGCAGGGGAATGAGAATTGTTGAGGCAGAGGCGGGGATCGAGAATGCCTTTAATACTGCGCAGAGGGAGTCCCTTGCGGCCTTTGGATGTGGAGACCTCTATCTGGAGAAATACATATCCGAGATGCGCCATATCGAGGTTCAGGTAATGGCTGATAACAAGGGCAATACAGTGCATCTTGGTGAAAGGGACTGTTCAATCCAGAGACGTCATCAGAAGCTGATCGAAGAATCACCAGGACCTAATGTTACGGATAAGTTCAGAAAGAAGATAGGGGAGTATGCCGTAAAGGCGGCAAAGGCCCTTAAGTACAGAAATATCGGGACACTGGAGTTTATTGTTGACCTTGAAGATAATGTTTATTTTATGGAGATAAATACCCGTATTCAGGTGGAGCACCCCGTAACAGAGGCCGTTACAGGGGTTGATATAATAAAGGAGCAGATAAAACTTGCAGCCGGAAACTTATTGGAGTTCAGGCAGAGTAAGGTGAATATAAGCGGTCATGCCATTGAATGCCGTATAAATGCTGAAGACCCGAAGAGATTTGTGCCTTCTCCCGGCAGGATAACTTTTCTGTATCTGCCCGGTGGGCCCGGGGTGAGGGTGGATACAGCGGCCTATAGTGGCTGGACAGTGCCAAGTAATTATGATTCCCTGATAGCAAAGCTTATTGTTACAGGGAAGGACCGTGAAGAGGCGATACAGCGAATGCGCCGTGCCCTGAAAGAGTTTATAGTAGAGGGTATCCGGACAACCATTCCGTTCCAGCAGAAGGTGCTTGTGTCTGAAGAGTTTCTCAGTGGCAACTATACCACCAAATTTGTTGAGAACCTCCTGTCCGGGCAGTAGATGCTATCCGGTACCCCTCCTGTCTTTAATCAGGAAATAACAGGTAAAAACATGCTTTACGGTGGTATTTGTTTTATAACAGAGAGAAGTCTCTCTGCCCTGAGTGTTGAGGAGACGGTAAGGAGAGTCCTTGATGCCGGCATCAAGTGGATACAATACAGGGGGAAGGCCCTCTTCAGAAGGGATATGTTTTTGCAGGCAGAGAGGCTCAGGAGATTGGCTGATGAATACAGGGCCGTATTAATCGTTAATGACCATGCAGATATAGCCCTTGCAGTAGATGCAGATGGGGTCCACCTTGGTCAGGATGACCTTTCACTAAAGGCAGCAAGAAAGATAATGGGGAAAAAGATTATCGGAATATCCACCCATAATGTGGATCAGGCGCTGGAGGCCCAGCGTAATGGTGCAGACTATATCGGTTTTGGCCCCGTTTTTCAAACCTCTACAAAAGATGCAGGCACTCCCAGGGGACTCAATCTATTGAGGGATGTTGTGTCGTCTCTCGATATCCCTGTTGTGGCTATAGGGGGGATTAATCTGCATAACCTTATGGATGTTATGAGACAAGGTGCCTCAGCCGTGGCTGTTGCCTCCGGAATCCTGAAATCCCCGGACGTCAGCCGTACTGCACGGGATTTTGTTAATATAATATATGCAGAGATATAATTCATTCGGTCATTACATAAAATCCCTCTTTGGACTGACTGTCTACAAGGTGAATGTGGATGCAGGGTTTACGTGTCCTAACAGGGATGGCACTGCCGGGTATGGTGGGTGTATATACTGCAATAATGACAGCTTCAGGCCATCCTCATGCCGCTCGGTTCTCCCGCTCAAAGAGCAGATAAGCAATGGCGCACTTTATCTCAGGAGGAGATACAGGGCGGAGAAATTTATTGTATATTTTCAGCCATACACAAACACCCACGCACCGGTGGATGAGCTTGAGCGCCTGTACAGGAAAGCCCTGAAGGGGCCTGATGTGATAGGACTTGCCATAGGCACGAGGCCGGACTGTGTTGATGAGGCAAAGGTCAGGCTTCTTGAGGAACTCTCAAGGGATTACTTCATCCTTGTTGAATACGGGCTTCAGTCCATTTATGACCGGACCCTCGACTTTATCAACCGGGGGCATGATTATGCAGCATTCCTCAGGGCAATCGAACTTACCAGGGGGAAGGGGATTCATATTGGTGCCCATCTTATAGTCGGTTTTCCAACAGAGACCGAAGAGGAGATGCTTGAGATGGCGGATGCAATATCCGGGCTGCCCGTTGAGTTTCTGAAGATACACCAGCTTCAGGTGATCAAGGATACCCGGCTGGAGAAGCTTTACAGGGAAGACCCCTTTCATCTGTTTGATTATGAGGAGTATCTCGACTTTGCAGTCAGGTTTATTGAGAGGCTTTCACCCTCGGTAGTCCTTCAGAGGGTCTTTGCAACAGCCCCTGACGATATGCTGATAGCGCCGCTGTGGGGCAAGGGGAGGCAGGAGATACTGAGGGACATGGGGGAGCGATTTAATAAGCTTGATACATATCAGGGTAGGGTTTACAGGTCTCCTGCAGTTGAGGTCCTCCACGGAGAATAGCCCGCCTTTTAGTCTTAATGCATCAGTGGAGGATTGCTTTGTCGCTGGCAGAAAACCATGCCTGTTCTTGGCTAACTTCTTAAAAAACGATGGAATAATGGGATTTTTGGCGTCCCCAACGGGATTCGAACCCGTGTTACCGCCTTGAAAGGGCGATGTCCTAGGCCAGGCTAGACGATGGGGACGTTATCTTCAATTAATAACTACTGATTGTTGCTGGTGAGCCGCCCGGGGTTCGAACCCGGCACACCCGCCTTAAAAGGGCGGTGCTCTTCCGACTGAGCTAGCGGCCCTGCCCTAAAGTCTTATAGTATACTAATAATTAAACTGTTCTGTCAATCCGCTGTTTTTTCAGAAGTTCCCCAAAAAGAATCTCAAGCGCTGGAAAAGCTATATCGTTGATTATCATCAGGAGGTCTTTTCAGATAGGAAGCGATCGATAGACTCTTCACTCATTTTCGTCCCGGCTACCCCCCTATCTTTGACATTGACCGTATGAAATCCCCGTATACTCCCTGATTTATCTTATGCCCCTCCGGCTTAACAGCAACCGAGAGCCTCAAGAGCCTTTCTATCTCTTTATCCGAGGCTCCCAGACTGATGGCACTCTTGAGGTCAATTGCGGTACCGGAAAAGAGACAGGGTCTTATCGTTCCATCGGCAGTAAGTCGCAGGCGGTTACAATCTGAACAAAAATGGTGTGAAACTGCACTTATAAAACCGATTACTCCCTCTGCACCTGCAAACCTGTAGTACCTTGCCGGTCCATGCCTCCTCTCCTTCACGGCAGTAACAGGAGCTATGGTCTCTATCCTCTCTTTAATCTCCTCAACAGGGATGCACCTCTCCATGGTCCACAGATTGGTTGAACCAGGCATAAACTCAATGAACCTGACATGGTATGGCGTGGTTAATGTAAGGCGGGCAAAGTCCTCAACTTCGTCATCATTTACTCCCCTTATGACTACAACATTTATCTTTACCGGCCTGAGCCCTGCAGCATGGGCCCTCTCGATGCCTTGCAGGACCTGATCCAGAGACCCTCCGCCGGTAATTTCACTGTAACGTTCCGGTAACATGGAGTCAAGACTGATATTCACCCTGTTCAGGCCTGCTTCTTTAATCTCCTCCGCATACCTCATCAGGAGGAGACCGTTTGTGGTAAGACTTAGCTCATCAATACCTTCCATATCGGCAAGCCTTTTAATCAGATACTGAATATTCTTTCTGGCAAGGGGCTCACCGCCTGTAAGCCGAATCTTTCTTACGCCCAGATTAGCCGCAACAGAGACAATCCTTGCTATCTCCTCGTAGGACAGGATCTCCTTGTAGACTACAGGGTCGCTATCACGGGGCATACAGTAGAGGCACCTGAGATTGCACCTGTCGGTAACAGAAACCCTCATATAGTCGATGACCCTGTGATATCGATCCGATAAGCTCATTTCCTACCCCTCAGGGGGTCTTCTTCTGTTGAGCATTTTTGTCGAGTACCTGTAATTTTTTTTCAGCAAGCTTTGCCTCTTTTGATTTCGGAAACCTCTCCTTCAGTGTCGAGAGGATAACTTTTGTAGTATTTTTGTCGCCTAACTCCAGAAAAGAATACGCCTGCTTCAACATTGCCCCAGGGACTTTATCACTTTTCGGGAACTTCCTTATCAGGGTTTCATAGGCAAGGATGGCATCCTCATAAACTCCCTCCTTGTAATACGACTCGGCAATCCAGAACTGCGCATTATCCGAGAGGTCTGAATCAGGGTATCTCCTAAAAAAATCCTTAAACTGTTTTCTTGCTTCCTTGTATTTCCCTCCACGGAAGGTATCCAATGCCTTCCGGTAAACACCTGTTTCAGTAACAGGTGCTTGTTTCGCTATCGGTTTTTTCTCAGTAGGCGGCTTCGTTGACAGGGCATTAAACCTTTTTTCCAGCACCTGCACCCTTGCCATCAATTGCTTAACCTCTCCTGCCATCTCCTCGACCCTGGACCTCAGCACGGTCATTTCAGCCTTGTTCCCTGACAGGGCCTTGTCCACAGCATAGTTTTTTTCATCAAACTTGCCCTGCAAAAGCTGGATATTCCTGCTCAACCCGGTTAACCGGTCGTAAAGCATCTCCTGACTGTTTCTTATAGCCTCAAGGGTCTCTTTGGTTACTCCCTTTGCGCTCTTCCCCTCAAGGCTGCCGAGTCCCTTCCTGAGTCCTGTAACCTCACGTTTCTGAGCATAAACCTCCCGTTTCAGCTGGTTCACATCACTGCGGAGAGATTCGGAATTACCGGCGGTTATGCACCCGGAAATGAGAAGGACCACGCCGCAGAGCTTCAGGATGGCAGCACTGCGCAATCCCGGGCAGAGCCGTTTAATCAACACCCACCCTGCACGAATCCCCCTTTTCATTTACCCGCCTCCTGTTTTAAGACTACAAAGTGTGCCCTCCTGTTTTTAGCCCAACAAGCCTCATTGCTTTCAGTACAGAGCGGTTTCTCCTCGCCGTAACTGACGGTCTGCAGCCTATCTGCAGAAACACCAAGGGTTATAAGGTAATCCTTGGTTGACGTTGCTCTCCTGTCGCCAAGGCCGAGGTTGTATTCACTTGTACCCCTTTCATCGCAATTACCTTCTATCACCAACCTGTCGGCAGGGTTGTCAAGCATCCAGTCGGCAATTGCACGAAGGACCGGTTTGTCAGCATCCTTAACGTCATATCTGTCAAAATCAAAGTGTATATCCTTCAAAACATCCTTCTGTTCCTTTTCAGAGACTTTTATCGCCGAAGGGGCTTTTTCGATTTCCGTGGTCTCAATCTTTGGGACTTCCTCTTCTCCCACAATGTTGGGTGCTTCCTCCCGGGGCTGCTCTGCCTTTACTTTCTCTGAAGGAATCACCTTCCCCGGCTCTGGTGTGGTAATCTCTCTCTGCGCACAGGAAAAAGTCAGACCAACAAGCAACAACAAAAATAAAAACCTCCTCATAATCATCCTCCTAAAAGATTTTTTCTGGCGACCATCTCGGACCAAAGGCCCTCATGTCTTTAGCCGTTATCCTCTTCTGTGCCTCTCCATCGGCCCTCATAATATATACCCCCTTCCTGCCGTCCCGGTCGGAGGTAAAGGTGATGTATCTTCCGTTTGGAGCAAATGAGGGTTCCTCATTATTGCCCCTCTCTGTAAGTTGCAGGGGATCTGCACCATCGGGATTGACAATAAAGATCTGATTTTTTCCATAAATACGACCGCTGTAGGCAATCCTGTCACCCCTTGGTGACCATACGGGAGAGGTGTTATAGTTACCGCTGAAAGTAACCCTTCTTATATCACTTCCGTTAATGTTCATAATGTAAACCTGGGGAGACCCTCCATGGTCGGAAACAAAGGCAACCTCCTTTCCGTCATGCGAAACAGAGGGTGAAACCTCTATCCCTCTCCACCGGGTCAACCTCTTTTGTTTTAAAGTCCTGAGGTCAAACAGGTAAATATCCGGTGTTCCGGCCTTTGATGAAGAAAAGAGAAAACCACTGCCATCCGGTAAAAAATCACCGGCAATATTTGTCCCCTCGGACCGCACCAGGAGTCTCTCCTTTTTCTCCTTAAAGTCCAAAAGGAAGATAAGCCATTGTCTGCCCCTTGCGGCAGAATATATGAGCCTCTTGCCATTGCGGGACCAGTGAGGTGCAAGGATCAGGTCACCACCTACACCTGTATTCTTTAACCTCTTGCCATCCCAGTCCGCTATATAAATGTTTTCCTTCCCGCCCTTTTCTCCGATAAAGGCGATCCGGGACCTGAAAACCCCGTCCTCACCTGTTACAGCCTTATAAACATCATTTGAAATCGTATGAGCAAGTGGTCTGAGGTTCTTTCTGACAGCCCTGTACTCTTTCTGAAAAAGCTTTTTCCCCTCAACCACATCATAAAGATAGATCGTTGCCGACAGTTCATCGCCATCCACGGTCACAGAGCCTTTTACCACTATTTCAACACCAAGGGGAGACCAGTTCTGCGGGTTAAAGACAGGAAGGGGCGTCTCTATGTATGCATCCCTGTCAACATATGAAAATACCCCGGAAAACTGAAGGTCATTCTTTATAATGCCTGAAATCTCACCACCGGCAGGAGCCCCTGAAAGCTTGTAAATTGCAATCGGAATCTGCCTGAAGCCCGGAGAAGTTATGTCGATATAGACCCTTGCCTCTGCCGGGGCGGGCAAAAAAACAGGCAGCAGGCAGCAAAGGGCAAGCAATATGATGAACAACAGCCTGTTGCATACCGCATACCGTCTATCCTTTACTGCATTCATGGGGTAAACCTGACTGCAATTTCCAGCTCATACGGAGGTGGTGGAAGCGGCGATGCCTTGGAGATAGCCCTCAGCACGGAACGGTCAAAAAGGGGATCCCCCGATGACTTCTTTATGCCCTGTATCTTCACCCTGCCATTTTTATAAATCTTTATATCAATCACTGCCTCAAGCCCCTTCCCTGTCCTGAACTCCGGAAAGACCCATTCACTCCAGACCCTCTCCTGCACAAGCGAATAGTACCCTGCAATTAAAGACTCTCCACCTCCGGGATTGCCCTCAGATGTGACTGCCTTTTCCCTTGCAGGCGGTTGGATGTCTTTTTTCTTTTTTTGTTTTTTTCTCCGATTCCGTAGCGATATTTTTCAGGAAAGTAATCATAAAGCCCAAGCCTTTGCGCAACTCGGGAGAATTCATGGCGCGTAGGGCTTTGAACAGTGAGTACTCAGGTATATCATTTACGTCGAGGCTCTTGTAAACTACCACGCCGTTGTTAATGGCTCCGAGCATTTCGGGTTGTGTAAGATTTTTAACGGTTTCGAGAATGGTTACTACGTTATCGGCCAGAGCCCGTACATCCTCAGTGGAGAAATGGGTAACAATGTTATCAATGATTTTTTTCGATTCTTTCACGAAATCCACATAGCCTTTTTGCTCAAGTTCATTCATGGTTTTAATACCATCCAGTCCAATCTGATGCAAAACGGGAGAAATATCTCGGATAAAATCATAGGCGCTTTCCAACATATCGAACAGCTCGTTGAGTGTATCAATGTTTCTGACGACTTTCAACAACAGCACTTTTACCGCTTCGCCATCTATTTCAACGCCGGCATTATCCAGCTCGGTAACCGCAGAACTAAACATATCTTTCCCGACATTGTACAGGTCTGCTGATAGGTCGGAAACATTTTTCCGAATTTCACGTTGTGCCTGTATTTCTTCAAGAACGAGGTCGAGCTTACGATTCATGGCATCTATTTGTTCCTGCATATTTTTTTCATTCATAGCTTTAAGTTTTAAATTAA
>ENA-ORDP01000113-ORDP01000113.1-marine-sediment-metagenome-genome-assembly--contig:-NODE-113-length-51332-cov-7.781715_pt1 | contig 51332 bp, 46 predicted proteins | sample MGYA00248627_ERZ508539 | MGnify/ENA primary metagenome ERZ508539 (study PRJEB26208, sample SAMN05571518) | marine sediment metagenome | biome: deep sea; feature: Hydrothermal vent; material...
TAGATGCCGCGGGATTAAATCTTCGATTGTGGCGCCTTCAAGTTGATTTAGGTATTGAGCAACGTTGAGAATCCTTTCCTTAGGGAGCAGGTTTTCCCCTATGAGTTTCTTCGTCACCTCTTTGCCAGATTTGTCATTGTCAACGAGCACGCCTGTTGGTGCTCCGCAACCTACAACATACCGAACTAGATATTCTGTCACCTTGCCCCCGCCTGGAAGGATGCTGAGTTCATTTAAGTCCGGGGTGGGTAAGCCGGCTATCGTGAATTTGCGAATGAGGGCCCTTAACAGCATGTGGTCCGTCATACCCTCCACAATCAGGTTCTTCCGTCCCATGAATGGAAAATCACCTAGATACAGGCCGACAGATGTCAAAGCTGGCTCATAATCAGTAAGGCGATCGGCGCTCTCTTTGAGCGGGTCGATGCTGCCGATGAAGCAAAGGGTGTAGCTTGGATAGTACCGTGACACCCTTATTAGACTGCTTCCAGTTCCGAAATAACGCACGCACGCGATCTGGGCGATTCCAGTCTACGAGGAATGGAGAGTGTGTGGCTAAGACGATCTGCAAGACATTCTCTCTAGCAAACGCAGAAAGAAATCGCATGAGATCACGCTGAGCGGGTGGGTGTAGATACGTAGAAATATTGAGTAGGTCCTCGTCTATCAACAACAAGATCGTTCTATCTTTTAGCTCTTCGGAGTTGAGGCGCCTGTGCAACTCATCTAGTTTGTATTGTAGTAGAAGCCAGATGTAAAGAAACTGCTGCAGCCCCTTGCCTCGTTGAGCCAGTTTTTCGTAGGGCGGCTTAGTTGGGTCTTCGATATAGAGCACAATTTTTTTCTTCTCCCCATCAAGCTTTAAGCGGATTCTTACTGCAGCTTGGGACCAATGATCAAAAGCAAGGTGGGTGAGTCGGTCTGCGACTCCATTTAGTGCGGCTTCAGAAGCCTCTGAAGGATTGGCTAACACTTTTTCTGTGTGGCCGGCTTTAAAAAAACCGCCCAACTTAAACAGTAAATGGTGAACAGTACCCTCATTGTCTACATTGAGATCCATCTCCCCCGATAAAGGATTCATGTAGCCGTTTGGGGAGGTTCCGTAGGCATGGGTCACGGCAGACACATGGTGAGGGAATGTGCTATACTGACTCCAACAAGCGGTACGAGGTATGGGGGCAAAGCAATATGGGAAACCTCGGATTGATGTTAGCTTTTGAAGTTTTGATAACGTCTTTGTCAGAAACGGTGGCTGAATTGCTGTCATATGTTATTGGAGCCAGTGTTGGCTTGCTGTCAGTGGTCATTGCGCTTATGAAATGGCAATTCCCCCAATATCGGATCCCTGTTCTTCAGAAAATGAACCCATTAGTGGTGCTTCTTAGTGGAGTGTTCATCGCTTTGCTGATTGGAACTGCCCCAATATGGTCGGATATTAGTTACCGATTTATTACCAATCTCACCCAACAAAATCAACAACACCCACCCGCTACTCAGTCTATCAAACTCACTGCAAGTTTCACTTATTCCCCACTCAAGCCGGCTGTGAATGAGCCCGTAGCATTTACGGATAGATCCTTTCCTCATGCATCGATAACAACATGGAACTGGAGTTTCAGCCCTGCAGGCTCTGGCAAGACATCCAACCCTGTCCATATCTTCCGCGCTGACGGATCACAGCAGGTTTGCCTCTCGGTCGTGGATAACAATGGTAATGAAGCAAATATATGTGAGCAGATAACTATAACACCCTCGCCGCCGACACAGAAGCCTTTTGTTGATTTCACTTACTCCCCCATGAATCCAATTGTCTCAGAGACGGTGAAGTTTACCGATAGATCGTGGGATCCCAATGCACCAATCATTGCTTGGCATTGGGAATTTGGAGATGGCAGCACTAGCGATTCACAAACTCCAAGCCATGTCTTTGGTAATGCTGGGGACATCCGAACCTGCCTAACTATTATCGACAGGGAACGTGTGTCGGCGAGAAGATGTATGCCAATTGTTTTATCACCGATACCACCGAACCCCGAACCCGTTGTTGATTTTATTTACATATACAAGCCAAACGCTACGGACAATAGCTCACCCGTGGAGTTCATTGATAGATCGTTCGATCCAAATGGATCAATCATTTCGTGGCATTGGGATTTTGGTGATGGGAATGTCAGCGGCACACCCAACCCCATATACGAGTTCCACACCGCAGATTATATGAACGTGTGTCTGACGGTTATTGACAACAAAGGTGCTTCGGCTACGAAGTGCGAATGGATGCCTACACACGTAAATCCTCCTCCTCCTCCGCTATTTGATAATCCTCATGCTGACTTCACTTACTCTCCGATTGACCCGATGGTCAATACTCCAGTTCATTTTAAATATGATTCTTCTTATGGAAATAAGTCTATCACAAATTGGTACTGGGATTTCGGCGATGGTATCTCTAGCATCGAACCTAATCCAAACCATAGTTTTAGCTATCCAGGGGACAAAAAAGTGTGCCTGACTGTCACCAACTCACGGATAGCCACAAGTGAGTGCAAGAGAATCTTTGTTTCGACTAAGCCATTAGTTGAACCCCCTATGCTACCGTCGAAACCGCAGGTTCATGTGACCTATGTGGTGCGACTCTCTGGCCAGTTTCATTATGTAGGCGGCGATTTAGTTGACATCAGTGACTTAGAGATTTATTCCTTAGACCAAGGGCAATCTAGCGTCCCTTATACAGACCCCTATGACGATACCATTCGTGGGTTCAGAGTTCCGCCATCGGACATACTATTCGCTTTCCGTAATCGAAAGACTGCAAGAGCCGTAGTGCTTAACCCCAATACGGTTAGCATCGTGGGCTCCGCCGACTGGCGAAAGACAGCAACGGGTGCCTGGGGCCTACAAGTGGCTAGATAGAGCCGTTAATCTGCGTTGAATAACCTTCAGCAGTCGCCTGAATGGTAATGCTCAAAACGGAATCGTTTGCCCTTTGTAACAGTGCAGAAAGGCTATTCAGACTCTAGTCTGAGGTATGACCGTCGACTGAACGCGAGACCGTGTTCTTCACTTATTTCAATGAAAGAACGCTAAAGCTCCTCAATGACATCTACAGCCTCAACGGATTGAGATAGAGCCCGAAAGGGAAGACCACGTCGTCGGCCGTAAAGGGTGCACCATCAGACCATTCCAGACCCTGGCGCAGGTGGAAGGTAACCGATTTGCCATCTGGGGAGAGCGTATAACTGGCGGCCAAGGCCGGCTCAATCTTCCGGGCGATGCGATTGATCCGAATCAAGGGGCTCAGGGTGAGCTCAGTGATAGGATTGATGGAGAAGAGGGGGTTGAGCGTAGACGGTGCGCTGGGCAGGGCAAAGGTCAGGAGGCAATGATCATCCCGACAGATGAACTGTCGGCTTGGGCATAACCTCAGCTTCGAGATGTCAGTAGTGCCCCAACAACCCCCGGTTGCGCGCCGCGTTCTCTAATAACTTGAAGACGAGCAGGCCCCCCAGAAAGTAGAAGGCCGCGTTGGCCAATAGCAAGAGCAGATCGCCCGTAGGAATCTGGGTGATCGAACGCCCCCCGATCATCACCTGGCCGATCAGATGGGTCCCCCAGGAGAGCGGCAGATACTTGGCAAAGGGGAATTTGTCCAGCGGAGCCGCGATCAGCACGATGAAGACGAACTGCAAGATCTGAAAGGCCGACTGGACCTGCTTGAAGACCAGCGCCAGCCCCCCCATCACGAAGCCTATCCCATAGACCCCGGCCACGCTCAGGGCCAACAGGGGCAGCAAGCTCAGCAGGTCAATGTGCAGCCACTTGCCAGTGGAGGCCATCATCAGGAGCAGCAGGACCCCCAAAACGACCAACTGGTAGAAGAAAGCTACGACCAATTGAGAGAGAATCACCGAGCGAAAGCCCAGCGGCGACATATAGAGCTGCTCCAGTGTCCCCTGCTGGGCCTCGTTGATCAGGTCCCAGGAGAGCTCGGAGTAGGCGAAGATGGCGAAGGCCCAGACGATGAAGCCCACGACTAAGCCGTCGAGCGTCTGACCGAACTGTGGCGCGCCCGCTCCCAACGCCTTGGCCCCATAAAATACAATCAGGAAGATCATGAAGACGCTGACCATCCCGGAAAGAGTGTTGAAGTAATAACGCTTCAAGTAGACCAGATATTTTTTGGAAACGGCTTTGAACAGCACCGCTGCGCGCATTCAGGACTCCTTTCCGGCGATGATCTTGAGGAAGATCTCTTCTAGATTAGGATCGCGACGTCCGATCGACTCGATCCGCACTCCGCTCCGGTGCAATAGCTCGATCAGCTCATATAACTGGCCGTTGCGCAGCAGCTCGACCTCGACCTTGGTCCGGCTGGTGTCGGGTGAGATCTGGATCAGCTCGAACTGCTCTTGGAGTCTCTCGGCATCTTGAGGGCTGAGCAGTCCGGAGAGCTCGACGGTATAGGCCCGCGCGCGGAAGAGCTCCAATAGATTCGCCACCCGATCATCGGTGATCACCCGACCATCGTTGATGACGATCACCCGCCCGCAGACATCTTGGACCACGTTCATGTCATGGCTGGAGAGCAGGATGGTCCGCTCGCCCCGCGCGGCCATTCCTTTCAGGATGCCGCGCAGCTCGTGAGAGATCTCCACGTCGAGGCCCAGAGTGGGCTCGTCCAGCAAGAGCAAGGGCGTCCGTTTGACCAGGGCGCAAGCCACGGCCAGTTTCTGCTGCATCCCGCGCGAGAGCATCCGCGCCGGTGTTTTGACTTTGCTCTCCAGGTGAAACAGCTCGATCAGCTCGTTGATATAACCCTGGATGCGCCGCATGGGGATGCCTTGCAGCCCGGCGAAGAACTCCAGATTCTCGCGCACGTTCAGCCGCCAGTAGATATTGCGGTTGCCCTCCAGAACCGCCGAGACGTATTCTACAGCAGCTTTAGGCCGCCGGATGGCATCGGCGCCGTTGATCGTGATCTCGCCCGAAGTGGGACGGATCAGGGTGCAGAGGCACTTGATAGTCGTCGTCTTGCCCGCGCCGTTGGGACCGAGCAAGCCTACGACCTCGCCCGGCTCCACCGCAAAGCCGACGCCGTCCACGGCCAGAGTGTCGCCGCGCTTGCGGCTGTGATAGATTTTCCGGAGTTCTCGCACCTGTAAAATGGGCTCGCTCATGGTTCTATGGCCCTTTGTTGATCTGGATATCGCCGCTGGAGGTCTCAATGTGGATCTCGGCGGCGGGATGCTCGCCCACGCTGCCGCGCAGATCATGCGGGGTCGCTTTGCCGGTAGTCACCAACGGGAACGCCACCTCAATATCTCCGGAGTGCGTCTCGGCAGCCAGCGTGAACTGCGCCTCGGCGGGCAACCTCAGCACTACGTCACCGGAGCTGGCCTCCAGATGCCACTTGACATCCTCACTCAGCCCTGAATCCACCTGAATCTCCCCGCTGCCCGTGTCCACCCGCAGGTCGGCGGCGATATCTTTCAGCGCCACGTCCCCGGAGCCGACGTTGACCTCCACCGCGCCGGAGATCTGCTCCAGCTTGACGTCCCCGCTGCCCGCTTCAGCCCGAACTTCCGAAGCTCCGCTCACGCTGATCTCCCCGCTGCCGGTCTCCACGCTGACCTGGCGCGCTATCTCCGCAATCTCGACATCTCCTGAGCCCGCCTGGGAACGCAGCGGCCCGCGTAGATCCGCCGCATACTGATCGCCGGAGCCGGAGTTCAATTCCACTTCAGTCTCATAGGGTGCTTGCACCTCAAAGCTCATGGTAATCGAGACACTCAGTTTGGAGAAGAACCCCAGATTATTACGATATTTCCTCAGATCACCGATCTCGATCGTCTGGCCGGTGGTCTCAATGGGTGGATCGGCCTTGATCTGCTTGGCGAGCTGCCGCGCCTGCTCCCGGTCAGGGGCGCTGACGGTGAAGCGCGAGCGGACGATGAGCTGATCATCCGGGCCGCGGCTGAGGTGAATATCCCCGCTGCCGGTATCCACGATCAGCCTGATCGGCGCTGCCATGTTCAATCTCGTCTCGAATCTGTCGGTAACTCTGGCCATCAGTGTACATGAATGGACGGCTCCGCTGAGAAACCCCAGCAACAGCAGCCCGGCAAGGGCCGTCCTCATGTCGGTCACCTCCTGGATTTGCTTAGCGGCTTACTTGACACTCAGCTCTGCCCGCGACAGGTGGAGCAGTAGAGCTTGTCCGCAGCGATGATCCGCCCGCAATGGCGGCAATTACTCTTCAAATCACGATAACATTGGGGACAGATGGCCCGCTGGGCCGAAACTTCTTGGCCGCAATGGGGGCAGCGCTGGAGGGCAGCCGCCCGCTTGGGCCTGCGCCGAAGCGGCGCCTTGAGCAGCCGACCGGGCAGGGCGAATAGCTGCACGATCCCGACGGCCAGCCGCCGGCTGAGCCCTACCGAGGTCGGTACCCACCAGAAGCCGAAGATGACCCACGGCACCCAGTCCAACTCCCATCCCACCAACCGAAGATTGAGCCACTCTGTCCCCTGAATCCCCCAGAGGATCAAGATGACCAAGATCGTCCCGCGCAGCCAGCCGGGCGCTCTCGGAGTGCGAGGCCTAGACCTTCTGCTGATGCGCAACAGTGGCCGACTCATCGACCTCACAGAGCTCCTCATACTCCACCGCCTCGATCTGACAGTCCGGTCCGATGATCACCCGTTTGCCCCGCACCGTCTCGGCCTGGGTGGCTTCGAGATAGATCTGGTCGCCCTCTATCGTCTCCACCTCCAGCCGCCCTTGGCCGCCGAAGCCGCCCAGGTGCAGGCCCAGGTTCCCAAAGCTCTGGCCCAGCTTGCCCAGCTCCTCGGCCAAGCGGCCAAAGTCAATGTTTATGTCTATGCCGAAGCGCTGGCGCAGCTTTTCAAAGCCCTCCTCGGCCTGCGCCTGCTTCGCCTTGAGCTTTTCTTTCAGATCCTCGGCGCTAAAAGAAGCGCCAAAGCTTCCTTTACGGCGGACCTCGATCCGCTCGCCGCCGATCTCCTTGGCCCGACAGTCACCCTCCAGGCGGATCTCGACCTCGTCGGCCGAGAGCAGCCCTTCGACCTGAAAGGAACCGGCGGAGACGAACTTGTCCGCCTCGACATCGGAGCCTACCTGGCAAGAGCCGCTCAGCTTGATGTAGCCAGCGGTAAGCTTCTTGCCGATGCGTTGTGAGCCGGCGGACTTGAAGACGTCGGCCGCCACCCGCCCACCTATCCGGGTGGAGCCGGTCATCTGCAGCTCGCCCGCTTTGATATCGCCCTCGACCCGACAGGAGCCGGCGGTCTTCATCTCTTCCGCCTTGACCGAGCCCTCAAAGCGACAGGAGCCGGCGGTGTTGATCGTCTTGGCCTGCACGTCACCCTCGATCACGCCTGAGCCGGCGACGCTGACGCTCTGGTAAGTTCCACCGCTCACCCGACCGGAGCCGGCAATCGTCACCCGCTGCCCGCCCCCGCTTACCATCGGTCGCTCCAGTCATCCTCAGGTGGCGGTGGCGCCGGGGGCTTCAGGGCGCGCCTCTTCCACCAGCGATACCCCAGATAGGCCGCTCCGCCTACGAAGGCCAACGGCACAGCGGCCCTGAGGAGCAGCCAGCTCAGTTTGAGCAGCAGTACCAAAAAGCCCAGACCCAGCAAGAGCGCCAGGCCGCCGCCGGCCAGGATCAGCAGCTTCTTCAGCAGATTGTTCATACTCATCTCCATCCGATACCTCCTCTTGTCTATTTGCCGCTCAAGCTTCGCGACGCATCCTCATCTTCGTCTCTTCCCGCAGGCGGTTCAAGTCGAGCTGCGCCGCCACCTGGCTCTCCGGATCCAACTGAAACTGCCCAGAGGGTACCAGGCAGCAGAAGCCGACGGTCGGCTGCTGCTTGCTGAGCAGGCTCAGCTTGATCTCCTTGCGGATGACCAGCAACAGCCAGCCGGGTCGAGCCTCGCCCAGGCTGAGCTGCTCGCCCTGCAGATCCGCTCGCAGCGTGGCCAGCGCCAGGGCGATCTCCTCCGGCGCCAGGTCCAGCGTCTGCAATTGCTCCAGCAGGGCCAGTTGGAGCAGGTCGGCAAAGCTGAACGGTCCGCGCTGGCCACTGACCGTGGCGTAATATTCCAGTACTTCAGGCGAAATCCAGTCTAGGCCCTCTAGGTCGGCGCGCTCGACCGGCCGGCCACCGCTCTGGGGGGAGAGCAGCTCGGCGATCTCCTCTAAGCTGTGATCGTCTTTGAGCGCCTTGATGCGGGCGAGGCGCTCGAGAATCTTGGCCTGGGGTAGGAAGGTCTCCTGGCCGGTGAAGGTGGAGCGACGCTCGAACCAGCCCTCGGGGATGAGCCCCTTGCGCTTCCAGCGGTAGAACTGACCGTAGGTGATCTCGGCCCGTTCTAGCACCTCCTTCTTGGCGATCATCTCTTCTTCATCTTCATCGGCCATTATCGCTCCTCTCCGGCAAGGGCGAGGCTGGGGTTGCCCCTGCATCACAGAACACTGTTATGACTACCTGGCGACAGATCGCCTCTGGCGCTCGGTGGTCAGGGCCGGCGAGGCTACCTGCCCTGCCAGCCGTTGACCCGCGGCGATCAGCCATCCGCCGACTTTGACCCGCAGCGGGTGGCCCCGGCCAGAGATCGAGCGGGCAACCCGCTGAGCCAGCCGCTCGGCCTCGGCCTGGCGCAGCAACTCCTGATAGTGCTCCTGGGCCGCCTTCAGCTCGATGGTGAACATATCTACATGCTTCATCTCATTCCTCCTTAGCTCTCCATGCTCCAATGGCGGCATTGTAACATAACACTGTTACGTTGTCAAGGGGCCGGACGGGCAAGAGCCCGGCCATATGCGAATAATAACGATGAATTCTAGCATAAACCGCTCGAGCGTCGCGTTTGGCGAACTGCGCCGGAGGGGTGGCTAATCCACATAGCCGAGCAACTCCCGGCGCAACTCCTTGATCTCATCGCGCAGGCGGGCCGCCCGCTCGAACTCCAACTGCTTGGCCCTAGCGTACATCTCCGCTTCCAACTCCTTGATCAGCTTGGCCAGTTGGCGAGGGGCCGGCCCTTCGGCCTGCTGCTTAGCTCCCTTCCTCCTGCGCCCGGCTTTTCCCTGACGATCCAGTTCTGGCAGGAAATCCTGGACGGCCTTCACGATCGTCTTGGGGGTGATGCCATGTTTTTCGTTATATTCGAGCTGAATGTGCCGGCGCCGCTGGGTCTCGGCTATGGCTCGTTGCATCGAACCGGTCAGCTCATCAGCGTAGAGCAGCACCCGGCCGTGCAGGTTGCGTGCCGCCCGGCCGATCGTCTGGATCAGCGAGGTATCCGAGCGCAGGAAACCCTCCTTGTCGGCGTCTAAAATGGCCACCAGCGAGACCTCCGGCAGGTCCAGACCTTCGCGCAATAAATTTATCCCCACCAGCACGTCGAACTCGCCCATCCGTAGGTCGCGCAGGATGTCCAAGCGGTCGAGCGTCTGCACCTCCGAGTGCAGATAGCGTGCCTTGACCCCCATCTCGATCAGATAGTCGCTGAGCTGCTCGGCCATCACCTTGGTCAGGGTGGTCACCAGCGCCCGCTCGCCCCGCTCACCGGTCTGGCGGATCTCCTCCAGCAGATCGTCTATCTGCCCCTGGATGGGACGAACGATGACCTCCGGATCGATCAGGCCGGTGGGGCGCACGATCTGTTCCACGATCTGGCTGCTGACCCGCCGCTCGTAAGGCCCCGGCGTGGCTGACATGAAGACCACTTGGTTGATCAGCGACTCGAACTCCTCGAACTTGAGAGGCCGGTTATCGGCGGCCGAAGGCAGGCGGAAGCCATAGTCAATCAGCACCTGCTTGCGCGCCCGGTCACCATTGTACATGGCGTGGAGCTGCGGGATGGTCTGATGGGACTCGTCAATCACCATCAGGAGGTCAGCGGGAAAATAATCTATCAGCGTCATCGGCCGTGAGCCGGGCGTTCGGGCGGCCAGGTGACGCGAGTAATTCTCGATGCCGCTGCAAAAGCCGAAGCGGCGCATCAGCTCCAGGTCATAGCCGGTGCGCTGCTCCAGCCGCTGGGCTTCGAGCAGCTTGTCCTGACGGTGCAGCTCGGCCAGGCGCTCCTGGGCCTCCTGCTCGATCGCTTCGATGGCCCGTTCCAGCTTGTCGGCCGGGGTGATGAAGTGGGAGGCGGGATAGATGGTGACCTCCGGGCGCTCCCCCAAAATTTGGCCGCTGATCGCGTCCAGTTCCAAGATGCGCTCGATCTCATCGCCGAAGAGCTCGAGGCGCAGCACCGTCTCCTGATAGGCCGGGATCAGCTCGATCGTGTCGCCGCGCACCCTGAACGTTCCCCTCCCAAAGCCGATGTCATTGCGGGAGTACTGCAGTTCGACCAAGCGCCGCAGAATCCGGTCGCGCTCCTGCCGCTCGCCGCGACGGATTTTGAGGGTCATCGCCTGATAATCTTCCGGGCTGCCCAGGCCGTAGATGCAGGAGACGGAGGCCACGATGATCACGTCGCGTCGCTCCAGGAGCGAGCTGGTGGCCGCGTGGCGCAGGCGATCCAGCTCATCGTTGATTGAGGCGTCCTTTTCAATATAGGTATCGGTCTGGGGGATATAAGCCTCCGGCTGGTAATAATCATAGTAACTCACGAAGTAATGCACGGCGTTCTGAGGAAACAGTTGGCGGAACTCATTGCAGAGCTGGGCGGCGAGTGTCTTGTTGTGAGCGATCACCAGTGTGGGGCGCTGGAGGTTCTGAATGACGTGGGCGATGGTGAGCGTCTTGCCGCTGCCGGTGGCACCGAGCAGGGTTTGGCAGTGCAGGCCGGCTTCTAGACCGGTGGTCAGTTCCCCAATGGCTTTCGGTTGATCCCCTCGGGGCTCGAACTGTAAGCGGAGCTTAAAGTCGGCCATGACTCCTTTCAGCGGCGAGGCACCTAGCGGCGTCCGCTGCTTGAGGGGCGTGTGGCACATTCACACCGCAGGCCTTACCTTTGAGCTGGACAGCTCTGAAAACGGATACCGGACCAAGATAATGTCATTCTTTGAGTAGCTGGGCATAGACATCATCCTCGGCGCTATCCCAAGCGGTTGCCGGCCGAGGCGAGCTTGGATCTTGCTGCTGATTTGCAGGCGCTCTTTCGCCGGGAGGACCGCCAACTTATCCTGGGCATATTGAGCGAGCTTAACCTGCCAGTCCAAGCTCTTCCCTCGTCCGAGCGATCAACTCCTCCAGAGGGCTAACCCGGTCGGCCTGTACGTCCTGGTAGGCCAGCTCCAGAGCGCGTTGAAACTCAGGGTGGTGGGCCAGGGCATAATCCTCCAGGTCCTCCTCGCTGATGGCGCGCAGCAAGGCTTTAGGTTTCCCGCGATGGGTCACCACCACATCCTCCTGGTCTAGTCGGCGGACGACCTCGGAGGTCTTGTCATGCAGCTCGGTGATGTTGATAAATCTCAGGGCCATGCTTCGCCTCCTGCTACTTAAGTAGCGTGATCAGTATAGCGCTCGCCTCGGCCGGTGTCTACCCGCTATCTGCTCCAAGGTAGGGCACGTCCCGGTGGTAACTCGACAGAAGAGCCCTTATGTCGAGTAAGCCCCAACCCACTCCCCAGCCCTTGCGGCTTTCTCGCACCCCAACTCGGACCGGTTTAGCATCGTAATGTCGAGATGGGAAAGGCCGACAAGTCGACCGGCGCACACCGAGCTTTCCCAACCTCGATAACAAGGGAACAGTCGCGACCGATCTTGACAAATGTCCCTCCAGTTGGTATCTTGGTGGCGTACTCCTATCTCATTACAGCCGTCCGCTCCGGAGGTGGATGCTCATGCCGATGACATCCGTGCAGGTGCGCCTCAGCGAGGAACAACTTCGCCTGATCGACCGCGTCGTCCAAGCTGGCAAGTACCCCAATCGCTCTGAAGCCATCCGGGACTACCTGCGCAAGGCCCAACTCTGGGAGGTGCTAGAACGCCTCCTGGAAATGGGGGAGATCGAGGACCAGAGCGAGTCGGAGATCCAAGCTGACCTGGAGCGCGTCCGCGCCGAGGTCTACCAGAAGCTGATCGCTCCCAAGCGCCGCCAGGCGATGCCGCAGCCTTAAAGGGACCGGGCGCTTACATGAAAGTCCTCGTCGATACGAACATCTTTGTGGCGAGCATGCGCTTCGCCGGGCTCAAGCGCAAGCTGGTCTGGAAGCTCCTGGAGGAGGGAGAGGTCATTGTCCTCACCGACTTCATCCTGGAGGAGCTGCGCAGGAAGTTCTCCGAACTCTATACGCCCGTTGAGGTCCAGGCCGCCTTGGACAACCTCTTGCAGTTCCTCGGTACAGGTCAGCTTGAGGTCAAGCGCTTCGAGGACTACGCCCAGCACCTTCCGGAAGCTGAGCAGCTCATTCAAGCGAAGGATGCACCCATCCTGGCCGCGGCCATGCTCAGTGACATCGACATTCTGCTCACCCGTGATAAGCAGGACTTCCTGGAGAACGCGCGGCTCCAGCAGACCCGCTGGATGGCGAAGATCAAGAGCCCCCAAGAGCTCCTGTCATTGCTGGAGGAAGACGAAGGCTGAAAGTTGCAGAGTGTCCCTGAAGTAGCACGCATTGACTTTCATTATCAGGTGATGATAGAGTCTCCCCAGAGGTGAGCAACCGTGAGCCAAAGACAAAACGATCGGCCGGATCGGGGGCGCGCCGTCTCCTTCTGGTTGGCCCACGAGGACATCCGCGCGCTCAAGACGATCGCCCAGGAGAAGGGGATCGGCCACACGACCCTGGTGCGCATGTGGGTCAAGGAACGGCTCAAGTACGCCGGGGTCATCATAGAGTACAAGGATCCCAACTTACATATTCTAAGGCGGGATACACTTCAGGGCAGAGGCTCTCCTCGGTAACGTCCCTCTTGAATCTTTTTTGCTCTCCTTCGATGATTAAAAGAAGCAAACCATAAGTATAGTAATCCTGTTATGGAAGGTCCTGCTGTTGGATAGTCGCACAGTTAAGAGGAGATGAGTAGAATGGTCGCGGTGATTCATGATGGCACGCGATCGAGAAGCTTTGCGACGTCGACTCCAAGCGAGGATGGAATCTCAAGAGCGCTTCTGCCCCGACGAGGACTGCTCTTGCCATGGTCAAACCGGCCCTCACATCGTCAAGAACGGACGGACTCGCCAAGGGCAGCAACGCTACCAATGCAAGGGCTGTGGTCGGATCTTCTCGGCCACCCAAGGCACCCCCTTCTACGGCCTGCGCACCGATTGGGTCGATGTGCTCGAAGCCCTGGCGATGCTGGCCGAACGCAACAGCCTAGCGGCAGTGGCTCGGGTTAAGGAGGTCCAACCCGACACGGTAGCCAACTGGCTGAAGAGAGTGGGCCAACACGCGGAGGCCGTGGAAGAGGTCTTGCTGCAAGAGTTTAGGGTAGAGCAGGTGCATACTGGACGAGCTGTGGACTTATGTGGGCAACAAGGGTAAAAAAGGGGGTACCCTGAGACCGAAGAGAGCGGAGAGTTCTGGAAGGCGACCGCCTTTGACCCCAACAGCAAGCTGAGGGTGGCTCGAGCTGTGGGCAAACGGGATCAAGACCTGCTCGAGCGATTGTTGACCCAGGTGGCTGAGCGAGTGAGCGGAGCGCTAGAACAGCCCCCGGCGGCGGGTTCGGGTCACTGAGGGCAGGCGCACGTGGCAGCCGAGGACGCCGGCAATGGCGGCAGAACTGACGAATCATCCATGGGGCATGGAGGAGTTGTTGACTCATCTGGTCTCTTACAAGGGAAAGAAGGAACATCATCAACTCTGAACTGGGTGACTATCCGAGTTGACAGTTAGGGAGTAAATCGCCCAAAGAGAGAGTCCACCAGCTCACGCAGAGGGAATAGCGCGTCAGTCGGCAATTTTTCTCGCCAGACAGCGAGTGCCCGCTCGGTTTCTGCTTGCATCAGCGCTCTGGCTTCCTGCCGCACGGCCAAGCGATCCAAGATCTGGATGATCTGAGTTGCAGACGGCAAAGTCTCAGGCTCTGCCCGATAAAAGCGCAGCAATGCCTCACGCTCGGCCTCGCCCGCCCGCTCCAGAGCATAGATCAGTGGTAGGGTCAGCTTGTGCCGCGCCAGGTCGCTCACTCCAGCTTTGCCTGTCTGATCTTCCGCTCCCCATAAGCCCAAGATATCGTCGCGGATCTGAAAGGCCAAGCCCAGGTGCCGGCCTCCAGCCGCCAAGGCCGCAATCGTCTCCGGCTCGGCCCTGCCCAGCAGCGCGCCCATCTGGAAGGCCACCTGGAACAGAGCCCCCGTCTTGCCGGCGATCATCTCCAGATAGCCCGCCGGTTTGAGCTCCAGGTGCCCTTCAAAATCCAGATCCTGAACTTGACCCTCGATCAGTTTCAGAGTCGCACGAGCCAGAATAGCCTGGGCCTCAGTGAGCTGGCTCGCCGGGATGCCCTGCTCGGCCAGATCACCCAGCGCCAGGCCGGCCAACGCTTGCAACGCGTCGCCGGCGTTGATCGCTTGCGCCACGCCCCACAGCGACCAGAGGGTCGGGCGATGATGCCGCTGGGCATCCTGATCCTGGATGTCATCATGGACCAGGGAAAAGTCGTGCACCAGCTCCAGCGCGCCCGCCGCCGGCAGCGCCCGCCGCCACTTCCCCCCGACCGCCTCGCAACTGAAGAGCAGCAGAGTCGGCCGCAGCAGCTTACCCTCCGGCCCGCCGGCCGGTTGCCCGGAGCTGGACTCGAAGCCCAAGTGATAGCGGATCATCCGGCGGAGCAGACCCTGCTGCGAGGGCAGCCAGCGGCGCAGGCAGTCAGCTAGATAGTTAATAATGGCCGGGCGATAGCGGCGTAGAATCTCCGGCCCCGGCTGCGGCAGCGACACGTCGGCCTACCTACCTTCAGACCACTTGCAGCGCCCGCCGGGCGATGGTATAGAGCAGCTTGACTCCCAGCTTCAAACTGCCGATGTCAATGCGCTCGTTGGCCGAATGGACCAGCTTGGTCCGTTCGCTGAGGCTCATCTGGGTGGAGAGCGGGCTGAAGCCGTAGGCCGCCGCCCCCAACTGGCGCATGAAGCGCGAGTCGGTCGCGCCGGTCAGTAGATAGGGCACCGCCTGCGCGCCGGGAATCTCCTGGCGCACCGTCTCTTCTATTATCTGGTAGAACGGGTCAGAGATCGGCGATTCGGAGGCCGGATGATGCTGGATGGTCTCGATCTCCAATTCAGCGGCCAACTCTCCGGCGAGTTGCTCGATCGTCTCTTCAATCTGCTCGCGGGAGTAGCCGGGCACGAAGCGGAAGTCCAGCACAAACTCGCAACGGGCGGGGATGACATTCTCTTTCACCCCGGCCCGGATCATGGTGGGCGAGCAGGTCGTGTGGGTGAAGGCATAGACCAGATTGGCGTCGAGCGGTGTCCCGGCAAGCAAGCTCTTGAGATCAACCTGCTGGTTATCTGAGGTGATCACCTGCGCAGCTCGAACACCCTGGGGACCCAGGGCCTGACCCACGCGGACGAAGAACTCCTGCACCGCCGGCGCGATCTGCTTGGGGAACTGATGGCCGGCCAGCCGGTCAATCAACCGGGCGCTCTTGGCTATGGCATTGTCCTGGTGGGGCACCGAGGCATGACCCGCGGCTCCCTTGAAGCGCAGTCGCACCCACCAGAGCCCCTTCTCGGTGGTGTCCACAGTATAAAAGACTTGCTCACCGATCTGGAGCGGCATCCCTCCGCCCTCATTGAGCACGTAGTCGCTGCGCATCAGGTCGGGATGGTTCTGGACCAGCCAGTTGCCCCCGTAGGAGGAGCCTTGCTCCTCGTCGGCTACGGCGGCCAAGATCAGCTCGCCGGCGAAGTCCAGCTTCAGCCGCTTGAAGAGCAGCATCACCATCGTCTCGGTGGCGGTCATAGACTTCATATCCAGTGCGCCGCGTCCCCAGACGTAGCCTTCGGCAACCACCCCGCTGAAGGGTGGATATTTCCACTGGTCGGGGTCGTTGACCGGGACAACATCGGTGTGGGAGAGCAGCATCAGCCGTTTGCCCGGCTGCCGGCCCTTCAGGCGGGCGATCAGGTTACTGCGACCGGGAGCGCTCTCCAGAATCTGGCTCTCGATGCCTTCCTGACTGAGCAGCCCCTGAAGATAATCTGCGGCGATCTTTTCATTGCCGGGCGGATTAGTAGTATCTAGCTGCAGGAGTTCTGAGAGCAACTTGGTCGTCTCCTCAGCGACCGTTTTCCAATCTAGCTTGGCATTATCTGGCATGGGACCTCCTCATGATTCGAGCGGATTAGCTTATTATACCGCTTGGCCGCATGACCCTCATCAGATATTTTTCAGCAAGGGGTAGTGTTGCTCCAGGCGTTGTCAAACCCGCGCATCATCGCGTACAATGTCGCGATGATCAAACTTGAGAGTATCAGTCTGCGGGAGATCGAGCTCTCGCTGCTCCGGCCCTTCGAGACCAGCTTCGGACGCCAGCAACGGCGCCGCGCGCTGATCATATCTGTGCAAGCTGAAGGACTGCGCGGCTGGGGTGAGTGCGTGGCCGGCTCCGATCCTTGGTACTCCTACGAGACTACTCGCACTGCTTGGCAGATTATCGCCGACTATCTCATCCCGGCGCTGGCGGGCCTCTCTCTGGAGCACCCCGATGAGGCCTGGCCCAGTTGGGCGCGGGTGCGCGGTCATCCTATGGCCAAGGCCGGCCTGGAGCAAGCCCTCTGGGACCTGTACGCTAAGTCACAGGACATCTCACTGGCGCGCGCGCTGGGCGGCGATAAAACCGAGATCGAGAGCGGGATCAGCATCGGCATTCAGAGCGATATTCCTATCACGCTGAAGCTCATCGAGGAGAGCCTGAGCCAGGGCTATCGCCGCATCAAGCTCAAGATCAAGCCCGGTTGGGACGTCCAGCTCCTAGCAGCAGTGCGCACCGACTTCCCCAAGATCAGGCTCACCGCAGATGCCAATGCGGCCTATACTCTGGCCGACGCCGCCAGGCTGAAAGAGCTCGATCGCTTTGACCTGCTGATGCTGGAGCAGCCGCTGGGTTATGATGACCTGCTCGACCATGCTGACCTACAGCGCCGGCTCAAAACACCGATCTGCCTGGACGAGAGCATCAAGAGTCCCGCCGACGCCTGCCGGGCGCTGGAGCTGGGAAGCTGCCGCATCATCAATATCAAGTCTGGCCGCGTGGGCGGGCTCTCCCAGGCCAAAGCGATCCACGATCTCTGTCGGGCGCAAGATATTCCGGTCTGGTGCGGTGGAATGCTGGAGACGGGCATCGGGCGGGCGCACAACCTGGCACTGGCCAGCCTGCCAGGCTTCAGCTTGCCCAACGACATCTCGGCCTCCGAGCGCTATTATCTGCCCGAGTTGGAGCTGGTGGAGCCACCCTTCGAGCTGGACACCAACGGCACTATCAGCGTACCTGATGGCCCCGGCCTGGGCGTCCGGGTGCTGGAGGAGCGGCTGGAACGGGTCACCCTCAAGCGACAGGAGTGGCAGCTCTGAGCCGCTCAGGGCGCAAGAGGCACCAGCTTTGCTCTTGCCCCATCTATGATTGTCTCCCTACCGGAATTGAATGGCTTGTCTTAGGTCGTTCTGTTCAGCTCACGTGGATGCCGCCCTGCGCGCCAGTGTTCTTCGATCTCCTCTAGGGTCTTGCCTTTGGTCTCAGGTACGTAGAGGTAGCTGAAGAGCCAAGCCGCGACCCCCATGACCGCGTAGAGCCAGAAAGTTCCCGCCCGCCCCAGGCTCTGAATCAAGTCCAGGAAGGTCAGAGCCACCACCAAGTTGGAACCCCAGTTGACCAGGGTTGCCAGGCCCATCCCTAGTCCACGCACCTTCAGGGGGTAGACCTCGGAGATCAAGAGCCAGAAGACCGGCCCGAGGCCGATGGCGAAGGAGGCGATGTAGACCGCAAGGCTCGCGGCGGCAACCAACCCCAGACTGCCGGAGATGCTCTGGGAGAGGAAGGCCCAGCCCAATACAGTGAGGCTGAGGACCATCCCTACTAGACCGACTAGCAGCAGGGGTCGCCGGCCGGTCTTGTCCAACAGGCGCACCGCCACCACGGTGAAAACCACGTTCACGACGCCCACCCCGATCGTAGCCAGGATGGCCGCCGAGGCTGACTTGAATCCGGCGAACTGGAAGATGGTCGGCGCGTAGTAGATGACCGTGTTGATTCCGGTGATCTGCTGGAAGAGCGCGAGCAGCATCCCGATGAGCAGGCCGGGACGGACCTTGGCGCTCAGCAGCTCCGCCCAGCCACCGGTCTGCTGGCCCAGGCTGGTTTGGATCTCACTGATCTCTCGCTCGGTCTGCTCTTTGCTCTCGCCGCGCACCCGCTTCAAGGCGGTGCGGGCTCGCTCGATTAGCGCGTGGCTCACCAGCCAACGAGGGCTCTCCGGCAAGAAGAGCATCCCAATGCCCAAAATCAATGCGGGGATGGCGGCCAAGGCGAACATCCAGCGCCAAGCGTGCGCACCTGCGAGGGCGTAGTCGACCAAATAGGAGATGACGATGCCCACGGTTAGGGCCAATTGGTTGAGGGCGACCAGGGAGCCACGGATCTTGTGCGGCGCGATCTCGGCGATGTACATCGGAGCGATCAACGAGGCAACCCCGATGGCCACGCCCACCACCACCCGGCCTGCGATCAGCAGGTAGACGCCGGGCGCGAGGGCGGTGCCCGCCGCACCCAGCGCGAAGAGGATCGCCGCCGCAATGATGACCGGGCGCCGGCCGTAGCGGTCGCTGAGCGGACCGCCGGCGATCGCACCGATCACCGCACCCGCCAGTACCGCGCTGACGACCACCCCCTCCATCCCGGGAGTGAGGGCGAACTGCTGCTTGACGAAGAGGATCGCCCCGGAGATGACCCCGGTATCATAGCCGAACAGGAGACCTCCCAACGCGGCAAAGAAAGCCGCTACGTAGACAAAGCGATCTTTTTTTGCCAGTTTGGTCTCCTTTCCCTCCGCCCCTGAGTGGGGTGTATCTATCGGGGTCACCCTCCGTGCTCAAAGCTGGGGTAGAGGGTCATGCCACCGTCGACGAAGACTGTGGTGCCCGTGACATAGGAGGCCGCGTCGCTGAGCAGCGTCACGACCATGCGGGCGATCTCGTCAGGATCACCCATCCGCCCGTAGGGGATCTTCGTCAAGAGGTCGGAGAGCGCCTGCGGATCGCTCCAAACGCTTTGGCTGATCGGTGTCTTGACCGCGCCTGGGGCCAGGGCCAGCACGCGCACGCCGTGGGAAGCCGCTTCCTGGGCCAGGGTCTTGGTCAACATGCTGAGCCCCGCTTTCGCCGTGGCATACGCGCTGTAACCATGCCAGGGGATGCGCTCGTGGACCGAGCTGATGTTGAGCACCACGCCGCTCTTACGGGTCACCATGCCCTTGAGTGCCTCCCGGGCGCAGTAGAAGGCCCCGAAGAGATTGACCTCAAGCACCTTGCGCCAGGCTGCGAGATCCACCTCCCAGCTCAGCGCGCGTTTACCATCGATGCCGGCGTTATTGACCAGCAGGTCTACTCCTCCCCAGCTCTGCTCCACCTTGGCAAACATGGCGCTTACCGCCTGGGGATCGGAGACATCGGCCTTCAACTGCAAGGCGCGCACCCCTTGGCCTTGAATCCGCTCGGCGATCTCTTGCGCGGCTTGGGGATTAACCACATAGTTGAGTGCCACATCGGAGCCGGCCGCGGCCAGAGCCAAGGCGATCGCCTTGCCGATCCCCGAATTCGCACCGGTCACCAGGGTTCGCTTGCCCAGCAATTGTATCTCCATCGCGCCTCACCCTACATGTTTAGCGTCCATCTGTCAAGCGGCTTCCACAGCAGGAGGCGACCTTGCCAGGGACACCGTGCTCTGGCCGGTCAGCACCCCCACCAAAGCCTCCAACGGGTCTGCTCCTTGAGGTGATCCGGGATCGGTTGAACAATCGTCCGGCTGCGATCAGCACGCAAGAGCTGTCAGCCTTATACTGGTAACGTCTCCCATCAACGAGGGCAAGGGGCGCTCACGCGGGTTCGGGAGGAGCAGTTTCCCCGAGTCCACCGACGCTATTTGAACCTATATGAGACGATCTTCGAGCAGACTGAAGGGCTGCTGGAGAGTATGGCCGTCTGGTCAAAGATGCGTTGCTGTGCCTCAACGAGGATCTGGTGGACGATACAGATAGGCGCTTGGCCTTGCAGCAGGAGATCATGCACGCGGTCACCGTCATCACCGAGACCTATGAGGCGATCAACCCCCAGGATAGTCTCACCGAGCTGATGCAGATGATCGGTCGGCTGCAGTTGGAGCGCATGAGGGCGAACACCATGGCGGCCCGCCCGGCGAATCCTACGCCTGGGATGCACCCTGAGGGCGAGACAAAGCCAGCAGTGTAGACGTGGACTGTGTTGACTAATAGCTGGATGAGAAGGAGAGATGGTGCTGGCTTGCTCATGGTGCTCATGCCTGACAAGTGGTGAAGAAGTATACTACTCGCAGCGGCCTGGCCATCCTGACGGTCAGGATGCTGGTCTTATGTCAAGAGACAAGCTCTGACCCCAATGTCACTCTCCCCTTCTTCTTGGGCAATAGAACGTGAATCGCCTGCCCCAGCGCCACCTCGGCCGCTTCCATCAGCCCTTCGGGCAGCGTGGGATGCGGATGAACGGTCAGCGCTAGATCCTCCAGTCGGGTCCCCAGCTCGATCGCCAAGGCCGCCTCGGAGATCAGATTGCTCGCCTCCGGCCCGACGATCTGCACGCCCAGAACTTGCTTGGAGTCCGCATCGGCGATGATCTTGACGTAGCCCTCGGTCTCACTCATGGTCACCGCTCGCCCCAAGGCTGCAAAGGGGAATTTGCCGATTAGAGGCTTAAGGCCCTGTTCTTGGGCTTGCTTTTCGCTCAGGCCGCAGTAGGCGATCTCCGGGTCGGTGAAGATCACCGCCGGCACCACCTGCCAGTCCGGCCCGCTGGGCAGGCCGGAGATTATCTCCGCGGCCACAATGCCCTCATGCGAAGCCTTGTGCGCCAGCATCGGCTGTCCGGCCACGTCGCCGATGGCATAGATGTGCGGGTTGCTCGTCTGCAACTGTCCGTTGACCCGGATAAAGCCACGCTCGGTGAGCTCGATCCTGCCCTGCTGCGGCTCCAGGCCCTCGGTGTTGGGCACCCGCCCCACGCTGACCAGCACCTTTTCGGCCTCCAGCTTGAGCTCGCCTTTCGGTGACTCGGCGATGATCTTGACCCCATCTTTGCCCGACTTCAGCGACTTGGCCTTAGTCTGTAAGTGAACTTCCACGCCCAGCTTTTTCAATTGGCGCGCCACCGGCTGCAGCAGCTCCGGGTCGGTCCCCGGCAGGAGCTGGTCCATCATCTCGATGACCGTCACCTGAGCACCCAGCTTGGCCCAGACCGTCCCCAACTCCAGGCCGATGTAGCCGCCACCGATGATCAGCAGTTTCTCCGGCACCTCTTCCAGCTCAAGCGCCTGGCGCGAGCCGATGACCATCTGGCCATCAAAGCCGAAGCCGGGGATCTCAATCGGACGCGAGCCGGTGGCCACGATGCAGCGCTTGAACTCTATCGCCTGAGTGCCATGCTCGTTCTCCACCAGGACCCGCTTCGCTGAGGTGAAGACGGCTTTTCCTTGTAGCACTTGGATATCATGGCCCCGGCAGAGCTGTGCCACCCCGCCGGTCAATTTCTTGACGACTGAAGCCTTCCAGCTCTGTAATTTTTTGATGTCCAGCTTGAGGCCCTTCGTCTGGATGCCCAACGCGGCCAGCTCCGGAATCCGATGATACAGACTGGCGGCATAAATAAGCGCTTTAGAGGGAATACAGCCGTGATTGAGGCAGATGCCGCCCAGCGTGGGGGCCTCCTCGACCAGGGTTACTTCTTGACCCAACTGGGCCGCACGAATGGCCGCCACATAGCCGCCCGGCCCGGCCCCGATGACCAATAGATCCGTTCCCATCGCAATCTCGCCCACGACCATGAAGATCAGCTCCGTTTCTTTTTTAAGCGCTCAGGGTCTGACGCACGCCGCGGGCCACCCGCCCGACGTCGGGTAGATAGTACTGCTCCAGGCTGAAGTAGGGCATGGCCGTGTCGAAGCCGGTCACCCGCACCACCGGCCCTTCCAAGTGCAAGAAAAGCCGCTCGGTGATCAAGGCAGTCAGCTCCGAGCTGAAGCCGAAGCTGCGCGGCGCCTCTTGAGCTATGACCACCCGACCGGTCTTCTCTACTGACTGAGAGATCGTCTCCAGATCTAGCGGCGAGAGGGTGCGCAGATCAAGCACCTCGACCGAGATGCCCTCCTGCGCGGCGAGCAGCTCGGCGGCCTGCAGCGCGGTATGGACCTGTGCGCCCCAGCCGATCAGCGTCACGTCCCGGCCGGCGCGGGCCACCCTCGCCTGGCCCAACGGAATGGCGTGATCTCCCTCGGGCACCTCCTGGCGAAAGGCGCGATAGAGGCGCTTGGGCTCCAGGAAAACCACCGGATCGGGATCGCGAATGGCTGAAATGAGCAGCCCCTTGGCATCGGCCGGCGTGGCCGGGATGACCACCTTAAGCCCTGGGATATGCACATAGAACTGCTCCGGGCTCTCCGAGTGATGCTCTAGCGCCCGAATGCCCCCGCCGTAGGGGGCACGAATCACTAGGGGCACCTGAAAACGGCCGCGCGAGCGCCCGCGCAGCCTACTTGCATGGGAGAGGATTTGGTCGAAGGCCGGCAGCATGAAGCCGTCGAACTGCAGCTCGCAGACCGGTCTCAGGCCATAGACGGCCATGCCGATCGCCGTCCCCACGATGCCCGCTTCGGCCAGCGGTGTGTCAATCGCCCGCTGCGGGCCGAACTTCTCATAGAGTCCCTCGGTCGCCCGGAAGACGCCCCCATCCAAGCCGACATCCTCGCCCAGCACCAGCACCCGCTCGTCCCGGGCCATCTCGGTCAGCAGGGCCTGGTTGACCGCTTGAACTAGATTCAAATGGGCCATCTCGCACGCTCCATTTCTTAATAGGTCATCAGCCGGCGGGCTGCCCGCACCACCCGACCGGCGTCCGGCAGATAATAATCTTCCAGTTGCAGCAGGGGCATAATCGTATCGAAACCGGCCACCCGCAGGACCGGCGCTTGCAAGCTCATGAGCGCTTTGTCGTTAATCAGCGCGGCCACTTCGGCGCCAACTCCTCCTTGACGCGGCGCTTCATGAACGATCAGCGCTCGGCCGGTCTTCCGCACTGAAGCGACGATCGTCTCGGCGTCCAAGGGCGAGATGGTGCGCAGGTCAACCACCTCGGCGCTGATGCCGGCTTGATCTAGCTCCTCGGCGGCGGCCAGCGCTATCTGGGTCATAGCGCCCCAAGCGAAGAGCGAGAGATCATCTCCCTCCTGAGCTATCTGAGCCCTTCCCAGGGGCAAGATATACTCCCCCTCGGGGACCTCTTGGCGAAAGGCGCGATAGATGTGCTTGGGCTCCAGAAAGATCACCGGGTCGGGATCGCGAATGGCTGCAATGAGCAGCCCTTTGGCATCGGCCGGCGTGGAGGGAATGACCACTTTCAGTCCTCCGACGTGGGCGTAGAAAGCTTCCGGACTCTCGGAGTGATGCTCCGGCGACCTGATGCCTCCCCCGTAGGGAGCACGCACCACCAACGGTAGATGATACCGCCCGCGCGAGCGCCAGCGGATGCGGGCAGCGTGCGAGACGATCTGATCGAATGCCGGTGGCAGGAAGCCAGAGAACTGGACCTCGACCACCGGATGCAGGCCATAGGCAGCCATGCCGATCGAGCTGCCCACGATGCCCACCTCGGAGAGCGGCGTGTCCAGCACGCGCCGAGGGCCAAACTGCTTCAGCAAGCCTTCAGTGGCACGAAAGACGCCCCCATCCACTCCCACGTCCTCGCCCAGGATGACCAGGCGATCATCCAACTGCATCTCGCTGCGCAGCGCATCGTTGACCGCCTGCACCAGGTTCAATTGTGCCATAAGCTCACTCCGGCAACTGCCCGCCGGACTCTTGCAGGTAGGCGCGCAGATCGGCCAGCTGCTCCTGCAAATTCCAGGGCATCTCCGCGTAGGTGTATTTGAAAATCTCTTCCACGTCGCGCGCCGGGGCCTGCTCGTAGGCTGTGACGCTCTGGGCGATGTCAGCTTTGGCCTCCTCCCAGAGGGCCGTCTCCCGCGCTTCGTCCCAGTCGCCGCGTCGCTCCAGATAGAGGCGCATCCGGATGAGCGGATCACGCTCCTGCCAGTGTTGGAGCTCCTCATCTTGACGATAGCGGGTGGGATCGTCGGCGGTGGTGTGGGGGCCGAGGCGATAGGTGAGCGCTTCGATCAGGGTAGGTCCCCCGCCCTGCCGCGCTTTTTCCATCGCCTGGCGGGTCGTCTGATAGACGGCCAAGAGATCATTGCCGTCCACCTGCACCCCCTCGAAGCCGTAAGCGATGGCCTTCTGGGCCAGGGTCTCGGCGCGAGTCTGGCGGGCACGGGGCAGCGAGATGGCATACTGATTATTTTGACAAAAGAAGATCGTGGGCGTTTGGAAGACGCCGGCGAAGTTCATCCCCTCGTGGAAATCGCCCTCGCTCGTCCCGCCATCGCCGAAGTAGACCAAGGTGACGATCGGATCGCCCCGCAGCTTGGCCGCCCAGGCCACCCCCACGGCGTGCAATATCTGAGTGGCGATGGGGATCGAGGGGGTAAAATTGTTGATGCCCTCGGGGACGCGCCCGCCCTCCTCGGAACCTCCATGATAGAGGAGGATGCCCGACCAAGACTGGCCGCGCACCGCCAAGGCGAGGTGCTCGCGAAAGGAGGGGAAAAGCCAGTCTCGCTGCTCCAGGGCATAAGCGCTGCCCACCTGGGCCGCCTCTTGACCGGAGAGCGGCGCATAGGTGCCCAGACGGCCCTGACGCTGCAATTTGAGCGCCCGCTCGTCAAAGACCCTTCCGTTGACCATCCAGCGATACATCTTCAGCAAATCATCCGCAGCGATATCCGGCTCCTCTTTGGCGACCGTTCGGCCATCGGGGCGCAGAATCTCGACAGGTGGCCCCAAGCTCCACAGATGATCTTGGCGGTTGTTGCCGGCAGGCTTAGCCACAGGCTTGCGCGAGCCCGTCCTCGTCTTACTACTCTTGACCATGAAGAGCTCCTCCTCTTATCACTCGTTTGCAGGTTGAGTTGGCTCGGCGGCGCGCGCCAGCAGGCCGGCAGTAAAGAATTCGCCCGCGCGGTAGGAGCTGCGCACCAACGGGCCGGCGGCCACATAAAGAAAACCCAACGATTCCGCGATTTTCTGATACTCGGCAAAGCGATCCGGATGAATATATTCCACGACGTCTAAGTGTCGCTTGCTAGGCTGCAAATATTGGCCTAAGGTCAATATGTCTACTCCGGCAGCGCGCAGGTCGCTCAGCGTCTGGCGCAGCTCGGCTTCGGTCTCGCCCAGGCCCAGCATAATGGAGGATTTGCTGTAACGGGTCGGGTCGAGCGCCTTGACGCCTGCCAGCACGCGCAGCGACTGGCGATAGCCGGCCCGCCGGTCGCGCACCTGGGGGGTCAGCCTCTCGACCGTCTCGATGTTGTGATCAATCACATCAGGCTTAGCCGCGACTATCTTGGCCAGCGCGGTAGGATCACCCCCGAAGTCGGGGATCAGCACCTCGATGCGCAGCTCGGGGCGACGCTGCTTGAGCAGGAGGATCGTCTGCGCAAAGTGACCCGCTCCGCCGTCGGGCAGGTCATCGCGGTCCACCGAGGTGAGCACGATATAATCCAGCTCCCACCCGGCGATCACCTGTGCGACCTTCCAGGGCTCCAGCGGGTCCAAGGGGGCTGGATGGCCGGAGGCCACGTTGCAGAAGCGGCAGCCGCGCGTGCAGACGTCACCCATCAGCATTAGCGTCGCCGTCCCGCCGCCCCAGCACTCGTTGACATTGGGGCAGTGGGCCTCCTCGCAGACCGTATGCAATCCGTGAGAGCGCAGGGCCGCTTTGATCTGCAGGAAGGACGCCCCGGCAGGGGGGTGAATCTTGAGCCAATCGGGTTTGCGGCGTCTTCGCTCTGGGGCAAGCTGAGGCAAGCTTCCTCTCCCCCTTAGGGTGATAATTTGACGCTGGGCTACTCAGATAGCTAGACTGTTATTATAGAAGCTGCGGCGGGGGAGTGCAAAGTTGACTTGCTCCGCCTCGATGGGTTACCATCGCAGCTAATCCCATTGGGTAAAGGAGGGTTCTACGATGAACAAATCGGAGTTCATCGTCCAACTGGCCAAAAAGACCAAGCTCAGCAGGAAGGACGCCAAGATGGCGCTCGACACGGCTCTGGGGCTAATCATGAGCCAGTGCGCCAAACGCAACAAGGTGACCTTCACCGGCTTCGGGACCTTCGAGCCCCGCAAGACCAAGGCGACCACCAGGTTCAATCCCCGCACCAGGCAGCGGATCCATGTCAACTCCAAGTGGGTCCCCAAGTTCCGTCCGGGGAAGAACTTCAAGGAGACGGTGGTGGGGCGACGCTGAGCAGGAGCCATTTCAGTCTCGCCGTGCCGGTCGTCCTGGGGATGATGCTGTTGGTCCTGGGGCTGAAGCGGCTGCGGCGATCGCTCCCACGCTCACTTGGGAACGAGAGAAGTTATCTCCAAGGGAGCGAAAGGCTTCGTCTTAACCAGTAACGCTTTCAAGGAGGGTGGGCAGATCCCGGAGCGCTTCACCTGCGTCTCCACTGACCGCCCGCCCTCTCTTGGAGCACAACGCCAGCGGACACTGTCGGCTCCGCGCTGATCAGCCGGCTAATTTATAGCCAAAGCCGCGCACGGTCACGATAAGCTTTGGACGCTCCGGATCGCGCTCGATCGCCTTGCGCAGGAGATAGACGTATTTTTTCACGTCCTCACTCGAAGCGAAATCGCTCTCCGACCAGATGGTGTCCAAAATCTCTTGATGCGAAAAGACCTTGCCCGGCTTGGAGGCCAACAGCTTGAGCAGTTCATACTCCTTGGGCGAGAGCTCGGTCGGTTGGCCATAGATCCTGACCAACTTGCGCTCATCGTCTATCTCCACCGCTTCGGTCTTGAGCTGCAGCGGCGTCTGTGGCGCTTTGTAGCGGCGCATCACCGCCTCGATGCGCGCTTGCAGCTCGCGCAGATCGAAGGGCTTGGTAATATAATCATCAACGCCTGAAGAGAGCCCTCGCACCTTGTCTTCGGTAGAGTCTTTCACCGTGACCATGATCACCGGCGTGTCGGAGCCCTGCTCCACCCGGATCTCGGAGAGCACTCCCCAGCCATCCACCTTGGGCATCATCACGTCCAAGAGCACCAGATCGGGCTGCTCGCGCCGGAAGACCTCGATCGCCTCAGCGCCATTCTCGGCGATCAGCACCTGATAGCCCTGCGATTGGAGATACTTGTAGAGCAGCCGACGCGAGGTCGGATCGTCCTCAGCGACTAGCACTTTCAAGTGCCGCCACCTCCTCGTGTTTTGCAGCCGGCCGGGCGACCAGCGCATGAGGCAAGCTGAAGGAGAAGACGCTGCCCCGCCCCGGTTGGCTCTTGACCCAGATCTGGCCGCCGTGCATCTCGACGTACTTCTTGACCACCGCCAGCCCCAGGCCGATGCCGGACCACTCCCGCGTGCTGGAAGAGTCTATTTGGGTAAAGGGCTCGAAGATTTTGCCCAGATGCTCCGGCGCGATGCCGATGCCGCTGTCGCTCACCGCAAAGCGCACTCCGTCGCCCTCCCGCTCGGCGCTGATCCGCACCTGGCCCGCAGGCGTATACTTGATGGCATTGGCCAAGAGATTGATCAAGATCTGTTTGAGCTTGGTCTCATCAGCCTGCAAGCGCAGTCCCGGGGCGGTCGTCTCGATGGTGATGCCCTTGGCCCGCGCCAGACTCTTGACGCTCTGAATCGCCTCGGTGATCACCGCTCGGACCTCCAGTTTTTCCGGGTGCAGCCGCTCGGAGCCCGATTCGATTTTTGAGAAACGCAGGATATTATCTATCAGCTCGCGCAGATGATCGCTGGAGGCGGTGATGCTGGCCAGGTCCTCGCGCTGGCCGGCGGTGAGCGGCCCGTCCACGCCTTCCAACAAAAGCTGAGAGTAGCCGCGAATGGCGTGCAGCGGCGTCTTGAGCTCATGGCCCATCACGGCCAGAAACTCCGATTTGATCCGGTTGGCCTGGCGCAGCTCTCGATTGATCTTCTCCAGGCGACTGTCCCGCTCGGCGATGGTATCGGCCATGCGGTTGAACTCCTCGGCCAGCGTCTGCAATTCGTCGCCAGAGTGCACCTCGGCGCGGACCGTCTGCTCGCGCTTGAAGCGCTTGACCGCTTGGGTGAGGACCTCAATCGGACCAAGGATGCCCTTGTAGAGCCAGAAAGCGATCAGTAAGCCCAGCAGGATATAGAGGGCACTCAGGCCGGCGATCTGCAGCAACTCGCGTCGTACCACCCGCTCGACATAGGCCAGTGAGAGCCCCACCCGCACGTAGGCCGGCGGCACCCGTTCCAGCCGGAACGGCCGCCCCGGCTGCCAGGTGAACCGAATGCCGGGTCCGCTGACCGCCACTTTGAGGTCAAAGTAGGGGGTATTGGCCTGATAGGGCTTGGGCATCCCCTCAGGCAGGCGCAAGCGGCTCACCTCTTGGGTATACCGCATATTCTCAGGCTTTAGATGGAGATAGTTGTAAAGCGGGGCAGGGATGGTAGCCTGATGGCCGTTGCTGACGATTTGAATGAAGAGCACCTCACCGCCCACATCGGTGGGGATCAAGGCCGCATAGAGACGGAGCGCACCTTGCAGCCCCTGGGCGCTGGTGAGCGAGGAGATTGTGATCTTATTCACAATATTGCTGCTAATCTGATAACCCCGCTGGAGCACCTGTTGCTCCAGTTCGCTTTGCAGCCGTTTGGCGGCGATAAAACCGAAACTGACCGCCAACACCACCGCGAACAGCACAATGGTCAGGATAAACTTATACCGCAGGCTCAGCTTGGGCCAGCGCTTCATATTAGCTCGGCTCACCTCTTGATTCGCTCAATGCCAGCCTATTTCTACTCCACGCCCAAGGCCACCGCAACCCTCCGGCTTATTGATGCTTCAACTGTACTTCATCGTCTGGCAGTTGAACCGGGAGACGCCCCGCTCGGAGCCATCGGGGTCGCCGTAGCGACAGCGGGCGACCAGCTTTCCCTGGTCGTCTGTTAAGAAGACCGTATCCTCCCCGTTGTCCCAGATTTGGCTGCGGGCGCACCAGTGCAACTCCGCCTGGGAGTCGGTGCCGCAGCCGCTAAGCAGCTTGACCCGCCCCCCGGCTGCCAGCACGAACCCCTCCGGAAAGTGATAGATGTGACTGGCCACGCCGCGATTGCCCAGCTCATCGCTCACCGTCCAGCCCTTGAGGGCCACCGGCCGATTGGCAGCCAGCAGCACCAGCCACTCGCCGTTCAAGTTGGCATTGTCCTCTCCCTGGGCATCGTAATGAATCGTCTCGATGATCACCGGCTTATTCGGGGACGGGGCCGGAGGTGTGGGAGCCGGTGGAGGCGCGCTCGCTTCTCCCACGCTGACCTGCTGGCTGATCCGACCGCTCAACTTCCGGTCGTCACTCACGGTGAGCGTCACGGTGAAAACTCCCGCCTGAGCGTAACTGTGCTCCGCGCTGGGGCCGGTGGCGCCGGCACCGTCGCCGAACTCCCAAGAGTATTGAGTAATGCGCCCGTCAGGATCCGAAGAGGCTGAGCCATCAAAGCTCACCGGCTGGCCCGGCTGAGGGTTGGCCGGGCGAAAGCTAAATATCGCCTGAGGTGGCCGATTGGCCGGCGCGGGCCCGGAGGCGCAGGCGCCCCATAGCCCTCGTCCTGCCGAGCGGGCTTCCTCCTGCAACTGGCCAAACAAATCGTCATAACGCCGATTAGCACCGGGATCGGCCGCCCGGGCCAACCCTTGAGCGATCAGGATGGCGTTCACCATCGTCAGCCCCTGCGGGTCGAGATAGACGTAGGCCAATAGGCGGCCGGCGCCGTCGCGCTGCTGCCGGTCCAACTCCAGCCAGACGGTGCGATTGATGACCAGATCCCGGTTGTAGAGCGTGGCCTCCGGCCCGAAGCAGGCCGAGGGAATGGGATCCGGCGCGTCAACGCCGATGTACTTGATCGTCTCTACCTTGCCGGAGTGCAACAGGGCCCGGATCGTCTCCGCATCGAAGACGCGCGAGACCTCAGCGATCAGCGTCGGTGGATCCTGAGGCGGCAAGGCCTGGGCGCTGGGTGGTCCCAGCAGCTCCAGTGTGCCCAACAGCAGCACCAGCGGCAGCAGCCGATAGATTCTCGCGCGTTTCATGAGAGCCCCCAGATATTTAACAACGCCCGCGCAGGCTATCAGAGAGATCGGTGCCGTTGCTGGTGATCACGTTGCCCTTGCAGGCCACGGTGGAGACCGCGTCGGCGGAGACGCCGAACTCTTGATTATTCTTGATCTGCGTCTCGCGAATGCTGCCCAGCGATTGGAGCAGCTTGATCCCGTCTCCCAGGTTGTTCAAGATGCTGCTCTTGACTACGGTTAGCGCCGAGCGATCCACCGCCGTGATCCCATTGCCGCTGTTGCCGCTCACCTCGACGCCGCGCAGGCTGGCCGAGGAACGCTCCAGCGAGGCGCCGTCCCCGGCGTTGCCGCTGAGTCGCCCGTCTATCATCAGGAGCGCCGAACGATTGGTGATCACCAGTCCCAGCCCCTGGTTCTTGTCTATCTGGCTGCCGCGCAGGCTGGCCACCGCACTGTCCAGTTGCAGACCACCCTGAGCGTTGCCGGAGATGGTGGTATCCAGCAGCCGCACCGCCGTGCTCTTTTGCGCCCTCAGCCCCCAGCCGCCGTTAGCGCTGATGCGACTATTGCCCAGCGAGGCGGGCGAATTGACCAACAGCAGGCCATCACCGGGGTGCTGCGAGATCTCGCTATTGCTCACCGTGACCGTCGAATCTTGGGCATCTATGCCCCGACCGCCGTTGGCGCTGATCTTGCTCTGGTCGAGCAGGTCGGCCGAGCTGCCGCGCAGGGTGAGGCCGTCGCCCTGGTTTCCCGAGATGGTACTGGAGCCCAGGCCCACCGTGGCCTGCTGAGCGCTGATCCCCGCTCCGCCATTGTTGGTAATCTGGCTGCCGGTGACGTCCAGCGAGCTGTCCTCCAGCAGGATGCCCTCCTGAGCATGGCCGGAGATCTCCGAGTCGCTGAGCGAGATGGTTGATTGTCCCGCCTTCAGCCCGATCGTCCCGTTTTGGGTGATCTTGGTAGTGGAGATGTCGGCTTTGGAGTCGGTCAAGAGCAGTCCGCCTTGGGGCTGGCCGGAGATCACCGTGCTGCTCAGGGTCACCGTGGCGCTCTGAGCCTCAATGCCCAGCTTCTGGTTGTTCTGGATCTGGCTGTCGCGCAGGTCGGCCGAGCTGCCGGTCAGCTTGATCCCATCGCCGGGCTGGCCGGAGATGCTGGAGCTCACCAGGGTGATCCGCGAGCGCTCGTCGGCCTGCACCCCGATGGAGCGGTTGCCCTTGATCGTACCCTTGCTAAACGTCGCCGAAGAGCGCAGCAGGCTCAGCCCTTGGGCGCCGTTGCCGCTGATCTCCACGCCGAGCAGCGTCAGCTTGCCATCTTCAGAGCGCAGACCGGCAGCGCTGTTCTGCTTAATAGTAGTCTGCTCCAGCTTGACCGAGCCGGTCTTGACCAAGATGCCCTCCTGCGGATGGCCGGAGATCAGCGCGTCGTTCGAGCTGCGCAGGGTGGAGTTCTCCACCTGAATGCCGACCCCTTGGTTGTCGCTCACCGCAGTTCCGGACAGATCGGCGGCCGAGTCGGTGAGCAGCAGGCCACCTTGGCCGTTATTAGTGACGCTGCCACCGGTAGCGCTGAGCGTGGAGCGGTTCGCGGCCTTGATCCCTTGCCCCTGGTTCTCTTTGATGCTCACTTCGGTCAGATCGGCCACCGAGCCGTCGAGCGCCAGCGCGTCGCCGGGATGGCCGGAGATGCTGGTTTGGCCCATGGTGACCTGCGAATTGGCCGCTACGATCGCTTGGGCACCGTTGGCCTCGATCGTCGAGCCTTGGATCTCGGCCGAGCTGTCCTTTAGTGACAGGCCGATCTGCGCATTGCGGGAGAGCGAGCTGCCGGTCAACACCACGTCGGAGCTCTGGGAAGCGACGATCCCCTGTTGGCCGTTCTGCTCCAGCTTGCCGCTCTCCAGATCCAGCTTGGAGTTGACCAGCGTGGCTCCGCCGGCCCGATTGCCGGTGATGGCACTTGAAATGGCCGTGGCGATCGAGTCGGTAGCATTGATGCCCAGGCCCTGGTTGTCGGTGATCTGCGAGTTTTCCAGTCGAGCAGCGCTGTCATCCAGCAGCAGACCATCGGCGGGATGGCCGGAGATCTGCGAGCCGTCCAGCAGCTTGATCGCCGAGTTCTGGGCCACGATGCCGGAGGCTTTATTATTGACTACTTGGGTGTTGCTCAGGTCTGCCGAGGAGTCTACCAATTTGAGACCGCCCTGGGGATGGCCGGAGATCTGCGAGTCTGCAATAACCGCCCGCGAGCGCTCCGTAGCGCTCAGGCCCAGGCCATTATTATTCTGAATCTGACTGTCCGAAACTGCCGCTTGGGCGCTCTTCAAGTCAATGCCGTCGGAGCCATTGGAGGCCACCGTGCTGGAGATCAAGCTGATCTTGCCCAGCTCGGCGCGCACTCCGGCACCCTGATTATTTTTAATCTGCGATCCGGATAGCTCCCCGGAGCTGTGCTCCAGGGCCACGCCGTCGCCGCCGTTGCCGGAGATCAGCCCGCCGGAGATGGCCCCGACGGAGTTGCGGGCCAGCAGTCCCTGGCTTTGGTTATTCTGGATCTGGCTCTTCTTCATCTCCAACGCCGAGCCCAGCAGGCTGATGCCCTGTTTCGGATGGCCGGAAACGAGCGTGCCTTGAGCCTCGACGGTGGAGCTGGTCGCCTCGATGCCGATCGCGCCGTTACTGGTGAGCCGGCTGGTAGTCAGATCGGCGGTCGAGTTGAGCAATTTCAGGCCATCTTTGCCATTGGCGTTGATCGTGCTGTCGGAGATGGTCACCGTGGAGACCTCGGCGCTCAGGCCGTGGCCCCGGTTCTTCTCCAGCGTGGAAGTGGTGATCTCGGCCGAGCTGTTCTCCAGCTTGACCCCGTCGTCGGGATGGCCGGAGACCAGGCTGTCAATCAAGGTCAGGCCGGAGTTCTCAAAGGCGTGAATGCCTTGATCGCCATTATTGACTATTTGGCTGGAGAAGATGTCCGCGGTGCTGTTTTGCAGCTCGACGCCGCTGCGACCATTGGAAGAGATTTGGCTGGCGGTCACCGCCACCTTGGAGCTGGAGGCGCCGATGCCGCGCCCGGCGTTCTGCTCGATCACGCTGTCGGAGATGTCGGCCGAGGAGCCGGCCAAGAGCACCCCGTCGTCGGGATGGCCGGAGATCAGGCTGGAGTCGCCGACGATCACCACCGAGGTCTGGGCGTTGATCCCCACGCCACCATTGTCGGTGATCTTGGTCGAAGAGATGTCAGCGGAAGAGTTGAGCAAACTGACCCCATCTTTGCCGTTCTTGGCGATCTGGGAGCCCACGATTGACGAGCGGCCCTGGCGGACCTCGCTCAGACCGAAGCCCTGGTTATCCAACACCTGCGAGTTGCTCATATCGAGCAGCGAGTTGTCCAGGGCGATGCCGTCGTCGGGATGATTGGTGATCTGGCTATCGCTGATGGCCGCGGTGGAGTCGGTGGCCAGCACGCCTTTGGCCCCGTTGGCATTGATCAGCGTCTTGGAGATGTCGGCGGTGCTCTTCTCCAGCGAGATGCCATCTTTGCCGTTGCCGGAGATCTCTGAGCCGCCGGCGATAAGCTGCGAGTCGTTCTGGGCGCTGATTCCCCGGCCCTGGTTGGTCTTGATGGTGCTATCTTCGAGATCTCCGCTGGAGTTATCCAGCGCCAGTCCGTCGCCGGGATGGCCGGAGATCAGGCTTTGCAAGGCGATGGTGACCGTGGATTTGCCGGAGGCGCTCACGCCATTGGTTCCATTGGTGCCGATCTGGGTGCTTTCAATCTTGGCGCTCGAGCCGTCAGTCAGGTTGACTCCGTTCTGGGCGTTATCAACGATCGTGCTCTGGGAAATATTAGCCGAGGCCTGATCGAGCGCCACACCGTCTTTGCCGTTGCCCGACACGCCGGAGCCGCTCAGCGTCAGCGAGGAGCCTTCGCGGGCGTTGATGCCCCAGCCCTGATTGCTCGAGATCTGGCTCTGCTCGCTCAGGGTGGCCGTGCTCTTGGCCAACAGAGTTACTCCATCGTCGGGGTGCTTTTCGACGATCACCCCGGAGCCGGTCAGTTGGCTGGAGTGGGCCTCGATTCCCCGCAGGCCGTTGGCGCTGATCTGGGTGCCAGACAGGCTAGCCTCGGAGTCGGTCAGGAGCAGCCCGTCGGCCTGGTTTTGGGCGATCAGGCCACCGGTGACCGTGAGAGTGGAGCTGTCGCTGGCCTGAATCCCGTTGCCCCCATTCTGCTGCACCGTCGTCTGGCTCAGCTCGGCGCTGCTGGTGGTCAGGCTGATCCCCTGGCCCGGCTGGCCAGAGACCTGTGAGTTTTGCGAGTGCAACTGGGCGCTCTGGGCCACGATGCCGGATTGACCGTTGTCGGTGATCTGGCTGTCCTTGATAGCGGCGCTGGCGTTCTCCAGCCGAATGCCGTCGGAGCCCTGACGGGTCACTGTGGAACCTGACAGCTCCAGCGAAGAGCTCTGCACCGCCAACACGCCGCGCCCGCCATTATCTTGAATCTGGCTGGCGGAGAAGCTGGCGGTCGAGGCCGCCTGCAGCACGATAGCGTCGCCGGGGTGGCCGGAGATTTGCGTGTCACTCACCGTAAGCTGGGAACTGGAGGCGCTGATCCCCAAACCCTGATTATCGGTTATTTGGGAGCCGGAGATATCGGCAGTTGAGCCAGACAGGGTGATCCCATCGTTCGGTTGGGCGAATATCTTAGTAGCGCTAATGTGAAGCTCTGAATTATTGGCCTCGATCCCGCTGCCGGCATTTTTGGTGATCGTCCCGTTCTTCAGGGTCAGCTTGGAGCCTGTGATCTGCACTGCGCCCTGGGGATGACCGGAGATGACCATACCATCGAGCGTCACTTGCGAGCCGGAGCTGATGGTCAGCCCCACGCCCTGATTATCGATGATCTTGGTCTGGGTGAATTGAGCTTGGCTATTCTCGAGAATCACCCCGTTGGTCTGCTGTTTAGTGATGACCGTATTGGCGACGGTCAGAGTGGCTGACTTGGCTTGCAGGCCGAAGCCCTGGTTGCCCTGGATTTGGCCTTGTTTCAGGTCAAGCGTTGAGTCCTCCACGATGATGCCATCACCGGGATTATTGGAGATGATGGCGCCGTTGATGCTGACCTGAGACTGTTTGCTGATCTTGATCCCGTCTATCCGCTGGCCCTCCTCCTTGGTCAGCGGGGCCGGAATGGTGATCTGGTTGATCTGGACTATCGAAGCGGCGATGGCCAGGCTCAGGCCGATATTCTTTTTAAGCTGAATCTTCTCCAGGGTGATCTGTTGACTGCCGTTGATCACGATCCCTCCGCCGGCCGGGACCGACTTCAGCGTAGTCAGATCAACTTGGGTGCCGGAGCTGATGATCAAGTTCTTCAGGGTGATCCGTTGGGAGCTATTCACGGTGATCGTCGGCTTGTCGCCGTTGGCCTGGATGATCACGCTGCCGGGGCGCTCCGCTCTGATGATCAGGTTGGTCTTGCGCTCGATGCGCAAGCTCTCGGTGTAGGTGCCCCGAGCGATGAGAATCTCATCACCGGAAAAAGCTCGATTGATCGCCTGCTGGATGCTGAGCGCATCGCCGGGCACGCGGATGGTCTTGGCTTGCGCGGCGCCGGCCAGCGCGGTCACCACTACTGCCACCGTCAGTAGGAGCACAATTAGGCCCCTTCGTCCCGTCCAAGGCCTTCTAACTCTCATGGTAAACCTCCCTAATGAGATGGGGTCTTGTAGCGAGCTGCTTGGGCCACTCGCGCCGATATCTAAAATTACTCTACCCTATGACCGAAGGGCCTGTCAAATCGGCCTTTTCCCTTCAGGGAGCCATAACTAGGCGCGTGAGTTAATTAGCGCGATAACCAGAGGAATATTGCCAAGACGAAGGCCGCGGTGAGCGCCAAGCCCCAAAAGAGCATGCGGCGGGCGTAGCGGCGGGCGTAGCGCACCTGTTGGGGATTCAGCTTGATCCGTTCCGGATGCTGGCGGGCCAACTTATTGGCGCGGCGGCGCATCTTGATCGACTCGGCGATCCGCTTCTGCTGGCGATAGACCACGCCCAAGTTGTGATGAGCGTTGATGTGCAGCGGATCGAGCGTGATCACCTTACGATAGACGTATTCGGCGTGCTCCAGCTTGCCTGCGTCATAATAGATGTTTCCCAGGCGATAGTATATCTGTGCCTTGTCTACGCCATGTTGTAGGGCATCGAGCAGCAGGCTGATGGCTTGATCGTAGTGGCCTTTGCGGCGCAGTTGCTCGCTGCGCTCCAGAGCGGCTGCTACCTGGTTGTGACGCTGTTCCAGGCTAAGCTCGCTCGGGATTACTGAGTTCATCGAGCCTCACCTTCAGGACCTTGACATCTTGCCAGGTCAGATATTTGGGGCTGCCCGGCTCGCGCGAGGCGTTGCGCAGCAGATAGCTGGGATGGAACATAGGGAATATCTCGATGCCCTCTTTCCAGGGGTAGAACTGACCGCGCAGCTTGGTGATCCCCTCGGTGGTCTTGAGAAAGAAGCGGGTAGGCACATTGCCCAAGGCCACGATAATCGCCGGCTTTAGCAGTTGAATCTTCCTGACCAGATAGGGCCAACAAGCTTCCATCTCGTCGCGCTGCGGCGCGCGATTGCCCGGCGGACGGCACATGACCATATTGGAGATATAGACACTCTCACGTGGGATTTGAGCCGCAGCCAAGATTTGATCGAGCAATTTCCCGGCACGCCCCACGAAGGGGCGGCCCTGCAAGTCCTCATTCTCGCCCGGTCCCTCGCCGAGGAAGAGCGCCTTGGACTGGTGGCTGCCCTCCCCGAAGACCACCTGGGTGCGGCCGGCGTGCAACCGGCAAAGCTGACAACCGGCAGCCCGCTCTTGGAGCTGCTCCCAGTCCAGTTGGCTCAGCGCGTGACTAGGTCCTGCGCCGAACAGCGGCAATTCAGAGTCTGGCATGATGTTATTTTAAGACCCGGCGGCGCTCCGCTGCAAATGGCCGATTCAAACGCCAGACTCGCGCCTCTATTTATGCCTGATATTGATGCTGGTCTGCAGCGGAAGCCTCGCGCCCGGCACGGTCAGCCTGATGGTCATATCGAGCGGCCCACTGCCAGGTATGAGCAGACAGCTACCGCCGCCGGGGGATAGTTTGACCTGCGAGCTGAAGTAGCGGGTCAGGGGGGCGATTGCCGCCTGGCCCAGCTCGCTGCCCAAGTGTGCCTCCGAGAACTGGAACAGATCACCGGTATCTGGAGTGGTCGGGTTGCAGTTTACCGGGTTGACCATGAGCTGAGGAGCCAGCAGTAGGCCGGCGGCCCAAGCATAGGCCAGACGCAGCTCCGCCGTGCTGTCTGTTTGCGCTTTGGCCAAGAAGGCTTGAGCATCGGCGCCCTGCTCTGCTTGCTTTCTCAGCGCCTCGCAGCCAAAGTCAGCGGTAGGATCGCTGCGCCGAGCGCAAACGAGCTTGAGTTCCTTCCGGAGCTTGCAGTATACTTGTTTCTACTGATCTCATCGTCAACAATCATCCGTGGAAGGGAGTTTATGTGGGAAATCTGATTACCAGCAAAGCTGAAGAAGCCGTGCAGCTCTTTCGCGATCTGGGGTTGATCGGCGCAGGAGGGGCGGGCTTCCCCACCTATTTCAAATATTTGCACCCCACCCCGATTCTGGCCGTCAACTGCGAGGAGGGCGAACCGGGCTACGAGGCCAATAAGATCTTGCTCGGCGAGCATGCCGACCAGTTCGCCCAGGTTTTCGAGGCGCTACAGACGATCTTTGGCTTCAAGCGCATCGTCATCGGGGCCAAGGAGAAGGACCGCGCCCGGCTAGAGCCCCTGCAAAAATCTCATGGCTTCGAGATAGTTTTCACCCCCAGCCTCTACGGCATGGGCGAGGAGCACTGGCTGACCAAGGAGATCACCGGCATCGAGCTGCCCAAGAAGACATTGCCTTCGGCCGCCGGGGTCATCGTCAACAACGTTGAGACGGTCTACAATATGTACCAGGCGCTCTTCGAGCGTCAGCCGGTCATCCAAAAATATCTCAACATTCTCGGTGAGGTGCCCCAGCAGCGGGTGCTGCTGGCCCCGGTGGGGGCGCTGGTCATTGATCTGATCGCCCAGGTGGGGGTGGACACCTCCCGCTCGCACAACCTGCTAGTGATTGACGGCGGACCGCTGATGGGGGATTTGGCCGACCTGCGCGTCCACAGCATCATCAAGAAGACCAATGGTCTGTTAATCACGAACAAACTGCTCTATCAGGCCGATCAATCGCCGCTGCGCTCGCTGCCCGGCCAGGGGCCGCCCAACTGGGAGGACACTCTGCCGCAGGCGATGGAGAAGCTAGGGCTACAGCGCTATCTGAGCTGGCATCCCCGTCCGGAAGATGTGCTCGATGTGCGGGCCCAGACGCGGCGGGTGCGGCTGGCGCTCAATCAGGGAGTAGCGGCGGCCAAGCCCTCCCTGCCGATTGTCAAGACCGGCGACCGCGTAAAAGCGGGCGATCCCATTGCCAAGCCATTGGAAGGCGCGATCGGCGACTTCCGCAAGCTCTCGGTGGCCCTCCATGCCAGCATTGCCGGCGTGGTGAAGGCGGTCAGCGACCGTTACATTGATATTGAGGCCGAGTAGCCGGAGGGCAAAGAGCAGGTAAAACCAGCTTGGCGCGCGCAAGCTGTGACGACAGTGCCTCTAGTCAGGAGGTGACGATGCCTTTTGCCATAGTGGTCCAGGGCCAACTGTTGGGTGAAGCCGGCAAGATCAATCCTGCGCAGCTTCATGGGGCTTTCTTCACCCTGCTGAGGGACCCGCAGTTGCGCCAAGAAGCGCATGAGATGTCCGGTCGCAAGGCTTTCACCCTCTCACCGCTGACCGTATCCGGCACGGGAAGAGCCTGGTTCCGAGTCAGTTTCCTTGAGGATCATTTCTACGCTAACTTTGTGCAATACTTCCTGGAGAGCCGGGTTCCCCGGGTAAGCTTGGGTGCGGCAGAGTTGCATGTGGAGCGAGTCATCAGCTCGCCGGGGCGCTGGTCGGGCTACGCCAGCTATGATGAACTGTTGGCGAAGGCTCGCCCTGAGCGAGAGTTGACCTTGGAGTTCAGGAGTCCCACCGCCTTTCGTCAGGGTGATCTGGTCACACCCTTGCCGCTGCCCAAGTTGGTCTTTCAGAGCTACTTGCAACGCTGGGAGCAGTTCAGCCCGGTAGAGCTGCTGCCGGATCTGATCGAGCGGGCCGAGCGCGGGTTGGGCCTGGCGCGACATAATATCCAAACGCGACCCTTCTTCGATGGACATGGGCTGGTGCCGGGCTTTGTGGGCCGAGTGACGTTTATGATCAAGGGGCTGGGCGATGAGCTTGCCCGGCAGCTCAACGCGTTGGCCGATTACGCTTTCTATGCCGGGACGGGGTGGAAGACGACGCACGGCATGGGGCTGACGCGGCGGCTGACCGGGCGCTGAAAGAGGTGTGATCACGCTCCACAAGGGAAGTCGCAGCAGTTATCTGGCGATGGAGCGAGCGCTGGTGATGTTGAGTGTCACTTGCGCATCAGTCCACTCTTGGTCTTACACATCACACTGTGTAAAATGGGAATATTATGAAGGAGGTCACGTCATGCCAACGAATCTGGCTTTGGATGATCAATTGATCGAAGAGGCTCGCAGTATCGGCCGCCACAAGACCCAAAAGGCGGCGGTTACGGCTGCACTCGAAGAGTACGTTCGCCACCACAAGCAGCTTCAGATCCTAAAGCTGTTCGGTCAGATCGACTATGATCCTGAGTATGACTACAAGGCCGAACGCCGGCGGAGACGCGGGTGAAGGTCTTGGTGGACACACCTATCTGGTCGCTGGCTTTGCGCAGGAAGCCTCACCAGCTAAACGCCACGCAACAGCGGTTGGTGGAAGAGTTAGCGGAGTTGATCCGCGAGCGACGCGTCGCGCTGATCGGCCCTGTGCGGCAGGAGGTGCTCTCCGGCATCCAGGACGCACGAGCCTTTAACCGTTTGCGTCGGGCGCTGCGCACGTTTGAGGATGAGTCGATGGAGATGGTCGATTTCGAGGAAGCTGCGAAGGCCAACAATACCTGTCGCTCGGCGGGTGTGGCAGCATCCCCGATTGACCTGCTCATCTGTGCCGTGGCCGACCGCCTGGGCCTGGCTATCTTCACCACCGACGCCGACTTTCAGCGCTACGCTAAGCATCTGTTGGTTCGGTTGCATGAACCGAGGGAACGCAAGACACAAACATGAAAGAGGTGGACCGGTTTTCGGTGGGCATGGGCTGGAAGACGACGCACGGCATGGGGCTGACGCGCCGACTGACCGGGCGCTGAAAGAGGTGTTAGCACGATCCATAAGGGAAGCCGCAGCAGTTCTCTGACAATGGAGCGGGCACTGGTTATGTTGGCCCGTCTGTTGGCAGGTGCGGCCAGTCGCCAAGAGCTCATCAATTTTGTGAGAGGGCAGGTGGAAGACGCCTACGCTCAGAGCCCTGAGGACAGCTTTTGTCGCGATCTGCGACTGCTGCGCTATCTAGGCTTTCAGGTAAGCTGGCAGCGCAGCCATCGTGCCTATTGCTTACAAAGCTTTGATCATCCTGTGCTGAAGATTCACCTTGCGGTAGATGCCTTGGAGGGGCTGGCGCTGGTTAAGCATGCCTTCAAAGACCTGCCACACTCGCAGAGATTTGCGGCGTTGGCCTCTGCCATCGAGGCTCGCCTTCCAGATCGTGCTCGCCGTGCGCTACGCCATCAACCTTTGCCTGCCTACTCCCTCGCTCCGGCGGATCAATGGCCGGCGCAGTCGCAGAGCTTGCAAATCGTTGAAGGGGCTATCAGGGGCAACCAGCGGCTGGAGTTCCTTTATCGTTCTCCCAAGCGCCCTGAGCGAGAAGACCCCAAACGGCATATTGTGGAACCATACCAGTTAGAATATCGGGAGGGTCATCTCTACTTCGAGGGGTACGATCTCAAGACGGGTCGCGTTTATCTCTATCGGGTGGATCGCATCGTACCGGGATCGGCTAAGATATTGCCGGACGTGTTTATGCCCCGGGAGCGGTTGCACCATCGGATACGGATTCGCTACTGGCTGGCGGCGGAGATCGCACGCTATGGGGCGAGCCGGAGGTTTCTCGCTCAGCACGAGGAGCAGCAAGACGATGGATCGGTGATCGTCACTGCCGAGGTGTATGATCTATTTGAGGCGCTCAAGACGCTCTTGAAGTACGGCAGCGGCTGTCGGGCACTCGAGCCCCCGGAGCTGGTGAACGCGGTTCGTGAGGAGGCAATGAAGATGGTCGAGATCTATGAAGGGGCGGCGAGTTGATTGGCGCAATTGCGCGGTGAAAAAAGTTATACTGGTGCGATGGAGCTGAAAGGGCCTTCGGTTAGAGGTGAGAATTGTCTGAGATTGATCTGAAGCGGATTGCTCTTCTGATCGGCAAAGAGGAGCCCTCTCTTTTCAAGGATTACGTAGACCGGATAGCCAATCGAGCTCTCTTGCCTTATAAGCTGATCTTTCAGTATGGTAAAAAGCGCGGCGAAAGCCTATACATCCATGTCCTGAATGGTATCTTCGTGCTGGAGACGCTCCGTATCCTCTTGCAAGTGAGTGATGAGGAAGCCAGAATGCTCTTCACGGCCTTCACCGTTCACGACCTCAACAAAGTGTTAAAGCAACCGAAGGCCTTCGGCAAGCTGGCCACACGGGAAAACGTGTCCGCGGAGATCGAGCGACTTAATTTAGATACATTCTTCCCTGATTGGCATGATTATTCTGAAGACATTACCAGCCTGGTACGAGGTCATCCCGGTCATGCTCAAGCGGGCGGCGAGCGTTGGGTAGTCAAACGGGAAAGCAGATACAAATTAGGGCTAGACCGGATCAATGCTCTGCTCCACTTGATGCGAGCCGCTGACATTGTAGACCTATCCCACACGCTGGAAGAACGAGCCCGAAAAGCAGATTTCTTGGGTTACCTAAACGCCTACTTGGCGGATAGCGACCAGGGAATTCAGTATCGGTTCTTCATCCATCAACTGACCGAGCAACGAGGCTTGCTCACCAACGTGCTGCACAACGCTATCGCTGCTGACTTGAAGGAGTACCATCACTTGCTACCACTGCTTTACTACCCGGAGGGCATTGCCTACTTGGGCGAGAAGAAAAGCACAGTGCAGATCGGTCCAGATGACCGAGCGCGGATGGCTCGTCGCATTGCCGCGACCCTCTCCGAGATGATCTCTGGGAAGTTTCGTGAATTCATCCACTCGGGTGGCCAAGGGATTAAGGTTGATGCCAAGTGCTTAGGGCTGGGAGTCTCGTTCAGGCAAATCTGGCGAGAGATCTATAACAAGGTCCAACGACGGAACTTTCCCCCAGATCTCGATAGCAAAGCACGGGAACGAGCGCAGCGCAATTTCGACCGTTCACGAGCAACCTCACCGGAAGCTGCCGAGGAGGTTCAGGCGGTGCTCGCAGGACCAGCGTCGGTTGTCAGCACCAACGTTGAGCTGCTGCGCTTAGGTGAGCTGCTGCGCACGTATTACATCTTTCTCAAGACACACTTCTCAACAGGCGTTGCTGATCCCTGGACTCATATCTATAAACTACTCGAATTACCGACAGAAAAATGGCCTCTTTACGCCTACTTCGAGGCTCGCTACGATCGAGCCTACGTCCTGGCCCGTGACCTATCGTTACTCGAGGAAGAGGTCTATCGGCGCATCGAAGCCGATGGACAGGCGTTTATGGCAAATATAGGTACAGGAAACGCTCCTAAGATAGCTCTATCAACGGAGTATCTAAGAGCTCTATTTACAGAGTATCTGAGCCGCTATGCCGTCTTCGGCACTGATGAGCGACCTCAAGTCGGTTTTGGCGATCACTTAGCCCATTATATCGCTGCACAGCACAAGCAGTGTGTCTATTGCAGTAGCCCGTTTCCCACTGACAAATGGATGACCGCTGACGTGCGCTCGGACATCAAGGTGCAGGTCTTTTCCAATCGCTTACGTGGTGGACCGGGTGAACCTAAAAAACACATCTGCGCTATTTGTCAGATTCAGTTCTTGCTGGAAAAGCTGAATTATCCTGAGATCCGCGGCGAAAAGACGCTCTATCTGCATCTGTACCCTTACACCTTTCTCACCGGACCCTTCATTGAAGGGCTGAAGGCCACTATACGGCGCATCACGGCGGAAGACACAGCAGTCCGAGCGTTGAACTTGGATAGCCCATCAGCCATTCAGGCCTATGGAGCTCAGGAGTCAACTGGGCCTACCTTCCGCTCCCGCACTCAAAAGAACAAGCCCCAGCCCTATGGTCTCTATCTACCCCGCTACGCGGAGACGGTGGGAAACCTGCTGGTCTTTCCCATCAATCCGGCTGGCAAAAACGATACAGAGCGATGGCTATTTGCCCTGTGGAACGCGCTTGTCTTGCAGCGGCACTTTGGCGTGAAAGTGCTGCTCAGTCACGCTGCCGTTCCCCCATTGGGTAAGGAGGATTTTGCTGATCTATACGTGGAGAACATTCCGTTAGCTTGCAGGGGCCTGCTGCCTCACAACGACTACGCTCAGTTTCGCAATGGCAGTGCAGAACGGGGCACATTACCGACGCTCTGGGATGATGTGAGCCATCTGTTTGCCCTGCGACAGTTGACCTTGGCCGTTCAGCAAGACCATACGCCTCAGCTGGTACGAGCTCTGGCAGCGAAGCCACTGTCCATCTTCTACCAGACGGAGCGGTTGCTGGAGGCCAAGGCGCGAGGAGAATCTGGTGGACTAATCACCTGGCTATCGCAGCAAGCCTTCCCCCATGTGCAGGCTTTAGCCCTGAGCAAAGGAGGTGTTCTGGTGGCTATACTGAGTGAAAAATTACAACAGTTAGCAAAGATCGCTTGGCAGCAAGGTCTACGTGGCCGCTCCTTGGAGCGAAACAGCTTGCTCTTCCCTCTCGATGAAGTCTTGCAGAAACTGGGACAGGGTGGCAGGGTGGCTGATGCTGAGACGCTGAGAGCCGCCGCTGCTCAAGATATCTTCGACCATCTCTATCGCATCGCCGATGAGCGCTATAAACCCGGTAAGAATAAGGCAGAGGCGGCTAAATCGTTCGTACAGAGTTGGTTTGCTGGTGTGGTCAAAGGTGTTTACGCTGGCAACGTCCGCAAATTGCTGGACGACGAGAAACTGATTCGCTCCGCGTTTCTCTTCTATGTCCGCGAGCAAATCCCGCATCAGGCGGCGAAAGTTGCTGAAGCAGATCACTCCGATGAGGGCGCATAGTGGTAACACGAAACTGATAGGAGGGAATCCTCATGACGATCATAGAGAAATACGCTGATCGTTTCCTTGCCCGTTACAGTAACTACCCGCAGGGGCAGTATGTCAACCTGCTGTTGGTAAGGCAGGTGGAATCTGAAGCTATCTTCCGCACTGAAGGCAGCGGCGAGCCCTTGAGCAAGGAGTTTGTCCACGCCGGCCTCGATGGTGATGAGATCATTCAGCGGGTGGTCATCAGCAAGCGCAAGCAAACCGCCGTCGAGCGACGGACCGGCCGCGAGCTGCTCCGGGCACACGGTCTGCTCTTCGAAAAAGATGGCAAGAGCGGCACATGTGCGCTCAATCGGAACAATCCCTGCGAGCGCTGCATGGATTGCATGATCTACGGCTACGCCGCCGGCGGCGGGGGTGCTCAGAAATCCCGTGTGGTCACCGATGATGCCTTCAGCCTGCATCCGGCCACGACCATCACGGGTAGCAAACAGTTCAACGCGCTTTTCGACAACTCCACAATGCGTGACCCCGAAACGGGAAAACCTTCCCATAGCATCGGCACTGACGAATACGTCAAGCCTGAGACTGTTTTCCTAGACATCGAGACGCTCAAGGACGTGACGGCAAACGAATTCCGCTACATCCTGGGTAACATCCTGCGCTCGTCTCGATACGGGGCCATCACCGCACGCATTGGCAAAGTGAAAAACTTGCTGGCTGGGGTCATCTTCAGCAACTGTGAGATCTTCAGCAATTTGGAACTGACCCAAGCTGCCTATGATCACCTGCGGAATGGCGATGACGAGAATGGCTCAACAGAGCCAGATTTCCCTCTGAGAACTCAGAAGTTAGTAGAGGCTATCCTAGAGGTGAGCCTAGAGCTCGGTGGGCGCGTTGCCAGTCATATTGTGCGTTTGACGCCTGAGGAGGTGGTCGCGCTGGTAGGAGAAATCATCACTCTCTACCAAGATGAGGCTGCGGTCCGCCGAGTGTTGGAGGAGACAACCAAGATGTACGGTCCCCAAGGATAGGGGATGAGCCATGCATATCTACAGTTGTGAGCTGATCTTGATGGAGCCGACTTTCTTCAGCAGCCGTGAGGTGAGCGCCATCTATCAGACCGAGCCACTGATCGGCAACTATGCTCTGGCCTACGCTTTCGGGTTCTGCCAGTCGCCCTATTTCAATGATGGGACCATCCACTATGTGGAGCACTTAACCGAGCTGAACGCACGCGGGTTATATGTGACCCCAGCGACGATCAGCGGCGAGCCCCGTTTCACCTTCGGTCAGTTTAATGCCCAAGCTGACTCTTACTGGTACGCCTTCGCCAACAATGTCATCGTGACCCGTCCTGATGGAGCCTGGGCCGAGAAACGAGGAGCTGCTTGGTATCTCATCCGTCAAGCGGGAGAGCGAGGTCAAAAAGTGAATCTGGAGAACCGGCCACAGCACGGCCGTATCCGCTTTTTGGCCCTGGACAACCGAGCCTTATGCCACGTCATCAGCCGCGAACCGCTGACCATCTCTCATTACATCCGCTTGGGTAAGTTTATGAGCAAAGCCCGGGTGACCGTGACCGAGCAGCCCTTTGAGGTCGTGGACAAGGAGAACATGCTCATTCCCTTGTTGCTCAACCCAGCCGATCTCAATCGAGAAACCACGCTTCATATATTCGATCTCATCAGTGTCCCACCTACTCCACTGGTACGTAATGCCGTTCTTGACGGCCGTTTCTATCAGCTACCCGGCGGAGTGCATTTGCCAACCGGGATGCGGTTTGGGGTGGAAGTGGTATAGAATATGACCTGGAGCGGAAGCGTTGCGGAGGGTGTCGATGAAAGGGGAACGGCAGATGACTGAACCGTTGACGATCAAGCTCAAGACACTGACGCCACTGTGGACCGGCGGAGTAAAGGGCACCTGCGACCGGCTGCACGAGACCGGGATCATCGGGAGTTTGCGCTGGTGGTACGAGGCGCTCGTGCGCGGGCTGGGGGGGAGCGCGTGCGATCCAAGTCGACATGAATGCAGTTATGATCCAAAGAAACCCCACGACGGTCTCTGCGATGTCTGCCGTGTGTTTGGAGCGACAGGCTGGAGACGGCAGTTTCGCTTGGAAGTGCTGGATCACGCCCTCTCCAACGCCTCAATCGAGCACACCATTCGTGCTGATCGGACGTATACTGACAACAAGGGGAGAACTCGTGCACCCACCTGGTATTTTCGCGATCCTAACCGATCTCAACGGGTGCCGAATACTCCAAAGCATGGAGAGCTAAGCCTCAAGATCCAAGCTCTGTCATCAAGTGTTTCACCTGAAGTCATCGCCGGGCTGATCCAGTTCATCGCCGATTGGGTAGCTGTCGGAGCGCGGACGCAAATGGGGTTTGGTGTCGTTGAGCTGGCAAACGGTCGAATTGACACCGAACCTTTGCACGATTGGCTGAGCGCGTTGGCTGGAACCGAAACTAACCCTAAACTCCCATCGCTACAAAATGCTTTCTTTGCTCGTATTGCTTCCAAGAATGGCGCTACAGAGCAAGAAACTTTTAACTTGAAATACGACTTGCGTCGACTCTTTGCGGAGGATCGTAACCTGCGCCACTTTGTCATGGGCACGGTCAGAGGGAAGCGGTTGGCAGCCAAAATCAAGATGTCACGTCCTTATGGCAATGGTTTGATACGCGTGTGGGGTTGGATTCCACGAGAGGCAGACGTTTATGGGAGTGATTGGGAGCGGAATACGGTGGTTGAACTCCTCCACCAGCACTTGAAGACTCGCTGCACCTTGCAGGTCTGGCGTGAGTTCAACAGCCCTCGTGATACCACAGGTCAAGAATATGATGATCCTACAGAGTTCCTGAAAAGCCTACTTGTGAGCGAATCGTCATGAAACACGACTTTTTTACAGCATACGTGGATCAATGGCAAGGGCAGGATACACTCGATCGATTTGCCCAGGTGCAGCTCTTGGCCGAAGCGCTCGTCTCAGAAAAGGTCAAAGCCCAAAACTTGCTGAAAGAGTGGGTCCTTCAGGGGCGACTGGATGAATACTTCCAGCGTCAACAGAAAAGTTGTCTTGAGCCGCTACAGATCGAAGTCCCCGGTCCCGACGTGCTAGATCCTCTTCCTGGCCTTTCTTTCGTCATCCAGTTCGAATTCCGCTTACACAAGCCCTACCTTTCCAAAGACGAACAGGACTTCTACATCATCGACAACCCGGTGCGCAAGGACAAGGTCTTCAAGCTACCGTATGTGGCTCCATCAAGCTGGAAGGGGAGCTTGCGCTCATCTATTCGTTCCAACAAGCGGGAACAGGGAGGAGAAAGTTGGTGTGAAAAAGATGACGACCAAATACGTCACCTCTTTGGCACAGTCAAGTGTGAGAATCGTGAAGATTATTTCCGCCAAGGCCGCCTGCACTTCTTCCCGACCTTCTTCGATCAGATCAGCCTCGAAGTAATCAATCCTCATGATCGTAAAAAGGGCGCCGGCACGAAACCAATTCTCTTTGAGTCCGTTCCCATCGGCACCACCGGCACCTTTACCTTGCTTTACGTCCCCTTCGACCGCATCGGCAAAGATGAACGAGAGACGCGAGAAGAAGTCGCCGCCGACCTCAAGCTCGTGACGCGAGGTCTCAAGGCGATGTTCACGACCTACGGCTTCGGGGCCAAGACCAGCAGCGGCTTCGGCGCGGCGAAAGATCAGGCAGAGGGTGAGGTTCAACTGTGTGCTGATGTACACCTTGCAGTGGAGAAGACAGCCGAACGACCAGAGCCATTGGTAGAACCTCAGATGCCGGAGGTGGTGCGCAAGTTTCTCGAAAAATACCCGGATGAGAATTTCACTCTCAAGCTCAACGGCTGGCGTGATCAGCACCAAGCCAGTCAGAAGGAGCGTAAACGCTATCGAGAGGCAAAGACGCTCTATCAAGATTACCAGCGCAAGCTCGAAGAATACCGCTCCAAACTAGAGCAAGAGCAACAGGGCCAAGCAGAAGAAAAAGCGGAGCCCTTCCGAGATGCATTCCGCTCGTTCGACGAGCTGACTTCGCTGGCCGAGCGATTGGCCGAGGCCTTGCAGGAAAGGACTCACGTATGAGTGCTACGAGCATCCAGTCGCGCAAGGCGCTACTGCAGCGCGAGCTCGACCGCATTTTGATGATCCTGATTCGGGACTATTGCCCAGAAAAGGTTCTGGTGTTCGGCTCGCTGGCGAGCGATACGGTCGCGGTGTGGTCCGATTTGGACCTGGTGATCGTCAAGGACACCTCTGAGCGTTTCCTGGATCGCATTGCTCGGGTCGTGGAGTTGCTCGACCCTCACGTCGGGGTGGACGTGTTGGTCTACACCCCGGAGGAGTTCGAGAGGCTTTGCGCGGAGCGTCCGTTCTTTCGCCAGGAGATTCTGGCCAAGGGGAAGGTGCTCTATGAACAAGATGGCTAACCGCTGGCTGTCCTTTGTAGAAGATGACCTCAAGATGGCTCAGCTTGCTCTTGCAGAGAAGATGTACAATCAGGTCTGCTTCCATGCCCAGCAGGCGGCCGAGAAAGCGCTCAAGGCATTCATCATCGCGTCCGGTGAAGCAACCCCGCATACTCACAAGCTCGTCGATTTGCTCTTGATGATTCGCGATTCCCAACTTGAAAAGATGCGCCCACAGCTGCAGCGGCTCGATCAGTTTTATCTGCCCACGCGCTATCCCGACGCGCTCCCGGGGACGTTGCCGGAGGGGTTGCCCAACGAACGAGACGCAAAGACCGCTTTGGAGACCGCCCAGGAGGTCCTCAAGATGGTGCAGGACGCCCTTCAAGGAGGGCAAGGATGAGCAATCCGCTCGAGGTGCTACGTGAACATCAGGAGGACATCCTCCTGGCCGAGGTGGCTGCATGGTTGCACGATATGGGAAAATGCACCGATGAATTCATTCAGCACGAAGAGGCTCGCGGCTTTCGTGCGACAAGAAGCTCTGTAAAGTCAGCCAGACTTAATCCGCACAAGGCTATCTTTAAAGTATCTGAACTATCACGGTTCTCATTCTCCTCAGATAGACTTCCTGAAAGAGGAGAGGAAGCGGAAAGTCGCCATGCACTACACCGTTTACTGGGGGAAGAAATCCTCAGCTTATTGGATGAAAAGACCTCACTGCTCGGTAGTCAATATTCCCTTAGAGAGCTCATTTATTTTGGAAGACCTGGCTTTGCAGGCAGGACCAGTCAACCACTGGGAAAGGATGGAACCCCAGCAGATTATCTCGGCCGTTGCCATGGTGCCGCGCATGTAGAGAAGGAAGAGACTGACAAGGCTGGCAAGCAACATCAGGATGACAGCCGGTTGAGTGACGCGTTGGGGCGTGAGTTCTCCTCCTTGACAGGATTGACGGGACGCCTAAAAGGGCTTCCGTTCACCTCGATCACGGACCGCGATACCTTCCAACATGCGGTCAAAGAGGCGTTCGTCGAAGCGCCGGGCGACACCCGACGGCCGGAAAACGAGGTAACTCTATGGGACTGGTCGCATATCGTCGCAGCACTGTATAAAGCCGCCTTGGCCGGAGCGTTGCTGGGATACCAACCGGAGCCCAATAAGCTGTGCTGGCGACTCCTCAGCATGCGCGTGGACGGTTCAGCCTTTCTAGAACGCGTCTCTGGAATTCCTGACCTGCTCTCGCGTCAAGCTCTGTTGGACGACGCCTTCAAGCGGATTCGTGTTCTGTTAGAAGCGACATATCCACTTGGAACCTGTGTCTATCACGATCAGAATGGCGGCATCTACGTTGTCCCCAACATAGAGCTCTTGTTAGAGCTACCCAACGCTGAAGGGAAGACGCTAAAGGAGTTAATTGACATTGAGTTTGCTAAAGGAACGATCGATTCAAAGAAGAACTCAGCTCTTTCCGGTGAAATATACTGCTGTGTGCAACTTGATAGCAAAGCATGGCAAGCGCAAAGACCGGATCGCTCCTTTGACGTGCCCCCAATCGGCTCCATCCTCCGCACTCAGCCACTTACGTGTGCTGATCCTGAACAGGTCACTCGATGGTGGCAGAAGGGAACTGCGGATGTATGCATAGTCTGTGGTCTGCGGCCACAAGGTCCTGGGCCAAAAGCGAGAAAGCGTAACGTCTGTGATATCTGCGAGCAACGCCGTGCCGATCGCTCCAAAATCTGGGCAAAGGGCGTAGGGGTGAATGGCCATTTGCCTCTACCCACCACCATTTGGACCGACGAGGTGGTCGACAACAAGGGACGGCTCGCTCTCATCGTCGGCCAATTTGATCTGACCCACTGGCTCGACGGCTCTTTTATCCACACACTGGCTGTGATAGACCCAGACCCAGCCGACGCAAGCGACAAGACCGCTGACGCAGTTGCCAAGAACCCCTCCTTCGCCCGTATCCGCCGGGTGTGGGAGACCACCCATGCGTTTTGGCAACCTGCCTTGAGGGAACCAGGAGCAGATGGCCAGCCAGTGCTTCAACCGGTCGGCCGGCGTCTAGAGATCGTCCCGAAAGATCGTGATCGGCTTAATCTGGGTCTTTTCCATACCTACGAGTTGGTCCTCGGCCAAGCCCGACTCAGCATCGTCTGGGACTCGGACAACCACCGCTTCATCACCTGTGACAACCTCAAGTACCTGGCCAAGCCGGAGCAGTTGGGCAGAGATGTAGAGGAATGGCTGAAAGAACACCAATGTCAAGGCCGACTAC
>ENA-ORDP01000114-ORDP01000114.1-marine-sediment-metagenome-genome-assembly--contig:-NODE-114-length-51304-cov-30.778942_pt1 | contig 51304 bp, 42 predicted proteins | sample MGYA00248627_ERZ508539 | MGnify/ENA primary metagenome ERZ508539 (study PRJEB26208, sample SAMN05571518) | marine sediment metagenome | biome: deep sea; feature: Hydrothermal vent; material...
ACCCACCCCGGATTACCCGTTATCGCCAAAGTCCCTTTAATGGCGTGGTTTTTATGTTGTAGCCAATGTACCAATCATTCCCTCCACTTTCCAGTCATTATACGATTTATATATACTGTAAATATATACAGTATATGGAACCCGGGTGCATACGTTCCACCATGTTCCGCATCGGTCCCCAGCATTTATTATGGACGCTGGAGAACCTGCTCGACGGGAGTCCGGTGAATCAGGTCAAGGTGCCGGAAAAGGAAGCGCGGTTAGCCCGGACGGCGCTGGAGCGGATGCTGGTCGTATCGTCCTGATGGTTGCCGGAGATGGATTGGCTCTGTCCCCATACCCCTGATAAGAAAGATAAAGTACTGCATTCCGAAACGGGCTGGCGGGTTTGCCGAGGCTAATAGTCGCGTCACAGATAAACGGCAACCCTTGAACAGCCTGGCCGCCAGGCGTATAAAACCTCTACATATAAAAACAGGGTTGTAACCACGGAGGGTCGTTGACACCGCAACGTGCTGACGAATAACAAAACGGAGAAAGTCTTGATGGCGATTTTGGGGAGTTGCTTGGCGGTTAAGGTGGGAAGCTACCTTCTTAGTGTGTGGTGCCGGGCTTGGTCGAATTTTCGATCAAAGCTATCCGCTTTCCCTTCAGGAAAAGAGCAAAAAAACCACCCCTGGAAAATAGATTCGCCACCTTTTCAGCCCCAAAAAAACTTGTGGCGTTGTTTCTGGTATTTCTGCTAAGTGGCTTTGGTACCACTTTTAGTATCGATGCCGACGCGGCGCCTGCGCTCTATGAAACAAACAGACACATACTAATGACTAACCGTTCTCACTTAGAACTCGGGACTCTCAAGTAACCAGCTGGTTAAGATTAAAGATTGGCAGCAAAATCGCCAGCACGATAATCAGTACCACGGCGCCCATCACCAGGATCAATATCGGCTCGAACAGGCCCATGACGGCGGCAATCAGCGTTTCGATTTCACGCTCCTGGTTGGTTGCTGCGCGCTCCAGCATTTCTTCGAGCTTGCCACTGGCCTCACCACTGGCGATCAGATGCACCATCATGGGGGGGAAATAGCCACTTTTTTCAAGCGCTGCAAAAATACTCGCACCTTCGCGCACCTTGCGTGTTGCCTCTTCTACCGACTCCCGCATGGGCAGGTTCGATATGACCTCCGATGCAATACGCAAACCGTCAAGTACCGGCACACCACTGGCCGTGACAATACTGAAGGTACGCGCAAAACGTCCGGCGTTAACGCCACGTTCCAGACGGCCAATCAGTGGCAGGAGTAACAGGATCTCATGGAAACGGCGCTTCGGACCTTCCTTTTTCAGCAACCAGACCAGGCCACCACCCGCCAGGGCCAGCAGAATCAACATCACAAATCCGTAGTTGCGCAGGAAGTCGCTCATCGCAATCAGCGTCTTGGTCAGTGCGGGTAATTCCTGGCCGATGTTGTCGAACACCTGGACCACCTGCGGCACTACAAAGGTCATCAGCCCGATGACAACGCCCACGGCAACCAGCGTAAGCAACGCGGGGTAAAACAGTGCCAGCTGAATTTTTGACTGCATTTGCTGACGATTTTCTGTGTAGTCAGCCAGACGCTCCAGCACTACCTCGAGGTGGCCGGACTGCTCGCCTGCCGATACGGTAGTCCGGTATATCTCGGGGAACACGTGCGGGAAGTCACCCAGTCCGGTCGCCAGCGTATGGCCTTCCATGACGCGCGAACGCACCGCCAGTAACATACTTTGCAGCCGGGGTTTCTCGGTTTGTTGTGCAGCGGCCTGCAAGGTCTCTTCAAGCGGCAGCCCGGCGCGTACCAGGGTGGCGAGCTGCCGTGTTATCAGCGCAAGGTCAGTGGCGCTGACGCCGCGACGGATTTTGATTTTCTCTTGCCCGGTCTGGCTTACGCGCTCTCTGGACTCACTGACATCCAGCGGCATCCAGCCCTGGTCGCGCAACTGCTGACGTACCTGGCGCGCGGTATCGCCTTCCAGCACACCTTTTTTTTCCTTACCGCTGGTATCCAGCGCGACGTATTCGAAAGCACCCATAGCAGTCCGTAGCGTCAGCCCTCCTGGCTTACTCGTAACACTTCTTCGACGCTAGTCTCACCCGCCAGTACACGCCGCCAACCATCCTGACGCATACCTGGAGAAGACTGTCGTGCATGCGTTTCGAGTTGCTGTTCGCTGTCGCCGTCGTGAATTTTGGTGCGCATTTCGTCATCAACACCGACCAGCTCGTAGATACCGGTTCGACCCTTGTAGCCCAGCTGGCTACATTCGGCACAGCCGACCGGGCGATACAGGGTAGGCGGACTGGATACATCGACTCCCAGCATCTCGCAATCGGCCACCGATGCGGTATAAGGTTCCTTGCAGTTGCCACACAGGACACGTACCAGGCGCTGTGCGAGGACACCGATCAGGCTGGAAGACAACAGGAAGGGTTCAACACCCATGTCCCGTAAGCGGGTGACTGCGCCCACGGCACTGTTGGTATGTAATGTTGAAAACACCAGGTGACCGGTAAGACTGGCCTGCACGGCAATCTCGGCTGTTTCCAGGTCGCGAATCTCACCCACCATGACCACGTCCGGGTCCTGGCGCAAAATGGCGCGCAAGCCACGCGCAAAACTCATTTCAACCTTGGTATTCACCTGCGTCTGGCCGATTCCGTCCAGGTAATACTCGATGGGATCCTCGACCGTCATTATATTCCGGCGTTTGTTGTTGAGTCGCTCCAGCGCTGCATACAGGGTGGTGGTTTTCCCTGAACCTGTCGGGCCGGTAACCAGTACGATACCGTGCGGTTTCTGGATAAGTTCATCAATAACATCGCGGGTATCGGCCGCCATACCCAGGTGCTCCAGGTTCAGTCGCCCGGCCTGCTTGTCCAGCAAACGCAACACCACACGTTCACCATGACCGGAGGGCAGGGTGGAAACGCGTACATCAACGGCGCGCCCGGCCACACGCAAGGAAATCCGTCCGTCCTGCGGCAGCCGTTTTTCAGCGATGTCGAGCTTGGCCATGACCTTGATACGCGATACCAGTATCGGCGCCAGTACACGCTGCGGCTCCAACACCTCGCGTAAAACACCGTCAACGCGGAAACGCACGACCAGCCTGCTTTCAAAGGGCTCGATATGAATGTCCGAGGCATTTTCCTTGATCGCCTCGGTCAGCAAGGCATTGATGAGACGAATGATGGGGGCGTCGTCTTCGCTTTCCAGCAGGTCTTCGGTTTCAGGCAATGCCTGGGCAATCTGGAACAGGTCCATATCATCGCCAAGCCCTTCCATCATCTGCATGGCTTCATTGGAACCCTGCTCATAGGTCGTTGCGAGCAGGGCATCGAACTGTTCTTCGTCAATCTGTCGAAGCTTGAGCCGACAATCCATAAAGCGACGTAGTTCGACCAACCCCTGTGGATCGGACGTGGGCGTCAGCACCACATCGACACCATCTTCGCCAAACTCCGACACCAGCATCCGGTGCCGCTTGGCGAACATAAACGGCGGACGCCTGTCAGTGACTTCCGCTGCTTCAGCTTCGGGCGCCGGCGCAGCACTGTCTGCTTCACTATTGCTCATCGACGTCCATACCGGTCGCCTTCCCGGCGGATTCAGGGGCAGGATAAGTGTGCGCCTCGAATGGAGGCGGTAACTCCAGCAATTCCCGTAAAACCGGCATATGAGGAGCACCCTTGCCGGACATCAGAGGCACGCCTTCATTGTCTTTTTCCATCTGCATGGCGCGGATATAGCTGTACTTGGCACTCGAATAACTGTCAGCCGTGGCATTATCCCGCAATATAACCGGATGCAGGAAAACCATTAGATTAACCTTGTCCCGGTTAACGCTCCGGGAGCGAAACAGCGCTCCAAGGTAGGGGATATCCCCCAACAGCGGCACTTTCTGTTCGCTTTGGCGAACCCGGTCCTCAATCAGCCCCCCCAGAACCACAACGTGATTGTCATCAACCAGGACCTTGGTCTTGATAGTGCGTTTCTGGGTAATGAGATCCACCGCCTGCGCAGAATCGGAAAGCGAGGAAACTTCCTGGGTGACCTCCAGCAAAATGGAGTTGCCCTCGTTGATCTGTGGTTTCACTTTGAGTGTAATACCTACGTCTTTGCGCTGCACTGTCTGGAAAGGATTGACCGACCCGGTAGCGGCACCGGTATTGGAAAAGGATCCTGTAACAAACGGCACATTCTGGCCAACGACAATCTCGGCTTCTTCGTTATCCAGGGTCACCAGTGAAGGTGTGGACAGTATATTGACATCAGAGTCCCCTGCCAGTGCATTGATTACCGCGGCAAAATTCACACCATTACCGCCAATCTTGCCGGCGCCGAAAGATAAACCCGGGGTTAGACCTACTAACTGCTTATCGATAACACCTTGTAAGATATCGGTCAGCTTGGTGCCGGTCTTGGTGAAATTGGTGCCACCGAGCGGGGTGGTACCGCCGCTCAGGTCAAACACCGCCCACTGGACACCCAGTTCACGCGCCCGGTTCTCACCGATTTCAGCGATGATGGCATCCACCAACACCTGTGAGCGCCGAATATCGAGTTGACGAATCACTGCTTCCAGCGAGCGCATCAAAGCCGGCGGCGCCGTTATGACCAGTGCGTTGGTGGATTCGTCCGCCTGGATATCCAGCCGTTTGTCTAAATTCCTGGCAGCCGCAGCTGCACCTTTCTTGGCATCCTGGCCCTGGGTTTTGCCGACACCGCGCAACACGTCGACCAGATCGGCCGCCTTGGCGTATTTGAGGTAGAGCACCTTGGTGTTACCACCGCGCTCCAGCGGTGTATCCAGATGCGCAATGATGGCACGCAGCCGCAACCGGTTGGATCGATCCCCACCGAGCAACACGCTGTTGGTGCGTTCGTCCGCCACCAGCGCCTGCTGCTGGGCGGCCCCTTTTGCCTGCGTCGGTTGCGCCCGGCTGATAGCCGTCAGAATACGTACCACTTCCGCCGCCGATGCATATTCCAGGCGAATTACCTCGATCTTGCTGTCACTGACCTTGTCGATGCGGCGAATAATATTCACCAGTCGCGCAACATTGTCGGCACGATCCGACATGATCAGCACATTGGTCGCCGGGTACGCAGCAAGATGGCCCTGCTGCGGCACCAGGGGTCGCAAAATGGGCACCAGCTGGGCGGCCGCCACATGGTTGACCTGCACAACACGCGTAACCATCTCATCGCCTCGCCCCGGGGCTGTATCGCTGGCAGTGGGAATGGCATCCTGCTTGGCGCTGACATCCGGCAGAATCTTGATAACGGGTCCGGCGGGAACGGCGGCAAAACCGTGTACCTTCAGGATTGACAGAAAAACCTGATAGACCTCATCGCTGTCCATGGCGCGCGAGGAGATGACCGTCACCTTGCCCTTTACGCGCGGGTCAACGATAAAGTTTTTACCCGTCACCTCGGCAACCGTACCGATGAGGGCATTGATATCCGCATCTTTCAGGTTCAGGGTAATGGTTTGTGCGAACAGTGGGCCCACCCAGATCAGGCATAGCACCCAAATGCTGTGCTGCCAGTGCTTTTTATCAGTAATCCGGGATACCACTTAAATCCACTCCTGCTCTATCGACCGGATGAAGGCAACGTCAGGCTCATTGACGTTTCCTGGCCACCCCTTAACAGCGTTATATTAATGCTACTGCCCTTGCCAAGCGCCTGCATCGCTTTCATTCCCTTGGCGGGCGAATCAATCTGCACACCATTAATACTGGTGATGACATCGCCGGGCTTCAGCCCAAGTTCCTTCATAGCGACCGGGTTCTTCCCTGTCTGCAAGCGGAAGCCAATAAATTTGCCGTTCTTGCGTTCCGGCGTTGCCCTTATATAGTTCATCAGCGAGGCCGGATTCTTTTTGATCTCACTCCTGTACTTACTAAAGGCTGTCGCGCGGCCCGCAGGCATGGCGCGACCTGTACTGCGTTTGTTAAATCTGGCCGAACCCGCTTTCATGGTTTTCTTTGGCAGGCGCAGTGTCTCAAAGCGACCGTTGCGCTCCAGGATAATCCGATCCGGATAAATCTCCGACAGCTTTGCGCCACCCGGTAACGGGTCACCTGGTGCATAACTGTTTTCCTTGCCCCTGGGATCCCCAATGATCGCGCGCGCCTCACTTGCGCTACTGCTACCCTCGCTTGCAAACACCCCTCGCAACGTCAACTTCAGGCGTGTTTCCGGCGCATTGACCGCAGATTTCACTACCGACTTGTCTTTCCTGGCCTCGCCAAACAGATGCCAGCTGGCGATCTGTCGCTCGTCGATGCGCGGCTCTTGCCTTGCCACCGGTGTAGGTGCCACTTTGACTGACTGCAGCTCATTATTGTCGGTACCGGGCAACAGCGCCCAACTCAGTTCTGCCAGCAACCACGCCAACCAGATCACCAGCAACAGGTTTACGGGTCTGGCAAGCCGGTCTATTTGCACCAGACGAATCCGGCTCAGGACGGCAGACTGTGGTAAGGCAAGGCTGACCATGGAATATTGAATTCACTATATCGCTGAATAAGTAACCGCGGCCGGCTGGTGAATAACTTAAATGCCTGACTCTAATCCGTTATTTTATCAATCGTCCCCATTGTAGCTCAATTTGACCGCAGGTTCCCGCACGGGTTCAGCGACGCAGCTCCGTGTATTATAACCTTCAAACTGATGCTGACCGGGTAACCCGGCGCACTTAAGGGCTGGATTTTCGCCTTCTGGCGCTGTTTCCGGACGCCCCACGCCCGCCGCCGCGCCCTTTTGGTGCGAATTTTCTCTTCGGTCTTGCTACCGGAGGGGATAGATCGGCCAGCATACCCTCCTCAATACGCGCCACCGGGATGGATTCACCGATAAATTCCTCGATTTCCGGCAGTGAATAGACAAAGCGCTCGCAAGCAAAACTGATGGCATCGCCATCTGCACCCAGGCGCGCGGTGCGGCCGATGCGGTGCACGTAATCTTCGGCATCCTGGGGCAGATCATAGTTGAATACGTGGCTGACATCGGGAATATGCAAACCCCGCGCGGCGACATCCGTGGCCACCAGTATGTCCAGTTCACCCTGCTGGAATTTCCCCAGCAGCGACTGACGTTTTTTCTGCGGCACATCGCCCGACAGGATCGCGGATTTAAACCCGTTACCTTCCAGGTAGCTCCATACCTTCTCCCCGTCACGCTTGGTGTTGACAAAGACGATGCTGCGGTGCGCACCCATGCGACCCATCAGGCCCAGCAGCAGGGGAATCTTGTCTTCGTTGGCCGTGTGGTACAGCACCTGCCGCACATGCTGGGCAGTCACCTGCTCAGACTCGACCTGGACGGACTGTGGATGATTCATATGTTCATAGGCCAGCTCGCTGACGCGAAACGACAGGGTGGCGGAAAACAGCAACCCGAGGCGCTTTTCCGGTGGCGGACAACGGCGCAGCAAAAAACGCACATCTTTTATAAATCCCAGATCGAACATCCGGTCCGCTTCATCGAGCACAACAACCTGCGCTTTGAGCAAATCAAACACATGCTGTTTGAAATAATCGATAATGCGCCCCGGGGTACCAATCAGCACATCAACCCCGTCGCTCAGCCGTTTACGCTGCAAGTCATAATCAGTACCCCCGTAAGCCAGGCCCAAACCGAGCCCGGTATGTTGACCCAGAGTCATGGCGTCCTTATGGATCTGTATTGCAAGCTCGCGCGTGGGCGCAAGTATCAGTGCCCGGACCTGATTCGGTTTACGTGGCTCTTCAACCGGGTTGCGCAACAGGTGATTGAACGTTGCGATCAGAAAAGCAGCTGTTTTACCGGTACCGGTCTGCGCCTGTCCGGCAACATCCTTACCTTGCAGGGTGAGGGGCAAGGTCTTCTCCTGGATGGGGGTGCAGGCAATAAAACCAGACTCCTCAATACCTTGCATCAGATTTTCAGGTAAACCAAAGCTGCTGAACGTACTATTACTCAAGTGTTCATCTGTCATGGTCGTAAAGCATAACGAATTTATTCAACTTATTCTCAGCTTTAGACTTGCAATCTTTGGCTTTTTGGGCTGAAATTGGCACCGCTGCACTACGAGCGCTTTGGCTTTAAGCCATTTTGATCGAAAAACGCAAGCACATTTGTAGCGCAGTCCGGGATGGCCCGCGTTTCAATTTCAAAATCCCCGTTTCGAACTTAATCAAAAGTTACAGATGAGTACATGGTCAGGAGCCGCATAGCGTGAGCGATAGTATCGTTTTTTTAACCGACGAATCTTTTCAAAGTGAAGTGATTGAATCCACCGAACCGGTACTGGTGGATTACTGGGCGGAATGGTGTGGCCCGTGCAAGATGATTGCGCCTATCCTGACCGAGATTGCAGCTGAGTATCAGGGCAAGCTCAAGATAGCAAAACTGAACATCGACGAGAATCCGCAGACGCCGCCCAAATACGGTATTCGCGGCATACCGACACTGATGCTGTTCAAGGACGGCAATGTTGAGGCGACCAAAGTCGGGGCGTTATCCAAGTCCCAGCTAACCGCATTTATCGACACGAATCTGTGAACACTACCGTAATAGATGACCGTGTTTGCTCCCGAAGAAACCAACCCTGATCAAGGGTAACGGGTCCACCCCGCGTCGTTGCAACAACAATGCGCCAATAACCGCCACTGCCAATCATTCCAGTGGTGCAATTAATACAAACCTCTAAATGACTAAAGCACAATTATGAATCTGACTGAACTGAAGCAAAAACCCGCCACCGAGCTCATCACCATTGCCAAAGGCATGGGTATCGAAGGCTCTCGCTCACGCAAACAGGATGTTATATTTTCCATCCTCAAATCCCACGCCAAAAGCGGCGAGGATATTTTCGGCGATGGTGTGCTGGAAATACTGCAGGACGGCTTCGGCTTCCTGCGTTCAGCAGACAGCTCCTACCTGGCCGGTCCGGATGATATTTATGTCTCGCCCAGCCAGATTCGACGTTTCGGCCTGCGCACCGGCGATACCATCTCCGGAAAGATACGCCCGCCCAAAGAAGGCGAGCGCTATTTTGCGCTGCTGAAAGTCAGCGAAATCAACTTCGACAAACCCGAAAATGCCAAGGGCAAGGTACTGTTTGAAAACCTGACACCGTTACACCCGGATGAGCGAATGAAGCTGGAGCTGGGTAATGGCAGTACCGAAGATATTACTGCGCGCGTTATTGACCTGGCCGCACCGATCGGCAAAGGACAGCGCGGCCTGATCGTGTCACCACCCAAAGCCGGCAAAACCATGCTGCTGCAGAATGTGGCGCAGTCGATTACCGCAAACTCCCCGGAGTGCTATCTGATCGTTCTGCTTATCGACGAACGCCCGGAAGAAGTGACCGAGATGTCCCGCTCGGTGCGCGGCGAAGTCGTCTCCTCGACCTTTGACGAACCGGCCAGCCGCCATGTGCAGGTCGCCGAAATGGTCATTGAAAAAGCCAAGCGCCTGGTGGAACACAAACATGATGTAGTCATACTGCTGGACTCGATTACCCGTCTGGCGCGTGCCTATAACACGGTAATCCCGTCCTCGGGGAAAGTGCTTACCGGTGGTGTTGACGCCAATGCACTGCACCGCCCCAAGCGTTTTTTCGGTGCCGCTCGCAATATCGAGGAAGGTGGGTCGCTCACCATCATCGCCACTGCGTTGGTGGAAACCGGCTCACGCATGGATGATGTCATCTACGAAGAGTTCAAGGGTACCGGCAACCTGGAAATCCACCTGGACCGCAAGGTGGCCGAAAAACGGGTCTACCCGTCCATCAGTATCAACCGCTCCGGCACACGACGCGAAGAGCTGTTGACCAAACCGGACGAGTTACAAAAAATATGGATCCTGCGCAAACTGCTCCACCCCATGGAAGATCTTGCGGCGATGGAGTTTTTACTCGACAGGCTCAAGGCCGTCAAAACCAACGATGAATTCTTTGATTCAATGAAGCGGTAGGATAACTGTAGGAGCGGTCTCCTGACCGCGATAGCGAACTGGAACATTCGCGCCGAAGGCCGGCGCTCCTACAAAATACGCCACAACCTGTAGGAGCGGTCCCCTGACCGCGACAGCACACCAAAACCATCGCGCCGAAGGCCGGCGCTCCTACACACGCAACACCGATTTCACCTAGGCGATTTTCTGGTGGCGGTTTTTCAAGCGCACATAATGTTTGGCTGAATATTCAAGAAACCGCTTTTCTTTCCCGGTTAGCTCCCGCACCCGCTTAACCGGCGCCCCCACATACAGGTAACCGCCTTCCAGGTCCTTGTTGGGCGGTACCAGCGCTCCGGCACCGACAATGGCACCACTGCGCACCGTAGCACCATCCAGAACAATGGCCCCCATACCGATCAGGCAGCGATCTTCGATAGTACAGGCGTGCAACACCACCTTGTGCCCCACAGTTACATCGTCGCCGATTCGCAGTGGCATGCCACCCTCGGCAAACTCGCTGTCGTGTGTAACGTGTAAAACGCTGCCATCCTGAATATTGGTACGCTCACCGATCTCGATACTGTTAACATCACCGCGCACCACACTCATCGGCCAGACAGAGCTGTCCACACCCATTTTGACATCACCGGAAACCAGCGCCATTTCATCAACGTAAACCGTTGAGTGCAGGTCGGGCTGTTTATCTTCGAAGCAACGAATGGCCATGTGTCAAATCCGGTACGCACTACCCGTCATGATTTTCGAAACCAGCTTCATCAGGCGCCGCACCGGTCGTGGCAGGTCAGCGCCGCCGGCACGTTTCGCGGTCGCGCTGTGCTTCATCTCGTCAATTTTCATCTGTTCCAGAATGGCCCGGCTTTTCACATCTTTATCGGCAATCCGGTGCAGGTGACTGTCAAGGTGTTCCGTCACCTGCTGCTCGGTTTCGGCCACAAAACCCAGACTCCACTTGTCGCCGGCGATACCGGCCGCGGCACCAATCACAAAGGAGCCCAGGTACCAGACCGGGTTGAGCAGGCTGAGCCGGCCGCCCAACTCCCTGATACGCCCTTCGCACCATGCGAGGTGGTCATTTTCTTCTGCCGCGGCACGCTCCATACGCTCGCGCACAGCACCGAGTCGTGCGGTCAGCGCCTGTCCCTGATAAAGCGCCTGCGCCGCTACCTCACCACTGTGATTCACCCGCATCAGACGTATCGATTCATCTTTCTCTGATTCGGTGAGTTCCGCTTGCTCCGCACAGGTCTGTGCCGGATTGGGACGTTCCGTTACCAGAGGCTTGCCGGCCAGGGTGCGCAGCGCCTGATCAGCATTCATAACCAGATGATCAAACGGATTGTACTGACGTGTTCGCATGCCCCGAGTTTCCCCTTTAATCACCGCCGCGGCAAGTTGCGCCCGGAAAATATTCCCATGATCTCGTGCTCGACCTGGCGACTGATTTTGCGTTTTTCGGCAGCATTCACCGCCTTTTCCCCGCCACCAAACATGTAGTCATTCAGTGCAAGGTCCTTGAGTCGTATTCCCACCAATTTTGTATTGACGAATACGCTCACTTGCAGGAGCGGGCTTTGCCCGCGAAAAATTCGCCACCAAGGTGGCTCCTACATCCATCAATGTTAAGGAAACTCTGATTAATTCGTCATACCGGCGTACGCCAGAATGACGGAAAACGAATTGATCAGAGTTTCCTTAAATTGATGGAGCACTAGTACGCCCTGATTTCGAAATCGTGGGTGATGGTCGCGGTTTTCCCCAGCATGATCGACGCAGAACAGTACTTCTGTGCCGAAAGTTCGATGGCGCGCGCTACCTGTTTTTCGCTCAATTCCTTACCCGTAACAATGAAATGCAGGTGAATTTCAGTAAAGATTTTCGGATCCTGGTCAGAGCGCCCGGCCTCAATCTCGGCCACACAGTCTGTTACAGACTGACGGGACTTTTTCAGGATACCCACCACGTCGAACGCGGCACAGCCCCCCATCCCCAGCAACAGCATCTCCATCGGTCGAACGCCAAGATTCCGTCCACCGTGCTCCGGCGGACCGTCCATAACGACCGCGTGGCCACTGCCGGACTCACCCAGAAACGTTGCATCCTGGACCCATTTGATACGCGCTTTCATCAACTTCCCCGCTTAACCGACCTAGTAGTGAGATCCCTGTCACAGATTACGCTGGCCCGTTGCTTGCATCCGCTAATGAAACACGCCAATCAAACGCTATATCAAGGGACAAGAACCCGCGAAGGTACATTCTGATGATGCCGAATACAATACCTGTTCAACCACAACCCGTCGGTGATTCGACGGTTGACGATTTTCTGGAACACTGCCACCGGCGGCGCTACCCGGCCAAGAGCGTCATAATCTACGCCGGCGACCAGTCCGATGTCCTGTACTACATCGTCGAAGGTTCGGTAACGGTGTTGATCGAGGACGAAGATGGCCACGAAATCGTACTGGCCTACCTCAATCCCGGTGATTTTTTTGGTGAAATGGGACTGTTTGGCGAAGACAGCAACCGCAGCGCCTGGATCCGTACCAGGACCCAGTGTGAACTGGCGGAGATCAGCTACAGCCGCTACCGTCAGCTGGCCGAGGAAGATGCCGGTATTCTGTTTGCACTGGCAGGACAGATGGCCACGCGCCTGCGTCACACCAGCCGCAAGGTCAGCGATCTGGCATTCCTTGACGTCACTGGACGGGTCGCACGTACCCTGCTCGATCTGTGCAAACAACCGGACGCTATGACGCACCCGGACGGCATGCAGATCAAAATCACCCGCCAGGAAATCGGCCGTATCGTCGGTTGCTCACGCGAGATGGTCGGACGCGTGCTGAAATCGCTCGAGGAACAGGGACTGATCACGGCCCGCGGCAAAACCATGGTGGTATTCGGGGCTCGCTAACGTAGGAGCGCCGGCCTTCGGCGCGATGGTTGTGCGGAACCCTTCGCGGTCAGGGGACCGCTCCTACAGGATTAGATAAACTTCATCCCTCGGGGTGACAACAAAACACACCATCACCAGTGTAGGAGCGGTCTCCTGACCGCGACAGCAGGCCCCAACCATCGCGCCGAAGGCCGGCGCTCCTACGGAATCAGCTTTGAAACAACTCCGCCAGTTTTTCACCTGGCTCATCGGCTTTCATGAACGCCTCGCCTACCAGGAAGGTATGTACGCCGTTACGGCGCATCGCATCCACATCATCCCGCGTATGAATTCCGCTTTCCGTTACCAGCAGGCGATCTTCGGGAAAGTCTTTCATCAATTCAAACGTTGTCTCGAGTGAAGTCTCGAACGTTCTCAGGTTACGGTTATTGACGCCGATCAGAGCCGCAGGTATCGCCAGTGCACGTTCCATTTCCTGTGCATCGTGCACTTCAACCAGCGCATCCATCTGCAAGTGGCCGGCAAGCTGCAACAGTTCAAGCAACATGGCGTCATCCAGCGCCGCCACTATCAACAGGATACAGTCCGCGCCCAGTACCCGGGCTTCGTAAACCTGGTAGGGATCGATCACGAAATCCTTGCGTAATACCGGCAGGCTACAGGCGGCACGTGCCCGCTGCAGGTATTCGTCAGCGCCCTGGAAATAATCCACATCGGTCAGTACCGACAGGCAGGCAGCGCCGCCGCGCTCATAATCGGCGGCTATAGCGGCTGGCTCGAACTGTTCGCGGAGCACGCCCCTGCTCGGCGAGGCCTTCTTTATTTCCGCAATAACCGCGGCACCACCGCTGTCCACCTTCTTTTGCAGCGCACTGGTAAATCCGCGCACTTTCCCCGCTTCCTCGACGCGCCGGCTGAGTTCCTGCTGCGTAATTTTCCCGCAACGCTCGGCGACCTCCTCAGCCTTGCGCTGCAGGATCCTCTTCAAAATATCCGGTGTATCTGACATCTAGAACCCGCTACTGACTTCGATCAGGCGGGCGAATTTATCCTTTGCAGCACCGGAAGCGATGGCCTCCCCCGCAACCCGGATACCCGCCTCCAGACTGTCTGCGATACCCGACACATAAATGGCCGCACCTGCATTCAGCTGCACAATGTCGCGCGCCGGACCCTCCTCATTCTCAAAAACCCGATTAATCAAATCCAGGCTTTGCCTCGCACCATCGACAGCCAGGCTTTCAACGCTGCCGGTTTCCATACCAAACTCCTGTGGCGAGATCCGGTAACAACTCACCTTGCCATTGCTAAGTTCCGCAACCTGCGTTGGCCCGCCAATACTGATCTCATCCAGTCCGTCGTCCGCATGCACCACCAGCACATGACGGCTGCCGAGCCTGCCCAGTACCTGCGCCAGCGGTTCCAGCCACTCGGTACCGAATACGCCGAGTACCTGGTTAGGTGCGGCGGCTGGATTGGTCAGCGGTCCGAGCAAATTGAACAGCGTACGGACACCCATCTCCTTGCGTGGACCAATTGCATGTTTCATAGCACTGTGGTGTTTGGGCGCAAACAGGAACCCTATGCCGATTTTCTCCACGCACTCCGCCACCTGCTCCGCATCCAGGTCAAGATTGACACCCGCCGCTTCCAGTACATCGGCACTGCCACAGCTCGACGAAACAGAGCGGTTGCCGTGCTTGGCGACCTGTGCTCCCGCTGCCGCAGTAACCAGCGCACTGGCAGTAGAAATATTAAAGGTCGACGCACCATCACCACCCGTACCACAGGTATCGACGAGATTTGCGCCACTAACCGGAACGCGGGTCGCCAGCTCACGCATAACCTGGGCTGCACCCGCAATTTCATCTACGGTCTCTCCCTTCATGCGCAAGCCGATCAGAAAGCCGCCGATCTGGGCCGGTGTTGCCTGACCCGTCATGATCAGCCGCATAACTGCGATCATGTCATCGGCGGACAAATCCTGTTTTTCCGTTATGCTGCGAATCGCAGCCTGCATATCCACAGCTCAAGCCCCCAGAAAATTCTTCAGTAACTCGTGACCCTGTTCGGTCAAAATGGATTCCGGGTGAAACTGCACACCCTCAACAGCCAGCTGCCTGTGCCGTACACCCATAATTTCCTCCACCTGTCCGCCTGCCTGCCCGGTCCAGGCGGTGACTTCCAGACAATCCGGCAGACTGTGCTTATCGATAACCAGCGAATGGTAACGGGTTGCTTCTAACGGATTGGATAACCCCTCGAAGACGCCGGTGTCCTTGTGGTGGATCATCGATGTCTTGCCATGCATGACTTCGCCGGCGTGCACAATGCTGCCACCAAAGGCCTGGCCTATACTCTGGTGTCCAAGACACACACCGAGTATCGGTATGCGCCCCGCAAGCCTTTTTATTGTCTCGATCGAGATACCTGCTTTGTCAGGTGTGCACGGCCCGGGAGAAATAACAATTTTTTCCGGCGCCAGTTTCTCGACCTCACTTACCGTTATCCGGTCATTGCGGTAAACACGAACCTCCGCACCCAACTCCCCGAAATACTGCACCAGGTTGTAAGTGAAGGAATCGTAGTTATCGATCATCAGCAACATTATACAACCATCCAATTGATATATATCATAAATTTCCCCCGTAGCGGGCTAGCGCTGACACCTGCCCCGCTTCCTGGCAATTTTCCACAAAATCGATGCTGAGTGATAGTGGTAAAAAGACAGGCAACTCTTGTTACGCGTCCTGTCTGGCCGAAAGTGGCAACGCGCCAATCGACTGGTGCGGGTCAGCCAGTGCGCCGGTAAGCATGGCCCGGTAGTCTTCAGCAAGACGTGCCATCCTCGGCTGTTTGAACAGGTCAGTGCAATATTCCCAGAACCCGGACAGATTGCCGTCCTTTATGTTGATACACAGAGACAGGTCGAACTTGCTGGTACCGTTCGATATCTTGATCGGCGTGACTTTAGCACCATGGATATGAAGCACTTTTTCCGGCGTATTCTGTAATATAAACGCAACCTGGAACAGTGGTGTGCGAGAACGATCCTGATCCGGGTGCAACTCGGCAACAAGTTCTTCGAAGGGCATATCCTGGTACATGTAGGCGTCCAGGGCGATTTTCTTCACGCGCTGTACAAGTTCCATAAACCCGGGATTCCCGGACAAATCCATTCGCAGCACGTTCGTATTAGTAACATATCCGATCAAAGGCTCCAGCTCCGGAAGCGTACGATTGGCAATAGGCGAACCTACCGAAATATCAGGTACCCCCGTATACCGATGCAACAACGTATAGAGCACAGCTATCAGCAACATGAACAGGGTAATGCCATGCTCCCGGCAAAATCCGTGAACGGCTTCCGAGAGCCCGGGACCGAGATCAAACTGCAACTTGCTTCCGCGGTCGCTTTGTATGGCCGGTCGGGGGAAATCTGACGGCAAGTCCAGCGGATCCAGGGAGCCGGACAGCTGTTCGCACCAGTAGCGTAACAGAGTCGTTCGCCGCTGACCGGAAAACAATGTGCGCTGATAGCGCGCAAAATCGCCGTACTGAAAAGGCAAATCAGCAAGCTCCGGTACCCGACCACAACTGAAAGCCTCATAGCAGCGTGTCAGCTCATCGCGGAACACGCGACACGACCAGCCATCCGAAGCTATATGGTGGAGTACAATCAACAATACATGGTAGTTTTCCGCAAGCTTGACCAGCACTGATCTGAGAAACGGACCCGCCGACAAGTTAAAAGGGATCCCCGCCTCCTCTGATATCTTCCCGATGGCAAGTTTTTCCCTGTCCTGTCGGGGGCTGGATCCGAGATCCACGAAAGTGGTGGGCACTGCTGCAGACGTATTCCCGTCCTGTATCAATGCACCACCGGATTTTCTGATACGCATCCTGAGGACCTGATGGCGATCAAGGATTGACTGCAGTGCTGAATCCAGAGCGGGCAGATTGAGCGGCCCGTCTATGTACCAGGCCCGATATACATTGTATTGCGCACTGCCGGGTCGTAGTTGATCCAGAAACCACAGGCGCTGCTGATTATACGATAAAGGTGCCGGCAACCCCGAGGCATCCACTGCCGGCATACTGTCATCTGTTGACAGGATTCTACCCTTAAGCTGTCTCTTGAGCAGCTGCTGCTTAACCGGCGAAAGTTGCTTCAGCTTGTTCGCGAGAAGCATCCGCAAATCGGATTCTGATCTGTGCCCTTTAACCATTCTCTTGCCTGACGGTACCTTGCATCCCCGCGACGGCCGGCCCTTAAAACTCAGACATGTATTTTTCGTAAGGATCTACTTTTACGTTGATACAGGTTAGCTTGTCAGATTTCAATGCACGCTCCATGGCCGGACGAAGCTGTCCAGGGTATTCAACATACTCCCCGTGGGCGCCAAATGCTTCGGCAATCTTTTCATACCGGATTCCAGGCCCAAACATCGTTACGCGCTCATGTCCTTCCGGGTAAAGCTCGCGTTGTTTACGACCACCCGAGAGGCCCTCATTGTTAACAATCACGACGATCAGTTTCACTGCGCAACGAATCGCCGTCTCCAGTTCCATTCCGGAAATACCAAAAGCCATGTCGCCGCTTATGACCACTACAGGCCGTGACGGATCACCAAGCCCGGCACCAATACCGAACGGGATGCCCACCCCCATGCACCCGTTCGTACCCGCTGTAAATCTTGAAAACGGCGTCTGTCCGGGAATGACATTCTGAACAGCCATCATACTAATGTTCCCGTCTGCGACCAGGATCGTGTTCGCCGGCAATGACTCTCTCAGCTCTTCCATCAAACGATAGCTGGACATTGGAAGCCGGTTGGATACGCAACGTTCTTCCACCATGACCCTGTGCCTCTCACCAGCCGCTTCCAGGGTTTTATGCCAGAGTCCTCGAACAGTGAGCAGTTTCTGTTCCGGACGCCCATTAAGGGCTGCCTTCAATCCGGTGGTGAAATCTCCGGCGTCAGCAACAATGCCAAGGCAGACCTTTTTGTTCTTTACAACCTCTTCAGGATCAGTATCCACCTGGATAACTTTTGCGTTCGGATTAATCTGGCTTCCGAAGCGGAACGTCCAGTTGAGCCGTGCACCCAGCACAACAACGACATCCGCCGTCGCCTGCAACTGATGTTTGGCACGATTGAAGCAGAGCGGATGCTCATCAGAGAGTATACCTCGACCCATTGGAGAACTGATGAAGGCGATGTGCTGCTGCTCCAGTAATCCTGAAAGGTCATCAGGTATCAGACCCCATCGCGTCCCTCGTCCGAGGATAAATGCCGGCTGCCGCGCATTGCGCAGCAGTGCAGCCACCTGGTTGATCTCACCCTGGTTTATGATGACTTTATCCCTTTGACTGACCGTCGGCTCAACAGAGCCGCACGTGTATAACATGCGCAAAACACACTCTGGAACATCCAGGTATACCGGACCAGGGCGGCCGGTGACAGCCACATCAAATGCCTTGTTGATAAGGCACGAAATGTCGTCGGTATTATCAATATACCGGGTCCATTTAGTAATCGATTTATATAGTTCCGTTGCGTCAAGCTGCTGAAAGCCCTGCTGCCCCCCGGTGTCTCCTGTACGGTAACCACCAAGCACAATGACCGGCCAGGCATTGTCTCTTGCGACCAGCAATCCGGTAGCCACATTGGTAACAGCCGGACCAGCTGAAACGACCACAACGGCGTTTAGCCTGCCAACCGTGTAGTTGTGGGCAATAGCCATCAGTACGGCAGCCTGTTGGTGGCGGGTCCCGATGACACGGATACCCGCGCCAACAGCCGCTGCCAGCAGCTCCTGCACGGGGATACCGGAAACAGCGTAAATGTGTGTAACTCCATTGGCCAGGAGTGCCTGGACCACCAGCTGGTTTCCGCTCCTTCTTGTGCGACTGGCGATTAAATCCAGCAGCGCTCTTTTCTCCGGCGACAGGTTCTTTAGTCGATCACCGAGCCTGACTGGTTGAGGAGAAGGCCTGTCAGACATTAAATCAGTTCATTCCTGGTCATCTTCAGGCCCTGCCTGGCCGGTCGGTAACACAAGGCCGCCATGATTTTCGTTTAACAGGCGGGTGCAACTCTCAACACCTATGTTTCCAGGCCGGGTTACCGGTAACCGACCATCATCTTTTTTGAGCGCTGACATTGCTGCGTTGACCGCATCGTGTGCCGCAAACAGGCAGGGCGTACTGTAATTAACAAGCGACACCCCGGTGCCGGCTAACTGGCTCAGAGTTGCGGGCGGGGATTTTCCGCCGGCTATCTGGTTGAATACCAGGGGACAGTCTATTTCCTTGCGCAAATCCCGCAGCAACTCCAGATCCCGTACACCCTCCACAAGCACAGCGTCCGCGCCTGCCTCAGAAAACCTGCGTGCACGAACCATAGCCTCATCGGGATCAGTAGCGTCGGTGCGCGCTACTACGAACAGATCTTTACGCGCATCCAGCACCCGCTGCAGCTTATCAACAAAGCTATCCAGACCCATAATCTGTTTGCCGTCCAGGTGACCACATTTACGCGGACGCTGCTGGTCTTCGAGTACCACCCCGGAGGCGCCAAGCGCTTCCAGCTGCCGGACCACATGGCAGGCAACTTCAACATCCGCGTAACCGTCATCAATATCGACGACAATATGGTGCGACGGCAGGACTATCCTGACGCGCTGCACTAACGCCACAATATCAGGCCAGGCTATGTACCCTGCATCGGGAAGTCCATAGTAGCTTGCAGCAAAGCTGAAGCCACTGATAAAGATTCCATCAAAATGCCGGCCCGCGACCGACGCCGAAAACACATCATAGACGCCTATCAGAGGCACAATATCGCGCCGTAGAATATCAGCTCGTAAACGATTTCCGGGGCTTGACGTCATAAACCTTAATCCTTATCAGCTTCGTTGCTATCCTGACCGAGCTCCTCTGCCAGGAGCTGTGCCGCTTCTTCATCAGACAGCGATTCCAGTTTCTCCAGGAGGTCCGAAATAGCGTCCGGATCAATGAAGTCTGCCGACGCCGCTATATACTCAGCCAACCCGGCAACGGTGGGTTTGTGGAAAAGCGTAACTATCGGGAGTTCCACATGCATACTGGCCTGCAACCGTCCAATTACCTGCGTGCCACGAATCGAGTCACCACCCAGGCTAAAAAAATTATCGTTGACACCAATTCTGTCCTGGCCGAGAACCATTGAGAAGACATCTGCAATCGTCTGTTCCATATCATTTCGCGGAGCCACATAGCGGCGATCAAGATGTTCACCCAGGAGTTCAGCCAATCCGATGCGCTGAAGTTTTCCTGTTGCTCCTTTGGGGATCGCATCGACAATTAATATCTGACTGGGAACCTTGAAATCCGCCAGCTGCTCAAAGGCAAAAGTGCGAATGGTCGATTCGGTCAATCCGGATTCGGGCGATATAACCACGGCAGCTGCAAGATCCTCACCGAGAGTAGGATGCGGAACCGCAAACGCCACAGCCTGGCGAACGCCGGCAAGATCCATCAGGGTCTCATCGATTTCTCTCGGTTGTATATTCTCACCACCGCGATTAATGATTTCCTTCAGACGACCCGTAATAAACAGATAGCCATCACTATCAACATGACCCTGGTCACCTGTTCTGAACCAGCCGTCGTGAAAGCTCGCCCTGTTGGCCTCGGAGTTACTTTCATACCCGGCTGTAACATTCCCCCCACGGATAACAATTTCGCCTGTCGTACCCTGTTCCTGCAGACTACCAGCTTCATTCATAATCGCCACTTCGGGACCTGCGGGCAGACCCACGGATCCGGCCTTGCACTCACGAGGTGGCAATGGATTGCTCGTCATCTGGTGCGTGGCTTCGGTCATTCCGTAGGCTTCTATCACGGGACAATCAAACATTGTTCCCAGCTCTTTCATTACGCTGGGTGCCAGTGCTGCGGAAGATGACCGGATAAATCTCAGCGAAGTATCAGTAAGTCTGTGGTCTCGTGATCTTGCATCGTCCAGTATCATCTGGTGCATTGTCGGTACCGCCGAATACCAGGTCGGGCGGAATATTTTCATCCAGTCGAAGAAATTATCCGGATCAAGCCCGACTGTACATACCACACGCCCCCCGGTAGCAAGCGGTGCGATCAAACCCGCAATCAAACCGTGAATGTGGAACAGCGGCATGATATTCAGCCCACAATCATTGCCATCAAGCCGGAGCGTGCGAACAATATTTCCGGCAGATAAAGCGATGTTGGCATGTGTCAATGGAACCTGTTTCGGCTTTGATGTTGTTCCCGACGTATGCAGCACAAGGGCGACTGAGTTCTCCTCGACTGTGAGCGCTCCACCCGGAAGATCATCGCTCTCTATAACGGGTCTACCCGGGAATTTAAAAATTCCCGCAGCCGAATCCGGAGAGCAGACAAGTTCGATGACGGTGGCTCCATAAGACGGCGCCAGATCACGCGCCGGTGTATCCAGACGGGAATCCACCAGCAACACCCTGGGACGAAGATCGGAGAAATAGAATTCCAGTTCTTTGGCTCGGTAAGCCGGGTTTAACGGCGCGGCGCGGCCGGCACTTGCAGCCGCGAGAAAAGCCACCGCCATTTCGGGTCCGTTCGGCAGCAACAGAGCGACTCGATCAGCAGGACGCACGCCGGCCGCCTTCAGCATGTGTACAGTAGAGGATACTTGCTCCCACAAGCATTTGTAGGTGAGCGCCTGACGAGCGGGTGCCTCCAGAGCAGGCATAGCCGACAGCGCATCCGCCTGTTGCTCCAGTAGCTCTGGTAGTGTCATGAACGGAAAGAAGGAATTTTCAGCGTAGCTCATTTGTTAACTTCCCAACTGCAACAGCACAATCCGGCCATACAGACGTTATTAGTCGTCATGATCAGTATTTTTCTTAATGAAAATATTGAAAAACTTGCCGGACATACTGTTTGTCTAAACTTTGCAGAGGTGGAACAACTATCCATCGTTGATTTATATCATATAAAACAGCAGTCTGCCGCCTTACGGGGAGGAACCACCATACAGGTTGCAGCTTGCATCCGGATTCCCCCTGACGCTAACGAATCCTTGACTGTTGTAGATCACATACGACATGGGAACTGCTAGTGGTCTTTCCCGTCAAGACCCGCCTGTGCCAGCGCCACAGCCCTGAATATTGCACGCCCCTTGTTCATGGTCTCGGCCCATTCATTCTCCGGCACGGAGTCAGCCACAATACCGGCACCGGCCTGTATATTCAGCGTGCCGTCCTTGATCACCGCGGTGCGGATAGCAATGGCGGTATCCATATTGCCGGACCATGACAGATAACCCACGGCGCCGGCATACACGCCGCGCTTGACCGGCTCAAGTTCATCGATAATCTCCATAGCACGTATCTTTGGCGCACCACTGACGGTGCCGGCCGGAAAAGTAGCGCGCAAAACATCGATAGCGGACATATCGTCCTTGATGCGTCCGGTTACGTTGGAAACGATGTGCATGACATGCGAATACCGTTCGACAATCATTTTATCGGTCAGCTCAACGCTTCCGATCCGGCTGACCCGCCCGGCATCGTTGCGGCCAAGATCGATCAACATCAGGTGTTCGGCAAGTTCTTTGGGATCGGCCAGCAGATCAGCCTCCAGCGCCTGGTCTTCGGCTTCGTCCTTGCCGCGCGGTCGCGTACCGGCAATCGGTCGCACGGTGACAACGCCGTCTTCCAGACGCACCAGTATCTCCGGCGACGAACCCACGACATGGAAATCGTCGAGGTCCAGGTAGAACATGTACGGTGAGGGATTGAGTCCGCGTAGCGCTCGATACAGGTCCAGCGGTGGCGCATGAAAAGGCACCGATAGACGCTGTGACAGCACCACCTGCATGGCATCACCCTCAACAATGTATTCCTTAACGCGCTCTACAGCAGCTTCAAAACCCTCACGCGTGAACCCGGACACAAAATTTTCTTCCGTCACCTGGCGCGACTCTTTCAGCGCACCGGGTATCACCACCGGCCGGCGCATGGCGTCCATCAGCTGACCAAGCCGCACCTGTCCCGCATCCCAGGCGTCAGACCTTTCTGAGTCCATATGCACTATCAGCTGCAGCTTGCCGCTGAGGTTATCGAAAACCACGACTTCATCCGACACCATCAACAGTATATCCGGGGTCTGCAGGGTATCCTCGTTCACTCCGTCTCTGAGCCTGGACTCTATGTAACGTACCGTATCATAGCCAAAATACCCGACCAGTCCGCCAGCGAAACGCGGCATACCATCAAGCTGCGGCACCCGGTAACGCTGCTGAAATTCTTCTATCCATTGCAGGGGTTCCGGGCACTGTTCCTCTTCGACAAGGCGACCGTCAGTATGTAGCTGGATGTGCTCGCCATAGACCCGCACAACGGTACGGCACGGTAAGCCGATAATCGAATAGCGGCCCCACTTCTCGCCACCCTGCACTGACTCGAACAGATAGGAATACGGGCCATTGGCCAGCTTCAGATAAGTACTTAAGGGGGTGTCGAGATCAGCCAGTACTTCACGGGTCACCGGAATACGGTTGTACCCTTCCCCGGCCAGCTGTTGAAATTTTTCAGGTGTCATATTCCTCACCGTTGAGACATTTTTTATTCACGAACTACAGACAAACAGTGGATCAGGTCCACCATCGCCTTCTGTGCTCGTGCAAACCTGTCTTTACGGTGAACATTTATGCAGCCTGTTCCAGTTCGGTTTTCAAATGTGCCAGGGTTTCTATGATGACATCCGGTTCTGCGACCCGGATGTCCTCACCATGGTTGTAACCATAGGGCAAGCAGACGATCTGGAACCCGGCTGCGCGTGCCGCTTTGACGTCGCTGATCGAATCACCCACCATCAGCGACTGTCCAGGACTCACCTTAAAGAATTCTGCCGCGTGCAGCAATGGTGCAGGGTGAGGTTTTTTGTGTTCCAGCGTATCACCGCTAATCACGATGCTGAAATACTCGTATATTCCCAGATCCCTGAGCAAGGGGATGGTGAACTGTTCCGCCTTGTTGGTGACACAGCCCAGCGCATAGCCGGCAGTCTTCAGGTAATCGAGGCCTTCAAGAACACCGGGGTATAAAAGAGAGCGCTTTGAGGTGTTATCGGCATAGAGTTCCAGGAAAACGGGGTAGGCCTTTTCGAAGTCCGCTTCGTCCGGCTCGCCGTTCAGCTGACCAACCAGCGCACGACGCACCAGACGCTCGACACCGTTACCGACCCAGTCACGTACCCGGGTTTCACCGCAGGGCTCTCGCCCCATCTGGCTCATCATTTCATCAACACAAAATGCCAGATCCGGCACGCTGTCGACCAGCGTACCGTCTACGTCAATGAGGATCATTTCGGGTTTACTGATAGCCACAACCGATATCCCGCCTTCCGGCGCTTCCTAGCCGGCCTTCGACAGCTCATCACGCATCGCCTTGACGACACTGTCGTAGGTATTGGCATCACCATCACTGGCCGCACTAAAGATCGCAGAACCGGCGACAAAGGTATCCGCACCGGCCGCTGCAACCTCACGGATATTGTCGACTTTGACGCCACCGTCAACTTCCAGGCGAATATCACGCCCGGAGGCATCGATGATTTTGCGCGCCTCGCGTAACTTATCGAGTGTGGCCGGAATGAAACTCTGGCCACCAAAGCCGGGGTTGACCGACATCAGCAACACCATATCCACTTTGTCCAGAACGTATGTCAGGTAATCCAGCGGTGTGGCCGGATTGAATACCAGGCCAGCCTTGCAACCCTCTCCCTGTATCAGTTGCAGGGTGCGGTCTATATGTTCACTGGCCTCCGGATGAAACGTAATATAGCTGGCACCGGCCTTGGCAAAATCCGGAACCAGGGCATCCACCGGCTTGATCATCAGGTGCACATCGATCTCGGCAGTCACTCCGTGTTTGCGTAACGCATCACACACCAGTGGACCAATCGTCAGGTTGGGCACGTAGTGGTTGTCCATCACATCGAAGTGGACAATGTCAGCCCCGGATTTGAGGACGTTATCCACTTCTTCACCCAGACGGGCGAAGTCCGCGGACAAAATAGACGGTGCAATCTTGTAATCTGGCATAATCCGGGCCTCTCAAAGTTAGAATCTACGGGTAAATTCAAGACCGCGCACTTTACCCGAACATAGAGTCGTTTGCAGCCCGGGATAAACGACGGTCATCGATAACCCGAACCCGACACCGGAAACATGCTGAAAGATACAAATAGTTTATTGTTATTTATAGGGAAATTCTAATCAATTCGTCATGCTGGCGTATGCCGGTATGCAACTCGCTGAAACCACTGGACTCCGGCATACGCCGGAGTGACGGAAGGCTCTATTCAGGTAACCCGTTATGACGCTAGCCAGCCTCGCCATCGCCCTGCACATACTGTCTGCCGTCGTGTGGGTGGGCGGGATGTTTTTTGCGTACCAGATACTACGCCCGGTCGCCGCACAGCAGCTTGAACCGCCACAACGCCTGCAACTCTGGGCACAGGTGTTCAGGCGCTTCTTCCCATGGGTCTGGGTATGTATCGTCCTGCTACCGCTCAGCGGCTACTGGATGGTATACAGGCGGTTTGGCGGGATGAGCGGTATCGGCCTGCATATCCATATCATGCAGGTCCTCGGCTGGCTGATGATACTGCTGTTCCTGCACCTCTACTTTTCGCCGTTTCGCCGCCTCAGGGAAGCGGTAATCACCGAACAATGGCCGGAAGCAGGCAAACGACTCCGTCAGATCCGGTTTATCATTGGCGTCAACCTCAGTCTCGGCCTGATCGTTATTGCCATCGCAGCTGCCGGGCGTTACCTGTAAACCCAGGTCAGGGGCTAACCGCGAGCCTCCTTCACCAGATCGTAGGCTTTCTTTATCTCCTGGGTTTTTTCGGTAGCCAACCTGGTCATTTCCTCGGGCAAACCCTTGGCTACCAGTTTATCCGGATGATGCTGATTCATAAGACGCCGGTAGGCCTTTTTTACCTCTGCATCGCTGGCCGATTCTCCTACGCCCAGTATTTCGTAGGCCCCGCGCAGAGACACCTGGTGCGATGCTGCAGATTCGCCCCCGAATCCATCACCGCCAAAATGGCGTGTGTTGCGAACCAGTGCTTCGATATGCTGAAATTCGCTGGTGGAAAACCCGAGCTCCTGGCGCACTCGCTCCAGGATGCCGCGTTCCGCACTGTCCAGATTGCCATCAGCATAGGCGGCGTGCATCAGAATCTCGACAAACATCTGCATCAGATTGCGGCGCCGGTGACATTCCTGACGAAACTGGCGCAAAACCTCCAGCAGCTGAAAATCCGGCTGCTTGCCCTGGTTAAATAAACCGATCGCCGCTGCACGCATCTGTTCGTTCAGGTTCATACGCCGCATCACGTCGCGTGTCAGCTCAATTTCGTCTTGTGAAACCCGTCCATCGGCTTTGGCAAGATGCCCCATGACAGAGAACAGCGTCGTAAAAAACGCGGTCTGGACACGCTCCTGCGCACCGGGTTCGAAGTGGCCGCGAAGGGCGCCGCCAAGCCCTTTATCAAAGTTGTGCCCAAGCGCTGCGCCAATCAGAGCGCCAAGCGGCCCTGCCAGCAAATACCCGAAAGTACCCCCCAATAACTTGCCCCACCAGCTCAAGGCATTACTCCCTTATTTTCGAAAATTCTAATGTAGCGATCGATTAAACCACAGATGCGGTATTTTACCGCTTCCTGCGGCGGAAATTCGACACCTTCAGGCAACTTCCCATCGTCTACAGCAACGGTGTTTATTGTGATACCAGGGTTCTCGAAACTCATCAAAAATGTTTGCTTGCAAAACCTGGTTTATGCGCCTATAAATTTACCAGAGTCGAGATATAGCCGTTTTCGGTGGTCTGTGAAAACACAGGTTGCACAGCTGCCAGGTATCAGCAGTTTGGTCAGAGAGGTAAACCCGCTATGAATTTTGAGCATGCACCGAAGATTGGCGACTGGTACAAAAGCACGATTGGTGATGCCTTCGAAGTGATCGCGCAAGATGACGACGATGATACACTGGAGCTGCAATATTTCGATGGCACGCTGGAGGAACTCGACGTTGAAACCTGGGAATCCATGCGTCCCGAACCCATAGAACCACCTGAAGACTGGAGTGGCTCCATGGACATTGCTCCCGAAGACACCCCCGCGCTGGACATCTTGCCGGAAACCGAAGACTGGATGAGTATGCTGGAACGCATAGATCGCAATCCATGTTAATTTTATGGGTAACAACCACGCTGGCAGATATGCACAGTGCCGGACCCACCATACTGCCTTCCCCTGATAACTAAACCACTAACTTTGCTGCAAAAAAAAGAGTGCTGCGCGCAGGGTTCATTTTTCCTGTACCCGGCACATAACTTGCTGAAAGTGTAGCTGAGTGCGCCGGATTTAATGTTTGCAGACCGGCGCCGATAGTAGTTTTGAAGGCTGACTTATCAGCCGCGACCACCTTAAGGAGGTGCGCCATGACACTCATACTTGATATGGCAACTGGCGAAGAGTACCAGGGAGAAGGAATGAGCTGCCCAAGCGCAACAGGCTCGACACCCACTCGCAGGGACAGGTTGCAGGAGCCTTCACAACACCTACAACTGCAACTCGCGATGGTCGAGGCCACACCATCCCGACATAATATTTCTTTCGACATGGCCGGCATGGACATCCAGACCCTGCTTGAATCCATCGAAGACTAAAGATACCGAACACCGGAAGGGGTTGGAGTAAACCGTTACTCCAACCCCTTTTTTTATAACCAGTCCGTTGTCAGCTATCTAATCCCGAACCACTCGGAAACCAAGATTATCCAGTTTCAGATCCGGCATGCGCTGGTCGCGACTGGCACTGCGCAGCGAATCCGCCGGACTGCTGTAACTGCCTCCGCGCACGACACGAGCAGAGCAATCACCGGTTATGACGGCGCTGCCATCCAACAGTGCGTTTGCGTACCCGGACTGGTAGCAGTCCTGCACCCACTCCGTCACATTGCCCGCCATATCATGCACGGCAAACGGACTTGCTGCGAAACTTCCAACCCGTGCAGTCTCGCTACCGGACCACTGGCTGCCACAATCAAAACAGTTAGCCAGATTCTCACCAACTTCCGTGCCCCACCAGAAACGTTTGTTGCTGTGCGAACGCGCAGCATATTCCCATTCCGCCTCGGTCGGCAAACGGTAGTGAGCACCGGTCTGCTCTGACAACCACCGGGTATAAGCGACGGCATCCGGCCAGTTGACGTTAATGACCGGACGCGTGCCACGTCCCCAGCCTTCATCCACCGGTCGTGCACGCCCGGTAGCCTGCACAAACCGGTCGTACTCGCTGAATGTTACTTCGTATTTACCGATTGCAAAGCGTGACAGGTTTACCAGGTGTTGCGGACGCTCCTCAAAACTCGGTGAGGTTGAGCCACTACCCATGGTGAAACTGTCGGCCCGCAGTTCAACCATAACCGGTGCGCCACCACCGTCGGACAGAGTGTCCTGGAAAATTCGCAAGGGCTGTTCTATCACCGGTATCGGTACTTCCACTTCCGGTTGTGGTTTTCCGATCGGGTTTTTCGCGGGTTCTGCGGCGGGTTCCGGTGCCGATACCTTCGGCGTCGCGGCTACCGCCGGCTCGCTGCCTCCTGTTTCCGGCGCTGCTGACATTCCTTTTGCAATAGGCGGGATTTTCCTGGGTGTCCTGGTCCCGGGGGGTGCGACATCGACTTTAGGCAACACCGGTTCCGGCTGAGATTCCGGTTCCGCTTTTTCTGCTTCGCGCCGTTCGACCCGCAGCTTCTCCTTGTTCTGGCTGACCGACGGTTGTGGCAGGTTACCCGTTGTTCCCTCGCTTTGTCGTGAATGAACGAACCACCAGCCACACGAGGCCAGCACAGCGCCAAACAATAGTGCGGCCAGTATCCCCTTCCAGCCACCGGAACGGCCGGTATCCGCCGGCGTGGTTCGATCTGCACGCACAGAAGACGCGCCAATCTCATCGTCTTCAAGTAGTACACCTGCCTGATCATCGTCCTCGTCCCGGGTTTCGTAATGGGGCGTCAGCAGGGCTGATGCCGACGGGTCATTTTCGTCGAGTGAAGGGATATGCCCTTCCTGCATATCCGGCAAGTTACCGGAACTCACCTGGTTCAGCTGCTCCTGCAAACTCTCTACTTGACGCTGTAATCCAGTGGCCTGTTGCTCGGCTTTGGTACGTAACCGCACGGCAACTTCGACATTCTTTCTGGCCTGTTCCAGCGCTTCATCCAGCGCGGATTCACTGTCCGCAGTCGCCTGCATGTCCACCAGGCTGCGCGTCACTTCGGCTTCTGCGCGCAGCTGATCCACTTCATTACACGCCTGCCGCTCGGCTTCCTGTGCCTCTGCAAGACTCTGTTCCAGCTGGTGGGTGCTATTCTGCAGGGTCTGTGATTTTTCTGCGTTGCTATCGACTTCAGCACGCGCCAGTGTGACTGCCTGACGCAACTCCTCGAGCTCCTGATTCTGAACCGTCAGCTGCTCCTGACTCTCGTTGCGCTCAGTGCTGACCGCCGCGAGCTCGTCGCGCAATGCCTGTTGCATCTGCTGCTCGGCATCAAGCCGGACTGTCATTTCCTCGTTGGCGGCCTGGCTGGATTCTATTAGCTGCTGCTCTGCCTGGCGGGCGCTCTGCTGTGCCTGTAACAGCAGCAGACCCAGTTTCTCCGCTTCCGCCTGCTCACTCTCAAGCTGTGCGCTACGCTCACCAAGCTGAATCTCGATGTCGTCACGCAGACGCCCTCCTTCTTTGAGCTGTTCCTGGCGTGCCTCCAGCTCGGCAGCCAGGGCAGCGCTGGAATCACCGGCAGCTGCTTTCAGTTCCTTTTGCAGTCGGAGAACTTCAGTTTCGTGATCATGACGTGTACGTTCCAGGTCACGTTCAGCCTTGCGCAGCGTCTCCAGTAAACGCCGATGCTCGCGCTGTACGTTATCGCGCTCGTCCTGGGCGCGCGCCATGGCTTCACGGACGCTGGTGATATCGGATTCATGCTCACCGACAGCGGCCTGCAACCTGGAGTCCAGCTCCTCTGCGCGCTTTTCTGCGTCCGTAGCCTGCTCTCGCAATTGCTCCAGCTGCTCCCTGAGTTCATCGGTTTCCGCGGAATAGCCGACCTGTGTTTGTTCCTGCGTATCCGCAGCCTGTTTCTGCACCTGCTCGAGCTGTTCCTGCAATGCCTGCTCGCGCTCACCGGCTTGCTGCAATGATTGCTCGTATTCCTGCAGTTTCTGATCTCCAGCTGCCAGTTGCGCTTCCAGCCCCAAGGTCTTCGCCTGCCCTGATTCCGCCCGTGCAGCGTCCACTTCACCCTGCTGTTCCAGTTCCTTATGACGCGCTTGCAGGTCGTCGAACTGCTGCTGTAGAGATACCCGCTGGCTCTTTTCATCCTCCAGTGCCTGCTGCAGCCCATTAAGCCGCCCACCGGCTTCTTCTTGCCGCGAATCCTGCTGACCCTGAAGCACCGCCAGACGTTGCCGAACCTCTTCTAGCTCCTTGACGGTCGCGTCTCGCTCACCGGCAACTGCGCTGGTACGCTGCCCAAGCTGTTTGTAGTCCTCTCGTACCCGGCCAAGTTCATCCTGTATCAGCGTTGTTTCGCTTTTCAACGCCTCAAAGCGGTGCTTTCCTGATTCCTGCTCCTGTCTGGCAGCATCCAGCTCTGCCTGCAGCCTGTTTTTCTCTTCCGTGGCACTTTGCGCCTCGTTCGACACAGCTCTATTTGCTTCGAGCTGCTGTCTCGCTTCATCCAGTTGCTGTTGCAGTACGCTCTTTTCATTTTCGGCAGCGGCGAGTTTGCCGACCAGTTCACTGTCCGCAGATCCCCCGGCGCTGTTCGTGGGTTCGCTTTTGACGGTTTCCTCAGCCGGGCTGGCATCCGTATCGAAGGGGATGATATCGGCATCCGTTGCGGATGACGCTTCCGACTTGTCCGGGCGGCCGCCTGTCAACACCTCTTCCGGTACGTCCATCATCCCGTTTTCCAGTGCGTAGACGCTCAGACCCTTCTGACTCAGAACGAACGCACCGGCAGCACTACGCCTGCCGGTATCACAGTACACAATGTAGGTCGTCCCGGAATCCAGATCCGTGCACTGATCCCGCAGTGCCGACAGCGGCATATTGATACTGTCCACAATGGCCTGATTTACGACTTCACCGGGGAGGCGCACATCCAGCCACTGTGCCCCGTCCCTGACCAGCTTTTGTGCTTCGACAAAGTCCAGCTCTTTAACCAGAGACTCGCGCAGCAGCTCGTTAAAATCGTCCGTGGAAAGCCGCATCAATGAGCCATCGGTGACCATCGTCACGGTGGCATTGCGCTTGGCTCCGGACACCAGTGCATCTTCACCAAAGCACGCACCCTCCCCCAGCTCCGCCAGCAATACTTCCTTGCCACGGGCTGATGCCTTGCGGGATACCGCAAGACGCCCGCTTTTGACGACGTAAAAGTAGTCACCGTCTTCATCCTGACGAACGATAATTTCGCCGGCACTGGTATTGACTGGTTCAAGGCGCATCAACAGCTGATGAATATTCGAAGGAGGCAGCTGCAGAAACGCCTGTGACTGCAACATGCGGGTCATCCAGTCGTCGTCATCCTGGGCGTCAATCTCGACCACATCGTAACCCGCTGATTCATCCCAGGTCAGTAGCACGTCGAGCAGACTGGAGTCGATGCGGGCTACCGTGATTGCTCCGGAGGCTCGTGCGGACAGTTGGCGCGGCTGTTTGTGGGCCAGTGGATGACGGGATACTTCGGTTCCGGCATTAACAGTGCTGACGACATCACGCCCGTTTCCGATCAGTTCGACAGTACCTTGCAGCAGATATACGGACTGATAGTCGCGGTCACCACTCTTGAATACGTAGCGCCCGGAACGTACTTCCTCGATGACCGCTTTGCAGGTGATCTCTTCGACGTGGACAGCTGACAGCGCGTTGATGGGGACAAAGTCCCGTAACGTCTTCTTATAAATAAGCTTTTTCGCCGCTCCCATGCTCTGCTGATCCGTCCGATCTGATTGTCTGAATGCGCTTTCAAGACGCCCGAATGGGGGCTTGCGCGGTGCCCTGCCACGCTCCACTGGTAGCGGCCATTCAGGTCAAAATCTTAGCCATCAGGTTAATACCAAATGTGTGAAGTGACTCACAATTCCTGTGTTCTTCCACAGGCCGGTTACCCGTTGTGTATTTTTTGTTCAGTAAGCAAGACGGGGATACGTCAACAGACGCAGGTGGGGTTGCCGGCTGTTCAATGTCGTAGTGTTGGCCGGCTGATTTATTCCTGGCTGCTTCTCACAGGGATAAAGTCTGATACTGTTTTTTTACATGCATTAACGAAGCCACTCTCATTTGAGACTTAAAAAACAGGCCTGAATTGCATAAAGGGGTTTCACTTTTTTTTCTTTGTGCTATCTTTGCGCGGTCACGTCCCAGACAACTACTGTAAGGAGTACATTGAATGGCCGTAAAGAAAAAGACTGCCAAGAAAACCGCCAAGAAAAAGGTTGCTGCCAAGGCGGTCAGGAAACCTACTACCAAAGCTGAAACCTTTACCTATGTCGCAGATAAAACCGGCCTGACCAAGAAAGACGTCGGCGCCGTATTCGAATCGCTCAACACCCTGATCAAGCGCGACCTCAGACGCAACGGCCCCGGCGTATACACAGTCCCCGGCCTGATGAAAATCAAAGTGGTTCGCAAACCGGCCACCAAGGTGCGCAAGGGTGTAAATCCCTTCACTGGTGAGCCCATGACCTTCAAGGCCAAACCTGCCCGCAATGTGGTCAAGGTGCTGGCTCTGAAAGCGCTGAAAGATATGGTCTAGCTGGACATCAGACCTGATTTTGACAAAAAAGCAGCCAGTTTGGCTGCTTTTTTATTGCCGGTCGCCCAGCACCTTGTGCTTGGCGCGAATGAAATCCCTGTGCGGTACATGCAGTAACTCCGTTATCTTACGCACTGCTGCCTCTTCATAGCGGTCCAGGCGACCGTCTGCATACGCCACCTGCCACAGCATTTCTATTAACCGTACTTTTTCTTCAGCAGAAAAATGCTGATTAATCAGACCCGTAAACTGATACAGCGAGACCGCTTCGGCCGCTTCGCTATCCGCCAGTTCCGCCAGCTCACGGGTTTCGCTGTCGCTCAGAGCAAAGGCATTGCGCAACGCCTGCTCCAGCATTGTGCGCTCATCCGGGTGTTCATCGTAATCAGCACGCAGCACCTCGAACAACAACGCAGCCGTCGCCAGTTGCAGTCCGCGCCCGTCCGAACCGACGGCCGTATCCGGCTCGATTTTCGCGCGGAAAAATTCTTGAATAGCCGCTAACACAGTGCATCCAACATCATCACCTGCGAGGTACGAAAACGCGTATTCTACCTGGCCGGCACCGCCAGGCGGAGAAAACCATCAACAACCAAAACACAGGATCAAAACCTGAAGTCGTAGCCAACGCAACGGTACAGCCACCACCACCGGTGTTGGCCTTTACACCCAGCACCGACGAGGGGTCTGCAGCACCCGCCAATGCGGCATCAGCGTCCAGGATTCCACTCCCGCACGAGCTGGTATCACAACTTGCATCCGGGAACATACGCGTTGTCAGCCGCAATATATCCCGGACCTGGCTGGCGCTGAGCGCACTGTTTACCGCCAGCATAAGCGATGCCGTGGCAGAAACCTGCGCAGTAGAAAAACTGGAACCCGCGATCCTGGCATTAATATCCTGAGCCGGTGTAGTTGCACCGCTGTTGGACAGCACCAGGATGCCGTTCGCCGGCTGCTGTTGTGTCAGGCCACCGGGCGCACTCAGGGTGATTCCCCCGCCGCTGTTGGTATAGGGTGCGCGCGAACCATCGCGCAGCGTTGCACCCACCACCACTACCTTCTTGCAGTTGGCCGGACTCTGACCGGCGACATCACCACCGTCGTTGCCGGCCGATACAATGACAATAGCTCCCACGTCCACAACAGCATCGATCGCACTCTGTTCTTCCGGTGTACAGCTTCCAGCACCACTCAGACTCATATTGATCACCCGTGCCGGTGTGGGATTAACAGGCACACCCGCCACCGAAAGCCCCGCCGCCCAGCGCAGGGCATCAGCGACATCCAACACACTTCCACCGCATTTTCCCAGCACCCGAACCGGCAGCAAGCGGGCAGCAAAATCGATCCCCGCGATATCTGTGTTGTTATTAGACTCGGCGACCATGACGCTGGCCACTGACAACCCGTGCCAGGAACTGTTGTTTCCAAGCATCCCGGTTTCGCATTCATCGTTGACCGTGGCATCACCCGGATCCGTGGGATTATTGTCGCGCCCTACCGGATCACCCAGGATAGTGTCATTGTCCAGTTCAGTAGCAGGAACGAGATTACTCGGCCCACCACTGAAGAAATCGTAACCCGGAAGTATCCGGGCGGGATCAATATCGCGGTGCGGCAGAAAACCGGTGTCCAGTTGGGCAATAACACCGGTAACCGAACCCGTTTCCAGATTCCAGCCACTCTGCATTCTGATACCACCGGTGTCTTCAAACAGGTTCCACTGATTGGAGAGCACGCCACCAGGAAGCGCGGTACCGGGAAGATAGCCGGGATCCAGGGGTATCAGCGCCGGGTACATACGCTTGTCCGCCTGCGCGGAAGCCACTGAAGGATCGGCGACAAGCCGCGCTGCAATCTGTTCGGCCTGTTCATAAGTAACAGCCTGAGGCAGACGCACCACGATGCCATTACCGTCGAATTGCCGGACGAAAGTCAGCGGGCTTCCGTCCGGCAAGCGGATATCCGGGACAACCTCGTTATGTCGTACTGCCTGCATACGACGGACGCCATCATCCTTCAGACGAAGTATGATCTGGTGCGTATCAAGCCTCGCCCCCGGACCAGCCGCCAGCACCGGTAAAAAGCCGGCGGCCGTACACAGCGCCAGCGCCAAAACCATAATTCTTTTTAACATCAATTAGCTACCTGGATGGACCTTATTGGGCACGGACCAGAAACTGTTCTCCCTGAAATGACAGTATCACGCCCTCTGGTGTTATTTCGTCCACTAGTGGCCCTTCCTGTAATCGTTCACCCGTGCGGTACTTTCTCAGGTTTACTAACACGAAACGATCCTGCGGAAGATCGCTGTAAACGTGCACGTCGAGATGTATACCGCCCGAGAGTTGCCGGAACAGGCGGTCTGGAATTTGAGGCCAGACCGGCAGGCTGTATATATCCGTGACGGCGGCTTCTACAGGCTGCACATCCATCGCCAGTTCAGGCTCGGACTCAGCAGGCGCTAACGGTTCGACCACCGGCGCTGGCAGCACTGGTTTTGGTTCCTCGGGTGCTGCCGATAGCGTGGGTTCTGGCTCAGCCGGAACTGACGGTTCAACGACAGGTGCAGGTCTACTCACCTGTGCCGGCTCGCGTATGACGGGCTCACGTTGTGATAAGCCGGGACCATATTGGCTTGCTGTCTCCAGGTCGGAAGCGGGCCACAACAGATATATCAACAGGACCAGGTTCAGAACCAGAACGGCTGCAACTATCCATATCCAGTTCCCGACTGCCGTACGTGCCGGTTTTTCGTACTCGCTGCCTATCCCCGGGACCTGCCCGATATCCCTTTGCAGTTCGGCTTTTTTGAGCGCTTCCAGAATGTATGACACTGGATCAGCCCGCTATCTGCTCGCCGTGACGGCGCCAAGGCGCGGCACCGACGACGCGCGATCCAGATTGTTCAGGCTGATAAAGGTCCGTGCACCGACCACACCGTCGGCATTCATCTCCAGATCACGCTGAAAGGATTGCACGAGTCCCTTTAACCCGACGTCGAAATAAAAAGGATCCGGCGCAATCGCCGTCAACCCGGTAGCCTTCGCCAGGCGATCACGCAGCCATTTCACGTCTGCGTTACGATCCCCGGGGTGCAGGGCGGCATTGCCGCTGGGCGGTACTTTCCATAACAGGCGGTACTCACCAAACCAGTGGCGTTCAATCTCACCGATCGGTACTTCGAGATCGCGACCATCCACCTGCACCCTGACCTGTGATCCCACCACCTCCCGAATCAACACCGGGACACGCCGACCTTCGGCCGCAACCAGCAGCAACAGAGTCGGTCTGTCAAAAAGTTTCAATGCCGTCCAGGTACCGCCACCTTGCAGGCAACGCAACCCGGCAGCGGGGGCTTGCGCGCAGGCCTGTTCATCGCTAACCGCCGACGACCGCACACCCCACAGGCCGTACAGTGATTTCCAGGCTCGCGAGGAAGCATAAGGACCGGCCTCGGCCAGGGCCCGCCTCAAATCCATGACCAGCGACTCACTTTCAAGTTGCGACTCAATTTCGGCTTCGGACAAATCTTCTGATTCATTTGTCTGCGGGACTTCTGCTCCGCTAGTGGCAAGCTCAATAGGTGGCTCTTCAGACAGCTGCTCCTTAAACTTCGGTTTTTCAGCCACCACGGCCTTAACCACCGGATTTTCCAACACCGGCTCATCGACCGAATTCATTGCCAGCTGCGCAGACCCGGGCAAGGGTATAGTCACTGCGAGGAAATAGCTGAGCAGCCCCGCAAGAACCGCAACAGTACCCATTCTCAACCAGTGCCAGACACCTTTTCCAGGCATCTCCAGGCCCTCTTCCGGAAGCACCTCGCGTGCAGCGCGCTGAACAATCGGTGCGTCAACCATGCGCTTCCCCTCGACAAAGGCACCGAGCATCGCACGATCACTTAATACATTTATCAAGCGCGGAACACCACCCGACAGTTTGTGTATTAACTCAACTGCCGTATCGGTAAACAGCGTCGCGCTGGCACCACAGACCTGCAAGCGATGCCGGATATACGCCGAGGTTTCCACCCGGCTTATCGGCTCAAGGTGATAACGTGCTGTGATGCGCTGGGACAACTGACGCAAATCCTCGCGCGCCAGCAACTCCCTTAACTCCGGTTGGCCGACCAGGATAATCTGCAACAGTTTTTCGCGGGTGGTCTCCAGGTTAGTCAGTAAACGAACTTGCTCCAGCGCTTCTGCGCTGAGATTCTGCGCCTCATCGATCATAAGCACAGTACGCCGACCCCGGGCGTGTGAATCCAGCAGGTAGGCATTCAGAACGTCGATCAGCGTCTTGATACTGGTGGTATCTCTTGCGTACTGGATCTGCAGCTCATCACACAGGCTGCCCAGCAGTTCGAGTGCTGTTACGCGCGGATTAAGTATCAGCGCAATATCAACGTGCTCGGGCAACTGTTCGAGCAGGCAACGGCAGACCGTGGTTTTGCCGGTACCGACTTCTCCCGTCAACTGGACAAAACCACCGCCTTCGCCAACGCCGTACAGCAAATGCGCCAGCGCTTCGCGGTGCTGCTGGCTCATGTAGAGAAAGCGTGGATCAGGTGCGATCGAAAAAGGGCGTTCTGTCAGTCCGAAATGTTTTTCATACATGATTTTATGTGCCGCCCAACCGGCGAGAGTCTTATTATGCCTATTCTCCGGGTCGACGTCCTGAAACCGGGACCGGGCAGCTATAAGTGGCTACAACACCGTCGATGTACTTTACCATCGCTGCGCCAGGCGCAGTATAATAATAGTGTTTGTTATTCAGTTGGTTACGCCTATTTTTCGCACCAGCGCATGAATCCGGGTGTTGGTTTTCCTTACATTTTTGCAGGATACACCAGCGTGGAATATTCCGGCTCAGGAAAGCATCTTTATAATTGAGGGGGTTAGAACCAGTGGCATGTCACTTGCTCTGATATTATGGATAAACAATAAAGAACCGGGGATTTGCATGAATGCGAAAATAGAAAAACACATTAATGGCCGCGCAATCAGTGCAAGTCCTGTTTTCAAAGGTGGTGTCCTGCCCGCTTACTGGAATTGTGCCATCAACGATCGCATTATCGATAAAATATTCAATTCCGCCAGCGAGATTTTTCGCTTCGCCGAAAACATAAAAAAGAATTAGCCTGTACCGAAACTGCTAATAATCGCCTGTTTCAAATCATTAAGCCGGCCATGAAAAAAATGGCCTGCGCCTTCAAGCAACACCAGCTGCGGCTGGACTTCCTGGCCGGCTAACCAACCCGTCACCTGTTCGGCAGGCACGATATCATCAGCGTCACCCTGAATCAGCAGCCAGGAAATACCGGATAGATTTAGAGAACTATCAGGGCAGTAGTTGACTGCCGGCGCCACGGTGACCAGTCGTTGCGGCGCAAGTTGCCGGGCACCTTGCAGCGCAATAAATCCACCGAACGAAAATCCGCCCAGCCACAGCGGCAACTCCGGCCAACGCGCCCGCGCCCACGCAACCACGGCAAGCAAGTCCTGCAATTCGCCCCGACCTTTATCGTATTCACCCTCACTCTCGCCGACACCGCGAAAGTTAAAGCGCAGACACACCGCACCCAGCGCAGCAAACGTTTTCGCCAGCTGGTGGACAACTTTGTTATTGAGATTACCACCGTGCAGCGGATGGGGGTGGCAAACCACCGCTACCGCTGCAGGTATCCCGGCGGGCATCTCTTCCAGGATCTGCAACGCACCTGCAGAACCTGCAATGGATCGGGTTTTTAACAATGTCTCTTGAAAAACTTACCCGTCATTGCGATGCCTTGACCCGAAGGGTAAGGTACCCGTAATGACACGTACTAGGATGATCCTTTACCGGGATCGTCGGATCCACGCCTTTGCCTGCGTTCGTTACCCGGCGAGTGCAGGGCCAGATCAAGCCGGTGCCAGCCGTCCAGGTCCACAATCCGGCGCCGGCCATTGATGTTTTCCAGTACCACCTTGCACGGATCGCCCCCTTCGTGCAGCACCATACGCACCTGCTGCAACTGACCGGTAACACTGGCGTACCAGTATCCGGGTATTGGTTTATGCACCAGCATTTTCGTTCTTTTGTATTCTTTATCGAGTAAATTCACAGGACAGCTACTCCTCCGGGAAACAGTGGGTTTATCCGCATTTTGACTCACCGCAATTCAGACAGGTCATGCAACCATCCATCTGTACGGTCGCCTTGGTATTACACTTGCTACAGAGCTGGGCGCCTTCCGGAAAATCATTGGCTTCAGCTGTTTTCGCTCCTTGCACTGAATCTTCATACTGGGCGCGCTTCTCGGCAACCAGTTTTTTCTGGTGTTCGTCGAGTCCGTCATCTTTCAGCATGCCTATCATGCGCAGGTGACATTCTATCGCATCGCCGATCTCGGCTACCAGCGACGGCATGTAACGACCTCCCTTCTTGAAGTAGCCGCCGCGCGGATCGAACACCGAATGCAGTTCTTCAACCAGGAAAGTTACATCGCCACCTTTACGGAACACCGCGGAGATAATGCGTGTCAGCGCCACAATCCACTGAAAGTGGTCCATGTTTTTCGAATTGATAAAAATTTCGAACGGGCGCCGCAACTCGTGTTTTGTGCCCTGATTAAGCACCACATCGTTGATGGTAATATACAGCGCATGCTCTGACAACGGAGTTTTTACCTTGTAGGTGGAACCCAGCAGCATCTCCGGGCGTTTCAGCTTTTCGTGCAGCTGGACGATGTTGTCCTCTTCCTTGACCTCGGCCGGTGCGGCTTCTACTGCCGGCTCTGGCTCTTCATCCTTCAGGACTTCATAGCCCACTATTTTCTGGCCAATTTTCTTCGTCATATCAATCTCCTCCCACGCCTTGTACGCGCTACTCAGAATTTACCGTAGTACCCTTCTTTCAGGGCATCGTACAAATTAGCGGCGCTGTGTATTTCTCCGTCGTATTCAATATCTTCGTTGCCTTTTAGCTGCACAAGGCTGCCATCTTCCAGCGTGAACTGGTAGACGGTATTTTCGAGATCCTTGTCCTTTACCAGCACACCCTGGAACGCCTCAGGATTAAAGCGAAACGTCGTGCAACCCTTGAGGCCCTGCTGGTAGGCATACCGGTAAATATCCTTGAAATCATCGAAAGGATAATCCGTCGGTACGTTAGCGGTTTTGGAAATCGAGGAATCCACCCACTTCTGCGCTGCCGCCTGGATATCGACGTGCTCCCGGGGGCTAACGTCGTCAGCTGCTATAAAATAGTCGGGCAACCTGTTGCAGCCGTCCTCGCTGTGCGGCACCGCATCGGGGTTAACCAGGGTGTGATAAGCCAGCATTTCGAAAGAAAATACATCGACCTTTTCCTTGGTCTTGCGTCCTTCGCGGATCACGTTACGCGAGTAATGGTGGGCAAAACTGGGTTCTATACCGTTACTGGCGTTATTCGCCAATGACAGCGAAATGGTGCCGGTCGGTGCAATAGAGGAATGGTGGGTAAAACGTGCACCGGTTTCCACCAGCTGTTCAACCAGCTCCGGAGCCACTTCCGCAACCTGCTGCATGTAACGGCTGTACCTGGCGTGTAACACCTTGCCCTTGATGCGGTCGCCAGGCTTGTAACCGTCGCACTTCATCTCCGGTCGCTTGCGCAACATTTCCGGCGTTACTTCAAAATCCTCTTCGAGTATCGGCGCCGGTCCCTTCTCCTTCGCCAGGTCCAGTGCCACCCGCCAGCCGGTCAACGCCAGTTCGCGACTGATTTTTTCCGTAAATTTCACCGAATCGGCTACGCCGTATCTCATACGCAACATGGTGATAGTCGAACCCAGCCCCAGAAAACCCATGCCGTGCCGACGTTTGCTCATAATCTCGTCGCGTTGTTTTTCCAGAGGCAAACCGTTGATCTCTACCACGTTATCCAGCATGCGGGTAAAGACAGCCACCACCTTGCGGAACTCATCCCAATCGAAACTGGCTTGTTCCGTGAACGGCTGGCGCACAAATTTAGTCAGGTTAACCGAGCCCAGCAAACACGAACCGTAAGGCGGCAATGGCTGTTCACCGCATTGCCCCGTCACCAGCCCGTTGAATACCACTGTATTGTGGTCCTCCTGGGTGGTATCAAAGACGGCTTCCCGACCCACGTAGGTAATGGATTTAATCTTGCTGACAAAGGGCTGGGTCTTTCCAAGCGCCTTGTCTTCGACCCAGGCGTTATAGCGATCATTCTTGTTGTCGAGCAGAAAACCGATTTCCCGCATAAACTGCTCTCGCGACTCCCCATCAATTATTAATTCATGGTTAGCCCGGCAAGCATAATATTTCCGTCCACCATGGCCATCCGGCAACAGCCGCTGACCCGCGTCGCGCCGTTTGCGGATGCGGCAGAACACACCATAGTTGGCCAGCAACATCTGCACATCTTTAAGCAGATTCGGGGTGCTGGAAGCCAGACGCACGGAACAACTTTCGCTTTTGCTTGAAACATTGACAGTGCCATCACACTGAAACAAGGCGCGCAAATAACCGGTAACGCAGGCTTCGCTGCCACGCCAGATAACTTCAGGTACCCGCAGTTTGGAACGTTGCGTGAAACCATAGTGCTCCAGTACCCGCGCCAGGATAACGGAACGGATAAAGACATGGTTACGTTCCGGCACAGCGACCGGCGACACCTGGTAGACGCGCGGCCTGTTGGCCACGTCGGCGATTAGCGTATTAACATACGCCGCAACCACTGGCGCCAGCACCCGGTCTTCGCCCCAGAAACTGACAATAGCCGCCTGCTTGCCTCCGCCACGATTAGTAAAATGGCCGTCACCGGTAACCAGGCCCAGTAACATGCCCAACTCGGCACTGCCCTGTCCGCCAAACTGGCCCTTACCCGACTGGATCAGCAGGCCATCACCCGCCTTAAGTTCTTTAAGTTTTATCTTGCCCCGAGGTGTATAGAAGTCGTGCCATTCTGTGGCCTTGATTTCGTAGCCGTCCTCCGTCTCGACGCGGTATACGTCCGCCTGTTTTTCCGTCATAAAAGCGGGCACAGCCGGACGGCTGCCAACCCCTTTACCCTCACCCAGGGCGCGCCGATCGACAGTCACCTGCAACGCCTCGCCACTCGCATAAAGCTCACCTATCGGAATCATGCCGTGCCGGGTATGTAAGCGGGTATCCGCCGTCACACAGGGATTGGTCGCACGCACATCCTCCACGAACCAGTTGTTGTTCATCTCGTTGACCTTGTCGATGAGGATAAATCCCGGCTCGGCAAAGTCATACGTGGAGGTCATGATCATGTCCCACAGGTGGTGCGCCTTGATGGTCCGGTACACCTTGCAAGCCACCAGCCCGGCCTCGTTGGCCAGGTAACCCTTGCGGGTCGGCCAATCGCGCCAGATCACCTGGTCGGGATTATCAAGATCCAAACCCTGTTCCTCAACCTCCTGCTCGTTGAGCGGGAAGGCCAGCTTCCAGTCGCCGTCGCACTGCACGGCGTCCATGAACTCCCGGGTAATCAGTAGCGACAGGTTGAACTGGCGCAGACGACCGGCCTCGCGCTTGGCACGGATAAAATCCATCACATCCGGATGACCGACATCGAAGGTCGCCATCTGCGCACCGCGCCGGCCACCGGCGGACATCACCGTGAAACACATCTTGTCGTAGATATCCATAAACGACAGCGGACCCGAGGTATAGGCACCGGCACCGGAAACATAAGCACCCTTCGGGCGCAGAGTGGAAAATTCATAGCCGATGCCACAGTTGTGAATCACCATCAGGCCACTGTTACCGGCGAGGTAGTTATTGTGTTTTTCGACGGTAAAATCAAAAAATGTCTCCGGCAAATCAAGACCACGTTTCACCGCATCCACCGGACGCAGGGTGCGTACCAATTCAATCAGATCGGACAAGTGTGAAAAACGTTGCTGCCAGCGGTCCAGCCAGACACGACTCACAATGCGAGCACGGTGATAACCGTGATAAAACCCCAGCTGTTGCCGTTCCACATGAGAAAGCGCGCCCACCTCACGCTGCAGCGCCGTTTGCAGCGCCGTTGACATAACATAGCGGTCATACTGACCGGCACGCGAGGCGTGCTGAACGATGCGGCGGCGCTTGCCCCCATCCGCCATATAGGTGGCAACCTGCTGCAGGAAATCCGAATCGGAGATCTTGAGCATGTAACCACCGTCGTCATGGATGACGTGACCCCTGTGCTCATGGCTGCGCGGTTTGCGCCGGGTAATTCCGGCGTGTACGCCGAACAAGCCCAGCAGCGCTTTGAGCGCCTGCGCAAAAGCCGCGCATTGCGTCGCCAGGGTCACACTGCCGCGCTCAGTACTGACGGTACCGTCGGTATCGATCAAGCCCGCCAGGAAAGGCAAAAAGTATTGTTCCGGCTGTTGTGCCACCCAGGACGGGACCGACAGCGTCCTGGATTCTTTACCGGTCTGCCCATCAATAAGATCAACCGCCTTGCTGGCCTCAAAACTCGCAACCGTATAGTCCCAGACGGGCGTGCCGTTGACCGTCTGTGTGGCGACAACCCGTGCCTGTGAACCACAAAAAGCCTGGAAAAATTCCGCATAGCGTTCGACAACTTCACGCTCGGCCGCGCGGATCTTGAACACCAGGCGCGCACCTTTGGCTTTGGCTCGCGCTGCCCAGGCCTGACGACCCGGCTTATAAGAAAACCGCTTCTCGTAAGCGCTGCCGTCACCCAGATGCGCCCCGGCAAACCAGGCGTCCAGCGCACGGGACCGATCGGCTTTCCACGGTAGCTGGTAATGCACCAGCGCATCGTCCTCCCGAACCTCGTCGGCACGCACATAACACAGCCGGTCATCGCGACTGACGAGCACCGGATGTCTAACCGAAGTCTTCAGCGACGTACCATTAGAGACAATTTCGATATTGTCGGAACGCGGTACATGGGTGGTCAGATGACGTTCGATGGGACGCAATTCGAAACGGCCGGTATCGCGGTCATAACTCAGGATACGCGCGTGTTTTTCCATCACCGCACAATCCGCCGTCACCAGCCCCTGCTCGGTATACACCAGCGTGCCGGGCGCCACGCAACCCGCTTTCAGCGTCAACCCCGCTTCATGCACGCGCTCAAGGATATTATCCATCGAATCCTGGATGGTGCCGGACACCGTGCAGTTAATAGTAGAAGTAGCAGGTTTGTGCTCCAGCGCACCGGCGTTGGAGATAATGCGGCCGGCGGGAATCGCACCGTGGCGCAGCGCCCACAGAAATTGCTCCTGCCAGTATTCCTGCTTCTCCGGAGTGACCTCAACCTCAGCCAGTGCCTGCGCCACGCGTTGGTAAGTGCCATCGATAGATTCGTCGATCGCGACACCATCCTTGCGCTTTAACCGGTACTTCGTGTCCCAGATATCCAGTGACGCATCCTGCAAGGGGATATCTGATACTCCGGTCGAAACAGACTTCAGCTGAACTGATTTCATTGCGACTCCTGACTCCTTGTAAAGGTGTAATTGTGCGGTTATTACCGGTTTTTCGGGCCAGACCCGATATACAGGGCCGGTATTCAGCACAACCACAAGATGTTGTGTGAAAGAGTATGCAGACTAGGCCGCATCAGGGCGTCTGTCAAGCCATTATCCGGCCCCAAGTGTTATTTACATTATAGTATAATTACAAGAGCTTACAGAACTATTTCAGCCACAGAGACTCACCGGAATCTGCATATGCCGGAGAAATTTCGTCAAACAGTAAAACACTATATATTGTGGTACTGATATACGGGAATACCACTGGAAACCTGCCTAAAACCCGCTAAGCGGCCGCTCATCTTCAGTCCCCCGGCTTTGCAGCCATTGATGCACGGTATCTCCATCAATCAGCCTTCCCCGGCGCACGGAATCCAATGCTTCTAATGTCTCCCGCCAGCGATAGCGTTCCTCTGCATTGCACTCGGGAACACACTTATCGTTTAATTTATTATCCGATCTTTACAGTCATCATCCAACGGCTGCAGCTTGCTGCGTAATGCACCCATTTCAGCGGCAGCTCTTTGTCGCCGCTCGCGTCGCAACAGCTCCTCCACAGCCTGGCTGATATACCGGCTGCGAGCGCCTTTGGGCACCTGCTGCAAGGATTCCCAGACAGCGTCATCTAACGTGATGTTTAAACGATGGGCCATATCCACACCAAATATACACATTTATATTACACATATTATAGGTGCGCGTAATGCTGCGGAAAACAAAATACATTTCATTCGCATGGGCACGTAGGTCAGATCAGTGCACCAAACGTGGTTGGTTCGGTCAATCTCAAGATCTCAAGGGGTTTGCTGGTGTTTCCTCTCACGTTTCAATCCACGCACCCGCGTGGGGCGCGACGTTTAGCTAACAGCAGTCTCGATTCGCTCGAAGGGTTTCAATCCACGCGCCCCGCACGGGGCGTGCCCTGGGAGCGTGCCGTAGAGAGTAACGATATAGTCAGTTTCAATCCACGCGCCCCGCACGGGGCGCGACATAATTTACTAACGCGCGGATTACCCACACCGTTTGTTTCAATCCACGCGCCCCGCACGGGGCGCGACGCCGGAACGATGAGCGAATATACCCCGGGCATGAGCGTTTCAATCCACGCGCCCCGCACGGGGCGCGACTTATTTATTTATTCTCATTTTATGTATTTATGTATGTTTCAATCCACGCGCCCCGCACGGGGCGCGACATTGGCCGAACGCGGATGATATTGCTGAGGATTTGTTTCAATCCACGCGCCCCGCACGGGGCGCGACGACGACGAACGCCAGCGCGTGTTTGACGGAATAGGTTTCAATCCACGCGCCCCGCACGGGGCGCGACGTTCTCTGGATTGTTCTCGCTCCACCAGTTCCAGAAAGTTTCAATCCACGCGCCCCGCACGGGGCGCGACTCTGAAATTATCATTTATCGGCTATAAACAGTATGTTTCAATCCACGCGCCCCGCACGGGGCGCGACGTATCTCGGTGCAACCGTGGCGGTGGGAAAATAATGTTTCAATCCACGCGCCCCGCACGGGGCGCGACTCGATTTGTCGGTCAATATTGGATAGTTTGATAGAGTTTCAATCCACGCGCCCCGCACGGGGCGCGACACGATATCAATTGACGACTCAGAATTGGGTAACATCGTTTCAATCCACGCGCCCCGCACGGGGCGCGACCGTACTTGAATTGTTGGCGCTTGGCAGTCAGGTTGTTTCAATCCACGCGCCCCGCACGGGGCGCGACAGGGCACTAACCGTGCCGTATTGAATTTCAGCATGTTTCAATCCACGCGCCCCGCACGGGGCGCGACCAATTCCTTATCGTTTAAACCTGGGGAATTGATTGTTTCAATCCACGCGCCCCGCACGGGGCGCGACCCTTCAGTTTGGATTCAAATGCCGACATCAATCCGTTTCAATCCACGCGCCCCGCACGGGGCGCGACTTTGTACTTGTTCTAGTGTTTGTTTATTGGATTCGGTTTCAATCCACGCGCCCCGCACGGGGCGCGACTTTCCCCATGGCTCGTTCGAGGATCCCTATGGGGTTTCAATCCACGCGCCCCGCACGGGGCGCGACGGTTCGGGTGATGATGGTCTGTGGCGCTTCAAGCAGGTTTCAATCCACGCGCCCCGCACGGGGCGCGACCCTGATAAACTTTGCAACACGCCTGGCAAAAGTAGTTTCAATCCACGCGCCCCGCACGGGGCGCGACAGCCATTCCTTGGGGTTATTGCCCGTCGGGTATGGTTTCAATCCACGCGCCCCGCACGGGGCGCGACGGGGATCAGTGTGCTATTGATCATACCGCGCGGTGTTTCAATCCACGCGCCCCGCACGGGGCGCGACACAGGCACGCCGTGGCGCAATTATCCACCAGCAGTTTCAATCCACGCGCCCCGCACGGGGCGCGACAATATACCGGCATCCAGTTCCTGTATGGTTAATGTGTTTCAATCCACGCGCCCCGCACGGGGCGCGACCTTCTCTATAAAGCATAACTGGCGCGGGTATGGTCGTTTCAATCCACGCGCCCCGCACGGGGCGCGACTGTAATGTGTCGATATATTCAGGCGATTGCCCTGAGTTTCAATCCACGCGCCCCGCACGGGGCGCGACGTCGCGATCGGCGTAGGGACCGTGCTCTACAACGCGTTTCAATCCACGCGCCCCGCACGGGGCGCGACCATAAACATTTAAGCATAATTTCACCTATAATAAGTTTCAATCCACGCGCCCCGCACGGGGCGCGACCGGTCTGTCGTGGCGGGCTGTGTTCGGTTTTACAGTTTCAATCCACGCGCCCCGCACGGGGCGCGACCAAAGCATTGTACTGGCGAGAAGGGATTAAAGTTGTTTCAATCCACGCGCCCCGCACGGGGCGCGACAGCAGGACATTAAAGCCAAGGTCATGGCCATACAGTTTCAATCCACGCGCCCCGCACGGGGCGCGACGTGGCCCAGACAAAAGGTTACTGGTACATCCCGGTTTCAATCCACGCGCCCCGCACGGGGCGCGACATTGGCTGTATCGCCCCCGGCGAACGATTGAACGAGTTTCAATCCACGCGCCCCGCACGGGGCGCGACATCCAAAAAAACACACCAGACAACGGGTCATATCGTTTCAATCCACGCGCCCCGCACGGGGCGCGACCTGCGGCTATTTGTATGGCTGCGGTGGATAAAGGGTTTCAATCCACGCGCCCCGCACGGGGCGCGACCTGGTGCGATCACCACGAATGTACCGGCATTGGCTGTTTCAATCCACGCGCCCCGCACGGGGCGCGACCGGGCAGACGAATGGCATTTATTATCCTTAAAGCGTTTCAATCCACGCGCCCCGCACGGGGCGCGACTACGTGACGGTGACGGTGTCACCGACCGTATATTTGTTTCAATCCACGCGCCCCGCACGGGGCGCGACTCGCGCGAACGCGAGCCATCGGCTTCGCTTACAATGTTTCAATCCACGCGCCCCGCACGGGGCGCGACTTTCAGCTTTAATCGTAGCTATTTCAGCTTTAAATGTTTCAATCCACGCGCCCCGCACGGGGCGCGACCGGTAGATTCAACGGCCGCACGCCGCAATGTTGGTTTCAATCCACGCGCCCCGCACGGGGCGCGACCGGGGTATTGAATAGGCAATAATACCAATAATAGCGTTTCAATCCACGCGCCCCGCACGGGGCGCGACTGTTTAATGCTAACGTGCTAATTATTAAAGAGCAAATACCAGATTCCCGCTAACTCAAAACAATAAAGCAAAAAATATTCGGCAACAAGTGATTTCAAATGCATGCAGTTTGTTTTTCATAGCCTTAACTCATCCGCTAACCTCACACAGAATCGATGAGAGCGAACGGTTAGCGATTCACAATATGAGCGCATCTTTAACGGGATCTGCAACAGGTTTGGCGCCAACGTGTTCTATTTTTTGGCGTCCCTTTTTGCCCAGCATATAAAACCGAAGACTATCCTCTTCAGGATCGAAGATATCCATTAATTCTTTTTTGAGCATTACGAATTGAGCCGGCGTGACCTCGCATTCAAATACTGAGTTTTGAACACGCATACCGTAATCCAGACAGGTTTTGGCAATTCTTCGTAGCCTTCTTTGTCCGCCATCGGATATGACACTAACATCATACGTTATAAGTACCAACATGATTATTTCATCAAGTAAGGCGGATAATATTCGGTGTCGCCGCGGATATGCCTGGCCAATAACATAGCCTGACAATGGGGTAACAAGCCAATCGGCACTTGCTCTTCAAGATAAGGATGCATGATTTCAACTTGCTTGCGCTCCTGCCAGGCGGTTAATAATGTCTTTCTGGCATCATCGGTCAAACGTACTGCGCCACTGGCCTCGGTAACAAAGTCTTTTAACTGGATTTGCTTACGATTGATTAAGGTCAACACAAAACGATCGGCCCAGGGTGCGCGAAATTCTTCGAGTAAATCCAGTGCAAGACTTTGGCGTCCCGGGCGATCCTGATGCAAAAAGCCAACATAAGGATCGAGACCTACTCCCTGCAAAGCAGATGAGCATTCATGGGTAATCAAGGTATAAACATAGGACAATAAAGCATTGACAGGATCAGTCGGCGGGCGGCGCACCCTACCACCGAAAGCAAAACCACTGCCACGCAACAACTCGTTGAATACACCAAAATACGTACTGGCAGCATCACCTTCTATTCCCATGGCTTCGCTGACGGATTGTGCCTGTTGTGCTCGTCGTAAACTGACGGCTAATTTAGCAACCGCATCACTTAATATTGCATTTTCTCCGTGGTTGCGAATATCCCGCATCAGCACCAACCGACCATTACTGATTTTAGCTGCAACCATCAAGCGAGCTATAGAAATGGATTGTTCTTCATCATCCGCCCAACGATATTGGCTGCGGCGTAGCAGGACATTACCGGTTTGTTTACCCTGAACACGAGCCAGAAATTTTCCGTATTCGGTATAAAACGCCAGACCTATGCTCTGTTCACCACAGTACCCCATGAGATAAGGTGAAACAGATATTTGGCCAAAACATAGAATATTGGCGATGCTTATTGCAGGAAACTGACCGAGTTTTTCCTTACCTTGTTTGATAACAATGGTTTCCCGCTCTTTATGCAGGTAACTTTTCTGTTTAGTAATATAGAGTGTGTTGAGTAGTTTTTTCACGGTCTTTTAGCCGCTTCGCTCATATGATCGCGCAAATTCTGGCTTTGCAGCCCTTTCAATTTCCTGTGATCCTTTACACTAACAGCCGACCATTCCTGGTGAATGATATTGGTAAGAATGGCAAATTCCTCGCCTTGTCTGATATCGTGATTGCTCCAGTAATCGGTAAGCTTGTTACGGGTTTCCTGCCCTGTCATGCGTTGTTGAATCCACTTTTCGCTACGGCCATGTTTCTGCCAGGTTTCCCTTGCGCGATTGAGAGACATTGCTGGATCAGCCATTTCCTGCATTCGCTCATAACCCACCTTGGCCAGCCAGAGCTTGATTGGCTCGGCTTTAGGGCTGGGTACGGATTGCACAAGGCGAAGCAGGGTTTCAGCAGTGGCAACATCAGTGAGGTATCTTTTCCCATCTGCGGCGGGTAATTTCAGTTGGTTACAATTTGTAACCAACTCACTGCCTTCCTTTTTTAGCCTGTTTTTCAATACCTTCCAGTAATTTCTGGCTGCTTTATAATCAGACTGTTGGGTTAATACCTGCACTATATCAATCACCGAAAACCACCAGATTTCCGCCTCTTCATCATAAACCCGGCGGATCTGGTAATCCTCGAATAAGGTCATATCAGTTTTCATTTGAATCACTCCCTGTTAATTCTGTAAAAAGTCCCGCAATGTAAGCTCCCGAATGATCGCGCCGAAAAGTATCCGGCTCACATAAATCAACTAATGAGCAGGCGCGACAGCGTTTCTTTTGTTCTGTGGGTAGCGGGGTGTTGCCGGATGCCAGTACTTTATGCGCCCCTTCAATAGCCGCAAGCGTCACACGTCGCAAAACATCATCAAACAAAACAGGTTCCCGTTTTCTCACCTGCCAGTACCACAAAGCACCTTCATCAATTTGTACCTCGCGCATTTCTTCCAGGCACAACGCCTGCGCACAAAGCTGAATTTTGTCCCAGTCTTCAATCTTCGGCTTGCCACGTTTATATTCCACAGGGAAGTATTTAATTGGCGGCTTGCCTTCTATTTCCAGCAGATCGAGCTTGCCGGTAAGTCGCATTTGCTGTGACTTGACGGCAACCCCACGCTCATAGCGCACGTTGCCACGCTGCTCCGGTTCGCAACTATCGACACGTTCATGCAATACATTGCCGTGGGCAGTGAAATAGTTATCCGCCCACACCTGTTCGACATGGATCAGCGCAAACTGGCGAGGACAATAGGCATAGTGTTGCAGCACCGAGATAAGAATTAATTGATCGGAATCGCCCATAAGAGATGTAGTATCAGGTGCCTCCACCCTTATTGATCGTCGCTCTCTTTTTTCTGTAAGCTGATCAGCTTGTCAAAGTCTGATTCGAACAACCTATCTTGAACAATACGGTATTTTTCAAACTCGCTTTCAGCATAATCCTTGGCAATTTTGGCGGTAATTTCACCACTGCCTTGCAATATATCGCGTTCATCAAATTCCAGAAATAAATCGAGGCGTTTACTCCAATCCTCCATGGTCATTGGGACTTTTCGCTTCGCGCGGTCTTCAGCCAGATCAAGGTAAGCGTTAACAATACGCCCCAGAGATTCAAGCTCATCTTTTTGCAAATAATTTTTAGCCACAGTCACATCGGGTTTTACAATTTTACCCTCGGGCGCCTTGTCCCAACTGGTTAGCCCCATGTGCTCTTTTTCACTGTCGGCACGTTGCATGATGAGTTCAGCCGCTGTCTGCCCGTGAATAGCATAGTGGAGTTTGTTTTGTACCCTGGCGAAGAAATCCTGGGTGGTTTGATTGTTTTTGTTGT
>ENA-ORDP01000115-ORDP01000115.1-marine-sediment-metagenome-genome-assembly--contig:-NODE-115-length-51295-cov-11.741764_pt1 | contig 51295 bp, 47 predicted proteins | sample MGYA00248627_ERZ508539 | MGnify/ENA primary metagenome ERZ508539 (study PRJEB26208, sample SAMN05571518) | marine sediment metagenome | biome: deep sea; feature: Hydrothermal vent; material...
CTGGCTAAAAATTCTTTCAAGAAAGGAATGGTCGCCTATTATGGACCGGGCGATAGCGGTCACCTCTTTCTACGCATTGGTAGGTGAGCAGGTGGATTCTCTCGCATTTGTTGTAACTGTGTCAAACCATTATATCGGCATATATCATGCAATATTTAGGGCTATTACTGTTGAATAAATAGTACAATAGAGTAAAAATAATGATTTATATGTAAGTTATTGAATTAATAATAAAAACAGGTATAGATAATGGTATCAAAAACCAATGAGCAAGCCCTTGAATCAGCAATAGAGAAATACCTTACTGGTACGTGTCTTGAAGAAAGACATATTGTCACCGATGGTGATGAGGTACCTTTTAGCCAAAATCACGGCTATCAGCTTGGTTTGCCCGGTGATTTTGATGCGCATTACGCCTTAGATAAGAAGCGATTTTGGGAGTTTCTTGAGGCTACTCAACCCGAAGAGCTGGAGAAACTTCAAAAAGGCGGTGATGATTGGCAGCGCAAGGTTCTGGAACGTTATGACAGGCTAATAAAAAAATATGGTCTGCTGCACTTGTTAAAAAAAGGGCTCAGTGTTGATGATGCACACTTGCATCTAATGTATCCAGCACCTTTAGCCAGTAGTTCTGAAAAGGTTAAGCAAAACTTTGATGAAAATATTTTCAGTAGTACACGCCAGGTTCATTATTCATTGGCTAATCCCCTTGAAGAAATCGATATGGTTCTGTTTATTAATGGCATCCCTTTCGCCACACTTGAACTAAAAAATCCCTGGACAGGTCAAACGGCTCGCTATCATGGCCAGAAACAGTATAGAAATGACAGAGATATCTCACAGCCGTTATTAAATTTTGGTCGTTGTCTGGTTCATATGGCCGTTGATACTGATGAAGTGTATATGACGACTAAATTGGCAGGTAAAGGGACTTTCTTTTTACCATTTAATAAAGGTCATAATCATGGTGCAGGTAACCCGCCTAACCCTGATGGGCATAAATCAGCTTATTTGTGGCAAGAAATATTCAGTAAGAAAAGTATTGCCAACATAATTCAACATTTTGTCCTATTTGATGGAAGTGCCAAAGACCATCTAAATAAACGCACCCTCTTTTTTCCTCGATACCAACAACTTGATGTTGTACGCAAATTACTGAGCCATGCCAGTGAGTATGGTGTAGGTCAGACTTACCTTATTCAGCATTCAGCAGGTTCTGGTAAATCAAACTCGATTGCCTGGGCGGCTTATCAATTAATTGAAACTTATCCAGATAGAGAGGATGTGCCGGGTGGTCGTGGTTTGGAGCAGCCATTGTTTGATTCCGTGATTGTGGTTACTGACCGCCGGTTACTGGATAAGCAGCTTAGAGAAAATATTAAGGATTTTTCGGAAGTTAAAAATATTGTTGCACCTGCATTCAAATCTTCGGATTTGAAGTCTGCATTAGAGCAGGGCAAAAAAATCATTATCACTACGATTCAGAAGTTCCCATTCATTATTGATGGCATAGATGATCTGGGGGATAAGCGATTTGCTGTGATTATCGACGAGGCTCACAGCTCTCAGAGTGGATCAGCCCACGATAATATGAACCGTGTCATGGGGCGGGATGAAGAGCAGGATGCTGTTGATGCTCAGGACAAAATCCTACAAGCTATGCGATCGCGTAAAATGCGGGGTAATGCCTCGTATCTGGCATTCACAGCAACGCCGAAAAACAATACATTGGAAAAATTTGGATCAAAGCAGCCAGATGGTAGTTTTGTGCCCTTTCATTTGTATTCTATGAAGCAGGCTATTGAAGAGGGGTTTATTCTTGATGTGCTGGTTAATTACACTACATACAAAAGTTATTATGAGATCCAGAAATCGATAACAGAAAACCCTCTGTTCGATACCAAAAAAGCGCAGAAGAAACTTAGAGCTTATGTAGAGCGTGATCAGCAGACTATTAATACTAAAGCAGAAATTATGCTTGAGCACTTTATTCCACAAGTAGTTAATGGCAAAAAGTTGAAAAACAAAGCTAAAGGAATGGTGATTACCCAGAATATTGAAACAGCAATACGGTATTACAAAGCCATAAATCGTATCCTGGACGACAAGCGAAATCCTTTTAAAGTATTGATAGCCTTTTCAGGTTCAAAAGAGGTTGATGGAATAGAGTATACAGAAGCTGGGATGAACGGGTTTTCAGAATCGGACACAAGGGATAAATTTGATCTGGATGAGAACCGATTGCTTGTTGTTGCTAACAAATACCTGACTGGTTTCGATCAACCTAAATTGACTGTCATGTATGTTGATAAGAAATTACAGGGAGTGTTGGCTGTACAAGCACTTTCACGTTTGAACAGGTCTGCGCCGAAATGGGGCAAAAAGACAGAAGACCTGTTTATTCTGGATTTTTTTAACAGTGTTGAGGATATCAAAACAGCGTTTGATCCGTTTTATACTGCTACAAGCCTGTCTGAAGAGACAGATATAAATGTGCTGCATGAATTAAAAATCCTTATGGACGAAGTAGGTGTTTATGAATGGAGTGAAGTAGAAGATTTTGTAAGTAAGTTTTTCTCTAATGCAGATGCGCAGGAACTAAGCCCCATTATAGATATGGCTGCAGCCCGCTTTAATACAGAGCTAGAACTGGAAGAAGACGATAAAGCAGATTTTAAAATAAAGGCAAAGCAGTTCGTGAAAATATACGGCCAAATGGCTTCTATTATGACGGCCGAAGTAGCAGCGTGGGAAAAGCTATTCTGGTTTCTCAAGTTTTTAATTCCAAAGCTTAAGGTAAGAGACCCAAATGCAGACCAGATTGATGAGTTGCTTGAATCTATAGATTTATCATCATATGGGCTAGAGCGTGTGAAACTAAATTATAGTATTGGGCTTGATGCCAGTGAAAGCGAACTTGACCCTCAAAACCCGAATGCCCGTGGCGTTCATGGTGGTGATGAAGAAACTGACCCACTTGATGCAATCATCCAAAGTTTTAATGAACGTTGGTTTCAAGGTTGGAGTGCAACACCAGAAGAGCAGCGTATTAAATTTATAAATATTGCAGATAACATAAGATCTCATCCTGATTTTGAAGAAAAATATAAGAATAATGGGGATACTCACAATAGAGAACTGGCATTTCAGAAAATATTTGAAGAGGTTATGCTTAAAAATAGAAAAAATGAGATGGAGCTTTATAAGCTTTTGGCGAATGATGACGCATTTAAGGCTGCGATGCAGCAGAGCTTGAGGCGCGTTATTGGCAAAACAGCATGATGTGCTTGTGATTTTCAGTATGGTTTATAAGTAGCATTGTTCAATAGTCGAACGGCCTACATAAATTTACTGCGTAAAACAGGAAAGGTGGCGAATAATATAGTGAGTGGTTTATAACTGATGATGGTTGGCAATTAGTTGCAGTATATCTATTCACAACGAGGAAGGTGAAATGGGTGATAAAGATTATCAAATAAATAATTTTGCGGCAGCATTTATAGATATATTAGGACAACAAGATCAATTATCTGGTTGTGGTTTACTTCCAGATATGAGTGTTAGTGAAAATAAAATAAAATTTCTAGATAAAGTAAATAAAACGATAGGTATAATACAAGAATTGCACAAAACGTTTGATATCTTATATGAAACATACATGGAGAATCAGGCTGGATTAAAAGTACCGCCAGAAATGAAAGAAGATTATGAAAGAATCAGTAAAACAGAATTAAAATATCAAAGGTTTTCTGATGGTCTGGTTTTATTCTTGTCGCTTGGTGAAGATAGTGAGTCATTACCGGTCAATGGCTTATTTGCTTTGATAGGTGTCTGCGGATCTCTAGCATTTATGGGCTTAACTAAAAAGCAACCCATAAGAGCAGGTTTAGACATAGCATGGGGTGTAGAATTAAATGATAATGAGTTGTATGGCTGTGTAGTTTCAAAGGCCTATCGATTAGAAAGTATTGTGGCCCAATATCCTAGAGTTGTTGTTGGTGATGAAATCGTAAATTACCTTAAGCAATTAAATTCGCAAGTAAGTGATGACGTTGTAACGCAGTATAATAAGTCATTGGCAAATATTTGTTTGGAAATGATTGCGGAGGATTATGATGGAAATTATATTGTTGATTATTTAGGTAGTGCTTTTACAGATTTTATTGCAAAAGAATTAGATGAGTCAGCTTATAAAGATGCATTTGACTTTGTTCTCGAGCAAGAAAAATTGTGGAAAGATGAAAAACACACAAAACTGGTAACCAGATATCATATTTTAAGAAAGTACTTTGAGGATAAGTTGGCCTTATAATACTGACAGTACCTCAGGTATTCTTAGTCAGGGAAACATATTCGGGAATTTGAGATGGAGGCAACAGAGCAAGTAAAGTTTAATAGAGATGATTTTATAGCATCTGATTGGCGTCAGGTTGTTTCTGCGGAAACTATTCATGGATATGCATCTATTTCACAGGCATTTGGAAGGTCTTCTAACCTTTATATGGAAGATGGTGAGAGTTCCAAAGGGTATATGATGAAGTTGCTGTCTAAAGCCTGTTCAATGATGTTTGAGGTGAAAAGTATTAATGAGCCATTTAAGCCTATTTTTCAGGATTTTCAAGAAGGTACTCGGTCGGCGATTCCGGAAGATTTAACTGTAGATGAGTTATGTTTTTTTGAGGGTATTCTATCAGAGGTTGATGATATTTGGTTGAAAGCTCGAATTGCGGATTTACTATGGTTATGTCGAAAGCCTAAATTGCCTGATCATGCAAGAATTGCTATTAATGCATATCGCTCTCATGCAATCAATGCAAAGACCTGGAAACAAGATGTTGGCAATTGTTGGGAGAGGGCTTGCAGGCTTTGCTTGCAAATTAAGGATTTCGCGACACTAGAATTGATTGAGAAAGAGCTTTACTCTGCATTTTTAATTAACTATGCAGATAGCCCATTTATGGTGCTGTGGTTGGCTCAGATGTTAGATAACTTAGGTTTAGCAAAGGATAAACATGCTGAGATTGCGCAAAGATTGTTTATTATTGCGCAAAAAATGCATGAAAGTAATGAGTTTGATAATGCTAGATTTTACCTTGAGCTAGCAGTAAAGAAGTACCAGCAGGATAAGGATGAGCAAGGATGGTTAGATAGTCTTATCATGATAGCCAAAAGCCATGAATTAGAAGCGGATCAAAGATCAGCTGAGTCAATGATGATTGCAAATGGATGCTATGAAAAAGCCATTCAAGGATATAGGCGGATTCCAGTTAAAAATCGTATTGCATATGATGTTGATAATAGAGTACAGAGCCTTCGGGATAAGCTATCTAAATCAGGGGAAGAATCTTTAAGTGAGATGAAGCTTGTTCAGAGTCCTGGTATTGATATTAGTGAAATGGTTGAAGTGTCGCAGACACATGTATCGGGAAAGCAAACTCTTGAAGAAGCGTTATTATTTTTTATTGGCTTGTATGATGGCCCAAATTATGAAGATTTGAAGCAGAGTGCAAAAGAATCAATTGAACAGCACCCGCTTAGTTCAATGTTTGGCTCAAGACACATGTCATCAGATGGCCGAACTGTTGCTAAAACACCAGCAATGAGTTTCAGTAATGAAGGCGAACAGGAAAATCAATCTGTGCTAGCACGCCAAATTCAACAGCAATTTAATATAGAAATGGATATCACTTGTAAGGGCAATATCTTGCCGGCGCTTAGACAAATATTAATGGAACATAGGGTTACTCGTGATTTTTTAGAAGGGCTATGTTACTACTCACCATTCGTTTCTATTAATAGAGAAAAACTGGTAGCAGCAGCACTGTGGTGTGGTTTTGAATACGATTTTGCTAATTCAGTCCATCTTTTGTGTCCGCAATTTGAGCATATGGTAAGAGAACAACTTAAAGAAGCTGGAATTATTACGAGCAACGTGGATCAGGGTGGTATAGAAAATGAAAATGGGCTAAGTACCTTAATAGGTGTGTCAGAGGCAAATGACATATTTGGTGTAGATTTAACATTTGAAATAAAAGCTATATTTACTGATCCTATCGGCCCTAATTTAAGAAATGAAGTGGCCCATGGACTATTGAACGATAATTCAGCATCTAATATTAGTAGTGTATATGCATGGTGGATGATTATGAGGTTAATTATTAGGTCTATTGAGGGGCAAGGAGTTAGTTCGAGTGATAGCCGTGAATGCTAAGTAGGCCAAACTATGCTTTCATGACACCATAGTCAGGCCAAAACGGCCAAACTATGCTTTCATGCACACAAGAAGCATGAGTGATAACGAATGGTGGGCCCGGAAGGACTTGAACCTTCGACCAATGGATTCACTTGTTCCGGATATTTCTATCTGGAGCGGACTATCTCATCATCCTCAGCACCGATAATATGCCGGTTGTCAGGATGCGGGACGCTCTTGCCTGTTATTAAGGACACTTGATTCGAAAATCAGTCCCCAGGTAGTCTCTGCACCTTCCGGATGTGTACACCCGGCTTGGCTCAGGATTGCCATCAGCCCACATTATTGTGGCTGTTAAGGTTTCCCTGAATTCATCCCGTTCATTTCATATCTTTCGATATGAACGCACCATTTTGATGAGTCCACTGCTCTAACCAACTGAGCTACAGGCCCGTGATGCCGGGTATATTACACAATTTAAATTTTTTTCGATAGTTTAAAGGCGGGTCGGCCATATTTATTCCGGGTTTGTTTGCCGTCAAGTGGCGAGGTATCTGTAACGAGTAGCTGGAAGATACAGACTGGCAGGAGTGGCCCATGGGCCGCTCCTGCATATAACCTACTCCAGGTCCAGGAAGCTGCGCAGTGATTCCGAGCGTGACGGGTGGCGCAGTTTTCTCAGGGCCTTGGCCTCGATCTGACGGATACGTTCACGGGTTACGTCAAACTGTTTGCCGACTTCTTCCAGCGTGTGGTCTGTGTTCATGTCGATGCCGAAGCGCATGCGCAACACCTTGGCTTCACGCGGGGTGAGACCGGTCAGTACATAGTGTGTTGCCTCGCGCAGGCCTTCTGAATTGGCTGAATCGGAGGGGGACATCACCATCGGGTCTTCTATAAAGTCGCCGAGGTGCGAGTCTTCATCATCGCCGATCGGGGTTTCCATGGAGATCGGTTCCTTGGCAATCTTGAGTACCTTGCGGATTTTGTCTTCCGGCATTTCCATGCGTTCGGCCAGTTCTTCAGGCGTGGGTTCGCGGCCCATTTCCTGTAGCATCTGGCGTGCGATACGGTTGAGTTTGTTAATCGTTTCAATCATATGGACCGGAATACGGATGGTGCGCGCCTGGTCTGCGATGGAACGTGTGATGGCCTGGCGAATCCACCATGTTGCATAGGTGGAAAACTTGTAACCACGCCGGTATTCAAACTTGTCTACCGCCTTCATCAGGCCGATGTTGCCTTCCTGGATCAGGTCGAGGAATTGCAGCCCGCGGTTGGTGTATTTTTTGGCGATGGAAATAACCAGACGCAGGTTGGCCTCAACCATCTCTTTTTTGGCGCGGCGTGACTTGGCCTCACCGATGGACATACGCCGGTTGATATCCTTGATCTGTTTGATCGTCAGCCCGGCTTCATCCTGGATATTGAGCAGTTTTTTCTGTGCCTTGCGTATCTCGTCTGCAAATTGCTCAAGGACGGCTGAATACTTTTGTCCGGAACTGATCTGGGTATCCAGCCAGTTCAGGTCGGTTTCGTTATCAGGAAACGATGTAATGAATTCCTTGCGTGGCATGTGTGCCTTCTGGACGCAAATGTTCATGATGATACGCTCATGTCTGCGAATCCTGCTGATCATTTCGCGCAGTGCATTGAGCAGATAGTCGACTACTTTTGGGGCGAGTTTAAGTTCAAGGAATATATCTACTGCCTTGGTATACTGTTTATATATTCGTTCATCACCAGGACCGTTCTTTTTAATCGAGGCCTGGTACTTGTTCAGCAGTTTTCTGAGCTTCTGGAAACGTTCGGCGGCCTCTTGTGGATCCGGGCCGGTGTCGACCTCTTCCGCATCGTCATCACTTTTGTCGCTGGGTGTCTGGTTGGCTACGGGAGGGGTGAAATTTTCATCTTCATCCGGGTCTACAAAACCGGTGATGATGTCGATAAGCCGTGTTTCCTCTGCCACACTTTTTTCATAAAGGCCCAGAATATGTGCCAGTGAAGACGGATAGGAGCCGAGCGCTTCAAGCACCTGGCCATGGCCCGCTTCAATTCGTTTGGCGATTTTTATTTCACCCTCACGTGTCAATAGCTCCACGGTACCCATTTCACGCATGTACATGCGCACCGGGTCGGTTGTTCTGCCAAAATCGCCATCAACAGAGGCGAGTGCAGCAGCGGCCTCCTCCTCTGCATCTTCGTCTGTATCCTTGTTGTTTTGCATGAGCAGCGTGTCTGCATCGGGTGCGGTTTCATGCACAGAAATACCCATATCAGTGATGACGCTGACTATCTCTTCTATCTGTTCCGGATCGACAATTTCATTGGGCAGGTGGTCGTTGACTTCCCGGTATGTCAGAAAGCCTTTTTCTTTTCCCTTGGCGATTAATGCCCGTAACCTGGATTGTTTGTCCTGGGCCGATTCGTCGATTTTATTTTGATTCATATCACTCACGGGTAATGCTACATATAAATTAAGGGCATAAGAGCCAATGATTAAAAGTAATCAGACAGTTTAATATAAGTACACATTAATATCCAGATTCATCTTTACTTTCTTTGGCCTCAGGATTCCGCCTCATTTCTATAAGTAATTGATTCCACTCCATAATCTCATTTTCATCCAGCCCGGTAGTGGCTGATTTTTCCTGTAATATATGCCAGCGCCGGGATTTTAGCTGTGTTCTCAGGTAATTAATGGTATCTGATAATTCTAGCTCAAGGTCTTCGATATTGCCTGGCAGCTCGGTTTCAGCCAGTTTGAGCAGGTGTACCTGTTCAGGTCTGTCACGCCAGCGTTCCAGCAAGGAGGCAGTATTAAGTTGGGGTTCGTGGCCAAGAATTTCAAGTAACTCAAAGAGCAGGCCTGCACCGGGGATATCCAGTTGTTGCAGGAACTGGTGATCCCTGATATTGGCAGTCAGCGCGGGTTTTTGCAGTATCAGTGTGATGGCGTGTCGGACGGGTGGCCTTTTACCCGGTCTGCCGATGGACCTGGGCCTGACCTGGTATGGGTTTTCGGCCTGTCCGGTTTCTGTCAGTTGTTCCAGTTTGTCAGTTTTCATGCCGACCATGGCGGCAAGTTGAGCGAACAGCATGTGACGAAAGACCTGGTCAGGGACCCGGTTGAGGTGGGGTTTTGTCAGGGCAACCAGCCTGGCACGCCCGTCTTCGGTGTTGCAGTCCACCTTTTGCGCCATTTGTTCGAGCAGGAAACGGGACAGGGGCTGCGCCTGCTCGACCCGTTGTTCAAACGCCTCTTTGCCTTCCTTGCGTATCAGGCTGTCCGGGTCCTCGCCATCGGGCAGGAACAGAAAGGCGGCCTCGCGCCCTTCATGGATGACAGGCAGGGCATTTTCAAGCGCACGCCAGGCGGCCTCACGCCCGGCCCGGTCACCATCAAAACAGAAGATAATTTTTGGCGCGACCCGAAACAGGGTCTCGAGGTGATCGTGGGTAGTTGCTGTGCCCAGCGTGGCAACGGCATAGCGGATTCCAAATTGCACCAGGGCAAGGACATCCATGTAGCCTTCAACGACCATCAGTTTGTCCGGGTTCCGGATGGCCTTGCGTGCTTCATACAGGCCGTATAATTCCCGCCCCTTGTGAAAGACCGGTGTCTCGGGTGAATTCAGATATTTTGGCCCCTTGGAACCCCGTTTGTCGCTGTCGAGGATACGTCCGCCAAAGGCGATCACACGGCCGCGCCGATCGGTGATCGGTATCATGATGCGCTCGCGAAAACGGTCATAGGGTCCCTTGCCTTCGTGCTCGACCGAGAGCCCCGCACGGTTCAGTTGTTGCAACGTATGGCCTTTGGCGGTCATGGCCTTGATCAGGTTGTCCCAGCCCGGCGGGGCATAACCGACGCCAAACTCGGCGGCAATCTCGCCACTCAGGCCGCGATTTTTCAGGTAGGTGACGGCCTGGTCGGCATCGGGGTGTGAGCGAAGTTGCTGTTTGTAGAATGCGCCGGCCTGCTGCATGAGGTCATACAGGTTATCTTCCCGTTTTGGCGCGGGCGTGCCACCCTCTTCGCGTATCACCTCCAGGCCGGCCTGTTGAGCGAGGTCCTCGATGGCATCAACGAAGCCCAGATGTTCATATTCCATCAGGAAGCCGATGGCCGTGCCGTGTTCGCCACAGCCAAAACAATGATAGAATTGCTTACTCTGGCTGACGGTAAATGAGGGTGTTTTCTCGGTATGGAACGGACAGCAGGCCTTGTAGTTACTGCCGGCCTTTTTTAGCGGTACGCGTGCGTCGATGACATCGACGATATCGATGCGGTTTAATAATTCATCAATGAAGGTTTGAGGTATGCGCCCGGGCATAATGGCAGGTTAAAGGTACAAGAGGGCAGGTACAAGGGAAAAGATACAAGATGAAATTCGCGAGCATGGCTCGCTCCTACCCTTTCCCCTTGTATCTTGTATCTTTTATCTTGTACCTTTAACCTGCTTTTAATTTAATTTGGCCTTGATCTGCCCGCTGACCTTGCCCATGTCGGCACGGCCCTGCATTTTTGGTTTCAGTATTCCCATGACCTTGCCCATGTCCTTGATGCTGCTGGCACCGGTTTCAGTGATGGCAGAGTTGATCAATTCTGTGATTTCCTCTTCACTGAGGGCGGCAGGCAGGTATTCCTGGATAATTCCGAGTTCGAACTTTTCCTGATCGGCCAGATCATTACGATCGGCCTTTTCATACTGGCTGATTGACTCCCGACGCTGTTTTGTCATCTTGTCGAGTACGATGATGACGCGCTCGTCGGTCAGTTCATCGAGGCGTTCATCAACTTCAATCTGTTTCAGGGCAGCTAGTATCAGGCGGATTGTGCCCAGGCGGGGTTTGTCGCCGGCGCGCATGGCGCTCTTCATGTCATCGAATATTTGTTGTTTAAGAGGCATGGGTCTGGAACAGCGTAAACCGGTATTAAAAAGTCATGCAGGCATGACTGTTTTAATACATGCGGACTCTGCGGTTGTTGCTGCGAAACATTTTTTTCTGGTGACGCTTGACGGCGGCAGCCTGTTTGCGCTTGCGCTCGGCTGTCGGTTTTTCATAAAATTCGCGACGGCGAACCTCGGAAAGTACACCTGCTTTTTCACAGGCACGTTTGAAGCGGCGTAATGCAATATCAAATGGTTCGTTATCACGTACTCGTACGTTTGGCATATACTTGATTACCTTGAGTGATACAGTTAATAATTCGGCTAAAATGACTCGAGCGCGCAATTCTACAGCCACAGTGTTAAAAAATCAAAGCCGTTCGGAAAAAAAGGGGGGGTCCATTCATAATATGAGGGTTTTAGGCATAGAAACCTCCTGTGACGAGACGGGCGTGGCAATCTATCACAGTGACAGGGGCCTGGAAGGCCATGTCCTGTACAGTCAGGTCAGTCTGCATGCCGACTACGGTGGCGTGGTGCCTGAACTGGCCTCGCGGGACCATATTCGCAAGACTATCCCCTTGATTAATCAGCTGTTTCAGGACACCAATCTGGGCCTGGACGATATCGACGGCATTGCCTATACGGCCGGCCCCGGTCTGGTCGGCGCCCTGCTTGTCGGTGCCTCGATCGGCCGCTCACTGGCCTGGGTACTGAAAAAACCAGCCATCGCCGTGCACCACATGGAAGGCCACCTGCTCGCATCCATGCTGGAGGAAAACCCGCCCGGGTTCCCGTTTGTGGCCCTTCTGGTTTCGGGAGGTCATACCATGCTGATCCGGGTTGATGGTGTCGGCCGGTACAGTCCGCTCGGCGACACCGTCGATGATGCCGTTGGCGAGGCCTTCGACAAAACGGCCAAGATGATGGGGCTGCCTTATCCCGGCGGGCCAGAGCTGGCCCGGCTGGCAGCTGATGGCGAGCCGGGGCGATTTACCTTTCCACGGCCGATGACCGACCGGCCAGGTCTGGATTTCAGTTTCAGCGGCCTGAAGACCTTTGCGCTCAATACCTATCAGAAATCAGACAAAACTGCCCGGGACAGGGCCGATGTGGCCTGCGCCTTTCAATATGCCGTGACAGAAACCCTGGCGATCAAATGCAGGCGGGCGCTGAAACAGACCGGTCTCGACAGGCTGGTGGTGGCCGGCGGGGTCGGTGCCAACCTGGCGCTGCGTGAAAGGCTGTCGCAATTAACAACGGAACCGGGTGGAGGGGTTTACTATCCCAGGCCGGAGTTTTGCACCGATAACGGCGCGATGATTGCCTATGCCGGGTGTTTGCGCCTGATGGCAGGCCAGTCAGAGTCTGTTGGCATCAGGGCACTGCCGCGCTGGAGGCTCGAGGACCTCGAGCCTGTCGGGGGTTAGTCCTCGGTCCCTGCAATGAGCTTGCTGATGTTGCCTCGATGCCGCCAGAACAGCAATACGGTTATGAGGCAGACAACAACAAGATAGTAAGTCTGGCCTGGCTCCCACCACCACACGTAGACCGGGGTCAGCAGAAAGGCGATCAGCGCAGACAATGATGAAACGCGCATGACCTTGGCGACAAACAGCCAGGTTGCCACCGTACTTAGACCCACCATCAGTGAACTGGCCAGCAATACACCCATTGCCGTTGCAACCCCTTTACCGCCACGAAAGCCGAAGAATATCGGGTAGAGGTGCCCCAGGAATGCCGCCATTCCAATCGTAATCTGCAGATCCAGACTGGCACCGGCCAGACGGGCGATCAAAACCGGGATCACACCTTTGAGTATATCGCCGATCAGGGTCACGGCGGCCATTTTTTTCCCGCCAAAGCGCAGCATATTGGTGGCACCCGGGTTGCCAGAGCCCTGTGTGCGCGGATCCGGCAGGCCCGCAACCCTGCAAACGATGATGGCACTAGAAATCGAGCCCATTAAATAGCCGAATATCAGCCAGAGGTATTCAGTTGTGGTCAGTGTCAGCATGTAATGTATTGGAACCGTATGAAACATTAAGGTCAAGATTTAAAAACAAGGGCAAATAACGGGTTTCAGGATTGCGTGGGCCAGCTACATGAACCGGGTGCATTTTATCAATACTGATCACTGTTGTCTCGCTAACCCATGACGAATGTAGTTGAAATGTAAGCGGCAAGTGCATTTCGGGCCAACCCGCAATCCGGACATGAAACCGGCAAGCCTGATCAAGACACGCAAAACATGCCATCCATGGCGGCTCGGCTGCCGCATCCGTGCGGCAGACGGCCTTGATCAGGCTTGCCGATTCCATGTCCTCACAATTGATATGTGCTTCATAAAGTTAACGGGACAACGGTGAATACTGATATTACTTGCAATAGTTGAATATCCGTCTTCTCCACCATCAATTTATGGTATTTTATGGTGGATATAAATTATTGGGCAAACACATGGATATAATTTTCCTGCAGGCACTGGAAGTAGAGACCGTGATAGGAATCTATGACTGGGAGCGGCAGATAAAACAAAAGGTCATTTTTGATATCGAGATGAGTACTGATATTCACAAGGCCGCTGCCAGTGACCATATCGACGACACCCTGAACTACAAGGCCGTGGCGAAACGTATTATCGGGTTTGTCGAGGAAAGTCGTTTTCAGCTGGTTGAAACGCTGGCGGAGCGGGTTGCGGAAATCGTATTGACTGAATTTGAGGTATCGTGGGTAAAAGTCACATTGAACAAGACAGGTGCAATACGGGGTGCGCGGGGTGTGGGGATCATGATTGAGCGTGGCAACAGGTAAAAACCAGGTGGCACACGTTTACATCAGCGTAGGCAGTAATGTAAACAGGCGGCATAATATTCTTTCATGTCTCGATCACCTTCGCCGGCAGTTTGGTGACCTGGAGCTCTCGACGGTTTATAAAAACAGGGCGGTGGGTTTTGATGGTGATGATTTTTATAACCTGATTGTTGCCTTTAATACAGATATTGATGTACACGACCTGACTCCACTGTTCAGGCAAATTGAATCCGGGCACGGGCGGGTACGGGGTGGCGAAAGGTTCAGTTCGCGTACACTGGACCTGGATCTGTTGCTTTATGATGACCTGATTCTGAAATCAGATGGCCTGCATGTGCCACGTGATGAAATCAACCGGTACGCCTTCGTATTACGGCCTTTATCGGAAATGGTGCCGGACCTGGTTCACCCGGAATCCGGGAAGTCGATGGGTGACTTGTGGCAGGCATTCGAGCCAAAGGAAGAGATGTGGGCGATTGCACTGGATGAGCCGCAGCATGAAGTTACATAGTTATTGCCCTGGCCGCACCATTTTTACACCGTCCCCGTTACCTTTCGCTCAACGTGCCCCATGGTGCGCATGAAGGTTTCCTGGATTATTAATGCATCTGAGCTGGCCCGATGACGTTTCAAACCCATGTCGGACTGAACACGGTCTCTTGTTTTTCCCCATAGTTGAAACTGGTCTTCGCTCAGTAGCACATTAAGTGATTCAATACTGAAATTCATCCTGAGGTTTGCCACATCGAATAAAAGGGAAATCCAGCTCAGGTCATTACACCATCCATCGCTGTATACGGTTTTGTTGGCGAGAAAATAATTGAGTTGCCCGACAACCTCGTCGATGGGTTGTCCCTTTTCGAGCAGGGTGTCGCGCTGGATGCCATGAATATTTTCAGCCTCCTCGTTCCAGTGGACCCATCCATCATGGGGCTGGATAAGGAAACACCGTGTTGTCCTGTCCGGCAGTGCAAAACCAACCTCGATCGGGTAGCTGCCTTTTCCAAAGCCGGACGCCTCAACATCGATGATGATCGGGTTGCAGTTTTCCATTCCATTCCCCTCGGTAATTTTCTATCATGAGTTTAAAGAGCGTCCACCGTCCACCGTGAGCACCTGCCCGCTCATGTAGGTCGCATCACGAATGAGGAACAGGGCGGTCCTGGCGATATCATCCGGGTCCCCTTTTCTTTTCAGGAAGGTGCGTGAGATTATTTTTTCCATGGTGGCCTCGTCCATTTCATGTTCCGGCCAGAGTATGGCGCCTGGGGCAATGGCATTGACACGTACATCCGGCCCGAGTTCACACGCCAGCGCCTTTGTCATCATAACCAGCCCCGCCTTGGCCATGCTGTATATCGGGTATCCCTTGAGTGGGCGGTCGGCATGTATATCGACGATATTAATAATACAGCCCTGCTGTTTCCGCAGGTGCCGGGAGGCCGCCTGTGACAGGAAAAAGGGTGCCTTCATATTGGTGCTGATCAGCTCATCCCATTCTTTTTCAGTCGCCGTTTCAAATGGTGTGTGATAGAAGGATGATGCGTTGTTGATCAATGCATCCAGCCGCCCCCATGCGGCCATTGTTTGGCTGATAATCTGTCCTGTACTGGCCGAATCCAGCAGGTCGCCCTGGACGAGTTCAACAGAACCGGCACGCCTTTCATTGAGTTCAGATTGAATTGTCGTGGCCGCTGTTTTACTGTTCCGGTAGTGAAGTGCGATATTGGCACCTTGTTCGTGCATGATCCGGGTCATGTGGGCACCAATACGATGTGCGGCGCCGGTGATCAGGATCACCTTGTCTGTCAGGGTATGTGAAGACAATGTCCGACTCCGTAATAGTTTGATTGAGAACACTTTACCCTAAAAACCAGCAAGCGGGTAGGATAATGAAAGACAAGGAACGACAGTTCAGACAACAGGCAGGGAAGGTTGTGCAGGAGTGTGCACAACTGCCCGAGCCTGAGAAGGAACAGCTTGATCTGAGCGAGGCCCTGCAGCACAGGATCAGGCAGGAAATACAGTCGCAGGGTGGATCGGTTTTCTTTGAACAGTTTATGCAGATGGCCCTGTATGAACCGGGCCTGGGTTATTACACATCGGGTTTACACAAATTTGGTGAGGGCGGCGATTTTGTAACTGCACCGGAGATATCCCCCTTGTTTGGCAGGTGTCTGGCACATTTCTGTCTGCCGGTATTCGATATGATTCAGGATCGTACGATACTGGAGTTTGGTGCTGGCAGTGGCAGGATGGCGGCAGATATCCTCTCTGAACTAGACAGACTGGAATCGCTGCCTTCTGCCTACCTGATACTGGAGCTTGGTGAGGAACTGCGACAACGCCAGGCTGAAACACTGAAAAATCAGGTGCCGCATCTACTCAACCGGGTCCAGTGGTTGCAACAACTTCCCGGGCCGGGGTTTAAGGGAATTGTTCTGGGCAATGAATTACTGGACGCCATGCCAGTGTATCGTTTTCAAATCGGCAATGCCGAATTACAGGAAATGGCCGTGCAGTGGTCAGCACAACGGAGTGGTTTTGTGTCGGTATCCATGCCGCCTCGCCATGAGTTGATCCAGGCAGTCGGGCACATCCAGCAATACCTGGGTCACGAGTTGGCACACGGGTATGAATCCGAGGTCTCTCTGTCGCAGACCGCATGGGTAAAATCGGTCAGTGATTTCATGCAGGAAGGTGTGGCGTTATTAATCGATTATGGATACGGTCGTCCGGAGTATTATCATCCGGACCGGTCCATGGGAACCCTGATGTGTCATTATCGCCATCGTGCCCACCCCGACCCCTTCAGGTATGTTGGCCTGCAGGATATTACTTCGTATGTAGATTTCACTGCCGTGGCCGAGGCCGGCACCGGCAGTGGCATGGATCTGCTGGGATATACAACACAATGCGGGTTTTTACTCGGCAACGGACTGGAGTCGATGATGCCCGACCTGGACAGTGCCAGCCAGCAGGATTTACTGACCGTTTCCCGGCAGGTAAAAACCCTGACCATGCCCGGTGAGATGGGTGAGCGCTTCAAGGTGATGGCGCTGGGCAAGGGGATTAACTGCGGGTTGCAAGGGTTTGCCCTGCAGGATCAACGCGGAAGGCTGTGACGATTTCCCGCCACCGCAGTATGACTGCATGGTCGCAGGGGGCTGGGCAACGCTCGGGCTAGGCGCCTAGTCGCAGGTAATATCGCTGATGGTAACCCTGCCAACCCGTGATACCGTGACGGCGCGCCCGGTTTCCCCGGTACGATTTCCATCACATATTTTAAAGATTGCAATGGATGATGTGCCTGGTATTGAAGTGTTATTAACGACGCTGGCAGTACCGCCAGCGGGGGTTCCGCCAGCGGGGGATACACCACCATGTTCGGAATTCCCGCTACCCTCTGAACCCATATGTCCTGATCCAAGGCCATTGTCGCCGCTGCTCGCATGGGCCTCGCTCAACGGGAGCAGGTGCAGCAGTGCGCCCGTCATTTGTCTGGCGAAACCGGTTTTGACGGAGGGTATCCGTGCAAGGTTGTTAAAACAATCAGCACAGTTGCTGGCAACAAAGCCGGATGGCTGGTAGCGGATAAATGTCATGCCTGAAACGACAAGTGTTATCCCTTTACGGGTTTTTCCCCTGGTCTGGATAATGCTGTCGCCACCATCTACCGTCCCTGCAACCTGATTATCGGTGAAGACTATCCAGCCTGTGTCCCAGTTGGTAGAGCCGTTACATGCTGCACTGTCAATACTGGCACAGACCGACACATTCGTGCCGCGTTTGACGGCCTCTGACCTGGCCATCATTAACGAGGCGACAAGCTCGTTTGCCTGCGTCGTCATCTGGTTGTTATTGACGATGGAGCGAAAACCGGGCGCTGCCATTGCGACCAGTATGGCGACCAGCGTCAGTGTTATAACAATCTCTATAATGGTAAAACCATTATCTTTATGAAACTTCATACAATCCAGTCCTGAGTACATCGTCTTGATTCAGGGGGGATCCTGCCGGGGAAGGGCCCCTGTATTTCATAAATTGTAAAGTAAAAAAAGATATTCCCGCCTGTGATAATTATCGGCAGCCATGCCGGAAAATTTAGTGTTGATCCCGTATTTCAGTGATACTGAATACCAGCTAAAACAAGTGGTGGTGCTGTTTTCCCTGTCAGGCATTGACAAATACCGGAAATATTTCTATTATTCGACATATGTCGAATAATAGAAATATGGAGCATCAGGATTACGCCGGGATTTTCAAGGCGCTGTCCAATCCAAACAGGCTCGAGATTTTCCTGCAACTAAGCCGGTGTTGCACCCCGGGTACTGTGTGCAGTAAAACGGATATCGATGTTCGTTGTGTGGGTGATCTGGGATCAGGCCTGAATGTAGCGGCATCGACAATATCTCACCATATCAAGGAATTGTATCGCGCCGGACTGATTAACATGCGGCGCAGTGGCCAGAATGTTGAGTGCTGGATTGATCCGGAAACATTGCATATGTTGTCAGGCTTTTTTACCTCGCAAGGGCAGGAGGAATGAAATGAACCAGAAAGATGCAGATGAAATAAGGCAGAATGTACGGGCCAGTTATGCCGAGGTGGCAGAAGCGAGTAACGAAGGGTCTGGTTGCGGGGTTGGATCCAGTTGTTGCGGGGTTTCGGAAGACGCGCAGATTAATGCCGTCAATTCCATGCGACTGGGTTATTCGGAGGAGGATATCAGCAGTGTCCCCGAGGGTGCCGATATGGGCCTGGGTTGCGGTAACCCGCGAGCCATAGCCAGTATCAAGGAAGGCGAGGTTGTGCTGGATCTGGGCAGTGGTGGCGGTTTCGATGTCTTTCTGGCGGCCCGGGAAGTGGGCAGGACGGGCAGGGTGATTGGCATCGACATGACGCCCGCCATGATCAGCAAGGCCCGAAGCAATGCCGAACAGGCGGGGCATGGTAATGTTGAATTTCGCCTGGGTGAGATCGAGTATTTGCCGGTGGCCGACAACGAAGTCGATGTCATTATTTCAAATTGTGTGATCAACCTGTCCCCTGACAAGGGGCGTGTATTCAGTGAGGCCTTTCGGGCCCTGAAACCCGGTGGCCGTCTGGCCATATCGGATGTCGTTGCCAGTATAGATTTGCCCGATGAAATCAGGAATGACCTGGCGCTGTATTCCGGATGCATGGCAGGTGCTTCAACCATTTCCTTGTTGCAGCAAATCATCAGTGATGTCGGTTTTCTGGATATCGAAATTATTCCCAAGGATGAATCAAGGGAATTCATCAAAGACTGGGCACCCGGACGCGGTGTCGAGGACTACGTGTTATCGGCATACATTGGCGCGGTAAAGCCACAGGCGGGATGTTGCTGCCAGTAGTCTGCCTGATTCAGGGCAGGTAACTTGCGACTGGATAAGATATGATTACGCCAGTCTAGATCACGTTTGCGAGAATAATTTGGATACGTTACATGCTGTATACCTTGCCATCCTGCAAGGTCTGACCGAGTTTTTGCCAATATCAAGTTCGGGTCACCTGATTCTGCTACCCAGTCTTGCCGGCTGGCACGATCAGGGGCTGGCCTTTGATGTCGCCGTTCATGTTGGTACGCTGGTGGCGGTGGTGAGTTATTTTCGGGCCGAGGTCAGGTCCATGTTGTCAGACTGGGTTTTGTCACTCAGACAAAGGCAGCTTGTGGGTGAAAGTCGTCTGGCCTGGGCGGTGATGTGGGGCACCGTCCCGGCCGGGCTGACAGGCCTGCTACTGAATAACCTGATAGAATCGAATTTGCGAACCCCCGAGGTCATCGCCATAACCACCATCCTGTTCGGTGCCTTATTGTGGTGGAGTGACGTGTCCGGAAAACGCCAGCGTGACGAGCATAGTCTGAACTGGCTCGATGTGTTGTTTATAGGATGTGCCCAGGCCATCGCATTGATCCCCGGCACTTCACGGTCAGGCATTACAATGACAGCAGGTCTGATGCTCGGCCTGACACGTGAGGCCGCAGCGCGTTTTTCATTCCTGTTATCCATACCCATTATTATTCTGGCAGGGTCATATCAATCCTACAAGCTGGCCAGATCGGAGGCTGTTATCGAATGGGGTGTCCTTGCTGCCAGCATAGTGGTTTCTGCCGCAACGGCGTATTTGTGCATACATTTTTTCCTGAAGCTGCTTGAAAAAATTGGCATGCTCCCGTTCGTTATCTATCGTTTTGCCCTGGGTGCTGTGCTGTTTTATCTCATATTCATGAGGCCCGAATTTTTTACACCTTCGGCCTGACGGGATGACACGGTTACATTATCACGGACTGTGGCTTTTTACCGGATGGTGCATGGTTGGCCTGGTTGTTTACATGTCATTGGCCACATCCGGTGTCCCGGTAGTCGGTTCATTTCTGAATGACAAGGTCGCGCATGTGACCGGATATTTTGGCCTGATGTTCTGGTTCGTGCAGTTATATACAGCACTCCGATCCAGGTTCATTATTGGATTACTGCTTGTGAGCATGGGGGTCGGGCTTGAATTTGCCCAGGAGATGGGCGGTGTGCGAACCTATGAGGTGGCCGATATGCTCGCCAATGCAACCGGTGTATTGATCGGGCTGGCGGCCGCAAGCAGCCGTCTCGATCAGGTTTTATACTGGTTTGAGCGGAAGGTACTGGCGGTATAAAGTCCCGTCACGATTATTTTATCAGGAAGGTTTGCCGAGGGCCCCGATTTTTTTTATACGCGCATTCCTGATGGCAGCGGCTACCTGAGCACCTTCCAGCCCCCGATCAACAAATTCTCGACTATCGACAGTCTGGCATGCCCGTAATGCATTCATGAATATTTCTGCCTGCAGATAGGGATCATCTTCATGTCCCTTGCGTCCCCTGGCATCAGCGGTACAGACCAGCAGAAATTTTTCAAATCGCTCCGGTCTCCTGAAGGCATCCAGCCCCTCAAGTGTCTTTAGTATGGTTGCCGGTTTGAGCTCGGCGGCGCGGTGACAATGCGTGTGGTAGCGAGAGGCCAGCATGGCAAGGTCACGATATTCATTGGGCACCTTTAAACGCGAACACAGACCCCTGACAAGCTGGATTCCTCTTTGCTCGTGGCCATGATGACTCGGCAGAATATCGCCCGGTGTCGTACCCTTGCCGAGGTCATGCACCAGCGAAGCAAAACGGATTTGTTTATCCTTGCTGAGCAGACAGGCCTGTTGTAAAACCATGATGGTATGAGTGCCGGTATCAATCTCGGCATGGTATTTTGCTGTTTGCGGGACGCCGAACAAGGCATTCAGTTCAGGGAATATTTTTTCAAGCGCGCCACAACCACGCAGAACCTTGATAAAGACTTCGGGGTGATCGGTCGTCAACGCCTTGTCGGTTTCAGCCCAGACACGCTCCGGGACAAGTGCGTCAACCTCACCACTGACAACCATCTCCTTCATCAGGTTGTTGGTTTTATGGGTGACATGAAAACCCCACTTTGAAAATTGAGCGGCAAAACGCGCAATGCGCAGAATGCGAACCGGGTCCTCGGAAAATGCCGGAGATACATGCTTGAGTAAGCCGGCATCAAGATCATCCCGGCCGTTGAATGGGTCGATAAGGTTGCCATCCATGTCCTCAGCCATGGAATTGATGGTAAGGTCCCGGCGTGCCAGGTCCTGCTCCAGCGTGACATCGGGCGTGGCATGAACGGCAAAGCCCTTGTAGCCCGGCCCGGTTTTTCTTTCGGTTCGGGCCAATGCATATTCTTCATGCGTTTCCGGGTGCAGGAAAACAGGGAAATCCTTGCCTATCTGCCGATAGCCCAGGTCAAGCATTTGTTCCGGCGTGCTACCGACGACGACCCAGTCCCTCTCGACAGGATCAAGCCCCAGTAATTTGTCACGAACCGCACCGCCGACCAGATAGATTTCCATCTTGCTTATAATAAACTTAATTATCGAATAAGACATCATGACGCCAAAGAATTATGATACTTTATCACTGTTGTCCCGTTAACCTGTAACAAATATAGTTGAGACGTAAACGGCAAATCGGTTTTAAGTTAGACAGAGCATTGCGGACATGAAACCGGCATAGCCAAATCAAGACACGCAAAAGATGCCATCCCTGGCCGCTCGGCTGCCGCATCCCTGCGGCAGACGGTCTTGATTTGGCTATGCCGATTCCATGTCCTCACATTAATGCTCGCTTCAAAAGTTAACGGGGCAGCAGTGACGTTATTTAATAAAATATTATCGCAAAACGGCAAGGATTGGTCATGATCTATGCACCCAGGTCAAGGAATATCATTTTCTGTTTGCTGATGTCATTCTTGTTGCCCGGCTGCGCAACATTGTCCTACTACAGCCAAACGATCGGCGGTCAGATTGAGCTATTACAGAAGAGACGCCCGATAAAAACAGTCATTGAGGATAAAGGTGTCAGTGCCGAGGTGCGCGCGAAACTGAGGCTGGTTCAGGAAGCGCGCATTTTTGCCAGCAAGGTATTGTTTCTTCCTGACAATAAAAGTTATACGGATTATGTTGACCTCAAAAGACGTTATGTTCTCTGGAGTGTGTTTGCAACACCCGCACTGTCATTAAAACCTTACATGTCATGTTTCCCGGTTGTTGGCTGCATGAGCTACCGGGTGTATTTCAATCAGGCCAGTGCGCGTGGATTTGCAGATGAATTGTCAAAGCGGCATTACGATGTTCATGTTACTGGCGTACCGGCCTATTCCACATTGGGCTGGTTTGATGACCCGGTTATCAATTCCATGATGCGATGGAAGGATTATGACCTGATCGGCACCCTCTTTCATGAGCTGACTCATCAGAAAGTGTATATCACTGGAGATACCGTTTTTAATGAGTCGGTTGCAAAGGCCGTTGAGCAGGAAGGACTGCGCAGGTGGATGGGGCTCCATTCCAGCAAGGCAGACTACAGGGAATATCTGCTTGATCAGGAACGTGAACGAGACTTTGTCCGGCTTATATTAAATACACAGAGCAGGTTAAAAACACTGTATGGCAGTAACATGGATGTACGGGCAAAAACACTGGCCAAGCGGGGCGTTTTCAGGGACCTTCGTGCGGAATATATCAAACTGCGTATAAAATGGCACGGTTACGAAGGCTATGACGAGTGGATGTTTTCCGGGGTTAATAATGCCAAGATTCAGGCCGTCTCGACATATTATGATTATGTGCCTGCATTCCGGCGCATACTCAGGGAGCGGAACGGTGATATCAGGCAGTTTTACCAGGCGGTTGAGAAACTGAAGCAGTTAAGCCGGAGTGAAAGACACGAGTTGCTCAAGAGTGACCGGAAACGACCGGCAAGTGGCCGGGGCTTGCAGGCAATCACCTCCATGCGGGAGATTTCCGGTTTATCTCAGGTGTTTTCCCAGGCAGACATAATGCCGCTGTTTCCTGTATACATTCAGGTTCCCCTTGCGTGAGTTATTGCCCAGAAACTGCGGTGCAACGGATTCCAGTGAAGTGGGCTGGATACCCAGCAAGGGCAGGCCATTTTCTGTGCAGATACTTTCTGTTTGTAATGAGCGGTAGTTGTCCACAGTAAAGGGTTTTGTTGGCAACATGCCCAATATCCTCGCCTGCAGCAAGGACAGAAATCCAGGTAAACCGATAACCAGTCTTTTCAGCCCGAGGCTGGTTGCGGTGAATTGCACCAGTTCCCCGAGTGTATACGTTTTGGGGCCGCAGAGTTCATAGCGTCGACCTATCGTTTCGGGATTATCGAGTGCAACCAGGAATGCACGGCAAACATCGCCGATGTAAACCGGCGCAAAATGACTGTGTGCACAGGCCAAAGGGAATACCAGCGGGGTCAACTTCAGCAATTCACCAAAGCGGTTCAAAAAACGGTCCTGTGCGCCAAAAATGACCGAGGGTCTGAAACTGGTTACTTCAAGTCCAAGTTCAGAGGCGTGGTGTAACCAGTCTTCTGCCTCTCCCTTGCTGCGCAGGTAGTAACTGCTTCCCTTGCTGGCGTCCGCCTTGAGGGCGCTCATGTGGAGAAGCCTTGTTATACTGGATGTTTCGCAGGCCATTGCAATTCTGTGCGCCATGTCGACATGTATTCTGTGAAACTCCTTGCCGTTGTCTTTCTTTTCATTCAGGATGCCGATCAGGTTGATCACCGCATCAACACGGGTAAAAAAACCTTTGAGTACGTCAGGATCAAACGCATCACCTGACTCTATACTGACCCCGGGGATTAAAGATAATTCAGGGTGTTTGTCTGCCTTTCGGCTGAGTATGCGAACCTGATACCCCTTGTTGTCCAGGAGGGCGGAAAGATGCTGGCCAACAAAGCCACTTCCTCCGAGAATTCCGATTGTTTTGTACTTCATGGCATATGTCCTGTGGTCATTTTGTTTTTCCCAGGCAGGCTGATTTAGACTATTATGGGTATAATTATAGTGGATAAACCGTATTATACCCCTGGAGGATAAATTTAATGACAATGCGCTCTATCAATCCTGCGACAGGTGAAACGTTAAGTATATTTGACACATGGGATGAAGTTCACCTGAGTGGAGTATTACAGTCCTGTGCCGAAATCCGGCCACAATGGAGTGCAACCCCGATTCAGGAGCGCTGTGATCTGATGCGAAATGCGGCCAGGGTGCTTCGCCAGAGAAGAGATGAGCTGGCCACAACCATTACACGTGAGATGGGCAAGCGCATTGCCGATGCCAGGGCAGAGGTTGGTAAATGTGCCGATGTATGTGAATACTATGCAGAGATGGGGCCGGATTTTCTGGCCGATGAGTTAATCGAGTCCGATGCCAGCCGCAGTCTGGTGGCATATCAACCCATGGGTGTTGTACTTGCGGTGATGCCGTGGAATTTCCCGCTGTGGCAGGTTTTCAGGTTTGCCGCCCCGAGTCTGGTCGCGGGTAACGTCGGTTTATTAAAACACGCATCCAATGTTCCGCAGTGTGCGCTGGCAATAGAGGATGTATTCAGGGAGGCAGGGTTTCCTGAAAATGTATTCCGTTCACTGATGATACCGGCCTCCATGGTGGCCGGTGTTATTGGTGATAACAGGGTGCATGCAGTCACGCTGACCGGTAGTGAGCCTGCCGGTGTTTCTGTCGCGAGTCAGGCGGGTAAGTCACTTAAAAAATCGGTTCTTGAGCTGGGGGGTTCTGATGCCTTTATTGTTCTGGAAGATGCAGATCTGGAGCACACCATCAAACAGGCAGTCAGTTCGCGCTTTCTCAACACCGGGCAAAGTTGTATCGCAGCAAAACGCTTCATCGTGGTAGAGAAAGTGGCAGAAGAATTTGTAGAGCGTTTTCGCAATGCAGTGGCAGAATTGAAACCGGGTGATCCCATGGATGAAAACACACGACTGGCACCCATGGCACGTCATGATTTACGGGATGAACTGCATAAGCAGGTACTGACCTCATTACAGGCAGGTGCAGTTGCCGTCATTGGTTGCGCACCCGAATCACACCCCGGGGCCTATTATCAGGCATCCATTCTGGATCACGTCAAACCCGGAATCAGTGCCTATGATGAAGAATTATTTGGCCCGGTTGCCATCGTTATCCGTGCAAAAGATGAGGCGGATGCCATACAGATTGCCAACAGTAGTCGTTTCGGGCTGGGGGGCAGTGTGTGGACACAGGACAGTGAGCGGGGAGAGCGAGTGGCCAGACAACTTGAGTGTGGCTGTGCCTTCGTAAATGGTATGGTGAAAAGTGACCCCCGCTTACCTTTTGGCGGTGTCAAGGCATCCGGTTACGGGCGTGAACTATCCAGGCACGGCATCAGGGAATTTGTTAATGCCAAGACAATCTGGATTCGTTAGCAACCCGATAAATCACTCGTGACGAAAAAACCGGCCGTAATATTTTTTCAATAAGTGATCCTGGTCTTGTTTTTATTGTGAAATACTTCGTATAATCCACGCATATTTCAATACAGTACAATAAGGAGGTTGTAATGAAACACTTCAAACTGGTATTTACCCTTTCTGTTTTATCAATCATATTACCATTCGTAGCCAATGCGGCAACCCTGATAGAGACACATGGCGAGGCCGGCACGACCGAGAAAATGTGGGTGGAGGGCAAGAAAATGCGTGCCGGTATTACACCTGCCGGTGAGTATATATTGATGGATATGGGGAAAAAGAAAATCTACATCATTGATGCAAATAAAAAGGAAATAGTGGATGCAACCAATTTTTTTAATGCGAACAAATCGATTCCAGGTGGCCTGAAAGTAAGTGTAACACACATGGGTAGTGGCCCGACGATAGCCGGCTATGCCACCGAAAAATACCAGTTGAGTGTAAATGGTGAGCAATGCGAACAGGCCATGTTGTCTAAAAAGGCACTCAAGGATGCAAGGCTGGGTCCGATGCTGGAGGCAGTATCGACAGTCAATTTCAATCCGACGCCGCCTGCCTTCCTTGGCAACTGTGAAAAGGCAGAGACATTGTTTGCAAAACGCATGAAGAAACTGGGTATGCCGTTGGGCAGTATCAACCAGGACGGGAAAATGACCGGCAAGGTAAAACGCATCGTCAGGAATGCCAGGCTGCCTGCGGGTGGCATGGCAGTACCGAAAGGATATCGGATGATATCCATGGAGCAAAAAATGCAGGAGACACTGGGTAGAACGGGTGGTCCCGGGGCACCCGCAGGTATGGCGCCGGATATGAAGACAATGATGGAGCAGATGGCGCGATAGCATACAATTGCGTTCCGATACATATAAAAAAGCCCGGGGAAAATCCGGGCTTTTTTATTCTTCGGGTTCTGCTGGTGTTAGCGGGGTTACACCGATCAATCTGACCGGCTTATTATCAATTCGGACTTTTTATAAATATTGGTACTGTATCCCGTTAACTTTACGAGGCACATGTAAATGTGAGGACATGAAACCGGTATGGCCGGATCAAGACCGTCTGCCGCACGGATGCGGCAGTCGAGCCGCCATGGATGGCCTGTTTTGCGTGTCTTGATCCGGCCATACCGGTTTTATGTCCGGATTACGGGTTGGCTCAAAACGTACTTGCCATTTACCTTTCAACTACATTCGTTACAGGTTAGCGGGACAGCCGTGAAATATTGGGTCACAATACCTGAATTACCTGTGACAGTTATTGGTTTAGCGGGGTATGGTCGAGTTGGAGATGACAATAATTGCAACATATCTTCTGCTGGGTATGGTAGCAGGCCTGCTTGCAGGGTTGCTGGGCGTGGGTGGCGGGCTGATAATTGTCCCGGTGCTGGTGGGTATCTTTTTGAAGCTGGCTTTTGCCCCGTCTGTCATTATGCACATGGCGATCGCCACATCACTGGCAACCATTGTTATAACATCCATTGCGTCCGGTTATAGCCATCATCGTCACGGAGCTGTTATATGGGCTGGTGTGCGCGGGCTGACCCCCGGTATTTTGCTGGGCGCGGTCGTGGGTGCGTTGATCGCTGATTATCTGCCGACAGAGTCACTGAAAAATATTTTTGCAACGTTTGAAATTATTGTCGCTGCACAAATGGCTTTTTCATTACGACCAGCCGCCAGCAGGGAATTGCCAGGTGGCCCTGGAATGAGTCTGGCTGGCATGGTTATTGGTTCGGTGTCGGCCATTATCGGTATTGGCGGTGGCACGCTGACGGTTCCATTTCTGACATGGTGCCATGCAGGCATTCGCAAGGCGGTTGCAACATCGGCAGTGTGTGGTTTCCCGATTGCCCTGTCAGCTGCGATTACATTTGTGATACTGGGGTGGGGTGAGCCGGGCCTGCCGGATAAAAGTATCGGCTATGTGTATTGGCCGGCTTTTGTTGCGATATCAACATCAAGCCTGGTCTTTGCCCCGATTGGCGCAAGGTTGGCGCATCTGTTACCGGTTAATGTATTAAGGAAGGTCTTTGCACTGCTGTTGCTGGTAATCGGTATGCGGATGTTATTTGCCTGAGGGCTTCAGTACAGGCCTCTGGCAGAAGGGTTATCCACCTGTGACAGACATGAAGCGTATACTCTGTTGTGGTTTTTCAATGAATTCATGCCTTTCGGGTTTCATCGCAATCGCCTGACAGATGGCCTCCTTCAACTCTTCATCGGTGGCACCGTTTCTGAGCAGTGGGCGTAACTGATAACTGTGTGACTGGCCCAGACACATATACAGTGTGCCTTCGGCCGACAGTCTGACCCGGTTGCAGGTTTCGCAGAAGTGTTGCGAGATAGGTGTAATGAACCCGATGCGCAGATCGGTTCCACCTATTTTTACATAGCGGGCCGGGCCGCCGCCGGGCATGGTACTGTCGATCAAACTGTAGGATTTTTCCAGTCGTTTCCTGACTTGCCCCAGGTCGATATATTGTTTACTTGCCGAACGCCCGGTGTTGCCCATGGGCATGGTTTCGATAAAACGCAGCGTGAAGTCATGTTCGATGCAGAACTCGACCATGCCCTCGATTTCATCATCATTGATACCGCGCATAAGAACCATGTTTATCTTGACCGGCTTGAATCCGGCTTCCTTTGCGGCCATGAGCCCGGACAATACCTTCTCAAGCTTGCCGCCGGTAATGTCTTTGAATCGCTCCGGGTTCAATGTATCCAGGCTGACATTCATACGGGAGATACCCGCGTCTTTCAGGGCCTGAGACTGTCTGTTTAAACGTGTCGCATTGGTTGATAATGACAGGTCACTGATGCCGGGTATCCGGTGTAATTGCGATGCCAGCCGTGGCAGGTTTTTTCGAATGAGGGGCTCGCCACCGGTGATGCGTACCCTGCGGGTGCCAAGTTCTGAAAAGGCCCGCATGACGCGCTCGATTTCGTCGAAAGTGAGCCAGTTTCCCGGCTCCTGATAATCATTGAAACCCTTGGGCATGCAGTAAAAACAACGCAGATCACACTGGTCGGTGACAGACAGGCGCACGTACTCGATTCGCCGTCCAAACGGGTCGGTCAGTACTCGCTGCGTCTGTTCTTTTTCCATTCAGGTCATCCTTACAGGGCCTTATAAGCGACAATGATAATGCCTGATCATCCATGACTGCTTGATTCAGGTCAAGTTCCTATAGATATCAGGGCTTTTTCTGAGTTCGTGGTTCAATAATAAAGCCAGGCTCAACAGCACCAGGGCCCCCGCCTGGTGGGACGCCGCCAGCGGAACCGGTACAACGAACAGCAGGGTGGATATTCCCAGGCTGGCCTGTATGCCCAGCATGAACAGCAGCAGGTGGGCAATGAGTTTGGTCCTTTTCTGTAGCCGGCTTTTCTGTATCTTTAACCAGAACACCGGTATCACAACAAACAGGGTATAGGCAATCATGCGGTGGTCAAACTGTATTGTTGTCTGGTTTTCAAAAAAGTTCAGGTAAAATGGACTGAGTGAAAACAGGCCATCAGGAATAAACCGGTCGCCCATCAGCGGGAAGGTATTGTAGAGCATGCCGGCCCTGGTTCCTGCAACAAATCCCCCCGATAGAATCATGATCAGTATCAGTACCGTCACCACAATTCCATATTGGCGGAGTTTGTCAAAACTCTCGCAGGTAGTGTTACAGGTGTTGTTCCAGCACAGACCCATGGCAACCCACAGGATATAGGCATAGATCAAAATGGCTGTGCTGAGGTGGGCGGTGAGGCGGTATTGGCTTACATGCGGGTTATTGACGAGGCCACTTTTAACCATAAACCACCCCAGCACACCCTGGAGGCCGCCCAGTACAAAGATGATAATCATTTTTGCTATCAGCGGACGATCAATCCGCCTGCGTATCAGGAAGTAGATGAAGGGTAATAAAAAAGCAAAGCCTATGGTTCGTCCCAGCAGCCGGTGTGCATACTCGAAATAAAAAATATTTTTAAACTCGGCAAGGCTCATACCAGTATTTATTTTTTGATATTCAGGTGATTGCCGGTATTTACTGAAGGTATCCTGCCATTCGTGCTCATTGAGGGGAGGGACAATTCCCATCAAGGGTTCCCATTCAACCATGGAGAGCCCGGAATTTGTCAGCCGGGTCACCCCGCCCAGTACGACCATGCCGAAGATAAGAATACAGACACCCAGCAGCCAGATGACGATGGGCCGGTTAGCGGAGTAATGTTCGGAAATACGCATTGATATGACTGCTTTCAGGAATGATGACCGCATGAATATTACATGATTCCTGATTTTTTTGACATGCTGGCGGTTCGGGGTAAGGCCGGGCACAGCGACCTGGAGTGCGTTTTCTGACTCCGAATTATAAACCGCAGGAGAAGAAAGGCTGGATTACACGCAACCGGTTGGCTTTGGCAGGCCACCCCATTTGCAGACAAGTTTCATCGGGCCTTTTTGAAAAACATCATACAAATCCTTTGTCGACACCTTCATTGCCTTGGAAAATTTGCGGATCGGTGGTACGACACCATTCTCATCGAACATCCTGCGGGCTTCGTTGATGAACTCCTGGATCTGCGGGGTGATTTCCATGCCATCGCGAATTGCCAGTTCACGGGCGACCTCTTCACTCCAGTCACCGCGATCAACCAGATAGCCTTCACCATCAATATTCAATTCCATCGTGCCACCTCTGTTTAAAATAGATTAAATACCTGAGTAATTTAGTCTACTATAAAATCATCCTGGTAGTCAATGATATATTAAAAGTATTTTTTATCACGTTTAACTTTTTGATTATTAATAAAAAATGCCCCATAACGGGGCATTTTCCCGGATGGACCCGGCCTGCTCAGGAATTAAAGCCGGGGGCACGTCTTTCCGGTATCAGGTTCTCCCTGGCAAGGTGCAGCTGGATATCCTGTGCATTCATTTTACTCAGGTCTTTTGCCAGTTCCCGGGTGTGGACACCCTGCATGCCGTTATTCAAGGCCGATCTCAGGTGGCCCAGCATACGCTGTTGGGAAACCAGGACGACCTTTCGGGTGTTGTTGCTAAGGCTGAATCTTTTGCATTCATCTGCAATAGTATGGGCAAAGCGTTTCTCGGCCTCGTCGCCGTGCTGCGAGCGGTGGTCATCATAGCCGTGAGACTGCCCGCCGTGGGCGCGGTTACCACCACTTTTTGATTCTGTCCAGAGTCCTTCCTTGTGTAATTCCAGTTCCTGATTGGTGAGGTCTTTTTTCTTTATGAGGTTGGGGCCAGATTGGATTTCGGGGAATTCGACATCTTCGAGTGTAAAAAAACGAGCCTTGGTTCCATTTGCGACTACGACACAGTATTGATTCATATGAATCATCCTCCTTAATGCAAGTTAGACATGTCAGATAACTGCTGTCTGTTTCTAGAAAGGGACTATCAAGCCTGGTGTATTAATGTTGTTAACAAAACTGATGAAATATCATCAAGATGTACGGGTATATAGCTCATTGCAGGTAGAGAGTTTTCATTAATAAACAACAATTAGCCCTGTTCTTTATATTAACGGCTGAAACAAAGTCAGCGATGTGAAGCGGATAGAAATTCTCTATCCCTTACTGATAATTATGGCTGGTATTAATTATTTTACCAGTTGATTGAAACAGAAGGGGTGCTATTGTTTAGTCATTCAATGTGATTATTGTCTAATCAGGCACTTACTAATCATCAGAAATTATCAGGTTATTTTGCAACAGAAAAAAGGCCAGTCTGCATAATATGAAAAAACTATTTAAATATCTGGGAATTATGTTCGCGTTTATTTTTGTCATACTGGTGTTAGCCATAGTTTCAATCAGTTTTTTTGTTGATCCCAATGAATACAGAGGCGAGATAAGCGAGCTGGTAAAAAATAAAACCGGCCGTGAACTTGATATAAAAGGGGACCTGTCACTTTCCCTCTTTCCCTGGGTCGGCCTGACGATCGGGGAGACAACAATGAGCAATGCAAGGGGTTTTGGCAGGGAACCCTTTGCACATTTCAATAAAATCAATATCAAGGTAAAAATAGCCTCACTGTTTTCTGACAAGCTTGAAATGGATACCATTATTCTGGATGGCGTAAAACTGAATCTTGTAAAGAATAAAAAGGGCAGAAGCAACTGGGCCGACCTGGGGGAAGGCCGGAAGGTTGGCAAAACAGTGCCAGAGGGGGCAACAGACCGGCAGAAGGAAGGCCGCCTGAAGTCAATTAGCATCACCGGAATCCAGATTATGGATGCACGTCTTTCCTGGCGCGATGAACAATCTGCGACCTATTACGTGATTGACAAGTTAAACCTCAAGACGGGCTCTCTGCAGCCCGGAAAACCGGTTGACCTGAATCTTGACTTTGAACTCGTGGATCAAAAGGCAAAGAAGGCCTGGCCGTTCAGTCTGGAAGGGAGGCTGAGTGCCGATCTGGAAAAACAGACAAGCAGTTTTTCCGGCATGAAAATCAGCTTTGGTGATCTGCTTATAAATGGCCGTGTCCGTGTCAGTAAAATGCTGACAACACCGGTTATTCATGCCGAGCTTAAGAGCGCTGTATTTGTACCGAGGGAATTATTCAGGTCATTCAACATCGCCATACCCAAAACCAGTGATCCGACTGTCTTTGGCAAGGCGCAGCTTGAAATGGTGTTGAGTGCCACACCAGCCAGAATGAATATTTCAAAATTAATGATACGACTGGATGACACCACAGTAAAAGGCAGTCTGTCTGTTAGCAACTTCAGCAGGCTGGCAATAAGATACAAGTTTGATATCGACCAACTCGATGCAGATCGTTACTTGCCACCAGCAGACAAACAGCCCGAAAAACAGGGCAGTGAAAAAAGCGGCAGCAGTGACCAGATTGAATTACCCTTCAGGATGCTAAGGGCACTTGATATCGACGGCTCGGTATTCGTTGGTAAACTCAAGGCGACCGGGCTGCGCTCCGAAGACGTCAAGGTAACATTAAATGCCCGCAATGGCTTGATACGTGTTTACCCTGCCAGTGCAAAAATGTATGGAGGTGGTTATCAAGGTGATATTAGCCTGGACGTCAGAACCGGCACGATGGCCATTTCCATGAATGAACGCCTGAGCGGGATACAGGCCTCACCATTATTCAAGGACATAATGGATATGGACTGGATAGAGGGCACGGCCAATCTGAATGCCAGACTGACCAGCAGAGGCAATTCATTGCGTGTTATAAAAAGTAATCTGAATGGTAATGCCGGCTTCGCCTTTCTGGATGGGTCAATCAAAGGGGTCAATATTCCCCTGAAAATACGCCAGGCCTATACCCGGCTGAAGGGGTTGCCACCACCACCCGATGAAGCGCTGCAAACAGATTTTACCTCAATGAAGGGCACGGCAGTTGTGCGCAACGGTGTTATTGATAATCGTGATCTTGATGTTCAGACTCCATTATTAAGGGTGCAGGGTGCCGGCAGGATTGATCTGGTCAGGGAAAGTATGAACTACCTGGTCAAGTCAAAGGTGGTGGGTAGCCTGGAAGGTCAGGGTGGTGACCCGCTGGCCAAACTGAAGGGTGTCACGATCCCGGTACGCATTTCCGGCCCATTCAAAAGACTTTCCTACAAGGTCGAGCTTGAGGATATTGTCAAGCAGGAAGTCAAGAAAAAATTCAGGAAGAAACTGAAAAAGAAGCTCGAGGAAAAGCTCCGGGACAGGTTCAAGGGCCTGTTCTAGAATCAGCCGGAAGTCCTGCTCCCCCTTCCTTCTGGAGGGGCGGGGGGCATCAAAAACCATCGGACATTATCCGGATACCTGAAAAGGGGGAAATAAAAAACCGGCATATCGGTGATATTCCCTCTGTCTTGACTTAACGTCCGGGTTATACTGTTGCTCCCTTTTCAATACTCAATCAAAGTGTCTCGAACCGAAAAACAATTATTCAGTACTCGAATTCTGGAATGGTTTGATCTGCATGGGCGAAAGAACCTGCCGTGGCAGAAAAACAGGACGCCCTATCGTGTCTGGATAGCTGAAATCATGTTGCAACAGACACAGGTGAATACCGTCATACCTTATTACCTGCGCTTCATGAAACGTTTCCCCAATACCCGGCAATTGGCGGAAGCAGACCTGGATGAAGTCATGCAACATTGGCAAGGGCTGGGTTATTATGCACGTGCACGCAACCTGCACAAGGCGGCCATTCAGGTGTGTTCCCAGTTCAGCGGGCGTTTTCCAAAGTCACTGGAGCAGGTCATGGGTCTGCCGGGAGTAGGGCGCTCAACGGCCGGTGCGGTTCTTTCCCTGTCACGCGGTGAACATCATCCGATACTGGATGGTAATGTGAAGCGCGTGCTTGCCAGGCATCAGGCCGTGGAAGGCCGGGTTGGGGATAAAAAAATTATCGACAACCTTTGGAGTATTTCAGCAGTATTGACGCCACAGGAAAGGGTGGCAGATTACAACCAGGCCATGATGGATCTGGGTACGGCAATCTGTACCCGCAGCAAACCGGGTTGTGACCGATGTCCTGTTTTGCAGGATTGTCTGGCTTTGCAACAAGGGCTGGTAGACCTGCTGCCCACTCCCGGGGCCAGACAAAAATTACCACAACGTGATACGGCGATGCTGGTTATAAAAAAAGGCAACCGCATCCTGCTGGAGAAGCGACCACCAACCGGTATCTGGGGTGGTTTATGGAGCCTCCCTGAATGTGATCCAGATGAAAATATCGGGTTGATATGTAAAAAATACTGGGGGCTCCATGCAGAGGAAATCAGGCCATTGTCAACATGGAATCATACATTCAGCCATTACCGGTTAAATGTGCAGGCGCATGAGATAATAATCAGGGAAAAAAATAAGTTGGTGATGGATGAAAACAGATATGAGTGGTGCAATATCGAACAGGCCGGGGGGAAAGGCTTGGCGGCCCCGGTCAGGCGTTTAATCGAGAGCTAGAATTTTCATAAGATATTCCTTTCGTATTTCTTGAGTAAGATTCCTTCATCACCGCAACAACTGGCCGAACATTTTTTTACCGCATGCAGTTTTTTCGCATCGGAACCCAGGTAAACATCGACAGGCAGGTTTTGTTCGGCACAATCGCAGCCCTTGTTATCATAAACGTAGACATTTTCAAGACCAGCCAGCTTCGCGGCTTCATATGCCTTATGCATGATGTCAGCGGGCGTGGGTGGCAGGTGTGACAGTTTATAAGCCGGGAAAAAACGGGTGATATGCCATGGGCTGTCAGCGCCCAGGTGGTTAAATATCCATTGTGAAATCTTTTCCAATTCATCCGGGTTGTCGTTCTTGCCCGGTATTATGTTGGTACGGGTTTCGATATGAATACCCAGCTCCTGCGCCTTCCTGATCGAATTCAATACCTGTTCGACAGAGGCAGGTTTACAGATATCCTGGTAAAATTCATCACTCAGGCTTTTGATATCCGAGCACAATACATCGACATGGGGGGCCATCAGTCCCAGTGCCTCGTCGGTGACAAAGCTGTTGCTGACATAGAGCGTGTAGAGGCCGGCCTCATGCGCCAGTCCGGAAACGTCGATCACATATTCCAGCCAGACCGCCGGTTCGGAATAGGTAAATGCAATGCCCTCTACACCATGACGTATGGCCGCCTGAACCAGTTCCTCAGGTGTCACATAGGCCGCCGTCGACTGGCCCTGCGCCAGTTCATCCAGGGCAGTCACCCCCCAGGAGATATCCAGGTTATGGCAGCCGCCGCAGCGAAAATTACAACCATAGCTGCCAATCGACATGACTTTTGTGCCGGGCCGAAAGTGCTTGACCGGCTTGTCCTCGATCGGGCCAACATCAATGGCAGACAGAATCCCGTATGACAGGTTGTACAGTGTGCCGTTGCGGTTGACATGGGCCTGGCAAAAGCCGCGCTGGCCGTGGCCGATCTTGCAGCGCCACAGGCACAGGTGACAACGGGTTGTACCGTTGTCGATTTTTTCCTGCAAGCGGGTCTCGACGAGTTGATAGGTTGCAGGTGATGTGTTTGCCAGAGTCATCAGGGCTTCCAAAAACGATAACCCTATTGTATTTCCACGGCTCGATCAAGCACGGGTTTGCAGGGTTATTATCTGAAAATCAATATTAAACATTGGCTTACCCTGGAATATTTGATCGGATTTCGGGCACTTTTCTTTGATTTTACTTGACTCTTGCCCCCTGTCCCGGTTTAATTACGCCTCTTTGCGGCTGGCACTCTGGTTCTTCAGGCCAAATGTCGGCGGCAATCATACCTGTAACGGCCAGGTAGCTCAGTCGGTAGAGCAGTGGACTGAAAATCCTCGTGTCGGCAGTTCAATTCTGCCCCTGGCCACCATTTAAAACAACTACTTACCTTCCTCGTGATATTTTGAAAATTCCCCTTGCGGGAGTTTTGCGGGAGCTAACTCACGCTTAGTCGTCGCAACACCACGAGTTCGGGCCTTCCATTGCCCCGATCACATACGCTATTTGCTGCATCGATGAGCCGTGATAACTCGGCAGCAGAATAGGCATTATGGAAAGCATTACATAACCAGTATTTAGGAAACTGACCCAAGCATAAGAAACGGCGCAACGGGTTGGATGGATTTTCCATTCCCTGTGAGACGGCGCTCCGTAATGATGTCGGCCTGGTTGCACAAGACCTCTGAGGCCAAGTTCATTATGAAAAAATCCATTCTTAATCCAACACACCCAGTAGCGGCGATCACGATCTTTGTCGTCGGCATCTTTGCTGTGGCAAGCGTGAACCTGCAGGCGAATGAACTCCAGGTTGGCCGCTATTCCTTATTGGCAGCGACTCCGACAGAGGCGCAGACCGAGTTGTTAGCAACGACCATGACTGTCCGGTTTCCAGAGCGGATTCAAACAGTAGGTGAATCGATCCGGTATCTGCTGCAACGTAGCGGCTATCGGCTGGCCACGGCCGAATCCATCGGACCGGACGCGGTCGCGCTGTTTGCGCTGCCGTGCCTTTACATTGGCCTCTCTCATCAACTTTCTTGCCTTGTTACGGCTGACAGAATATCCCAATGCATTCAGAGCTTTCTTCATCCGACGACTGCCGTAGCTATACCTTGAACTCTCAGCAATATCTTTTACCAAGTCAATCATTTCCTGATGTATAGGGTCGTCCGGTCTATTATTCCTCCGTACCTGATAGCTGTAATAACCATTACGTGTCACACCCAATACCCTGCATTGCAGGCTGATCGGCCAGGTATTCTTATGCCGGGTGATGAACGAATATTTCTACCCAAAGGGCACGATGACTTCGTTTCTGCTGCAAAGAATACCGTCGCTTTTTTTAAGATGTCTTTCTCCATCTGCAAGCGCTTCACCTGGGCCTTGAGTTTCCTGATTTCTTCCAGCTCAGGGGTCAGCTTGCCATTGCCGCGAAACGCCTGACCATCATCTGCCTGGTGCTCCTTCACCCAGCGTCCCAGCATGTTGGCATTGATATCCAGACTTCTCGCTGCCTCTGTCCGTGTATAGCCTTGATCTGTTACCAGACTCACCGCATCCAATTTGAATTCTTTCGAATATTTCTTTCGCATAGCCATTCTTACTTTCCTCAGTTAAGATGATTATCCTTGACTGGGGCGTACAAATCCATTAGACCACGTCAGTTCGTGATGATAAGGAATGGCTAATGACTTAACTAAATATCAGGTTGCAGGGTTGATTCTGATCACAGTCGCTTGTTAGAACGTATTTTCTGTATCGTAACTTTTTAGATTAAACGGATACAAACTCTCTTATGTGGTTTTAACTGGCTATTTGTTTTCTATATTTTTGATATTTAATGCTCATTAGCCATGTTGTGATTACAAATAAGGCTGCAATGTAGCTTCATGCACATAGGGAGCATGAATCAGAAGTACCTTGCTGTTCCAGTTATTTTTTCCAGCCGAATTTATTTCACGGGTTACCGCCATTACATTTACGTTTGTTAATTGTGTTTTCAGGACGTGGGTGGCAGTGTTAAAATCACGTTTTGTGACCGGGTAATAAAAAATATTCAGGAATGACTTTATCTGCATCGGTGCGGCCTGGCCTAACCACACAGGCAGATTCTTCCATGTGTGACCGGAAGGCCAAAACCTGATTGCCAGAAACTGCCGGTTTACCTTGTCATAAAAAGTCATTATCAGTGTTTCGTGTGCCCCGTTGTGTGCATGTGGCAGAATGGGTCGTTCATAGATGGGTGTCTGGCTGCTTAACCATTTCATGACCCCGCTGGTAGTTAACCGGGGAGCCGGCTTCCATCCTTTTGAGGCCAGCATTTTTTTGATGGTGCCGAGCTGGCCATTCCACTGCACATTAAAAGGATAGGTCGATGTCGCATTCAGGTCATGTCGGTATTCAGGTAAGGTCTGCCAGTCATGATTTTCCCAATTGCCTAACCGGATCGATGACTTTTCCTGTTTGATGGTATAGCGTGCCAGTTCACTCTGGTAATTAAATTGCCAGTGCATACCGGTGCTGATTACCAGGGCCAGGCTTGTAAAAATAGCCAGGGATTTTGCCGGCAGGGGGGCAGAGGGATGTTGCCGGTATGCAATTCCCAGTAACGTGATCCAGATCAGTCCCAGTGTGAGGCCACCAATCACATCCGATAGCCAATGCGCACCAAGGTATAAACGCGACAGTGCTATCAATGTAATAACGATACCGGCACTGACATAAATATGAATTCTTTTTTTATTACTCACCTCCCGTCCGATGATGATGGCCAGGAATCCATACATCACCATTGACATGGTGCTGTGTCCGCTCGGGAATGAATAGAAGGCCGTATCAGGGAATAAAGACGGGTCAGGCCTGGGTACATGCAGGCCAACCTTTAGTATACGTGTCAGGATGGCGCCAAAAACAATGGCTGATATCCAGTGCAAGGCCGCAGGAATATTTTTTTGTGCCAGGAACCAGACCAGAAAGACAATTGTAATAACAATTACCAGCAGGTTATCCGCCAACATGGTAACCAGTACCATGAATTGATCCACCCATGGGGTACGCAGTCCCTGTAAAAGTTCATAAACCTGCCGGTCAGTATCTGAAAATACTGCCAGGGTGTTCAGGGTAATGAAAAATGTCAGCCCGGATAAAATCAGTATGATGGCAAACAATAATAATGCGGGAGATTCGGGTTGCCTCGGGTCAATCAGGGCCTGAACCAGTGGTCCAAGGCGTCTGTGTTGACGTGCCCATTGCAGGGTTTTCAGGGCCAGTTGTTCCGCTCGTGGTTGAAGGAAAGCAATAATATGATTTATAAGCCAGCGGATAACGAGCAAGGCAATAATGAGGGCAAAGACCAGCACAACCAGCCGTATTGCAACTTCTGATGCCAGTTCCAGTGAAGCCCCAAAGACCATGCCTGGCAGAAGATAGGCGGGTGCCCATAAAATTGCCGACAGGACGTTGATAATGGTAAACCGTAAGGGGGACATTCTCATCATGCCGGCGATAGTCGGGATGATGGCCCGCATCGGGCCGACAAACCGGCCGAAGACGATACTCTTGCCACCGTGCTTGCGGAAAAATTTTTCGCCGGTTTTAAACTGGGCCTTGAAATATTTAAAAGGCCATATGTTCTTTATTTGCTGATGGAAGCGATAACCTATCCAGAAGCTGAGGCCGTCTCCTGCAATTGCACCGGCAATGCACAGCAACAAGGTTGAAGTAAAGTCCAGATGGCCAAGTGCGATAAGGGCACCAAACGAGATGATCAGAACGGCACCGGGTATAGGTACGCCAATCAGCACCATGGATTCAAGAAAGGCGACAGTGAATATAAACAGACCTGTCAGGGAGGGGTACTGGTTTATCCATTCGATTAACCAGGCCAGTTGCGGGTAGGTGGTTGCGTCCATGCCGGTTATTTTGCCACTGAATGCCTCTAATGGCTAAATGTTATGGTGAGAAATGCGGGCTAGAGCTTTGCGAAGACTCTGCCAGCGGCGTCAATGGTATCCTGGATATCTTTTGCACTGTGTGCAGATGAGACAAAGCCGGTCTCAAATGCCGAAGGTGCCAGGTAGATACCTTGTTCCAGCATGCCGTGAAAGAAAAGACGAAAGCGATCCTGGTTACAGTTGTTGACCTGGTAAAAATTGCTAACCCTCTCTTCATCAGTAAAAAAGAACCCGAACATGCCGCCAACGGTATTGGCCGTGAGCGGGATGTTCGCCATGTGGGCCTGATTGAGAATCCCTTCTACCAGGGTTTCGGTATATGAAGTCAGTTCTGCATGAAAGCCGGGCATACTGATTAACTCCAGCGTCTTGAGGCCGGCCGCCATAGCAACCGGATTACCCGACAGTGTTCCTGCCTGGTAGACCGGGCCGAGAGGCGCTATGTGTTCCATGATTTCCTTGCTGCCACCAAAGGCACCGACCGGCATACCGCCTCCGATGATTTTACCCAGGGTAGTCAGGTCGGGTGTTACTTTATAGTGTGCCTGCGCACCACCAAGAGCAACACGAAATCCGGTCATGACCTCGTCAAAAATCAGTACACTTTCATATTCATTACAGACATCGCGCAGACCTTCCAGAAAACCGGGCTCGGGTGGAATGCAGTTCATGTTGCCGGCAACCGGCTCAACGATGATACAGGCAATTTGACCACCCATATGTGAGAAGGCCTCGCGTACCTCATCTATATTATTGTACTGTAATGTGATCGTATGTTCGGCCAGGGCAACGGGAACCCCGGGGGATGTCGGCACGCCCAATGTCAATGCGCCTGAGCCTGCCTTGACCAGCAGTGAATCGGAATGGCCGTGGTAGCAGCCCTCAAACTTGACGATCTTGTCCCGCCCGGTGAATCCGCGCGCCAGCCGGATCGCGCTCATGGTCGCTTCGGTGCCCGAGCTCACCATGCGGACCAATTCCATAGATGGAACCAGTTCGCAAACCCTGTTGGCCATTTCTGTTTCAATGACCGTTGGTGCGCCAAAGCTCAACCCCCGCTCAACAGTTTCCTGCACTGCTTTTATGACCTCGTGATGGGCATGGCCGACAATCATTGGTCCCCATGAGCCGACATAGTCAATGTACTGCTTGTCGTTTTCAGACCAGGCGTACGGGCCTTGTGCCCGTTTGAAAAAGACGGGTTCGCCACCAACCCCCTTGAAGGCACGGACCGGTGAATTGACCCCCCCCGGGATGTGTTGTTGTGCCTGCGTGAATAAATCATGAGAGTGTGGCATGGTTTTTTTCCTTTACTGATTTTATTGTCTGTAATTATCTATTATAAATGATGCCGGCCGCAGGATGAAGTGCAATGAAAGTTGTATTTTCCCGCACGGCTAATGGTGTCGTTAACCTTAATGAAGTGCCTGTAAATGTGAGAACATGAGGCCGGTACAGCCAAATAAAGACCATCTGTCGCAGGGAAGTGGCGGCCAGGCCGGCATGGATGGCATGTTTTGCGTACCTTGATCCGGCTTGCCGGTTTCATATCCGTGTTGCGGGTTAGCTCAAAACGTACTTGCTGCTTACGTTTCAGGGACATTCGTTATGGGTCAAGCGGACATCTGTAATTTCCCTGCTCAGCTGCCGTGCCCGTTCGGGCGGGTAAATAGTGGCTGAAAACCCGTGGCTGCACTCTTGACGTTATTTTGACCGAATACGGCAGAGATAACCGCCAGCATATCGGCCCCGGCGTCGACCAGTTCTTTACCATTCACCCGGGTAATCCCGCCAATGGCAACAATCGGGATGGTAAGACGTTGCCGGGCCTGTACCAGCAGGTTGATTTCCGCGTGTACCGCGTCTGGTTTGATAGCGGACGGGAAAAAGCTTCCGAAGGCAACATAGTCTGCACCGTGTCTTTCGGCATCAATCGCCCGATCCAGGTTGTTATAGCAGGATACACCGATAATGGTATCGGCCCCGGCTTGCCGGCGTGCAGCCTTCGGGTCGAGATCCTGCCTGCCCAGATGGATACCATCGGCGCCGATTTCGCAGGCCAGGTTGATGTCGTCATTAATAATAAAGGTTACATTATTTTTTCTACACAGCGTTTGCAGTAATCGTGATTGTTGTCGGCGGGCATCCGGTCTTGATCCCTTGTCCCGGTATTGGAGAATCCGGCAACCGCCGAGTATGGATTGCCGGACACAGCTGGCCAGTTTGTCTCCAGGTGTGAGTGTTTCATCTGTAATCAGGTAAAGGCCCTGTAACCGTTGTTGTACCGTCATGATATTGGGGGTGATGCCTGTTTCAGTCATTTTCCACCCAGAAAAAGCGGTTCGGGATCGATTGTCCCTGGCCAATCCGGTAACCGTTATTCAGGCTTTGCCATGTATATTCCTGGGCCTCGTAGATTGCGGTCATGGGCTCATTTCCCTGTGCCAGAAGACCGGCAATACTGGAGGCCAGTGTACATCCAGAGCCGTGAAATTCCCCCTCCAGTCGTTGCCAGGTAAATTCTTCAAGCTTCCGATGGTTGCCATACAGGGTGTTACAGACTTTTTCAGTAGGCTCGTGGGTACCGGTGATGAATACAAATTCGCAACCATGATCCAGTAATGCCATGGCGCAGGCGCCAAGGTTATCGCCTTCGGGGGCTAAAATCCGTGCCTCACGCGAATTGGGTGTCAATATGGTTGTTTGTGGTAACAGCAGTTCCCGGATGGCATCCTGAACCTCCTGATCATTGAATGCGGTGCCGCCACCGCTGGCCAGAACAGGATCCAGAATAACGGGCAGTTCGAGGTGGGTTGTAATAATACGGTGGATGGACTCAACCACGTCACAGTCATCAAGCAGGCCAATCTTGACGGCCGATACCTCGATATCACTCAGCAGTACGCTGGCCTGTTCATACAACAGGCCAGGGTCAACCGGCACCCTGTTTTTCACATCATGGGTATCCTGGACGGTCAGTGAGGTTACAATCGGGCAGGTATGACACCCATGGCTTGCGAGTGTTTCAATATCGGCCTGAATACCCGCTCCACCACTGGGGTCGAGACCGGAGAAGACGAGTACCGCGGGTATGCTTTGTGACATCATTCAAGTATAACATCAATGGAACACGAGCTGGCTCAATGCCCATTGTAAAAAACAGAAAACGGTTTTGCTTGCAACGGAAACATGTGACAATAAGTGCTGTTTTATCAGAATATTTATCAGGTTATTTTTTCATGAAGACATATATGTGTGTTATTTGTGGTTTTATCTATGATGAGACCAAAGGTATACCCGAGGAAGGTTTGATGCCAGGGACGCGATGGGAGGATATTCCCCTTAATTGGGTATGCCCCGAGTGCGGGGCAAGCAAGGATGATTTTGAAATGATCGAGATTTAAATCCGGAATCCCACCATGCCGTACTGACGGCATTTACCCCTGAAAACCCCTTATTTGCAGGCATAACTAATTTTTTTTGGCAGTCATTCCAGTGGTTATAATTTATAATAAACATATAGTTAGAATGTTTTCAGTTTATCGAAGTGCTAATTTCCCTATTTATTATGTGCGGTAACAACCAGAATATCGTCTAGACTGGAATTGGTTAGGGTAAAAACCGGTAACAGGAAGCGGGCCATGAATACAACAACAGAGTGGAGTTATGTGTTGGCAAGTTCAGCTGACGAGTACTGCCATCTGATTGATCAGCTGGATCAGGCCAGCGGTGACTGGCTGGATAATCTGGCGTCTTTACTGCCCCGGATTCATGCCGCTGTTTCAGCCCTGGAAGATACCTATGTCGACAAGGTTCCACAGGAACCCGGTCAGGATATGGACAGGCGATTTGAGCTCTATACGCGGTTACGGAAAATACTGGGTGACCATGACGGGTATGCACTGGATTTTGACAAACCCGAAGAACTTGACGACATGAGCGGCAGCCTGGCCGATGATTTTACCGATATCTATTTTGATCTTAAAAAAGGGCTGGATCTGCTGGAGAAAGACCCCGAGGCACTGTCTCGTGCCCTCGGGCTCTGGTATAGAAGTTATTTGTGGCACTGGGGCCAGCACCTGGTCGATGCCGAGAAACACTTGTACGATTTGCAGGTTCACCATCACATCGGTGCCAGCAGATCGCTGGTATAGCCCTTAACCGGGTAGCCAGGCCACCCGGGTTTCCAGCTCCCCATTATCTGAAAGTTCAAGCCAGCGATAACCCGCGTTTCTTTTTTTATCTACGGCATAGGTGCTGGAGAGGGGTTTGAATTGACTGAATGTTGATGGCGTGGACAGTAGCTGTATGTTGTTCAGTTGTGCTGAAAACTCCTGATGGATATGCCCCCATAACACGGCCCTGACACCCGGTTGTTTCTCTATTATGTTCAGAAATTGTGTGCTGTTTTCCAGTTGCATGGTGTCCAGCCATGGGCTGCCTGTTGGCAGTGGCGGGTGATGCAGGCAGATGACAGTATAGCGTTCAGGATACTGGCCCAGGCAATGCTGCAGGAATTGAAGTTGTGAGTCATCCAGCCTGCCATTGTCGCTTTGCCTGATTGTTGAATCGAGCATGACAATCTGCCAGTTGTGGATCAGGATTTGTCTTTGCGTGCCGACCTGCCCCTTGTTCATGTGCCGATGCATCAGCTTCGGGATATCATGGTTACCGGGCAGCACATAAACCGGGGCCTTCAGGGTTTCAAGGATTGCTCTTAAATCCCGATATCCTTTGCTTGTTTCATCGTGGGTCAGGTCGCCGGTAACCAGGACGATGTCCGGTTTTTCTGATTCACTATGGATGTGTTCGAGCAAGGCCAATAAAGAGAGGCGCGTATTCCTGCCCATCATGACATAGTCAGGGTTGGCATGCAGATGGGTATCGGTCAGGTGCAGTATTCTGGCCTGCACAGGGTTATTCGTGGTGAGAGGGATTAATTTTTCCGACTTTCCAGAATATGAAATCGTTAAAACCGTATATTATACCTTCCTGGTAGCTTGCTCCGTTATGGGGGCGGGCGATTCCAACGGTACAAATGCTTTCAACGGCATTATTAATGGGATCGCCTTCATAATGTGGTCTGACGGCCAGGCAGTCTATTTCCAAACCGTCGAACTCCAGCGGTTCATCAGGCTTGAGGATGTAATACTGACTGTTTTCAGGCCCATGGACAACAAACTGCCCGGTCAGTTTAACCGGATTGGGCCCTGTGTAGTCTTCAGTGTCGTATATTTCGAGTATATGCATTTTGTCTGTCATAACCTGTACTCTTGGATCGCCTGAACAGGAACCTGCTTTCGGTCCACGTCTGTTTACACTCTATCCACTTATTCATTTAGTAGCAAGAGAGGATATAAGTTAATGATATTTAAAGAAAAGTTTAGACTTCCTGCGGTAGTTACAGGTACTTTTTCGGGTCACGGGGAGGGATTTGATATCTGACTGTTTAAATCCCCTTTCCTGGAACCAGTGGGCCGTTTGTGTGGTTAATATGAATAATTCCGACAGGCCCTGTGACCTGGCCTGTTTTTCAATGTGCATCAGAAGTTGCTCGCCATGGCCTTGTCTCAGGTATTCAGGATGAACGGCAAGACAGGCAAGCTCGGCCACCTTCTCTTTCGGGTAGGCGTGAATTGCCGCACAACCGATAATCATGCCGTCTCTTTCGATAACCGTGAACTGGTCGATTTCAATTTCCAGCCGTTCGCGGGATCTTTTCACCAGCGTACCGTTTTCCTCCAACGGTTTTATTAATTCAATAATGCCGCCGACGTCATTGATTGAGGCACACCGCATCTCCTCGAATGTTTCCGCTGTTACCATTGTGCCAGTGCCATCACGCGTAAACAGTTCCTGCAACATGGCGCCATCCTGTCTGCGTTGTATAAGGTGTGAACGCCTGACGCCAAAACGACATGCATGAACCGCGCTGCGCAGATGTTTGACCACCTCATCGGGCAGTTTTCTTTTACCATTGAGCAGATGTTCGGCCTCGCCCGGTGTCAATTCACGGATTAATTGTTTCTTTCCATCCTGTACGCCGCTGCCTTCCAGCAGGAAAATCAGTTTGTCGGCCTGTAGTTCGATTGCGGCCGATGTCGCGACATCCTCGGCACTCAGGTTAAACGCCTCGCCGGTGGGCGAATAACCAAGGGGTGACAACAGCACGATGTCACCCTGGGAAAGCCTTGCTTCAATCGCATCGACATCCAGGCGTCGAACTACACCGGTATGCTGAAAGTCGATCCCGTCACGGACTCCCACTGGTTGTGCGGTCACCATGTTACCCGAGACAACGCGGATGTGGGCGCCGGACATAGGCGTATTGGCAACGCCCATGGATAGCAGTGATTCTATTTCAACACGTATACTGCCGGATGCCTCCTGGACACATTGCAGTGAAGCACTGTCGGTGATACGCAGGCCGTCGTGATACGAGCTGTCCAGCCCGTCACGTTTCAGCCTGTCCTCGATTTGCGGGCGTGCGCCGTGGATCAGTACCAGGCGTATGCCCAGGCTATTGAGGATGGCAATGTCATGCACGAGGGAATCGAATTTCTTGCCGGCAACGGCCTCACCCCCGAAAACAAGCACAAGGGTCTTGCCCCTGTGCGCATTGACATAGGGGGAGGTGCTGCGAAACCAGTCTATGAAAGTCTGCTTTTGTTCGCTGTCTGTTTTATTGCTCAAGGATCTGATCCAAAATTAGATATAATGCGTAAGGTAACGTTTTATCAGGCAAATTTGCAAGCTTTTCAGATGTCGTCAAAGTGACTGGATGGATATTGGAGTTCATGGATTGATCAGGGGCTCCTTAAAATATCACTGTTAATGTCCCGTTAACCCGTGACGAATGTAGCTGAAATGTAAGCGGCAGGAGCGTTTCGGGCTAGCCGGCAAGCCGGATCAAGACACGTAAAACAGGCCATCCATGACGGCTCGTCTGCCGCATCCGTGCGGCAGACGGTCTTGATCCAGCTTACTGATCCCATGTCATCACATTGATATCTGCTTCATAAAGTTAACGGGACAGCAGTGTAAAAATATATAGATAAACGCAGGGGACGCAGTGACGCGGAGGCGCAGGGAAAAACGGTTAGACCGGCTTGGTATTCACTGGAAGATTGATGTAAATATGTAGCCAGGATCATTATACAATAACGAAATACTGCAATAATTACAGTTAGTTATACATTGGTCGGTTAATCTGTAGTCTTAAACATATTTTTACCTGACGCATTAATGACCAGCTATTTTCTTTAATTATTGATGAACCGGGGGCGTGTTAATAATAAACAGGACAATTTCCCTCTGCGTACGCTGTGTTATTGGTATTTACTCAATCGAGACAGAAATTGCCGGCATAACCATCAATCTATCTTATTATATTTATTAACTTATCTGTTAATATTAGCCGATACCCATCACCAGACAGAGGCCAGTAATGCCCGAATACAGATCCAGAACCACAACACATGGCAGAAACATGGCCGGGGCACGCTCATTATGGCGGGCAACCGGCATGAAAGATGAAGACTTCGACAAGCCTATTATCGCCATAGCCAATTCATTTACCCAGTTTGTGCCGGGGCACGTCCACCTGAAGGACATGGGCCAGTTGGTTGCACGTGAGGTCGAGAAGGCGGGCGGGGTTGCCAAGGAATTCAATACCATTGCTGTTGATGACGGTATTGCCATGGGGCATGGTGGCATGTTGTATTCCTTGCCTTCACGCGAACTGATTACCGATGCGGTTGAATACATGGTCAACGCACATTGCGCCGATGCACTGGTGTGCATATCCAACTGTGACAAGATAACACCGGGCATGTTGAATGCAGCCATGCGGCTGAATATACCGACCGTTTTTGTTTCAGGCGGCCCGATGGAATCGGGCAAAAGTATTATTGATGGCAAAGAGGTTCATCTTGACCTGATTGACGCCATGGTTTTGGCGGTGGATGATAATGCCAGTGATGAAGATGTCATGACCATAGAACGATCGGCCTGTCCGACCTGTGGTTCCTGTTCCGGTATGTTTACCGCCAATTCCATGAACTGCCTGACCGAGGCACTGGGACTGTCCTTGCCGGGTAATGGCAGCACACTGGCGACCCATGTTGATCGTGAGCGACTGTTTCTTGAGGCGGGCAGTCTGATTGTCGCCAATGCAAAACGTTATTATGAGCAGGATGACGACGTTGTGTTACCCAGGTCTATAGCCAGCTTTGCCGCATTCGAAAATGCCATGTCGCTGGACATTGCCATGGGGGGTTCAACCAATACGATCCTGCATTTACTTGCGGCTGCCCAGGAAGGCGAAGTAAATTTCAGTATGGATGACATTGATCGTCTATCACGTAAGGTGCCTAATCTGTGCAAGGTAGCGCCTTCGACACAGAAATATCACATGGAGGATGTACATCGTGCCGGCGGTGTAATGGCCATCCTCGGTGAACTGGATCGCGCCGGTTTGTTAAACACGGATCTCCCGACTATTCACAATTCCAGTCTTGGACGTGCCCTGGAGATGTGGGATATTTGCCAGACCGGCAGTGAAAAGGTAAAGGAGTTTTTCAGGGCAGGGCCAGGTAATGTGCCGACACAGGTGGCATTCAGCCAGAACAAACGTTGGCCAGATCTCGATACCGACCGTGAAAACGGCTGTGTCCGAAACATTGATCATGCCTATAGCAAGGATGGTGGGCTGGCCGTGCTGTATGGCAATATCGCCGAAGACGGCTGTGTTGTCAAAACGGCCGGTGTTGATGAAAGTATTCTGACGTTTTCGGGGGCCGCCAGAATTTTTGAAAGCCAGGACGATGCAGTTGCAACGATTCTCGCTGACAACATAAATGAAGGTGATGTCGTTGTCATTCGGTATGAAGGACCGCGCGGTGGGCCGGGTATGCAGGAAATGTTGTACCCGACCAGTTACCTCAAATCGAAGGGCCTGGGCAAGGTGTGTGCATTGATTACCGATGGTCGTTTTTCCGGTGGCACGTCCGGTCTTTCCATCGGCCATGCATCGCCTGAGGCAGCCGAGGGTGGTGCCATTGGCCTGATAGAGGAAGGCGATACCATCGAGATCGATATTCCCAATCGCAGTATTCGTGTAGCCATCAGTGATGAGGAACTGGCTGGTCGTCGTGCTGCCATGGAAGCGAAAGGCAGTGATGCATGGCAGCCTGTTGATCGTGATCGCCAGGTCAGTTCGGCATTGAAGGCCTATGCTGCGATGACGACGTCGGCTTCCCGTGGCGCGGTTCGGGATGTTGGTCAATTAGGCAATTAGACAGCAGGAGCGGACCATGACCGCGAAAAATCAGTGTCGAATTATAAGTAGCCTGGTAGCGAGGTATAAAGTGCAAATAATCAGGCCTTTTCCTGGCCACTGACTATTATTCTCTCGTTACCGGAACTTTTACTGTCATCTTTTTGTAACATTTTTGCCTTTAAATACAAAAATATTAATCTTTTATGGCAACAACAATGTCTAAAGAAAAAATTATTCTGGTTGTAGATGATGAACCGGCAATCCTGGATATGGTAGAATTTGCCATTAAAAGAACCGGTTTTACTGTCATTCTGGCCCAGGACTCGATGCAGGCGATGAGTTGTATAGCAGACAGGCCACCGGATCTGATCCTGCTTGACTGGATGCTGCCCGATATCAGTGGTGTCGATCTGGCTCGACGGCTGAAGCGTGAAGAACTGACGCGGACCATACCGATTATCATGCTGACAGCGCGTGCCGAGGAAGGGGACAAGCTCAAGGGCTTTGAAATTGGTGTTGATGATTATGTCACCAAGCCGTTTTCAACCAGGGAATTGATTGCCCGTATAAATGCAGTCTTGCGCAGGAGTGAGCCACTGGCTGAAAATGATGCTATAACAGTATCAGGGCTGGAGCTGGATCCGGCCACCCACAGGGTGCATTCTGACGGTGAAAAAATTCATCTTGGCCCAACTGAATTCAGGCTGTTGCAGTTCTTTATGACTCATCCGGAGCGGGTTTATACCCGTTCACAGCTACTGGACAGGGTTTGGGGGCAAAATGTCTATATCGAGGATCGTACAGTTGATGTTCATATCAGGCGTTTGCGAAAGGAACTTTCCATGCATGGTTGTGATAAATTGATACAGACGGTCAGAGGTGCAGGATACCGCTTTTCAGTGCAGGTGTAATTGAATGAATAATTCCTGGTCCAGCGAAATCTGGCGGCTTGTGGGCCTGTTATTTGTAGGTCTGTTTCTTGGCCTGGTGACGGGGCGGTTTGCGCTGATGTTGTTGCTGATCGTTTCCGCTTATCTCATCTGGCATCTCTACAATCTTCATCGTCTCGATATGTGGCTACAGGGCAAGCGAACAGGTATGCCGGAGGTTGCAGAGGGTGCCTGGTCAAATGTTTACTATCATTTGTATCGACTCCAGCAACGTAACCGCAGGCGAAAGAAACGCCTGGCAACCATGGTCAATCGTTTTCGTGAATCAACCAATGCCTTGCCTGATGCCGCCGTGATAATGAGTGCCAACGGGACGATTGAAAACTGGAACAAGAAGGCAGCGGAATTACTGGATCTGAAAAGCCCGCATGATACCGGCCAACTGATAACAAACCTGATCAGGAACCCGGAATTTGCCCGTTATTTCAGACGCTCGGATTATGCCGAGCCATTGCGTATGAAGTCGCCATTAAATGAGCTGGTCAGGCTCTCTATGCAGATTGTTCCATATGGGAATAAACAACTTCTGTTGCTGGTGCGTGATGTAACCCGCCTGTACAAGCTCGAACAGGTGCGCAAGGACTTCATTGCCAATGTCTCACACGAATTACGCACACCCCTGACAGTCATATCGGGATACCTGGAAACCATACTGGATGCACAGGATGAATGGGCGGATGAAAACGATAAAATTTTAAGTTCAATGATGCAGCAAACCATACGCATGCAGAATATTGTCACCGATCTGTTATTAATCTCACGTCTCGAAACAGATGACAGCGAACACAAGAGAGATCAGGTTGATGTGCCGGCAATACTGGAAATGATTCGTGAGGATGCGGATGCTCTCAGCATGGGCCGGCATAAAATCAAACTGGCATCCGATCGTATTTTATGGCTGTATGCCAATCACGAAGAGATTGTCAGTGTTTTTTCCAACCTGATATACAATGCAGTCAAATATACACCTGAAGGTGGTGACATCAATATACGCTGGTTTGCAGATGAACGTGGCGCATGGCTCGAGGTTGAGGATAATGGTGCGGGTATTGCACCACAACATCTGCCAAGGCTGACTGAACGTTTTTACCGCGTTGATGTCGGGCGCTCACGTGAAAGTGGTGGTACCGGGCTGGGGCTGGCCATCGTCAAACACGTGCTTAAGCGCCACAATGGCAGGCTGGAGATCGACAGCGAATTGGGTAAAGGAAGTACATTTCGTTGTTATTTTCCAATATCACTGGTAATCGAAAAAGAAGTGGCCTGATTTAATGGTATCAGGGTAAAAGTGGCATTGCTGCCCCGTTAACTTTATGAAGCACATAACAATGTGAGGACATGAAACCGGCAAGCCTG
>ENA-ORDP01000116-ORDP01000116.1-marine-sediment-metagenome-genome-assembly--contig:-NODE-116-length-51055-cov-11.562902_pt1 | contig 51055 bp, 53 predicted proteins | sample MGYA00248627_ERZ508539 | MGnify/ENA primary metagenome ERZ508539 (study PRJEB26208, sample SAMN05571518) | marine sediment metagenome | biome: deep sea; feature: Hydrothermal vent; material...
CAGAAAACTGAGGATGAACGGTACGTAGTTGAGAATCGTTGCTTCGGCCAAGGCCCGCGCCTCACGCAGATATTGTTCGTACGCCCGCGCGCAGTACTCCGCCGGGTTTAGGCGAGGTGCTGTTACCTTCTCGGCGGGAATCACGCCTTCATCTTGCAAAAAATCAATGAGGTGTTTAAGCGCAGCAGCGTCACCTCGGCCAGGCTTTACCTGTCGAGCGCGATATCGTAAATACCGCTTCGGATGATCGGAGGAAATGCCGTGTAGTTCAACACCTTTTTGTTTAAGCCACCGACTAAAACACGCAGCGAGATGAACCTGTCGGTGAATCGAATACGGTGCATATCCTTGGGTGCTGATGAATGCTGCAAATGCGCTGATGTATACCGCGAGAGGTCCCTCTGGTGCTCGCGACAGAACCACTTGGTCGTTAATGACAAATTTCATGGCGGACTCCTCCCCCTACTTGGGGCTGATGGATGGAGTCCAAACTATATCGATATTATTTTGCGCGTTTGCTGGAAAAACCAGGACGGCATGCTTCTACAAGACATAGTCAAGAAGGGTACATAGTGGCGAATGACATGGGGAGATATCACTTTGTCGCGTAGTGATGGGCAGTGTGTGCAAGCTCGATTCACCGCAACCTTTAGCCGACTGGCTACGCCGGAGCGCGTCATGGGCTGCCCGAAGCGGTTGGGAAACAGGGGCTGTTGAGCAGTGGCGCCGCTCTGCTTCATCCAGTGTCGCAGCAATGCCGAAGTGCGTTTCCACAATGGGACCACCCGCTCTTTACGTCCTTTGCCATGGAGCAGCACGGCGCTGCAGCGCGAGTCTATAACATCCGAGTGTTTGATGGCGGTGATCTCGGAGACACGGGCGCCGGTGTTATAGAGCACTGTCAGCAGGATGGCGTCACGCTGCCCACTCCATGTGTCGGTATCCAGCGCACTCAGAATCACCTCGATCTCTTCACGGGAGAGAAAGCCAACCAGCACACGATCGAAGCGCTTCATCGGGATAGCCATCACTCGCTGGATCTGCGGCAATGCCGCTGGCTCCTGTAGGGCAGCGTAATGCAGCAACGCGCGGATTGCCGCCAATCGGGCATTGCGAGTACGGATGCAGTTATGTCGCTGGCTTTCCAGATAATCCAGAAACTCGAGTACCAAGGTGACATCGATATCGTCCAGGCACAACGCGTTGACCGGTTTACCGAGTTTTTGCTCGGCGAAACACAACAGTAGCCGAAAGGTATCCCGGTAGCTGGTTACAGTCTGGTCGCTGGCATGGCGTTGCTGGATCAATCTCTGGCAGAAGAAGGCCTGCAGCACATGTGCAAGGTCGGTCGTATTCATGGCCGCTCCCCCCTATTTTGTTGTGTGAATCGCTCGAAGCGCGCGGCGGCGACTGCCAGCAGTTCCACGGTTCCAGTGAGATACCAATACGTGTCAGAGACCTTGGCGTGACCGAGATAAGTGGCGAGATACGCTATCAGCTGATGAACGTCCTGCCCTTCCTGGTACCAGGTCAGTAACCTTCTACAGGCAAAGGTATGACGCAAGTCGTACAGTCGGGGACGGCGGCCCTGTGTTGATGACTCCCAGCCCAGCCGGGAGCGGATCTGCCCAAACGCATAGCATGCCTGGTCGCCCTGCACGGCTCGACCATTATCGAACAGAAAGAAGGCCGGACCCCGCGTCAAGGGCAGACAGCGATTGCGAAAGCGGGCGTAATCAACGAGCGCCTCCTGGGTTGTCGGGTGCAACGGCACATACCGGGATTTACGGAACTTGGTCTGGTGTATGCACAATATTCCACGATTCAGGTCAACATCGGTGCAGTTCAAGTGCAATGCTTCCGAGACACGCAACCCCGTGGAGGCCAACAGACCGATGAGACAACGCAGGGTGGTGGGTCGCAAGCCACCCTCGGGATACAGGTCCTGCGCGGCGTTCAATAAATCCGCCAGTTCTCGTTCCGAGTAGATGTGTGGCGCAACCCGACGGTGTGCGGGTCCCAGCAAGTTCGGCGGCGGAATCTCGGTCTCGGGTTCGAACAGCGCACAGTACTTCGCCAGCGGACGGATAGTCTCCAGGCGTCGGGCGCGGCCCATACCGGATGCCGTCTTTGACAAGTTCGCCCAAGCGACAGCCAGATCCAGCGTCAGCGCTCCCTGATGGCCCTGTTGCTCAGCAAATCGTGCGAAGCGTTGCAGCTGCTGGCCTTCGATGCGCAACTGATAACCCATGGCTCTGCGAGCCTGTAAATAGGCCTCCACCCGCTCGTGCATGCTCGTCCAGCCGTTCATGACGGTTGCCCCGGCCAGGGCAGTGCGACACGGGAGAGCTGTGGCAGGTCGACCTTGGTATAGATCAGTGTGGTGTCGATGCTGCGATGGCGCAGCACATCGGCGATCGCCTTGAGCGAAGTTCCACCCTGTAACATGCGTGTGGCCGCTGTATGGCGCAGAATATGGGTTCCGCTCCAGGCCAATCCGGCACGACAAAAGGCCCGCCGAATCGCGCCGCGGACGGTGGTCTTGCGGACGCCTTCACCTCGTGGCGCCCGGTGATAAACAAATACCGCTCGACTTGAGGTAGGGGGCCGCCCTTGGTGCAAGTAATCGATCAGGGCCTGAGCGGTTGCTTCCGGCAACGGCAACAGGTCCACTCGGTGACTCTTGGTCTGCTCCAGGCGTAATATGCCGTCTCGCCAATCAATCGACTCCAGACGCAGTCCCGACACCTCGTGACAACGCAGGGCCAGGTCTGCCAGACAGCGAGCCATCGCATAGTCTCGTTTGCCGATGGCGGTAGAGCGATCAAAGGTGCTCCAGAACCGCGCCAGCTCATCCTCATTCAGGCTTGGCGGGAGCGTGGCCAATCGCCAGTTTGCCGGAGTAGGAATGGTAGTGGCCAGTGTCGCAGAAATCTCCCCGGTAAACTGAAGAAACCGCAGATAGCTGCGCAGTGCACAGGTCAGTCCACCGAGCGATGCGGGCTGATAATGATGTGACTGCCTGGTAATAAAACAGATGAGACTCTTCGCATCGATACGTTTGAATACCAAGGGTTGGTTACCAAACAAGTCGTCCAGAAAGCCGCGAACATAGCGGAAACGGTACCGGCATGTCGTTGGGGCAAGACCGCACACATCTCGCAGGTAGGCGTCGAACTGTCGAAGCGAAGCCTCGACCTCGGCAGATGCCGGCTTGTCTGGTGCGTGCAGCCTGTCATGGCCTTGCATCAGTAACAGCTGATTCAGCGCCGCACGCGTTGTCTTCAGACTCCTGGGCGCCGGACTCAGGCAGTGGCAGACGGGAAGATGCGCTTCAATAAACTCGCGCACCCACTTGGGGTCAATCTCTCTGCTGCCAGAAGCATGCTGGGTGAGCCAAAACAAAAAATGTCTGGCCGATGCCAGATATAAACTCAAGGTGGTATTTTTATGGCATCGCGCCTTCAGATATATCGCGAACTGATCAATCAGTGACGCAAAACCATCATTGTGACTGTCTTGTGGATTTAAAGACTGATAAATGGGCTTCGTAGGCATGAGTACTCCTCCAGACTGTGTAAGGGGTACTCAATTATTATGTGGAGTTGTAAGTCTTGCTGGAGTCTGCTCCAATCAGTAATACAGCAATATTAAATGACAGGTAGGGCGCAACTTTCCATAATAGCGGAGTGCACATAATTTCTTTTATGGAGAGCTCTCCATAACCGGAAAAACTGGCTGTTCTGCTGGACGGAGTTGGGCGCCAAACAGGTGGGGATCATTCAAAGCCTGCTGGTGACCTGCAAATTACAAGGTATCAATCCCTCACCTACCTGGTCGATGTCCTGCAGCGCATCAGTCAGCACCCGGCCAGCAAGGCGATTGAGCTGACACCTCGTGTCTGGAAAGAGAAATTCGCGGATGTCATTTTAAAAAGCGACTTGGATAGGGTGGGTCAATAGCGTCGTAGTTTGAACGGTTACGGCCTAAAGGAGAGAAAGACGTAACATTCAGTGACACCACGCCATTAAGGGGGGAGCAATTGGCAACCGGATCAGTATCCGTGCAGTGATGCGCAGTCGCATTGAGGCGAAGGCCAGTATCTTTGAGTACATTCGAAGTGTTTTACAACCGTCAGCGCATATTGGGCGGATGGCGCCACTGGCATTCGAGGAGGCGGCTGCTAGCCGCTAGTTAGTGGTCCGTGAAACCGGAGGAAAATCAGAGGGATTAAAGCTTATTCCCTCCGTCCCTTTTTTATATCTAACAATTATGCCGCTTTCTTACGCCTTGCAATTCCTATCAGCCCCAGTAGGCCGGAGCCAAAGAGCCAAGCAGCAGCAGGGACAGGCACCGATTGAATGCGTAACCCAATGCCAAGGCTTGTTGGATTAAATAGAATCCAATCATTTGAATAAGAGGGTTTAAAAGCGTCATTTGTTAATGGGTTTACTGATGGGTCGGGCATGGCGGCTGCCAATGCTTGACCCGAGCGGACTTCAAAGGCGGCCCAGTAGGTTCCTGCAGCTAAGTTCCACGCAAGACCAGACGCACCAAGCCACTGTGCATTGCTACCTGCACCTTCAAATATTCCAGAGAATAATTCAGTGCCAGGGATGTTTCCACCGTCTGAATATATTACGACGGTACCAAACGTATTAATAGCGGATAGCGAAACCCATCCCTCTACACTGCTTAGGGTGAAATCACTTGCAAGCGTAAATTGACCGGCTATGAAATTCGTAGCGGACAGCATAGTACCGCCGACAACTCCTCCGGGACCGGGGCCAGTATCTACTATAAATGCTGCGTTTACCGATGCAGAAACAAGAACAATGTATGCGCACACAGCACCCAATAAACATGATTTTCTCATTGCTCTCTCTCCGTAAATTCAATATAAGCTGGTTATCCAGCATCCGTCGATCTTTCATGGCCTTTATAGAGACAATGCAAGATTTATGCCCTATAGACAATAGCCAAAAGAGTTAACAGGTTAGTCCAAATATAAGAATTGGTATATGTGATAATTGCTTTAAATCTGTAAAGTATTCTAGACAGGATTCTGGAAAACCTTACAGATTACTTAGAGGTATAAGAATGGAATAAAAAATAGTAGTTCAATGTTTAGCGAATGACTGGAAAGGGTCGATAGTGTTGAAAAACTCGGTAAATATTTGTTGCTCAAGGATCAGCAAAAAACTGACCTTCTGTAAACACTTCTAAACTCAAGAGTCCCGAATTCTTACCCGGACGCGATGCGGAAGACGTCCATTCTATCAAGGTCTTGTCTTTGAGCAATGAATTTCGCAAAGCTATGGCTGTGAGAGTTCGCCAGGAGAAATACTACGAATATCTCGTTCGGTAATACTTCTGGAAGTGATTACTTGGGGTTTGATGACATGGTGATTGGCGATCCAGGGCAAATAAGCCCGGTGTCCGAACCCGCCACCCTCGCACTATTCGGCATCGGTCTTGCTGGTCTGGGATTTGCCCGAAAGAAAAGAAAATCTGCATAACTTCAACTTAACCCGCATGACTTTGATTGCGCCGCCGCATTCACGACACGTCTCGATGTCGATGCCGAAAACCCGCTTCAGGCGCTGCGCCCAGGTTAATGCCAGGGTGGCATGTATCACTCCCACTCGATTGTAAACGAGCCGGGAAAAGCCAGTATTGGCGCGGGTTTCAGGGTGGTCATAAGTATCAATACCATGAAAAATACCATGATAAATATTTATTGCTAATTACCACTATCCAAAGCCAGCGCCGTGGCAGATACCATTCCCGACTACCTTTACAATAGACCCATGTATGGACTATATTAGGTACCAATTAAACCGGCTAGGAAATACAAACCATGAAACTGAGTGAATCGGTAAAACCCATCAGCTACTTGAAAAGCCACACCGCCGAGGTTCTGCGGGACGTCAGCGAGGGACAACGTACCATGGTGATCACACAACACGGCAAAGCCAGGGCAGTGCTCCAGGATATTGCCAGTTATGAACAAACCCAGGAATCTCTGGCGCTGCTCAAGATGCTGGCCCAAAGTTCCAAAAGTATTCAGGAAGGCCGCAGCAAACCCATCAAAAAAGCCTTTGCAGATGTTCGCAAACATATTCGGGAAATCACTGAGTGAAACGCTATCGTGTCCGGCTTACCGAGGATGCAGAGCAGGATCTGATCGACATCTACCGCTACATTGCGTTCCATGACTCCGTGGAGAACGCAGATTATGTACTGGATCAGCTGGAATCACTCTGCTCGCGGCTTACCGATCTGCCCGAGCGGGGCCACGTTCCGCCCGAGCTGGTTCGAATCGGAGTAACAAACTATAAAGAGGTCAACTTCAAGCCGTATCGTGTTATCTACGAAGTGATCCGGCAGGATGTTTTCATTCATTGCATCCTGGATGGCCGCAGGGATATGCCATCATTACTCGAGCGACGCCTGATTCGTTAGAATTGTCCCTGGAAAAACCCACCCATGGTTTACCGACAAACCAATCATTGCCTGCCAGTACAGTTCACTCCCATTCAATAGTGGCAGGAGGTTTACCTGAAATGTCATAACTAACACGGGCGATACCATCGATTTCGTTAATAATTCGACGGGACACCAGATCAAGAAAATCGTAAGGCAAATGTGCCCAACGTGCTGTCATGAAATCGATGGTTTCTACAGCTCTGAGAGAAACAACATACTGATATCGACGGTTATCACCGACTACGCCTACAGATTTGACTGGTAGAAAGACCGTGAATGCCTGTGATACCTTGTCATAGAGGTCATGGTTATAAAGTTCTTCGATAAATATATGGTCTGCCCGGCGCAGAAGTTCTGCAAATTCCTTTTTTACTTCTCCGAGTATGCGCACACCCAGTCCGGGACCGGGGAATGGATGCCGAAAGACCATCTCGGTGGGCAAACCCAGCTCGACACCCAGTTTACGTACTTCGTCCTTGAACAGCTCTCTTAGTGGTTCGAGCAATTCAAGGTTCATATCATCCGGCAGGCCGCCGACATTATGATGTGACTTGATTACTTTGGCCTTTCCCGTTTTTGAACCTGCAGACTCAATAACATCGGGGTAGATTGTCCCCTGGGCAAGCCACTTAACATTCCTTAACTTACTGGCTTCTTCATCAAACACCTCAATAAAGGTGTGACCGATGATTTTTCGCTTTTTTTCCGGATCGGCTTCACCTGCCAGGCCACGCAGAAACCGCTCCTCGGCATCAACACGAATCACCCGTACACCCATATGCTCGGCAAAAGTGGCTATTACCTGATCACCTTCATTTAGGCGTAGTAGTCCGTTATCGACAAAAACGCAGGTCAGCCTGTCGCCTATAGCCTTGTGTAGTAAGGCGGCAACGACTGAAGAATCAACACCACCAGAAAGACCAAGCAGAACTTCATCATCACCAACCTGGCGACGTATGTTTTCGATGCTGTCCTGTACAATATTCGCCGGGTTCCATAATGCCTTGCAGCCGCAGATATCGTGTACAAAACGGGCAAGTATACGACCACCCTGTTGAGTATGAGTCACTTCAGGATGGAATTGCACACCATAGTAATGACGTGATTCATCTGCCATCCCTGCCAGCGGAGCACTATCCGTTGTAGCAATGACTGAAAACCCTGGGGGTAGCCTGGAAACCCGATCACCGTGACTCATCCAGACATCCAGCAAACCATAGCCTTCTTCCGAAGTATGATCTTCAATATCTTTGAGTAGCTGAGAGTGGCCACGTGCCCGTATCTGGGCATAGCCATATTCATGATGAGATGAGCTTTCCACTTCTCCACCCAGTTGAGCCGCCATGGTCTGCATGCCATAGCAAATACCCAGTACTGGCATGCAGGAATCAAATACCAGCTGACTGGTCACAGGTGTATCGCCTTCGGTAACGCTCTCCGGCCCGCCAGACAAAATATATCCCTTAGCGGCAAACTCTTTTATATGAGCCTCATCAACATCGTAGGGAAAAATTTCGCAATAAACACCTGCTTCTCTGACTCGTCTGGCAATTAACTGCGTATATTGAGAGCCAAAATCGAGAATAAGAATCCTGTCGGAATGGATATTGTTACTCATGTCAGGTATTTCTGGAAGGTGGTATTTTGATGATGGAAGTATCAGGAACGGTAGTTGGGTGCTTCTTTGGTAATGGTAACATCATGTACATGGCTTTCAGCCACACCTGCACCCGTTACGCGAATAAATTCAGGTTTTTCACGCATTTCTTCTATTGTTTTACAGCCGGTATAACCCATGCTGGAGCGTAATCCGCCCAACATTTGATGCACAATGCCCATCATAGCACCCTTAAAAGGAACTCGACCCTCAATGCCTTCCGGCACAAATTTGTCGACGTTTGCTGTGTTTTCCTGGAAATAACGATCACTGGAACCCTGTTGCATAGCACCCAGCGAACCCATTCCACGATATGATTTGTAGGATCGACCCTGATACAGTTCAATTTCACCCGGAGCTTCTTCCGTACCGGCGAGCATGCTACCCACCATGATGCAGTGAGCACCTGCCGCAATGGCTTTGGCCATATCACCTGAATAGCGAATTCCACCGTCTGCGATCAGCGGCACACCCGACTCTTTAAGTGCATTTGCTACGTTACTCACCGCACTAATCTGCGGCACACCGACGCCAGCCACGATACGGGTTGTACAGATTGATCCAGGACCAATGCCAACCTTTACACAATCTGCACCAGCAGCCACCAGGTCAAGAGCAGCAGCCGCTGTCGCAATATTTCCACCTATTACATCAATATGTGGGTAGTTCTCTTTCACCCAGGCTACTTTTTCCAGCACGCCTTTCGAATGACCATGAGCTGTATCTACAACAACTATATCTACCCCGGCCTCTGCCAGTGCAGCAACGCGTTCTTCAGTATCAGCGCCCGTACCGACAGCAGCACCGGCACGCAAACGCCCCTGATCATCCTTACAGGCCAGTGGTTTATCTGTCGCTTTCTGTATATCTTTAACCGTAACCATGCCGCGCAGCTGGAAACTGTCATTTACCACCAGAATTTTCTCAATGCGGTGCTTATGCAACAGGGATATAATTTTCTCTTTACTGGCACCCTCTTTAACCGTAACCAGCTTATCTTTTTGTGTCATCATGCTGGATACCGGATCATCCAGATGCGTTTCGAATCGAAGGTCTCTGGCTGTAACGATTCCAACAAGATTAGTTCCATCCACCACGGGTACACCGGAGATCCCGATTTCCTTGGTCAACTTCATCACATCTCGAATGCTTGTAGTAGGACCCACTGTGTAAGGATCAGTAATAACGCCGCTTTCGTATTTCTTAACTTTGAGAACCTCTTTTGCCTGCAATTCAGCATTCATGTTCTTGTGGATAATCCCAATCCCACCTTCCTGAGCGATAGCAATTGCCAGGCGCGATTCGGTTACCGTATCCATAGCGGCGGAAACCAGAGGTATATTGAGTTCTATATTACGTGAAAGCCGTGTTTTCAGATTGGCATCACGAGGCAGGATATCGCTGCGTGCTGGTAGCAGCAGGACATCGTCAAAGGTAAGAGCTTGTTCTAGGTTTTGCATTGCAAGATTATATAGATTGACTGTATACGGGTAAACCTGCCAGACAGGGTTATTGAAGAAATTCTGAGAATTAATCAGGAATAAAGGAATATTCACTGGATTTTACTTGACTGGAGACACATTATTGTTGATTATTAGTGTACATAAATATAAATTTTGAACCAATTGAGAGGATTCCTGATTATGAAGAAAATTTTACTTGCAGCCTTTGTCACATCTGTTTTTGCTGTTAGTGCATGCGCCTCACCTGGAACTAGTGCCAAAGCGCCTGCTGACGATGGTTGGGCCAAACAGGTCGCTACAGCTACGGCTGGGATAAAAGCACTTAAGAAAGAAGATGCACTGTGGCGCGATACGCATAAATTCCTTAAAAAGGCACAAAAGGCATACAAGGCTGGTGACAAGAAAAAAGCCAATAAGCTAATGAAAAAGGTCAACAGCCAGATAAAATTAGCGGGCCTTCAGCATGAGAGCCAAAAAAATGCCACGGTTCACTTCCCATAAGCTATAGTGATCTGTAAGTTACTTTAAAAAGTTTTCAACTAAGCCGGGCAATGCCCGGCTTTTTTGTTCGTCCACTTCACTTTCGCTCCCTGCTGCTATGCAAACTGGCAAGACCATTTATACGGTTTCACTGCTGACAAAAGAAGTTAAAAGACTACTCGAAGCCAGCTATACTAATATTCAGGTAGAAGGTGAAATATCTGGACTTACCCTGCCGGCATCTGGTCACCAGTACTTCAATTTAAAAGATGAGAATGCACAGTTGCGGTGTGTGTTTTTCAAAAATAGTGCACGCCTTTCACCTGTTAATCTGGCAAATGGTATGCATGTGATACTCTCTGCCAGAGTGAGCCTTTATGAGCAACGCGGCGATTTTCAGCTCATCGTACAGGCCGCAGTTGATGCGGGAGAAGGCCTGCTCAGAAAAAAATTCGAGCAATTAAAGGCACGCCTTGGCGCAGAAGGATTATTCGAACTTACAACAAAAAGTACTTTGCCGTCCTTACCAACCCGAGTAGGTATCATTACCTCAGCGACTGGTGCAGCAATCCATGACATTATCTCGGTCTTTAAACGACGTTACCCGGCAATACAATTATTGATTTACCCATCCATGGTACAGGGTGAGCTCGCAGCCGAATCTCTAGTGGCAGCAATCAACGTAGCGAATAATCGCAGAGAGTGTGATGTACTTATTCTTGCTCGCGGAGGGGGGTCTCTGGAGGATCTATGGCCATTTAATGAAGAAATTGTTGCCAGGGCCATCCATCACTGCACTATACCACTGGTTTCTGCCATCGGCCATGAATCAGATTTCACTATTAGTGACCTTGTTGCAGATGTTCGCGCTGCTACCCCAACCGCCGCAGCGGAAATGTTATCGCCTGACCTGGTGCAATTAACAAAAGCTCATACCAGCCTGTATACAAGACTAATAAAGTCATTAAACCGTCGCCATGAGGCCGCAAGCCAGCGATTTGATTACTTACAATTACGACTAAATATATTCAAGCAGCAGGCTGATCGTGCCGGATACCACTACAGTATTTTATCAAAGAGATTTTCCAGGCTTTCTGCTCCACTAATAAAAGAACGACAGCATCAACTCGTTGTACTGGCTACTCGCATTCATCGACCAGACAGTTCGCTTGGGCAATATTCCCGGCATTGTCTTAATCTTGAACAGCGACTGGATAGAGCAATAAAAAGCCTCATTTCATCTTCCACGCTGTCTTTTATTAGCCGCCACAAACGTCTATCACATCACCTTCCTGAAAATATTGTGCAACATAAATCAATCTACCATGGCACTGTCAATAAACGCTTATGGGTTAAAATACAGGAGTTGTTGCAGCATAGGCGCAGTCAGTTGGAGAGCAAAGTATTTGCATTACAGGCACTAGGCCCAATGCAAACTCTTGCCCGAGGCTTTGCTACATTACAACTTTCAGGAGAACAGAAAATTGTGAGTTCAGTAAAACAGGTAAACGTGGGTGATGAACTGCAGGCTAATCTACAGGATGGTTATATACACTGTATAATTAACAAGGTTCAAAGGAATATCGATGATTAAACAAAAAAAGATCAGATTTTTCGCATACTCAATCACAGTACTTCTATATTACTCAGTGTCCGGCCTTGTACCTGCAAGTGCATTCACTGAATCTTCTGTACCCGGTGGAGTAACTATTGTTGACCTGGGCTCGGCGACAGAACCACGACCGCAGGCACGCTTCGGATCTCAAAAGATCATGGTCATTCAACGAGATGGAAAATGGAAGGGCCTGGTTGGCCTGTCCCTCAAAACATTACCTGGAGATTATATCGTCAGTTATAAAACAGGGAAAAAGGGCAAATCTGAGAATGAGATAGCCATTAAAGTACAACCTAAGACGTACCCGGAACAGCGAATCAAAATGAAACAGAAAAAATACGTTTCGCCTAACAAGGAGCAACTCGCAAGAATAAAAAAAGAGAACGAACATATGCGTAAGTTGTTCAAAATCTGGCGGGAGACAAATGTCTCAGTCGATCTAAACTGGCCGGTCAAAGGGCCTGTAAGCAGCCCTTTTGGACTAAGGCGCTTCTTTAATGATCAACCTCGCAACCCCCATAGTGGCATTGATATCGCAGCGCCGGAAGGCACAGACATTGTGCTACCATCAGACGGTTATATTATTGATACAGGAAATTATTACTTCAATGGAAAAACAGTTTTTGTTGATCATGGCCAGGGCATGATCAGCATGTTCAATCACATGAGCAAAATATCAGCAAAGACAGGTGACGAGCTGAAACGTGGTGATAAAATTGGCGAAGTCGGTCAAACCGGTAGAGTCACAGGACCACATCTACACTGGAGTCTCAATTTGAACCAGACCAGAGTGGATCCGATGCTATTCCTGCCGGAAAATAAATAGAGAAGTTTTATGTATTTCGGTTTACGTTAAACCTGATACGTAAATCGTAAAACGTGTTTTTAGATCGTGGTGCTCATTTCTGCCTCAGCAGAAACCTTGGCAACCAGGAGATCCTGTGAAATATCTCTCCAGTTGCTATCACTTTGGTCAATCAACTCAGACAGCTTCTTGCTGAGCTTTTGATATTTTAGTTCACTTTCTTCACGCACCATATTGGCTGCTACTTCGAGGAAGTTAATTACAGCTTCCAGCTTTTTCAGTTTTTCACGCTTGTCCCTGATATCATAGTCTTCATTTTTATCCTCGAAATACTGCTGTGAATTCGTTGACATCATCGTGACGGCTTTCTTAAAGCTATTGAAATCAAGCCGAAACATCCCGTAGGCACGCTGATATAGCTTGAAGTAGTCCATCAAGAAGTCTTTTATTTTAGCCAGACGACGGTGCTTCTTAAGTGCCGCCACAAAAAGTGTGAATACATCATCGTAATCTTCCCTGATCAATACATCTCTCTCTTTCACTTCTCGCATAGTCGGATTCATGGCTTGCTGACACATTGTATTGATTTCTTCCAACAGCTCATCGATTTCTCTTTCCTTTAGTTTAGCTTCGCGCTGAACCATGGAAAGATTATTTCTTGCTTCTGCATGGTCAAATGTCTGAATAACCTCATCCTTGATGGTTGATTCTATTTCTGACTGTGGGTCATTCCCAAGTGTGCCTGCCAGTCTCTTCTTCAGCCTGACACTTGCTTCCTTGGCAATCCGATATTCATTTGCTCGTCTGGACTCTACTTCCTTAATTTCCAGAAACTCCGCCATACTGCTATTGAATGTTTTTACCTTGAGCAAAAATTGATGGGTAAAGTTCATAAAAGGGGTAAAAAAATCGGCGCTTTCCTGAGGCGTCACTTTGAGGCGATCAAAATAACTGCGCAAGTAGGAAACTTTTCGAGCAATAATTTCTGTACTACTTTGAATTCGTGTGCTTATTTTTGATAAATCACTAAAAGCAGTGTGCATTTCTTCATTGAAACGCAGAATCTCAATAAGCTTGCGCAACATTGTTTCTTCGCCGCTGGTACGAAGGAATAATGCCTGCAGGCTCTGTTTTGCATCACGCATCTGGGACTGTGACAGAAGATTATTCTGTTCTGTGTACAGAAGTGCTGTCATAACGATCAGCATTTCCTTCTGTTTTTCCCCGATTGATGTATTTCCTATCTGATCCATTGCTATTTCGATGAAATTATCTTCAATTAATGTCTCTTTATCTGACATCGTGCTAGCACATTAGTGTTATCTTATGTATAAATAGCGCCATACTAGTAAAGAATTTAGTTGACTGGGGTTTGAATGTCAATCTGTTAAAATATTTCCATAAAAATATTAATGACTTCCGTTGTCTATTTAATGTTTTTTCCCAGGCTTTTTACTCCTTCCTGACGACCGCCTTTCATATGGGTTGACCCCCGCCCTCATTTCAAGCCGAATTGGGGTACCCTGCAATTTGGCTGCTTTTCTGAAGGTGTTTATCAGATACCGCCGATATGAGCCCGGCAATTTATTTAGTTGATTGCCATGTATCACAATAACAGGTGGATTATGTCCTCCCTGGTGGGCAAATTTTGGTTTCATACGCCGGCCAGAGATCATTGGAGGAGGTGTTTTCTCAATAGCCTTTTCCAAAATGCGGGTAAGAAAAGAGGTAGGAAGATCCTTCATTGCTGCGTCATAGGCACGTTCCACTGCTGGGAAAATGTTTCCTACGGCAGTACCGTGCAATGCAGAGATATAGATAAGTTCAGCAAACTGAAGAAAAATCAGTTTGCGGTCGATGTCATCTTTTATTCTAAGTCGCTTATCAGGGCTTAATCCATCCCACTTATTGACAATTACAACCATTGCCTTCCCCTGCTCAATGGCGTAGCTTGCAAGGGTAGCATCCTGATCTGAGATTTCCCGTTGTGCATCAAGCATCATCAGTACGACATTCGCCTGATCTATCGCCTGCAATGTCTTTATTACAGAAAACTTCTCTATTTTTTCATCAACCTTACCTCGCCTTCTCACACCGGCGGTGTCTATCAATGTATAGTCTTTACCCTCTCTCTCAAAAGGAATCCTTATGCTGTCTCGTGTAGTGCCGGGCCGGTCAAAAACAACAACGCGCTGTTCACCTAACAAAGCATTTATAAGCGTGGATTTCCCGGCATTCGGTCGACCGATTACTGCTATAACAGGCCCTGAACCCTCGTCTTTATCTGACGATTCTGGAAAACCACCCAGCACTTTTGACATCAGGACTGAAACGCCATGCCCATGTGCAGAAGATATCGGCAGGGGTTCACCCAGGCCCAGAGCATAAAAGTCTGACATCAGCTGGTCAGTATCCAGGCCTTCTGTTTTGTTCACAGCAAGGCTTACACGTTTGTCGAGCTTTCTCAGACGAACCAGGATGCGATCGTCAAGTGACGATAAACCCGCACGACCGTCAACGATGAATATTATGGCGTCTGCCTCATCAGCGGCATCCCACGACTGTTTTGACATTATGGATTGTAAGGGGTCAGCGCCATCATCAAGACCACCTGTATCAATTATGATAAAGGACCTGTCATGATACCGTGCATTGCCATAAATACGATCACGTGTGATCCCCGGCTGATCGTCGACCAGGGCATCCCGACTACGGGTCATGCGATTAAATAATGTAGATTTCCCTACATTTGGTTGCCCTACAAGGGCAATTACAGGTTTCATAGCTAATTATTGCGGGTATTTTCGTAGCGATTCCGGCTATTCTGTCAACTTCCAGGCATAAACATCACCATCTACAGTCTGAATCCAGGCAGAAAGTCCACGGGTAACCGGTTGTGCAAGTAATTCACTGCCGACCTTTGCCCGACCCACGATTTCTCCTGTGCTGGCCTCAAGTACGTGTAGATAACCACTTTTATCTCCAATCAGTATATAGCTACCCATTACAGCTGGCGGCGTCAGGCCTCTGTTAGTTAATTTATCCTGCTCCCAGACAGTCTTACCCGTTTTCTGGTCAACTGCGAAAATAACATCTCCTTCACCTATTATGTAAAGGTTCTTATCATCTGCATCCATATCTTTGTTAGTAGATATTTTATTTTCCCAGATCATCCTCGCAGAAGGCGCATTGATAGCAATAACTCTTGATTGATAGGCTGCCGTATAAACCGTATCGTTAATTATAATAGGTCTTGCATCAACATCTGCCAGCCTTTCAATCTCTGTTTTACCAACAGCATCCCCTACCCGTACTTCCCAGAGTCTTTGTCCATTATCAAGCCGTATCAACATCATCTTGCCGTTATCAAAACCTGCAAAAACAACATCACTAACGACCAGAGGACGACCTCTACCACGCAGCAGTAGACGTGGCGTAGACTCCTGCAAAGTCCAGACCGGTGAACCATCTGTAGCAGATAAGCCGACCAGTCGATCACCTGACGTTGGCACAACTACTATATTCTGTCCACCTTCCGGGCTGGCAAGCACGCCACCCTTTACTTCACCTACCCACGCAGGATTCCCATTACTGGCATACAATGCGACAACTTCACCATTCTCAGTTCCAGCAAGCACAAGTCCGTTACCGTATCCAACACCGGCAGACAGTGCCAATTTTAGCTTTCTGCTCCAGAACTGTTTTCCTGTATCTGCATCAAATGCAGTAATTTCGCCTTCTGAGGATGCGGTATATAGGGTTCTATCGACAAGTATTGGCTGAATCTGCTTATTATTTTTTTTGATTTTTCCACTGGAAGCCCTCCATACCCGTTGTAATTTCACCTTTTCGACAAATGATTCCAGCTTTGCAGGTTCTGCCTCATTATCCCCTTTCCCCATGCCGGGGATCACTCCTTTGATAGTTGAACATCCAGCAAGAAAAATCAAAACAGAGATGAGTATGAGAATTTTTACTTTCATGAACTAGTGTCCGTCGCAATAGCATCCAGTTTCATCTTCAAGACCGGTTCATACATTGAGCCTGCAGACAGGCCGTCTATAGCAGCACGGTAAGCATCCCGAGCTTTATCTGCTTGCTTCAGGCGAAGATAAATATCTCCCCGCATCTCATAATAATGTGATTCAAAACCATCCATATGCTCTACGCTGAGCAATGCAAGAGATTCATCCAGTTTTCCATCAATCATTAAGATGCTGGCAAGTCTTAACCTCGCTGTATGCACGGTTTCAAACTGACTGGAGTTATCTATCGCCCAGTTTAATTTTTCTTTGGCTCCCTCAATATCTTTGTTGTCATATGCAATACGTGCCAATATCAATGCAGCTTTACCAGAATAGGCTGTGTCAGCATAGTCATCGATTATTTGCTGGCCCGCATTAATTGCCCGGGCAGTGATTCTGTTACCCTCAACATCATTTTTCTGCATTTCATAATAAAGCTGTGATGCGGCTTCAGCTCTGCCTGTTTTATGCCCACCCCACCAGTTAAAGCCGATAATAATGGATAGTCCCAGTACTACTCCCGTAATAATAGCCGCACGATTTTCCAGCCACCATTTTCTTGCTTTTTCCTGCTCATCGTCTTCTACAAGGTTAAGATCCACTTTTTCACTCCGTTTTTTTAGTGTGGTGTATTAAATAACTGCTGATTTCAGTAAGCAGATTTTCTATAGGTACTGAAAATTGTATACCATTATCCAGCTGTTTTACCGTCACTGAATTTGTCTGTAATTCATTTTCACCGATTATTAATGCAAGTCGGGCTCCACTGCGATCGGCCTTTTTCAACTGACTTTTAAAACCTGTGCTGCCAATGTTGCTAATCACCGAAATACCCGCATTGCGCATTTCCATTGCCAGTGATATACCGATTTCCAGGGCAGATTCTGAAGTTTGAACAATGTAAACATCCTGTCTTTCCCGGTTCTGACAAAGTTGCTCGATTGTCAACAATTCAACCAGCCGCTCCATGCCAATAGCAAAGCCTGCGGCGGGAGTCGATTTGCCACCCAGCTTCTCAACCAGCCCATCGTAACGTCCGCCACCGCAGATGGCACTCTGGGCACCCAATTTATCGGAGGTCCACTCGAAAACGGTGCGGCTGTAATAATCGAGGCCACGTACCAGATTTGGGTTCCGAATAAAGCTAATTCCAAGCTTTCCCAGTAACAACTGGACCCGTTCAAAATGTTCTCTGGATGCTTCATCCAGGTATTCAAGTATATCCGGGGCAGACCTGTTTAATTCAATAACAGCCTTGTCTTTGCTATCCAGGATACGCAACGGGTTTATTTCCAGACGACGCAGGGAATCAGCGTCCAGGCTATCCCGGCTAGCCTGGTAGTAGTTGACCAGTGCATCACGGTATTCCATTCTAGATTCTGGGCTACCAAGCGTATTTATTTCGAGCTTCACCCCAGTCAGTCCGAGTTTTCTCCATAACTGGCTGGTCATTGAAATAACTTCCACATCCAGATCGGCTTCGGCCATACCGAAAGCTTCCACACCTATCTGATGAAACTGTCGATAGCGGCCTTTTTGCGGGCGCTCATGACGAAACATAGGCCCGAAGTACCAGACACGCTGAATTGCGTTGTGCAACAGGCCATGCTGTAACATGGCACGCACTACCCCTGCTGTTGCTTCAGGTCTGAGAGACAGTTGATCACCATTTCTATCATGAAATGTGTACATCTCCTTTTCAACAATATCAGTTGCTTTACCTATAGATCGCGCAAACAATTCCGTTTTCTCAACTACTGGAAGCCTGATCTCGCTGTAACCAAATTGATTGAAAACCACACTGGCCGTTTGTTCAAGGTGTTGCCAGCATGTTAAGTCATCGGGAAGCTGGTCATTCATACCCCGAATAGCCTGAATGGAATTTGACATCTATTTACTGGTTCACAGCTTCGCCAACAGTAAAACGTGCAAACACACCTCTGGTATGGGCTGGAATATCAATTGCTTTACCATTGAATTTAACATTCACTCCCTGAGCAAAACCAAAAAATAATGATATAGGTAATTCCCCGGCAAGTGCGATCTTTTCACCTGCTTTCACTGTACGGTAAAGTAGTTTTCTGCCGTTAGCATCGCGCACATCAGTCCAGCTATCCTTGCTATAATTTATTAAAAGGACACCACCGCCAGTGTTATTTTGATCGTTACTGGTACTATTTGTTTTGATAGTTTGTGCAATATTTGCAGATTCTACAGGAACAGCTATTTCTGATTTTTCAGGAGCACGTGTTTCTGTCTTAGTCTTTATCGCTGGAGAAACAGGTAATACATTTAAAGCAGGATCAACAGGCGGTTTATCCAGATTAAGGGTGCTTGTGCCAACAGGGACTCCTTCAAAGCCTGGTTTTCCATCTACGACTGGTGAGCCTGAACTGCTTTCAACCAGCGGGGGCTCATCATAGGGTTCCAGCACCCATACTGCACTCAAAACAATGACAGCTACAATGCTTGCTACTGCAATTAACCACACCAACCTGCTTTTCCTATTCGTTTCGCTTTCAGCAGGCATGCTTACCGGTGTCGGTGTTGTATCCTTAGTACGAATCAATCGAGCAAATGCCATCAAAATATCATTTTCAGGCACACCAACCAGCCGGGCATAGTTTCTCAAATATCCCCTGACGTAGGTTTCTTCAGGCATTTTGGAATAGTCATCCTCATCCAGTGCCAGCACCTGTGATGGTGTCAGTCTTATTTCGTAAGCGATATCTTCCGGACGAAGGTTCTTTTCCTCTCGTGCAATTTGCAAGAGCCTTCCCGGCCCTGGCACTCGGTTCTTATCATTTGGGAATGTTTCTTCATTCACTGCTGTGTTCTCATTTATAAATGATCAAGCTTTTTGCCTGGCTGGATCGCGGGTACATGCTACGTAATTTTAGGGCATAGCTTGCCGCTGCATTTTTGTCTCCCAATGTCATTTCAGTCTGATATGCGATATATAGAATTTCTGGACCTTCCCTTGCACCAATCTGAAAATAGCGCTGATACCAGCCACGTGTTTCCAGTGGTTTACTATTTCTATAGCTGATTTTGGTCATTTGCAGCAGAGCATCAGGGTAATTCGGGTTAATTCTTAATGACTGGCGCATTGCATTTTCAGCTTCTTTGTATTTCTCCTGTTTATTGAAGCAGGCCCCTACATTCATCAGCAGTCTGGCCCTTGCTGTATACAGTACATTGTTTAGCAGGGATCGATAAAGCTCCTCTGCTTTATTGTATTTCCCTTTTCGGCATAGGCGGTTCGCATAATCATGCTGGGCACTCGGTAAGGGATTCGGCTCAGTAATCGCCTTCTTGAAATAACGTTCTGATTCTTCCGGTTTCTTCAACCGTATCTGAATCAATGCCATGATGTAATTTGCTGATTTGTTATTCTTGTCAAGATCCAGAGACCTGTTAATTTCCTCAATGGCAACCTCCAGTTGGCCACGTTGCAAATAATTACCCGCCAGATCTGCATGGATTTTTGCTCTCTCTTCCGGGGGTTTGATATCCGGCTCAGGAAATGCGCTTTCTTTGACGCAACCACTGAGTAAAATCAGAAAGACAAGAATTAAGGATATTTTCAATGTACGTCACCTGTCAGTTGTACCGGATGAAATCGCTCTGAACGCCGTGTTCTATCCCTGAATTCACCAGACAGTTGACCACAGGCAGCATCAATTTCCTCACCTCGAGTTTTTCGTGTGACCGTCATAATCCCCTTCTGCATCAAAATATCGCGAAAATGGTTTATACGCGACAATGACGAACTTTTATAGCCACTGTTTGCAAATGGGTTAAACGGGATTAGATTAATCTTACAGGGAACATTCGCAACAAGTTTTGCCAGTTTCCTGGCATGCAGGTCAGTATCATTTACATCGGCCAGCATAACGTATTCAAAAGTTACCTTCTGATGTGGCAGCCCTCTTGTATAATCACGGCATGCCTGCATCAATTTTAAAACTGGGTATTTCCTGTTAATGGGAACCAGTTCGTTTCGTAATTCATCATCCGGAGCGTGCAGGGAGACGGCAAGGCTTACCGGGCAATCCTCACTCAAACTTTGCATTTCTGGTAATAAACCTGAGGTGCTTAAGGTGACCCGTCGTTTTGACAGGCCGTAAGCAAAATCTTCCTGCATCAAGGTCATTGCCTGAATAACATTATTGTAATTCAGTAGCGGCTCACCCATACCCATCATGACGACATTGGTGACAGGTCGCTTATTGTCGGTACTTACCAATAGCTGATTAGCCAGACGCAGCTGTCCGATTATCTCTGCTGCTGTCAGGTTGCGGTTGAAGCCCTGTCTGGCTGTGGCACAGAAACTGCAGTTTAGTGCACAGCCTACCTGCGAGGAAACACATAAAGTCCCGCGATCAGATTCCGGTATAAAAACGGTTTCAATGCTGTTGCCGTCTTCCAGTTTCAACAACCATTTACGTGTGCCATCTTCCGATATCTGATCGTTAATAACTTCAGGCACTACGAATACCGCCTGGCTCGAAAGACTGGTCCGAAGCGACTTGCTCAGGTTTGTCATCGCAGAAAAATCATAGATCCCCTGCTGATGCACCCATTTCAGTACCTGGGTCGCACGAAATGCTTTCTCACCCATAGAGGCAAAATACGCCTCCAGTGCCTGACGGTCATGTCCTATCAGGTTCAGCAGAGGTGCTTGTGCAGGTGAAATATCAGTCACTGGTGATTCCATTTCTAAATTCCGGTGCGTTCTGTTAACGGGAAAAAACACTAACCCGGAAAATATATTAATAACAGCGCCCAACTCATTGAAAATATAAATAGTCTTTCACAGGAAAAAAAGAACTTTAGGGCGTGTATTCTACCTGTCTGGCGCAAGGTGGGCAATTAATCTGGCACCTTCGATGCCAGTAATTTGTGCATAGACCAGATCCCCCGGAACCGGATTTCCTCCCTGGACTACCACCGGCAGGTATTCTGCTGACCGACCAAATGACTGATGCGGGTGATTTTTTTCTGGTTTTTCTATCAGTACCGATACCCGATGCTGCTTTTTAAGTGCACCGATAAACAGTTTATCGCGTACTTTCTCACCTGTTTCTATGAGGACGCGTGTTCGTTTTTTTCGAATATCATGGGAAATCTGACGGGGAATCCGTGCCGCAGGGACGCCTGGCCGGTCTGAATAGCTGAAAACATGCGGAAAAGCGATATTCAGGCGCTCAATCATCGAGATACTATCTTCAAAGGCCTGCTCTGATTCAGTCGGGAAGCCAGTCATGATGTCAGCACCGTAGACTGCATTCGGAATTCTTTCTGCAAGCGCAGCCACCCTCTCATACATCAATTCTGCCGTGTAGCGTCTTTTCATACGTTTTAGAATAAGTGTATTACCACTTTGCAATGAGAGATGAAAATGCGAGCATATTTTCTCTTCACCGGCCAGCACGTCAATCAGTTCTGTGTCCAGGTAGGACGGGTCAATCGAGCTGATACGCAACCTGAAGTCGCCAGAAATACTGCAAACCTCACGTAACAGGGTTGCCAGATTATAATACTGCTGTTTGTTATCAGGTTCATAGCCATAACTGCCTATATCCACACCACATAGGACTATTTCACGATAGCCGTTTAACACCAGCCTTTCTATCTGCCGCCGAATCAAGGTAATGGGAATGGAACGGGAAGGCCCGCGTGCTGTATGTATTATGCAATAAGTGCAGCCCTGATTGCAGCCCTGCTGCACCTGCACAAATGCGCGTGTGTGGCCATCGCAGCTTTCAATAATACTTTCCGGCAGTGATACATGCTCGTTTACATCACCGACCAATACAGGCGGCAACTTGCCCTGCATGAGGTCCGGCAAAAGATCATGCAAATCCAGTTTTCGATCATTACCCAGTACCAGATCAACACCGGGGATATCCGCGCAGGCCTCTGGTGAAATTTGTGCATAGCAGCCAGTTACTACAATCAGCGACTGGGGGTTCTGCCGGATCAGGCGACGCACCGTTTGTCGGGCCTGTCTATCTGCTTCCCTGGTAACCGTGCAAGTATTGATGATATACAGATCAGCATGATCAGTATGTCCCACCTGCTGCCAGTCTATATTCTGCAAAGAATGGCCTATTAGACCAGACTCAAATAGATTGACCTTACAGCCAAGGGTGGTTGTAGCGAATGAACGAATTTTCAATATATCGTCATTGCGAGCGAAGCGCGGCAATCCCCTGATGCTACAGCGATACCATAGAGATTGCTTCGTCGCAACGAGCTCCTCGCAATGACGAGTTCTTTTAGTAGAGTGTGCTCCATTTAATCTTTGATCTTTGATCTTTTAGCTTTCAACTGTATGTTTCAATCCCGTTCCTCAATCCAGGCCATCTGGATTGCTTCAAGAATTCTCTCACTACAATGTTCGGGATCATCATCAAAGCCATCCAGAGCCATCACCATTTCCATCAGCTGAGGAAAAGCAAGGGCCAACGGATCAACGTCAGGACTGTTGTCAGCCAGTTCGATTGCAATATCAAGGGTATCCGTCCATTTCATCGACATTTCATATCTCCTGCTAGTGCTCCTTCAACCTGTCATTATCAGGTTGAAGGAGCATTATTGGTTCTCAGACACCTGGTTAATAGTGTATTTGGGGATTTCTATGACCAGATCTTCATCGGCGACGATAGCCTGACAGGAAAGGCGCGAGTCGGGCTCCAGACCCCAGGCCTTGTCCAGCATATCATCTTCATCATCCGTTGGCTCATTCAGGGAATCAAAACCTTTCTGTACAATGACATGGCAGGTGGTGCAGGCACAGGCCTTTTCACAGGCGTGCTCAATCTCTATGCCGCTTGCCAATGCTGCATCCAGAATAGTCACCCCGGGCTCTACCTCTACTTCTATCCCCTGCGGGCAAACCTCATCGTTCGGCAGAAACGTCAGTTTTGTCATCATCTACTCGCTGAATTCATTAATATTATGTCCTGCCATCGCTTCCCGGATACTGGCGTCCATGCGACGTGCAGCAAAGGGCCCTGACAACTCATTCAACTCATTGATTGCCTGTTTGATGTTATCTGCGTCACCCTTTTCTTTAATTTGCTGAAGCGACTTCATGCACTCCATCAGAGCGCTGCGCTCACTTTTATTCAGATGGATGTTACCATCTATAACCAGGGCACTTTCCAGTGCACTGATAGCGCGATCTGCTTCTACCCGCCGCTCTGCCAGCTGGCGAGCCTGGATATCATCGCCGGCATGTGCAATAGAATCACGTAGCATTTGTTCAACTTCTTCATCGGTCAGCCCATACGAAGGCTTCACATTCACCTGGGTTTCAGTGCCTGTAGTCGCCTCACGGGCACTGACACTTAACAGGCCATCTGCATCGACCTGAAAGCATACTTTTACACGTCCACTGCCGGCAGTCATGGGAGGAATCCCTCGTAACTCAAAGCGCGCCAGTGAGCGACAATCAGATACCAGCTCACGTTCCCCCTGTACAACATGTATAGACATCGCTGTCTGCCCATCTTTATAAGTGGTAAATTCCTGAGCGCGGCTAACCGGTATAGTCGCGTTTCGCGGAATAATCTTTTCGACCATACCCCCCATGATCTCAATACCGAGAGAAAGAGGGATGACATCAAGCAATAGCATGTCATCAGCAGCACGATTTCCGATTAGAATGTCGGCCTGTATGGCGGCCCCTATGGCGACAACCTGTTCAGGATCTACATCGGTATACAGTTTTTTAGCAAAAAAAGATTCCACTTTTTGTTGCACACTGAGTACGCGAGTCGATCCACCAACCATCACAATGCCATCGAGATCATCTTTCTCCAGGCCGGCATCTCGTAGGGCTCGTCGACAGGGGAAAAGTGTTTTATCAACAACTGGAGCAATAATGTCATTCATAGTTGCACGATTGAGGGTAATTTCACTGCTTGAATTATCTGGCAGCCTGAGAGTAATAGTGGCTGTGGAATCTTCTGTCAGTGACTCTTTGGCTTTACGGGCAGCGGCCAGTACCAGGCGTAGAAATCGACTATTCATCGAGAATTCGCTGCTATCCAGGTGCTCAAGAACCCACTCCGCGATTAACCTGTCCATATCATCGCCACCCAATGCGGAATCACCTGCGGTGGCAAGAACTTCGAATACACCCTTATTCAAACGTAAGATAGAAATATCGAAAGTCCCACCACCTAGATCGTATATCGCGTAAATGCCTTCATTGCCCTGATCCAGACCGTATGCAACTGCGGCAGCTGTTGGCTCATTAAGCAGACGCATGACATTCAGTCCAGCCAGCTTTGCTGCGTCCTTTGTGGCCTGCCTTTGTGCATCATCAAAATATGCGGGGACAGTGATTACAGCACCAGCAAGTTCACCGCCGAGTGAGATTTCCGCACGTTTCTTTAATGCAGTAAGGATCTCAGCACTGACTTCTATCGCGCTACGAGGACCATCTACGGTTAAAATTCTTGGCACATTGGCTGATTCGTCATCAAACTCGTAGGGCAGATGACCTCTTAAAGACTTTATATCCGCAATCTTGCGTCCGATCATACGCTTTGCCGATGCGATGGTGTTCATCGGGTCTTTTACAGCCGCATCCAGTGCTGGATAACCAATATCCGGCCTATCATCCTTGCGAAAACGTACAACGGATGGCAGCAAGCCTCTGCCTTCTTCATCTAACAGCACTTTTGCCCTGCCACTACGCACCGTAGCAACTAGAGAGTTTGTTGTGCCCAGGTCTATACCTACCGCATTTCGATGCTCATGGGGATTGGTGGATTTACCTGGTTCACTAATTTGTAGAAGTGCCATTGATGATCTCTCGACTGTTAATCTTTTCGTTTAGAATGGCTAAATAGTTAGAATAATGCTTCTTCGGCATCATCAATTTCAGTTCGCATACGACTAAGAAACTGTAATTCTCGTACCAGGTGCCGTGCCTTATCCAGAACGGGGCCCTGATCGCTCGTATTATCCAGTATCTTTCCAATACTTGCTTCTCTCTCAGCATACTCGTTGTTCACTTTTTCGGACAGTCTGCGAAGTGCTTCCATTGCAGATGCACCGGATGACTGAGCATTTTCCAGGTCTTCGCGTAATTCGATCTGCTGCATTAAAAATTCGGGATCCATGCGAGTATCGAGCTCTTCATCGGTGCTGACATTTAATAATGACAGCATATATCGCCCACGAGAAACTGAATCAACCAGGGTTGTATAGGCTTCGTTGATATGCGCCGCATATTGAGCAGACAATCGACGCTCCTGTTCGCTTGCACTGGCAAAATTATCAGGATGGAATTTTTTCTGCAGCTCACGAAAACGATCACGTAATTGATTTTGATCGAGTGTATACGACGATGCTATACCAAATAGATCGAAGAAGTTATTTTCTAACTGTCGCGGCATGATATGAAATATGCGTAACTTATGGGTAGGAAAAGCAGTACAGCAATGGATCGACTAGACGGTAAAACTTTCCCCGCAGCCGCAGGCATCTTTGACATTCGGGTTATTGAACTCGAAACCCTCATTCAAGCCATCCCGCTTATAATCAAGCTCTGTACCATCAAGATAAATCAGGCTTTTTTTGTCTACAACGATATTAACGCCAGCTGACTCGAAGACCTCATCGGACTCTTCAATTTTATCGACAAACTCAAGTACATAAGAAAGCCCTGAGCAACCGGAGGTTTTAACAGCCAGTCTCAGACCGGCTGCACCGCCTCTTTTTTCAATAAAATTACGGACATGATCCGCCGCATTTTTAGTTAGACTTATAGCCATCTTGGTTCTCCGATTTAGTCATGCACATTTTCTGTCGAAACAAAACTAGTGTGCAAGCCACTCTACTTTAGTCAGATCAACACCTTCTTTATACATATCCCATAGAGGAGACAGTTCACGCAATCTGTCAATATTTTCACGCACCAGTTGTATCGCCCTGTCTATATCCTGTTCGGTGGTAAAGCGGCCAATGCTAAATCGTATGGAACTATGTGCCAGTTCATCATTCCTGCCCAGTGCACGCAGCACGTAGGACGGTTCCAGACTGGCCGATGTACAGGCTGAACCCGATGATACGGCGAGACCTTTAAGTGCCATGATCAGCGATTCGCCTTCAACAAAATTAAAACTGATATTGATGTTTCCAGCAACGCGATGCTGAAGATCTCCGTTAACATAGACTTCTTCTATGTCGCTGAAGCCCTCAAGTAAACGTGTACGCAGTTTCAGTATCCTTGCCATTTCCTCGGCCATTTCATCATGTGCAATAAGAAACGCTTCACCCATGCCGACAATCTGATGCACAGCCAGTGTACCTGAACGCATGCCGCGTTCATGGCCGCCACCATGCATCTGCGCCTCAATTCTGATGCGTGGCTTACGTCTCACAAAAAGGGCGCCCACCCCTTTAGGACCGTATATCTTGTGAGCAGAAAGTGAAAGCATATCAATATCCATTGCTTTGACATCCACAGGGGTTTTACCGGCACTCTGGGCCGCATCGCTATGAAAGATAACTTTATGCCGGTGAGCAATCTTCGCCATCGCAGCAATATCCTGAATAACACCAATTTCGTTATTCACATGCATAATGCTTATCAAAATTGTATCCGGACGGATAGCCGCTTCCAGTTTACCAAGATCAAGGAGTCCACTATCCTCGGGGGCCAGATAGGTCACTTCAAAACCTTCACGCTCAAGCTGGCGACAGGTGTCCAGTACTGCTTTGTGTTCTGTCTTGCAGGTAATAATATGCTTGCCTTTCTTGCTATAGAAATGCGCTGCACCTTTGATTGCCAGGTTATCAGATTCTGTCGCGCCCGATGTCCAGATTATTTCCCTGGGATCCGCATTGATCAGGTTGGCAACCTGTTTACGTGCCAGCTCAACGGCGGCCTCTGCCTCCCAGCCATAAGAATGTGAGCGAGAAGCAGGGTTGCCAAACTCCCCATCCATGGTCATGTAATGCATCATCTTTTCAGCCACCCGTTTATCAACCGGGGTAGTCGCAGAGTAATCAAGGTATATTGGTTTCATTTTTGTTCGATTTGTAGTGTTAGTCTATTACGTTCAGATAGAGCTTATAGCAACCTTTTTCTTTTCTTCCTGGCGACTGGCCACTTCCTGTACGTTAGGCTGGTTAACTAGATCACTGAGTGTGATATTGTAAAGAAATTCGTGAATGCGGGTACTGAGGTCTTCCCACAGATAGTGGGTAAGACAGCGGCTGTCTTTATCACAGTTTTTCTCACCACCACAACGTGTTGCATCAACGGTTTCATTGATTGCTGTGACGATTTCTGCGACATGGATATTTTCCGGCTCAGTCGCGAGACGGTAGCCACCACCCGGGCCACGTGTACTCGTCACCAGACCTTTTCGCCGCAGGCGGGCAAACAATTGTTCCAGGTAAGAAAGTGAAATTCCCTGCCTGCCCGCTATGTCTGAAAGCGTTACAGGGCCATTTTCATAATGGATAGCAAGATCGAGCATTGCCGTTACTGCATAACGGCCTTTCGTAGTCAGTTTCATAGTGATAACTCGCGCGTTAAAATAACGATATAATTCGAGATATGTTATAATCATTTATTATCTAATACTTGACTGTTTCAGTCAAGTATTACCAAATTATTCTTTCTCATCATATTCACTCGTTTTTTTTCCACCGGAACTGAGTTCATCCACATCAAGCTCAGGCAGTTCATCCAGGCCATCTGCCATTCCCGCCTGCTCCAACTTTCCATCGATTAAATTAATCCGCGAATCAACTGCATGTAAATGTTCAAGTATGCGATTGACCGCCTGCGCTACAGGGTCTGCAGAGTTTTGTGTTTCACCATAAGCAGTAAAACCTATTTTCTGAGCCTGCTCCTTACGTTTTTCTACGACTCTTTCATCCGGTTCGGTGACGATATGACCGGGAATACCGACTACAGTAGCCATGGCCGGTACATCTTTGACTACCACTGAATTAGAGCCAATTTTTGCACTGGCGCCAATTGTTATCGGCCCAAGTATCTTGGCACCGGCACCGATGACAACATTATCTTCCAGTGTCGGGTGGCGTTTGCCTTTTTTCCAACTCGTTCCACCTAATGTAACGCCATGATACAGCGTACAGTCATTACCAATTTCTGCCGTCTCACCGATCACCACACCCATGCCATGATCAATGAAAAAGCGGCAGCCGATGATGGCTCCTGGATGAATTTCAATTCCAGTTAGCCAGCGAAAAAGATTGGATAATACTCGCGCCAGCCATTTGAGTCCGTGACGCCACAGGAAAGAGCTCATGCGATGCCCCCAGAGTGCATGCAAACCTGGATAGGCGGTGAGTACTTCGAGTGTATTCCTGGCTGCAGGGTCACGCTCGAAAACACATTGAATATCATCTCTTAGTCTTTGTAACATATCACTTAATCTGTTTTTTATTACTGTTGTTATACCAATTTAATTTTTCATGCAGTTTGACTACATGCCCAACAATAATCAGGGTTGGGGCTTTCACTTCATACAGCCGTACGAGTTCCGGCAGGCTGTCAAGATCACCAATATAAACCTTTTGCTCCGGTGTTGTACCCTGCTGAATTAGCGCTGCGGGTGTAGTCGGTGGCATATTATGCGCTATCAGCTCCTTACAAATGATATTGACTGCCTGTAGCCCCATATAAAATACAATAGTCTGATTGGGCTGAGCCAGGGCCGGCCAGTTGAGATTGCAAGTACCATCTTTTAGGTGGCCAGTGACAAACGTGCATGCCTGAGAATAATCTCTGTGAGTCAGAGGGATACCGGAGTATGTGGAGCAACCTGAAGCCGCAGTGATAGCCGGCACCACCTGAAATGGAATCCCCTCTTCCATCAGGCCCTCTATCTCTTCACCACCACGACCGAAGATGAACGGGTCACCGCCCTTCAGGCGCAATACTCGATGCCCCTCCTTCGCCAGCCGGATCAGCAACTGGTTGATGTCTTCCTGTTGTATAACATGGTTATTACGTTCTTTACCCGCATAGATGCGTTTTGCATCCCGACGCACCATATCCAGAATTGGTTCAGACACCAGCCTGTCATAGACGACAATATCGGCCTGCTGCATAAGGCGCAATGCGCGGAAAGTGAGCAAATCAGGATCGCCCGGGCCGGCGCCCACCAGATAGACCTGCCCAATATCATCCTGTGCGGTTCCTGCTTTACTTATTTCCTCTGTTAACGCCGATCTTGCCTCATCATCACGACCGGCGTAAACCAGCTCTGCAATACGCCCCTGCAATATTCTTTCCCAGAAAAAACGCCGGGATTCAATATTGGTAAAATGTTTTTTTACTGTTACGCGGTATTCCTCTACCAGACTTGCCAGACGGCCCATGGCTGAAGGTATAAACGATTCCAGGCGCCCGCGTAGCAGACGCGCCAGCACGGGTGAGGCACCACCCGTTGATATGGCTACCTGCACCGGGGAACGATCAATGATCGATGGCATAATAAAGCTGCACAGATCCGGATTATCTACTACATTGACCGGAATACCTGCATCCTGAGCTATAAACGATACGCGTTCATTCACCTTTCGATTATCCGTTGCTGCGATAATAACAGCCTGGCTGTTAATATCTGAATCTTCAAAGTCACGCTTATGATGTGTAATTTTATTGTCTGCTACTTTTGCATTAAGCTCTTCACAAAGACCCGGTGCTATGACCGTTATGCTAGCGCCGGCCTTATACAGCAGCACTACTTTTCGGGCCGCAACCTGACCCCCGCCAACAACCAGGCAGTTACGTTCCTTCATGTTTAGAAATATGGGTAAAAAGTCCACATCGGGCTCCAACTGAGCATGCATTGAACAAATAACCGAGTAATTTTATCAAATACTACAGGTTCAGGTCTAAATTCTCTTTGAATTATTTTTTGTAACTACCGAGGCTAAAACGAATCTGCCTGTGTAGGTGCGAATTCATTCGCACTTGTGATTTACATACTTTTGTGTGCGAATGAATTCGCACCTACACAATAGAATCATGTTGTTTTGAAATTCTAATTCTGTTGCCGGCAACTTGTCACTTCGATACTTTCAAAATGTTCTTTCAACCAACGATGCACCAAATGAGATGTATAGCGCTTAAGGTCTTTCTCCACGCCATCCCGATTCACAATTTGCGCTGTCATTTCCAGTCTAACCTTGTTCGGAGTAAAGTGCTCGGCAAGCTTTTTCTGCGCTGACGGCTTCCCAGGACGCACCCTGGGCATGGTGTAAAGCAGGTTTTGCATGGCGTCAAAACGTAAACTGTTAAAAATGGGGCGCAAGTGTTTACGAACCTCCTCCCACACCAGCTTTGTGGCTAACCAGGCAATATTATCTGCCGCATCAAGTAAATCTGCGTCAATACCCCTTGCATCCTCCTGAAAATACTCCATCGCAGGGTAATAGCCGAGGTGGTTCTCTTTCTCATAACTTGCCACCTGCTTTGCCATCTCCATCCCAACCACAGCGGCTGCAGCTGCTGCTGAATGACTATCCAGGTCCTCCAGCTTCACTGTGATAAGAATGCTTAAAGATACATTAGTGACTTTCATTAAATCTGTTTCAAGTTTCAGGTTTCAGGATTCAGGATTCAGGTTTCAGGACTTTAACTTGAAACTATTTTTCTTCCAACTTCGCCACCATCCCCAACAACGGCTCACTAACCGGCTTGATACGCTTACGCATAACCGAACCAGGACATTCAGCACCGCCAAACAAAGGGTCCAGCAATGTCTCGCTCATTTGAGCCAGGCCAAGCATGGCCAATACACGATCTTTACTATCCGGGAAAAGCGTGTTTATCTCCCTGACCTCATCAGTAAGATGACTAAATTCTTCACTACTATCCCCATCAAAAACTTCTGAGTTGAACATTTGAAGATCTTCAATACTACGAAAGCTGCGTGACAAACCCAGACTATCGAACTTTTGGCCAATGGCATTGAATAGTGTGACCACAACATCCTGCTGTGATGGCCTCTTTAGTGCCAGTTTAATAATGTGGAAGAATGACTGACCATTTTCGCTGTGGCACCAGAGGTAGCATTGCGCCACGCTGTTCCCCTGTTCAATAAGTTCTGCAAGATGCAGACTAAGGTCTGCATAACTTTCATGTTTATCTACTTTATGTGGTAAATCATCCGCCGCCGTAATCAAAAACCCGGGATAGTAGGCGGATTTAAGTGAGGCTTTTTCCCACAACAGGAGACGGTTATCCTCAGATAATACACCCCGTTGAAGCAATAAGCTCACCGTACAGATATCTTCTTGTCCAAATAATGGGCAGGACGCATTGTTAAAACCCTGCCTTCGCATACCATTCCCTCGCCTTCTCAGGATCTTTCTCAACTCCATTACCTTCTTCATAGATCATCGCCAGCGTAGTCTGTGAGCCGGCCAGACCCTGTTCTGCCGCCAGGGTGAACCATTCAACCGCTTTTTCCATATCCTTTTCCACGCAATCGCCTTCCATATACATAAATCCGATACCGTGCTGGGCAATGGCATGGCCTTCCTCAGCGGCCTTGAGCATCCATTTCACCGCGGAATCTGGATCACGACCAACTCCCAGACCATTCTGGAACATAATCGCTACCCGGTGCATGGCTTCAGTATTGCCACTTTCGGCCAGCGGTGACAAAAACCGCATAGCTGTTGAAAAATGCTTGGCCTCAAATGCCGACATACCACTGGTGAAATCCATGTCATCCTGATCACTCATAAACTACTCCGTAAATATTTATGGAACCCTGAATAATAACAGATTGTACTAATCGGATATTCCCAATAAACGTATGGCCACTAAAGCAAAAGGAAGATTTTTCTCACCACGGAGGACAAATAGGCCACAGAGAAAGAAAAGATCTCTATTTGTATTTAAAAAATAAATCCAGTTACCAGCACTCAGTCTGGCCCAACATTCTGGATAGTAAAACCACCGTTATATTAACAACTTACACTCTGCTTTCTCCGTATCCTCTGAGATAAATAGTTCTTCTAATTTATCAGAAGCTCCCAACTAAGAACTAAATTCCAACTGGACAAAATACCCGTTTTAGGCCAAAATAAGGGTTTAATAATTTACTAAAGTTTTACGAGATGCGCAGGTTCAGGCTTCTCACTAACTATTGATAAAGTATTTAAGACATAGGGGATTTTTAATGAACAAAGAATATTATGATGCGGTAGTCAAGATGGAAGAAATGGGTGTAAACAACGAATACATCCAGGGTTGGCAGGGTGGTTATTTGTGCAACGTCAAGCGTGAAGAACAGCGCCTGACCGAAGCCTACGAAGCCGGCTACGACGACGGTCTGGAAAAAACCCAGGACAACTTTGGTAACTGGACGAATTAAGTTCGTTTCAGAAGAGCTGGGCATCAAAGAAAACCAGAAGGGAGCGCAATACGCTCCCTCTTTTTGTACGTGCCCCTCCCCTGTTTTGTCAGTTAGAGATTACTTCATTCTTCCGTCTCATCTTCAGGAAACAAATTTGCGATTCCTCTTTTCAGTATCTTGATCGCATCAGGGGCTTCAATATCAATAATCTGCGTTGTCACCCATTTTTTCTGTCGCTCACCCATCACAGCCGTCACACTTTCACCAAAATAACGCAGCATTGGAAATGATGGACCGCTTTCGTCGCTATAACTGAATTTTGCATACTCGTTCATACGCAGGTTAAGGGTGTTGATCAAATCAGGCTTGTATTCTCCATTACCGAGAAAGTCCTCCATATTGTCCTGCATGGTTTGCGCCATCGCTTTTGCCATCGCAGAAATAAAGACGTTGCGTTCCTTTTCATCCATACGTCCATACATCATGCGATCGGTGATGTGAATGAGAAAGGCGGCAAATTCCCAGATTATTGCCAGTCGTTGAACCTGGGTATCGGTCTGAAAATTATTATTTTCAAGGTCAAGCACGGCCTGAGTACATATGCGCCAGGCAATGAAGCCGACAACACCAGCTATTTCTTCAGGTGTACGATCACGATTTTTGGCACTCCATTTACTACGAATTCTCACAATAGACTCCCGTTATTTTTTAAGTTTGTTATTCTACAATAACTACCATCATCGTTGGATACAGACACAGGTTGTGTATGGAATTAAAATTGAATGAATTGCAGCAGCATGTGCAGCATAACTGCCACATTTCTGATGCGAGCCATGCCGGGAGCTACACGCTTTGTATTTATTTACTGAAAATGCGTGAGTTCTACCGCTGGGAACAAGCCCTTGGCTTCGATGATCGCATTGCTAACGATGACATTGGCAGTTGGCTAACGGAGCGTGAATCTCTTTGGGAATCCCTTGAGGGAACGCCATTCAATAACCTGAGTATTGGCGATGAAAAATATGAGCCATTTGATATTGATGGCATCAACAATGCTCTACAGAAAAAAGATCTCGTTTACAGCGCCGGTTATATACAGCGCGGAAAACCACATTTCTTCCTTGCCGATGTCACTGCTGTTCATCAGCAGGATGGCTACCGGATTATCATATGTGGAAAAGAACATGCCCGCGAGCTATCTGCACCTCCTGCCCTGAGCCAGGGAAAAACTATTTTTATCCGTAGTGAGTCATTACGTCGAACTGTATGGGAAAAGGTAGAAGAAAGCCTGTGGAACAAACAACAGTCTCCCCTGGTTCGCGCTATCGCCTGCTATGATTTTGAGAACGATTTGCTGGAAAGCCTGACACAACTGTGTGACAGGGAGATCAAAACTCTGGTTGCACACGAAATAGGTGAGATCATGGCCGGGGAACTACTCGGAGAAACATGGCAGAAAATGATCAGTGTGGCAGACCATCCACCGCTTGAGCTAATGTTGCGCTCAGTCAGGGATAACCTGGCAGACTGCCTGATGACCATCCCGGATATCATTAAGAATGTTGAGCCCGCACGACTGCATTTTTATATTGCCAACATCGGAAATATGCGGAAAGCCCAGTTTCCTGCCCTGCGTGAGGCCTATAACAAATGGTTAGAAGATGATTCTTTAGAGTATCTTGAAAAGATAAGCCTGCAAGGTCAGGAACACTGGTTATCAGTGGCAACAAATCTTCAGGAACTGTTTCTGAAAGAAGGTAAAATGGATAAAGATAAATTTCAGGAAATTATCGAATCCAGAACTCTTTAAGATAACTGAACTACCTGTAGGTGCGAATTCATTCGCACAATATAGCTAATCAGGCATATTTTCTGACATTGTCCGAATTTGTCGGACCTACAATTTTGCACCGACGTAATTATGAGCATAAACAGTAAACCAACCTGCAAAGAACTCACATCAATCCGTGAAATAATCCCCAATACCTTTATCTTCGAAAAGATAAACGCACTGCCAGCTGACCTGTGTGACGATATGATCCGGCGTTTTGAGGCCAGTGAAGAGGACCAGTATCCCGGACATATTGGCCAGACGGTAACCAGCAATCAAAGCATTAAGAAAACCACAGACCTGGTGGTCAGCGGCAAGCCGCAATGGAAGGATATCGATCGTGCCCTGTTTCAATCAATGGGCAGGGCAATTCTTGAGTTCAGGGAAAAATACATCTACTTCAAGGGTCCTTTCAAAGATATGGGTTACAATCTTCAGCGTTATATACCCGGAGAGTTTTATCACTGGCATATAGATGGTGGCAGCCATGACTTCAGCCAGCGGCAACTAGTTGCACTCTGGTACCTGAACGATGTGGAAGGTCCAGGCGGAGAAACGGAATTTCTATTTCAAAATGCGAAAATTAAACCTGAGCGGGGGAAACTGGTTCTGTTTCCGCCTTTCTGGACGCATGAACATCGGGCGGTGGAACTTAAGAAAGGGGTTAAATATATTGCTACAACCTGGATAGTCTTTGCTTAAAAGCAGATTAAGGATGAAAGATTAAGGAAAAAGCCGAACCCATCATTTATTTTTAACCTTCAAGGCCTAAACTATCCGCCCCCAAAGTCCCCTCCAGAAGCAATATGTAGTCCGCATTTTGAACATAATTCAATCGCTCACGTGCCTTAGCCAGACGATCAGTGATTTTCATTTCTTCTACCACGTCCGCATACCCAGGTTGATCAATAAAATCTTCCAGGTAAGAAATATGGCGCTGCCAGAGGTTGGCCTCTCTGTTTCGCCTGGTCTTGAGCCGTTCCTGGTACCAGTCTGATTGCAGCAAATAATCACGCGTGAACATGGCACGAATATCCGGGTGCTGTACCTTCTTGTTCTGATACTCCCCTTCTGCCATGATATACAATAAGGCTCGTATCGGTGGGCATGCATCTTCTATGCTTCCATCGTCCAGATATTGCTGCGCAACATTACGTTGTGCCTCGACGATATTATCTATGCCGTCGATAAACACTTCAATTCCCTGTGTCTCCGGTTTTAGTATGGCTTCAGTAAAAACAGCCTTGGGATTATCAAATATCTTGCCGAGGAAGCTATGCACAAATCGATCGGTAATTCGATAACCCAGTCTGCTTGCTAGCACCATATGCCCTTCGTGCTCAAAATCTTCCAGTTGCTCAAGATGACCATTGTCTATCATCACCTCAGGGCTACGCTGCACATCCGAAAGACGAGACCAGATTTCCGGTATCAGCAAACTGATATCATGGTCTACCCTGACATCCGGCCCAACATGTCCGGCTGAACTCGAATAACCGGCATAACCGGTCAGGATGTAGGAAACCAGAGCATTATTAAGATCTATTGTTGGTCGCAGAGCGTTAAATGGGCCTTTGGTCAGGGCACCTTCACTCCCCGCACCGGTGGTTGAGGGGGACTTGCCTGTCAGACTACAGATAAAATCCATGAACAGTTCAGGCAATTCCTGGTAATGAATCGGGTTGTAAACAGCAAGTGGCCGCATACCCGGCTGCGGCGGATTATTGCGGCGGCCTGTTAAGATGGCATCTACTGGATGGCACATGGGCTGGTCCAGTTTCAATCTACGGTGGAAGCGTGCGCCCATTTCTGCAATATAATTGCGAATAGGGTCAGTCAGATCCTGTCTATCCTGTAAATATCGGGGGTTTTTACTGGGCTTGCCGTCGATCAATCTCGGGTGAGCTGATGAGACGACATATCCTGATTGATCCTCATAAGCCTGCTGCAGGCGTTTTTTCATTGGTGCTGAAAAATTATTAAATGTCAGGACATCTTCGACTACCTCAGCCAGTTTATCGCCCTTCAACGGCTCGTAGTTAGCAAGATAATTGCCCGGTTTTGCAATATCAGCTTCTGCCTGCTTATCAAAGCCGGGAATAATGGCATCATCCGGACGCTGAAACAGGCGGTATTCGCAATTCGTCACCAGTTTTACACTGTGCTCTCCACGCACACTACCCTGACAACCTGCTATACATCTCATTGGCACGACAACAGACGCGGTTATATCATCTTCCACCTGTATTTTTTCAGTGGCAATAAAATCCTGCCTGACCTTAAAAATACGCCATTTACCGACCTCATCGAAACCCATGCGTAGGTAGGAGGCAATAATGCGACGATCATATATTTTGACCTCGTGCCCGGCCGCACCGTCGATCTCATCAACAGAAATATAATCGCGCCAGTTTTCTCCCCAGTAATCACGGTAAAAACGTTTGATGATAAATACCAGTGCCAGAATTCTCGGCGGAATGGCCGCCAGCCATTCATTGTATTCATCTTTATAGCTCGGTGAGGGAGTCAGTAATTTTATGACGGAACCAAGACTACGTCTGGGGCTGATGGGTCGCCGTTTGGGGTCTTTGTCTTCATGTTCAAAACCCGGCTTGTAACGATCGCGGTAATCATGCAGGTAAATTTCTTCAACACGATCCAGATCAGTCTGCAAATCGTCGACGAACAACGGCCCATATATCACCGTATCATCGATTGATTTGGAAATTTCAGATTTCCCTCCACCTGAGACAGTACAGGGTTTGTGGCAAAGTGTGCCTTCCGGATCTGTTCCTATTAAGCGCCAGGAAGGTGCACTAGGGTGCTTATGCATTTCAACCTTATAGCCATTTGGCTGAATATAGGTTTTGCCCGGCTGCAGACGTATGGTTTTTGTTTCGCCATCGACTTCCCACTGAATGGTCTGCTCTTCAAGATCCATACGCAAATCCTGATGAACATAGATAATATTGGGAAAATTTTTATCGATACCATAGCCCTCAGGCTGTATATCCATAATCGCACCATAGCGCTCGACCACATCCTTAAAGCTGTAGCCCGGCTCACGCGTACGGGAGTCTACGCCAAATTCAATACCATGATTCCGTCGCGGGAAGGCCAACGCACCACCAGCATGCTCCTCTTCCGCCAGACCAAACAAATTGGCAGAAAAACCAATCTGGGTTTTTACTTCTTTTTTACAATAACCGTAATAATTATCAGCCAGCAGGGTAACAATGACCCCGCTTTCATCACGTGCGGTGATCTTGAACGACATACCGTTATTATATAATTCACCCTCGTCCTTCCAACACATCTGCTCATCGCGTTGACGAGAATTCGCGTCATCAAAATGTGGCAAACCAACCGCTTTCTTGGTTAATTGCGGTAAGTGCGGGGCAAGAATCACGCAGCCGGTATGTCCTGTCCAGTGTTCGACATCCAGAGCGGCATCAAACTCTGCCAGAAACGGATTACCGCCATTGCCGAATATGGACTCAACAAAGTCCAGATTACTGATCAAATTACCGGGTGCGAAGAAGCGTATTTCCAGATTTTTTTCGACGTTCTGTGTTGGTACTTCTGGACAGACTACCGGGCGCAATAACAAAGAAATAAACATCTTCGCAGGATTTTCGAGATTGGCTGTAAATGGAATTTTCAACAACTCATCCGGCGGAGACAAAGCTGCCTTCAGTAATTTCGCAAAAGACTCCAGCGGTACCGCCTTCTTATCACCGGGGATAGGTAAACCGCCTTCTGCAATATGGAATGAACCCTCGGTAGTACGCCTGTCACTGGCAGGATTGTGCAAAACACCCTGCTTAACACGGTAGCTATTGACGATATCCGAATGAAATTCATCTTCACCCAACGGTATAGATAATTCCCTTGCAACACCATGACGGTCAAGAACAAAGGTCATGCCCGGCAATCGCGGTATTTGATCTGCAGGTAAATCCTTCAGATAACGCTCTAAAAATGACTGGATTCTTTGATCAGAGGGACAGAAATAATCGGTCAGCAGGCGGTTTTTTTCCCGGTAGCTTTTCAATAAATCCTGGGCTGTATGGAGAAATTCCTCATTATCACCGGCGACGATCGGTTGCCCGGATGAGGCCAGTTTCAGATTGATATAAAGCTGTAGCTTCTGACGCTCTTTTTCTTCATCTCTATCATCATCCTGTTGCCTAAAACCGATGGAACGTTCTAAATCCATGTTTTCTCCAAAAGAATCCACTTTCTTTACTGATTATAATTTTGACGTCGCTGATCATTAGTAAATGGCCTGAGTATTAAGCTATCCCCGCGCTGCGTGAATTCAATTCTCTTCAGTACACTCATACCCAGCAATACTTCCCTGCCTTTCAAGCCCGGATTGATACTAGCTCGAACGTTATTCACCTGAATCGGGCCAATTGACACACTGTCCAGTATTGTTGAATAGGCCGTAACCATCCCATTTGCCGTGCTGTAGCGTCTCTCTGGCCCTCTGGGCAGAGACAATCTATCGGCTACATATAAAGGGATAGCCACATCCGTGGCACCTGTATCAAGCAAAAACTGCACATTAACTCCATTCATTTTACCACTGGTCACGTAGTGGCCATAGCGATTACGCTTGAGAACCACCTCAGTCACCCCAGATTTATCGACCCTGCTGTAGACCGACTGATTGGGGTTCTGCTCCTTATCGAGGAAATAATTGAAGTACATCATCAACATGGCAAAACCCAGCAGCCAGGCTGAAAATATCATCCATTTACCAATCCGGCGATTCCCCTGTTTTTCAGAATTTTTCATTTAATATCTTTAGATGTCCCTATACTTTCGTAGGAGCATCATTGGGCCACCGTTTGGCCCTTGAATGGCCGGTTAGCCACAAGATCTCGCTTTTGCTGCGGACTTAGCTTTTTAATCTGGATTTCTCGTCGTAGAGCTCCACCCTTATCCTCAATCTGCTCGCTGTAAACGAGCTTTACAGGTAATCTTGAACGAGTATATTTCGCCCCCTTCCCCATATTGTGCAGAGCAATCCTAGTATCAACATCGTTTGTGATGCCAGTATAGAGACTGTTATCAGCACATTGCACAATGTAGACCGTCCAGATTTTATCTTCTGGCTTCAGCTGTCAACTCCAGAAATGACATGCTCATTCATATCGCCGGTGACGGACAGGTGTAACTCGGTAGTATCCGGTAATCGGCTCAGGATATAGGCAGACATCATTACCCCGGTTTTTTGATCATCTGTATTCAATGCCGTCAGTAACTTATCCGCCACAATCTGACAGCGTTGATGTTGATCAGGGCTTTCAACCCATATCTGGCTCATCTGCCAGCCCTTGCTCATGTCATTATCCAGATAGCTGAAGAAATCTTCTGCTTCTGTCACTATATAATCGGGAATTTCAATTGGATAAGTTTGGTCTTCCAGGAAAACTTTAAGTATCATAAGTGCTCACTTTTTATAAAATTCAACTGTCATATGTTACTACGCATCAAGGGCCTCATTCCATCAGACAAACTGGCAATCGTCAGAGAAATTCTGGATTCCGCCGAATTTATCGATGGCAGGCTTTCTGCCGGCAAGGAAGCTGTCAGCGTTAAAGATAACGAAGAACTGCCGCAAAACCACCCCGAAATGGCAAGACTCAACAATATTGTCATGGGACATTTAGTGAATCATCCGATATATAAATACGGTGTCCTGCCACATCGCATTGCCGCTCCATTCTATGCCCGCTACACAGCCGGTAAACGGTATGGGAAACATGTAGACGACCCGATTATGGGGGCCGGAGACAGTTATCGTACAGATGTATCCATCACTGTTTTCCTCAATGAACCCAATGAATATGATGGCGGAGAACTGACGGTCTCCAGCCAATACGGTGAAGTCAGAAATAAGTTTCCTGCCGGTGATGCGATTCTTTACCCTTCCGGCAGCCTGCACCAGATACAACCCATCAGCAAAGGCACCCGCCTGGTTGCTGTAACATGGGCACAGAGCATGATACGGGATACAGGACAGCGGGAATTGCTTTACAACCTGAGTCAGGCACGTGATGAACTGATTAGAAATGACCCAAAAAACCCGGTTACTCAGAAAGTCAGCACCAGCTACATCAATCTAATCAGGATGTGGGCTGAAGTCTGAAATAAAGTTTCAAGGGCGCCCCTCGTTTTTTTCGTAGGTGCGTCGTCCCGGTGCCATTGTTTGAGAGACAAATGGAGATATATGATCGCACCGGGACGACGTTCCTACAATCAATTATTCCTGCTCTGGTATCTCCCATAAAAAAGGCCGCCTATGCGACCCTTTAAGCAATACTGTGTTTCCTGAACTACCGTTCTGAACCTCGTTCTTTATGAGCATCGTTCATTACACCAACAGCGATCTCGTGGTAGGCATCTTTGTAGCCATCAAGAACAGCGCCTGACTCAGGTGTGTAATAATCTTTCGCATCGAAACCGTTAGCATGTTCGTTTTCGATAAATTTCTTCTGCATATCCAGCATTTTCTGGATTTTTTCCTGCTTAGTGCTCATTTGATTGTCTCCATTGAGTAATCACACAAATTTAGTAGCTAGAATATAGCTTTCTGTGTCCATTAGCGCCATATCCCAAAGGGGCTAGCCTTGCTAGTTTCCAATCCTGCCGGGGGTGGATAAGCTATTAATAACCACTTTTAATAACCACCTTTTCGACGACTCTCTGGCAGACCACCAATGCGGCCAGCCTGTTTGCTTGGGCCACCAGGGAACAGGTCAAACAGTTCTTTGGAGCTAATTTTCTCACCCCATACCTTGCCCATGTCTTTATTCATATTGCGCGTATTTGGCTGATTTCCACCATTTTCAATAAATTCTGAACGCAGATATTTAACCACATCCCAATGACGATCAGTCATCTCGATACCTTCATCTTCAGCAATATGTGCGCCGAGACTTTCGCTCCAGTCATTAATGTCGGTGAGATACCCGGTTGCCGTTGTATCAATAGTTTTGCCTTCAAATTCGATTGCCATTATCTGCTCCTCCTTTGTTAAATCAGTCAAATATAACCAAACATTAATATTGTCGAATACTCAGGCGTATTCGTCAATTAATCTGTTTAATCTGCCCATAAACGGATCCGGATAACCTTGATCAGGATTCCCTGGCATGTTTAATCCCTTTATGTGGCACAAACAGCCCACAACCCAGTAGACGCCCCTCTCCGATACCCGCTTCCTGTAGTCTAATAGCTTCCATCGGCCCCAGATCTGCGACCATTAGACTGCGTGTCATGATGTCACCATCAGGTGTCTTAAATGTCCGGGCTTTGCCGCTCAGTAATTTTCGTGGAGGTATGCTGAGTTTACTTAGCTCTGCGACAGCATCCTGTAAAAATTCTTCTTCATTCACGTCGGGACGAGTAATAATGTAACGGGAAAACTGGACCTCGTACAGACTGAGCAATTTTACAGAAGACTTGCCTACTTTCAATGTCTTACCATCCACATCTAATGTTTTACCTTCCAGCTCCAGTGCCTCCTCAACCAGTAAACCGGGTATGCGCAGAATCAGCTTTGTCCGTTTGCTGAGATGGATAAGCGAATCTGCTTCTTCAGGTCTGTTCCAGCCATTCATGGATTCGCCACCATGTATCTGATGTATGCCGGCATGTGGTTCATCAGCAAGCCACGGCAATATTTCCCGGATAGCCAGACTCAATCCCCAGACATTGTCATTGGCCAGGCATTTACAATCGAGCTTGAAACTCAGATCGACGACATTGTCAGGAATCTTGAGTTTGTTGTCTTTATCGGCGTTTTCAGTCCAGTACATAATTAGCCCAGATATTTCACAGGAAACCGTTGTTGAAGAAAGATCGGTTGGAACATCCGGTCTACCCTCTGGAAGTGAACGATGCTTCGAGTTGTTCTTCCCAGTTGTCCGGCGTATCAAAAAATGGTGGTTTGACGTCCATACGAAAAAACATCTCACGTTTTCCACCACCATTTTTCACTACAGCGATTAACTCATCGAAGGATGTCAGTTCATTATTCTGTAACAATACTTCACTCAACCACAGCATCCTTATTCCTCATGTTTTGTCAGTAATGACGTTATTTTAAACGATTTCAAGTCAAAAACTACCTGACAAATCATCGTTGGATTGTGTGCTTATTCTGTAAATAATCTTAATTCGATGTATGTACCGGCTTAATATTTTCCAGAAAAGTAATCAACTCTTTTGCATGCAGCTTGATTTTGCCTACAGACTCGTGCCCTCCACCTTCAATTAAGAGTAGCTCAGGTTTTTTGCCTTTTACGTTTTCACGAATTAGATGCACATCGGTTACCGGGACAGTCTTATCCGCTGTGCCATGCACCAGCAGCACTGGACACTGAACATAGCGCAATCTGTTCATTGGTGCGATATCATTAAAACGATGTCCAATCACCCATTCCACATAGCGTAACACCCATAATTTAATAATTTCCGGTATCCAGAAACGGTCAAGATAGCTGCGCATCATTGAATCCGGATGGGCAAAGGCTGCAATACTGATTACGGCAGAGATATCATTTCGCCGTGAAGCTGTTAGCAACATAGCCGCAGCTCCCACGGAATGCCCCAGCAGGACCAGTCTCCCCGTTGATTCTTTCTTATGTGTTTTGAGCCAGTCGATAGCGGCATCCGCATCTTCGGCAAATCTCGGCATGGAGGAAAAACCTGCCGAGTCACTTCGTCCATGATTACGTGCATCCAGTAATAAAACATTTAACCCGGCCCTGTGCAGTGGAGCTACCAGGGGCAGCATTAACTCCGCATTTCCTCCCCAGCCATGCAGGATAATTATGCTTGAATCAGAACCTGCCAGCGGCAGCCACCAGGAAAATAACCGTTTATCTGCAACGGTGGGAAGCCAGATTTCCTCGTATGCCAGATCGTAATCTTCAGGGCTGCCACGCTCGACCCGTCGTGGCGCCCGAAAACCGAGATGTATCGCCAGCAGGCTTGCGCCGACGGCGACGACGGCTATTATCAAAAATGCTGCAAGAAAAATAATTATGAAGATTCCCCTTTTCCCATTTTAAGGTGGGCCTTTTCCTTCACCATAAACAGCCAGTGCAACGGCGTGGTCCATCGTTTTAAGGTACCTCTGATGTGTCGTCATTGCGAGAAACGAAGTGACGCGGCAATCTCTAAGTGGTTGATTATATTGTATGAGATTGCCACGCTTCGGTGCTCGTGACCGCAAGTATGGCGTAGCCTTCCTGAAGGAAATGCCCGAAGGGTGCAATGACGAGGTACATTGAATTAATCAGAGACTCCTTAAGCCTTTATTAAGACTAATCGGTGCATTCTACTGATTATGACCGCAACCAGTAGCAGGGTGCCTCACCGCACCTTTAAACAGCGGCAAGCCTTCACGCGGGTCTTCCATTAACTTCTCCATATAGGGTGTGAGTAAGCTTTCAGTCTGTTCCCTGGCACTGATTAGTACTGCATTACCACCCTCAGTGGTCGGCCAGCGCATGTGCGCTAGTTCAGGCTCGATGACAATCACCACAGAACCACAACCACAGGGGCAGCGATGGAAACTTAGTGGTTGATCGGTAAGATACCAGGGCTTTACCCGGAACAGCAGACGATCAATGATTTCCAGCATCGCCCAGGACTCTTTCAGCGCCTCGTTAAAGTCGTCCTCTGCACCAAAGGTCTGCGACACATGATGCACGATAACAACATCCAGATCATACTTGCAACAGATGGCATCCGTCGGCGCGAAATCAACTAATGCTCCATCGCAATAATATTGGCCCTCTATTTTTTTAGGCTCATAAAGAATGGGCATCGTTGCACTGGCAACCATACGTGGAGCCAGTTCACCTTCAGAAAAAATTTCCTTCGTCCCTGTAGCCAGATTAACCGCCAGTGCCTGAAACGGATATATGCATTCCTCAAAGTTGTTTACAGACAGGTTTTCCAGCGTAAATTGTGTTGCCGCAGAGGTATCAGACAATCCAGTATAGCCACGGCCTTTGTGCACAGCCATCTGCCAGAAGAATTGTAGAGCTGTATCGGGTGTCCAGAATGATCGGCTATGGACAGCCGCCAGACTTTTACTCCAGCTCTCCATTGACGTTCCACTGGCAAAAAATCCACCAACCAGGGCACCGGCACTACAGCCGACACTGGCATGAACCGGGATGCCAAGCCCCTGAATCGCCTGCATGAATCCGGTGTGCGCATACACGCCGCGTATGCCGCCGGAGCTAAGAACAATGCCAATGCGAGCAGATCCCGGCATGTTGAAACCCCTCTTTCTCTATAGTGCTGCTGACTCAATCATGATGGCCTCCACAACACTCTTTCTTCGTATCACCAGTTTTGCTGGCTCTCGCATTCACTATATTGTAGAGAGGGATCCAGATCAATGCGAAATACCAGCCATAGGCCCAGGCCTCTACCAATCCGATTAGAAAGCTTTTCATGCTTATCCATTCGAAACCGGGAAACAGAACCTGCCATGCAGTATACATGGCATATTGGGGAAACAGCAGGTCAAAGCCGACACATAATGCAAAAGTAATTGCCAAAAACAGGCTGGTGGCATGGCCGACAGCCGATAATGAGATTCGAGTTCTCACAGTATTCATTTTCAACCTCCATCACCCATAACGGGTGTATTAAGTAAGGAATGTTGGCCCTTGCCTTTCTTTGTGATTGGTGTAGATATCGTCCCTGCATAAAGGCACGGGCTGCACCTGATGGCGGTGGCCAACTAACACCTGATGCAGGCCAATGTCGCCTTCATCAAAGTAGTACGCACAGCCGGTCATATATAAACGCCATAAACGATACGTCACCTCGCTGGAATGATGTATTGCCTGCTCACGATGCCGTTCCAGATTTGCTATCCATTTACGCAATGTGAGAGCGTAGTGCCTACGTAAACATTCTACATCCAGTGTTTCAAAACCTGCATTTTCCATTGCCTCGATAACGGTGCTAATTCGGGCCAGTTCACCATCGGGAAAGATATAGCGATTCATAAAATGTGTCAGTGGTGTACGCTGCCAGCCGGTTTCACTGGTGATGCCATGATTCAGAAACAGTCCATCAGGTTTCAATACGCTTTTAACCTTATTAAAATAGGTTGGAAAGTTTTTGATCCCAATATGCTCAAACATACCGACACTGACTACACGGTCGTAGCGACCTTCATCGGGTAGATCCCGATAATCACGTAATTCAATCTGTATCTGTTGTTCCAGGCCTTCGTCTCGCACCCTGTTTACTGCAAAATTCTGTTGTTCTTCGCTTAGTGTTATGCCATGGACTGTAACGCCATAATGCCGGGCAGCATGTATGGCCAGAGCACCCCAACCACAACCAATATCAAGTAGAGCCTGACCCGGTTGTAAACGTAGCTTTCGGCACAGGATATCCAGTTTATCGGTCTGCGCATCAGCGAGAGACTGTTGTTCAGTATGGAAATACGCGCAGGAATACACCATTTCAGGATCAAGCCAGAGTCGATAGAATTCATTACTGACATCGTAGTGATGTGAGATGCTGGCTTTGGAATTACGATGCGCAGTTAATTTGGCACGCCACTTTTTAATTGAAGCATTCCTGTGCTCCCCAGGCAGGCGCAGAGCCTTGAACATCAGGCTTAGTCGAGTCCCCAGTGACAGATCCCGGCTACTCAGGTGCGTCCTGAGATCAAACAAAGACTCAAAATCACCTTCCACATCAACATCATTGGTCAAATAGGAATCTGCCAGACGTAATAAATTACGGTGGAGCAACAGGTCTCGCAAAGCAGCGGGCGTTCTAAAAATGATGGTACAGGATGCGTTGGGTGTTCCATGTGCCAGTGTGCCGTCCCACAGCCTGATAGCAACAGACCCGTTATACCCAGTCATAATCGTAGAGATAATTTCTGCACCGAGTTTAGCGCTATAATCTGATGACATTACTGCTGAACTCCCTGGCAGCGCTGTATCCACAAGTGGTTCCTGCTTTTTCTCTGAAGAAATCATTTAGTGCCTCCTCGCTTAATAAAACTAAATTCAATGACCTTTTTATTAGCTTGACTTCGAGTCTACAACCTGTACGTTAGGCACAGGTCAAGCTTGCATAATACATTTTTCTGGAAAAAATGTAGAATGGGCTACGTAAGCAGAGAAAATCTATGATCCGAGTCCTTAACCGCAGAGGTCGCGGAGAGTCGCAAAGGACCTTGTGCAGAAGCCAAAAACGTCGAAATATTGTAAGAAGAATAAAAAAATGAAGAAAAATATCGTTATTATCGGCAATGGTTTTGCATCGTTGTTTTTGATCGGATACTTCCTGGTGCTGCCTGTTTTTCCTTTCTTCATCTCCTTCTTCCGGAGAGTTTACTCGCGTTATGACATCATGCTAATTGGCAACGGCCAATTCATCTACTTTCCTGCCATACCGGAATTTATCATAGGGAAAAAATCAAAAAAAGGCATCACTATAGACATTCGTTCCTTCCTGAAGCGAAGAAACATTCGCTTCATCGATGACATGGTAACCGACATCCAGGATGGCGGCAGAACCGTGATTACAACAAAGGGAAGTTATAACAACGATGCCCTGTTCATCGGTACCGGCCCGGCATTCATGGTGGACGACATTCCTGGTACCCGTGAACATACTTATTCACCCTGCAGCGGGCCGGATACGATGGAAGCATTTGTCGAGAAACTAAACAGCCTGTCGGAAGGTATCGTCTACGTCGGCTTCAAGCTCAATAAACGTGACGGATTTGTCGCCGGTCGTGGTGGACAGATGTATGAATGTGCCACCCTGCTGGATTTTGCCCTGAAAAAAAGAGGTGTCAGGGACAAGTTTGAAATTCACCTGTTCTCTCCCAACCTCGAGCCGGGTGCTACTGGTGCGATAACAGACCGATTGCAGGAGCGTGGCATTATTCTAGATTATGGTTATGAACCGGCAGAGTTTGTTAAAGGTGGACTACGGGACGCTGATGGCACTACCAGAAAGGCCGATCTGGTGTTGTTTACACCCGGCATTATCGCACCTGAGTGGGTAGGTAAATCCTGCCTGCCAGTCTCGGTCGGGGGGCATATCGACGTCGACAGGTACGGACAGGTTAAGGGCCTTGATAATGTGTTTGCCGCGGGCGACTGCAGTAACCATGAAAACCCCCCGCCCTGGGTCCCGCATCAGGCCCACATGGCGCAGCTACGCTCTGAATCAGCAGCTAAAAACCTGAAATCTGTGTTGGAAGGGAATGAGCCTTCCGATACCTATCGATTTGAGCTTTCCTGCATCCTGAACATGGAGAACGACGGCATGTGGTTGCACGCCGCCAGTGATGACAAACCACCATTCTGGGGCATTTTCCCCAAACACTCGAAGAAACTCATTACCGTTAAAAATATGTTTGAGCGTATTTACCTGTTTTATTTGCGTTATCTGTAGAAAAACAACTGTCTCTCGCGGGGTTCGCAGAGAACGCAGGGAGGTCAAAAGCTTTTCAGAAGTTGTCCTGATACAGGACTACGGACGCCCACCAATTTGCTTTTTGTACTTGTCTAATTTGTCATCAAACGATTTCATCATTGTGCCATACGCACGACTGTTCTGATTTTCCATCTCAGTTTGCTCTGCCGATTTAACTTCCGGCGCACACTCTGGTGATTCCTGGTTGGTTTCATCACAGTTATCAGGACTGTCTTTTACGTCGTCCGGTTTATCTAATGTAGTTTTGTAATCAACAGAATCCAACAAGTGATCAGGTGCGTTATTTACTAATGTCTTTTGCCATAAAATACCACCAATGGCCAGGGCAATCAGTATTGAAATTAGAGTAAAGTTTCGCATGAGAACTCCTTACTGTTCATGACAACAGGGTACCTCTATTTACTCATGGGTACCTCTATTAATCCATGAATATTCATCTTCCATCACAAAGAGCCCCTATTGTGTTACCGGCTCATGCAAAGGTCTGGCTGCCAGAAGTATGGTTTTCACTCCATCTTTATCGGCTGTAGGGTTCTGATCTGGGTACTCATATAATCTTCTTAATCTTTGTTGACCTGTTCATATTTCTGTTTAAATTCTGGCGCTGATGAGGCCTTGAAAAATCAACTATCGGCCCTGCCGGAATAATGCCGGCAGGATTGATTGTGCGGTGACTGCCGTAGTAATGGGTTTTGATATAATCCATATCGACAGTGGCGGCTATGCCCGGTTGCTGATAGAGATCCCTGAGATAGCCAGACAGATTAGGATAATCCTCAATTCGACGTAGATTGGTTTTAAAGTGGCCATAGTAGACTGCATCAAAGCGCAACAAAGTCGTAAATAAACGCCAGTCCGCTTCGGTGATTGCATCGCCTGTCAGGTAACGTTGTTCAGACAGGCGCAGCTCCAGCCAGTCCAGAGTATCGAACAACTCGGCATTGGCCTTTTCATATGCTCCCTGAGTGGTGGCAAAACCCGCCCGATAAACACCATTGTTGACGGTGCGATAGATTCGTTCATTGAGTTGATCAATTTCAGACTGCAGTGCATCAGGATAATAATCATCGTAATTTTCGGTTAGATGATTAAATGCGTTGTTGAACATACGAATAATCTCAGATGATTCATTGCTGACTATCGTCTGACGCTGTTTGTCCCACAGTACCGGAACAGTCACACGCCCAGTGTAATCACTGTTTGCTCGGGTATAGACCTCATGTAGAGTATGCAAGCCATAGAGGCCATCGCCCAGCTCATTGAAAACCCACCCTTCTTCCAACATCAGTGGTTCAACGATTGAGACAGTTATCATGTTTTTCAATCCCTTCAACTGGCGAAAGATCAGTGTACGATGGGCCCAGGGACAGGCCAGTGATACATATAGATGGTAACGACCCGATTCGGCAGGAAAACCGCCTTCACCACTGGATCCTGCCTGTCCATCAACGGTAATCCAGTTACGAAACCGGCTTTCCTGTCGTACAAACTCACCGTTGTGACTTTTGGTGTCATACCACTGATCAGACCATTTACCTTTTACTAATAACCCCATAATCCTGTCTCCTGCTTAATGCCACTCTATGAATTCAAAATGCGCGCTATCAGCTTATCCAGAGACCAGCGCCCTGCACCCAGAATAAGTAGTGCAATACTAATACCCAGCAGGGCCAGTGCAAATTCGTAACCACTATTACTTAGAAATAATCCATTTGGTAGATGGACAGTGATTATTGCTACCAGCATGGTAATGGCAAGCAACATAGATGCAGGACGGACTGCCAGTCCCAGCAACAGAGCCAGACCGCCAAAAAACTCAGCGCCACCTGTCAGCAATGCCATCAGTAAACCAGGCTCCAGTCCCATGGAAGCCATAAACTGACCCGTACCCTCTAGTCCGTATCCACCAAACCAGCCAAACAGCTTTTGCGCTCCGTGTCCGGTAAAAATGATACCAGCGGCCACACGCAATGGGAGCGTGGAAACAGAGTCGCCCGAATTGAATATTTTGTATACTAAATCAGTGTTCATGTCGTTCTCCATTTGTATTGTTCGCAATATTTAAACTGTTATTTATAATATATACTTGCTGTAAGAAATAAAAAGCGATAGTTATTAAACAATATTATCAATTAATTTGAATAATTATGAACCTATTATCTCTGGAAGCCTTACAGGTACTGGATGCCATCGACCGAAAGGGAAGTTTTGCCTCTGCAGCGGCCTCGTTGAACCGTGTACCCTCTGCCTTGTCTTATACTATTCATAAGCTCGAGCAGGATCTTGGTGTAAGCCTGTTTCAAAAACAGGGCCGTCGCTCGGCACTAACCAATGCTGGCCAGCACTTGATGCTACAGGGCAGAGAATTACTGACCGCTGCAGATGCATTGGCAGACAGCACAATACAGGTTGCTACTGGATGGGAACCACGGCTACGAATCGCACTGGACACCATCATTCCTGTTGAGCTGATCTTCCCGTTGATTAACCGACTATATGAAATACAGCCTGATGTTGAGATTGATTTTACAGAAGAAGTACTGGGTGGCACCTGGGAGGCACTGGTCTATGACAGAGTCGATCTGGCAATTGGTGCTGTAGGGAGTCCCCCCGGCCATAAAGGGATATGTTGTTTCAACTGGCTTACAGTTAAATCAGTTTTTGTTGCTGTAGCTGATCATCCAATTTGCCAGCACCCCCAACCACTAAGTGACAGCGCCGTTATGCAGTACCGCTCGGTAATCATCCGTGACAGTTCTCGCCACGAAGCTCCTCTTAGCCGCGGCATATTAA
>ENA-ORDP01000117-ORDP01000117.1-marine-sediment-metagenome-genome-assembly--contig:-NODE-117-length-50972-cov-7.209419_pt1 | contig 50972 bp, 50 predicted proteins | sample MGYA00248627_ERZ508539 | MGnify/ENA primary metagenome ERZ508539 (study PRJEB26208, sample SAMN05571518) | marine sediment metagenome | biome: deep sea; feature: Hydrothermal vent; material...
GTATTTGCATCATAGCCCCCTCTCCCTCTGGGAGAGGGTTGGGGTGAGGGGATAATACATGCAAATACTTATGCAACGATTAATAGTAGGTAGTGCCTGGCCGAAAAAACATAAACTGTTGAAATAAAAACGAAATAGCGCGAATAAACGGACGAAGTTTTTTCAAAAAAGGCCCATAAATGTAAGCGATCATTCTAGACCGTCTGCATATTGATTAAAATCGCACCACAGTTGTGCTGATTCCACACGCCTTAAACACCTGCGGGGTAACGCCTTGTGGGTTATTACCTACAAAACTTTCAGTCATATCCTACAGACATGCCGGGTATATTTTTATAAGGTAGCAAGCACAGGGATGTGGGAAGTTTGACAGGGATGTCTCCATTGCTGGGGAACCGCCGGATAACACCGGCGGTTTTTTATATGTCCTGCCAGCCAAAGCTCAGATTGTTATTGACATGTTCCATTGTTTAGATCTGAACGAAGCGGATTATCAGCAAAGGTTTCTTTCCAAACTCGGGGGGTCAGTTCAATCACCCTGCTGGCAGGATGTTGGCTGACACGCTGCAGTACATCCACCAGATAGGCGTAAGGATCAACACCCTGTAGTTTACAGGTGACAAGTAGACTTTGAATGATGCCAACCTGTTCAGCGCCTATTTCTGTCCAGCAAAACAGCCAGTTTTTCCGACCCATGGGGATGGGGCGTAGCGCGCGCTCCACATGGTTGGTGTCCAGAGGGATGTCGGGATCGGACAGGAAGATCTGTAAACTGGCTTGCCGATTCATGGCGTATTTCAGGGCTTTTGATAAGGGGTTGCTCGGCAATAGTTCGGTGCGGTGACATTGTTGATCGCACCAAACCCAGAATGATTTGATAACAGGTTCGCTGTGTTTGATTCGATAAGCCTGTTTTTCTTTACCGGTTAGTGATTTTTTGCGGATTGTTTTTTCGTGAGCATACAGTGCACCCATCAAGGCCAGCGCTTCTTTTACGGCTTGTGGTTCGGCATCAAGGGCGCGTTCAAAATAACGTCGTGTGTGCGACCAGCATTGCGCGTGGCTAACCTCGTCTCGGAGATCTGCGTAACGCGCATACGCTTCATAGCCATCGGTTAACAGGGTGCCGGTATAATCATCGCCGATAATTTCTTGAACATGGCGATGGTCGCGTGTCGAGGTATATCGGAATACGATTTCATTTTGATCGCCATGCACTGGCCAGAGGTAGGCCTGGCGCATCTTGCCTTTTTGTTTACGTCCGGCCTTGATGGGCGTTTCATCCATGGCTAATACCTTGCTAAGCAGAATATTCGCTAATTGCGCATCGACGATGGGGGCTAACAGTTCAATACTGCGACGCACCAGGTTGGTCAAGGTGGCGCGGCTTAAGGTGATGCCACTGTGTTGCAGGCGTTGATGTTGCCGGTACAGTGGCAGATGGTATAAAAATTTAGCTCTGCATAAGTGTCAGTAAGACTGACACTAATCAATCAACATGCCCACCAGAAAGCTGACATCAGCAACGCTCTTTTCCAGTACGTTTTCGGGCATCAACGCCGTGTGCAGGGTTTGGGTTTCACGGCGTTTAACAACCTTGCGCACATACTTGAGAATGACATAGCTGCCAGGGCGCTGAGCCAGTCGATAACTCACCTTTTCGCCAATCTGCGCTAACGCATCGTCCGGGAGAGCATCGACCTCGGGATTGGGCAGATTAATGGTTTGGACAGGGACGCTATCATCAAAACGCAACCCGGTATCACTAACGGTATTGGCATCGCGCTGCTTCTTGCGGCGCTGATAGGTTATCTGCTCAGTGGGAACCGCATCAATCGAGGCAGGGGGTATACCTAAACCGGCGAGCAAGTCCGCCTGGCGTGAGGTGTCAATGTCGATGCGTTTCTCAGATTTTGTACCGAATAGTTGGCGTTTGAACCACTCAAGTTGATGTTTGAGTTGTACGATCTGTTCATGCAGCATCGCATTTTCAGCCAGTACAGCATCGTGTTGTTGAATTAAAGCGGATGTCATTGCTTATGTTTGTTATCCGTTTTGAATAGACTTTATTTTATCATAATAGATCTTTCTATGCGGCTTTTTTATACCGTTTTCGTTGCCGTTTGATCAACACGTCCAGACCTTCAATCAAACTGATTAACTCAGTTTGATGCAATGCTCTTTTTACGCCATTGATTGAATTTAGCATAGCAAACTGGCCTTGCTCCAAACGCTTGCTCCACAAACAATACCCGCCCGATTCATAATACAAACATTTCATTTGTGTGCGGCGACGGTTGATAAACACAAACAAGGCACCGCTCGCAGGATCATCATTCAGCACCTGTTTCACCTGCGCCGACAGACCATCAAATGAGCGGCGCATGTCGGTGGGTTGGGTGCATAACCAGATTTTCAGATCGCCGCTTAATGCAATCATTACGCTTGCCTCAAACGTAAGCTCATCCCACCGCCCAAAGAGAGTTCAATATCCCAGGCACTGTGCTGCCGATCATGATCCGCGAGTCTTGTCAGATCGACAAACATCGGATTATTATCATCACCGAGAACATCGGCAGTGGCAGACGTTAACTTATGCCGCCACTTGCTAAAAGTACTCCTGGCCAATGATTCTCGTGCACAAAATGCTTCCTGAGTAAGTCCACTGTCGGCAAAGGTCAACATAATCGTTTGCCATTGTTCGGTACTGCGGCGTATTTTTGTTGTTGTCTTGCGGGGTAACTGATTATTCATAACTTTCGCCTCATATGGATTCAAGGGGAAAGTTTACGCTAACTTCTCAGAATGGAAATAACGGCCTAGTTTGGACGGTTACGGTTGAGTGAGGGATGGGGCTATGAGGTGACCAGTGCCGATGTGGTAAAGGCGTATGACCGGGCGTTGGATGCTGCATCCAGGTTGAAGAAAATCGACGAGGTAACCGATCAGATTCGACAACTCATCGAGTTGAATGAGAGTGCGTCAATGCTGTTTGTTCGACGTGCTTTGCATGGAAGGATGCGTGCGCATTCTTTATCGGTTAACAAGATGCATATGGGTGAATCATGAACAGTGAACCTGTGTACTTTGGGGAAGAAAAACATCAAAACGCGCTCCACCCACGCTCCACACGCGCTCCATTATTGGGACAATCGCAGACAATGAGCGACAACGAAACTGAAAATTAGGGGCAAGAAAAACAATTTAAAAACAGAGTCTTACGTTGTTTCTGGTGGTCTGGGATGGTCTTTGAATTTGGTGCCGAGGAGAGGACTTGAACCTCATCTGGAATAGTCATTTCATGCTTATAATTCAATGAGTTACTAATTCCTATCTTCGCTGCGTTCCACTCACGTTCCACGCTGATTATTGCTAATGATATATCGGTTCAGTTACTGCCCCAGATTTCCTGAAGAAAAGCATTTTAATCCCTTGGGGTTGAATTTCCCGCTGCTTGCAGCGTTTAAAAAGCATTGCGATGAAATCTATGATTTCGGGTAATTCATCTTAATACCCCGCCAGCTTGCTGCGGGGTTGTTTATTATGCGTCAAAATAGGGGCACTTTCATGTATGTATTCTAAAGTACAGCGTACTATACAATGGAACTAATGACTCAGTTAGTAAGGGAAGAATATGAATCATGGCAGACTAACAAAAAACATGGCCAAGGGTATAAAGGAACTCAGGAGCCGAATCGAAGAATCTGAAATTCCTTCGTCGAAGTTGGATGAGACGATCAATATTGCGATATGGAATATCCGAGAGTTTGGCAGGAAGCGGAGAAAAAAACTTTCCTTTCACCTGATTGCTGAAGTATAAAATCAGTTTGATCTTATCTCTGTTGTTGAGCTGCGAGATAATTTGGCTGATCTTCAGGAAGTCCTTGAGATACTTGGCCCGTACTGGCGAGTAGTCTATTCCGATTACAATACAGACCGAGCCGGAAATTGTGAGCGGATCGCGTATATCTACGATAAGCGTGCGGTTTACCTTCACCGGGCTTGCCGCAGAAGCAGATCCACCCAGAAAAAAATAACCGTTATGCGAGACGGACAAAAGGTAAAAGAATACGTTTCGCTTATTTCATGGTGGCGCTCTCCGTTTATGGCCTCTTTTCGGGCAGGAGACTTTGATTTCATTGTGCTGTCGGCCCACATTCGTTGGGACAAGACGGGTGGAGAGGAAAGCCGAATACGTGGACTTCAGTTGTTGGCGGATTGGGTTGCCAAGCGGCGCACGGAGAAATATGTAACGGACAAAGATTTCATTCTCATGGGGGATTTCAATATTCCTGCAGACGATGATGAGTTGTTTGCCGCCATCACCAGCAAGGGGTTAAGGATGCCAGTGGCGATGCGTGGACAACATGGGAGTAATCTCATGCGCGACAAGCATTATGATCAAATTCTCCATTACCCATCCGAAGCGAATACATTTACTGATTATGGAGGTGTTTTGGACTTCTATAAGCGCAGCCATCGGCCATTGTTTCCCGGTATTGCTATGACAAAAAGAGAATTTACCTATCAGATGTCAGATCATCTACCGCTATGGGTTCAGTTGCGAACCGATGTTGAGGACGAGCGTCTGGATCAGATTCTGAACAGATGAGGAAAAAAGAAGGTAGAACCGGGGATAGGTATGGGTTCGATCGCTTCAACTGATTTAGCGGTAGCTCTTCCATTCTTCTGGGCAGATTTGTGTCTGCACGGCAGTGGCTGTGAGCGCCTTCAAGAAGTACCTTTGAAAAATTCAGACAGGACAATCTCCGTTATTCAGGTAGGCTGTGTCAGCTGTGATGGCCACAATAATCTAAAAATGTTCACGATTCTGGGTATTAAAGTACATTACGTACAGAATAATGAACGTAATGAGGGTTGCCTTTGCTGGAGATTGTTGCCGATATATTGATATTAAGTTCATTATAATGTACGTTATTAGTTTTAGCGGCTATAAAAATGGACGATAAATGAGTAAAACTCAACTTGATTTGATGGCACCGATCCCGGTCAGGCGGGCGCTGCGCAAGCTTGGGCAGGATATCCATGATGCCCGGCGAAGGCGGCGTATTCCTACGGCAGTCATGGCTGAACGGGCCTCTATCAGCCGAACGACCCTGAACAAGATAGAAAAGGGTGACCCTGGCGTTTTGCTGGGTAACTACGCCAATGTGCTCTTTGTCCTGGGTATGGCGGAGCGGTTGGGTGATCTGGCAGATGTCAGGACGGATGCGGTGGGTCTTCAACTCGAAGAAGAGCGTTTGCCGCAACGTATTCGCAGGCCGCGCCAGAATAAATCTGGACGCAAGTCGCTTCAGTCTGGGCAGAAGGGTAAGGCGTGATGGAAACAGAAGTGCTTGTCTATGTGGATATTGCCGGCACGCCGCATCTGGCTGGGCGACTGTGGGCACGCGTGCGCAAAGGCAGGGAAAGTGCCAGCTTCGAATATGATCCGGGCTGGCTTGAATATGCAGATCGGTTTTCCCTGGAACCGGCTCTGGCGCTTGGCCCGGGTCCATTTCACACACCTTCAGGTAAACCCCTGTTTGGTACCCTTGGCGACTCTGCCCCCGATCGCTGGGGACGGGTTCTGATGCGTCGGGCAGAGCGTCGGCGTGCACAAGGCGCGGGCGAAACGCCGCGCACCTTGATGGAAATCGACTATTTGCTCATGGTCGATGATGAAGCCCGACAAGGTGCATTGCGCTTTGCCAGACGAGAGGGTGGGCCGTTTCTTGCTGACCATGAAGCTGCTCGTATACCCCCCCTGATCGATCTGCCTCGATTGTTGTCGGCGGCGGAGCACGTCGTGGGTGACACGGATAGCGATGAGGACCTTCGTTTGCTGCTGGCACCGGGTTCGTCATTGGGGGGTGCGCGTCCCAAGTCTTCTGTCCGGGACAGGGATGGGCATCTCGCCATTGCCAAATTCCCGCACAAGGATGATGAGATCAATGCGGTTCTGTGGGAGGCGGTTGCGCTGAGGTTGGCGGCAAAGGCCGGTATTCCTGTGCCCGACTGGCGGCTTGAGCGTGTAGTGAACAAGCCAGTGCTATTGCTACGCCGGTTCGATCGGGTTCAAGGCCAGCGTATTCCATTTCTTTCGGCTATGAGCATGCTCGGGGCCAGTGACAATGAGTCGCGCAGTTACCTGGAATTTGTCGATGCGCTGCGTCAGTATGGCGCTAACGCAAAACAGGATATGCATGCGTTGTGGCGGCGTATCGTCTTCAACATTCTGATCTCCAACACGGATGATCATTTGCGTAATCACGGCTTCCTCTATGCCGGTCCAGATGGCTGGCGACTGGCTCCGGCCTATGATCTCAATCCGGTACCCACCGATATCAAGCCACGTGTTTTGACAACGGCCATTGATCTTGATGATGGCACGGCCTCTCTGGATCTGGCTATGAGTGTGGTGGGGTATTTTGAACTTGCTGAAGATGACGCACGGGTAATCGCAGCCGAAGTCGGGCAGGCGGTGGCAATGTGGCGTGAGGAGGCTGTGCGACTGGGCCTAACCTCGGCAGAGATCGATCGCATGGCATCCGCTTTCGAACATGAAGATTTGAAGGCGGCGCTTTAGTTATTGCGGAAGGTGCACCCTATCTGTCAGTACAAAGGCAAACTGACCGGTTGATTCAGTTGTTTTGGGTAAAGTTACTTACGAGTTTGATACCTTTTCGTTAGTTGACGGATCATACTGACCAAAACCTGATACAAAAGCTTGCTGGTATTTTTCTTCTGCTTGTTCTACCCACAGCCCATAGTGGCGCATGATCATTATTGTATATCGATTAGATACATGATGGTTTAGGGATGATTGGGTCTGCTGGGCTACAAAGTTTGCCAAATTTGCGTGCAGTTTGCGTGCAGTTTCAGTGCAGAAAAGGGGACATTGAGAGACAACGAAGGACAGTTTAAGGGAAAGATAATCAGCCTGAAACTTGTTGTAACAGGCTGATTTTTAATGGTTTGTGGTGGTCTTCTGTGGTTTATTAGAAAATTGTTAAATGGTGGAGGCGGCGGGAATCGAACCCGCGTCCGCAAGACCTCTGCCTTTGGTTCTACATGCTTATCCACGCCTATTAATTTTAACGACTGGCAACCCGGCGGGCGGGGCAAACTAGTCGCGATTTCGGTAAGGTTTTAGCGCTTCCGTCCCGAACATACTTCCGCGCGATTCTGTGAGATATGACCCCTGAAACCTGAACGCACAGACACGGCTCCAGTCAGAGGGCTTTACAACCGGTGTTTAAGCGGCTAAAGCGTAGTTGTCGTCGTTGGCAACTATAAGTGTTACAGATGGATTAACGAGGTATTCTGTCCCTCGGCATGCACCTCCGGTTTCGTGACCCACGTCGAAGCCAGGTCGCCCCCATTGGTTCTTTATGACTCGTAGTGTAACGTAAAATTCAGGGAAATATACTGGAATCTTGTGACGAGGGATGAGTTTCGAGGGTCAAGGAGTTAAAACGGAGACTATTTCCCTCGTCCATCACTCCTAAACAGGTGTTCCAGATACCGGGTTACTGGTGAATTTCCACGTTCGTGGTGAAGTCCTGAGTTCTCCGCCAGGGTTTCTCCTATGCAGAGGCGAAGGGCTTCCCCTTCGACAAGGCTCTCCTGAGTGGAACCGAAGGACTTCCTTCGACAAGCTCAGGATGAACGGTAATTCTTAAAGTGGACGGGTATTAATCGTTGCATAAGTATTCGCCTGTATTTTATACCCTCACCCCAGCCCTCTCCCGGAGGGCGAGGGGGTTATGATGCAAATACTTATGCAACGATTAATATTTGGAACAAGCTATTTAGTTTCTCGTTCCTTTCAGTATCCGCGCCTTGTCGCGTTTCCAGTCCTGCTCTTTCTCGGTGGCGCGTTTGTCGTGGCTCTGTTTGCCCTTGGCCATGGCGATTTCCAGTTTTGCGCGACCGCGTTTCCAGAACATGGCGGTGGGAACGAGAGTGAAACCTTTGCGTTCGACGGCGCCAATGAGTTTGTTCAACTCGTCCCGGTGTAGCAGTAGTTTGCGGTTGCGCTGGGGTTCCGGGTGGATGTGGGTAGAGGCGGTATTCAGGGGGGTAATCATGGCGCCAAAGAGAAAAGCTTCGCCATCTTTTATCAGGACATAACTGTCGCGTAGCTGGATGTGCCCGGCGCGCAGGCTTTTGACTTCCCAGCCTTCCAGCACCAGACCCGCCTCGAAGCGTTCGCCAAGGTCAAAATCGTGTCGGGATTTCTTGTTCAGGGCAATAGTGCTGCCGGGTGATTTCTTTTTCTTGTTTGCGTTTGCCATTGTTGCATTATATCCGAGCTGCGCCGGGATTGTACTGGGATTGTCCCGAATCAAACTTGTGATATGACTGATTTTGCTGGAAAATCAGCCTCTTTCATCTAAAGGAACGAGCTCGTATGGGGAGCAAACCTGTATCCATTCACGGTCAGTGGTCATCCCGCTGGGCCTTTACCCTGGCCGCCACGGGATCGGCGGTGGGATTGGGTAATATCTGGAAATTTCCCTACATTACAGGTGAGAACGGGGGAGGGGCTTTTGTACTGGTTTACCTCGTTTGCATTGCCCTGATTGGTATTCCCATCATGATGGCCGAGGTCATGCTGGGACGGCGAGGCCGCCAGAGTCCGGTGAATACCATGAAAGCGCTGGCGCTTGAAGCCGGGCAGTCTCCTTACTGGAAGTGGCTGGGCGGGCTGGGTATGGTGGCCGGGTTTCTGATTCTCTCCTATTACAGTGTGATCGCGGGCTGGGCGCTGGCCTATGTGTTTCGCACGGCATTTGGTGTCTTCACGCTGGCGACGCCCAAGGGTGTTGATAGTATTTTCGCCCATTTTATTGCGGCGCCCGAGGGACTGCTGTTCTGGCATACCCTGTTTATGGTCATGACCATGATTGTGGTGGCGCGTGGGGTGCAGGGGGGACTGGAAAAACTGGTCAAATTTCTGATGCCGGGCCTGTTTATTATGCTGGTGGTGCTGGTGGGATATGCCATGAACTCGGGTGACTTCATCCAGGGCCTGCATTTTTTGTTTTATCCGGATTTCTCGAAAATCACCCGGAATGGTGTTCTGATTGCCATGGGGCATGCCTTTTTTACCCTTAGTCTGGGTATGGGGGCCATCATGGTCTACGGCTCCTATTTGCCCAACCACGCCTCGATTGCCCGGACATCGGTGATCATTGCACTAGCCGATACGTTGGTGGCGTTGATGGCGGGCATGGTGATATTCCCGATTGTATTTGCCAATAATTTGCAGCCAGGCTCCGGTCCCGGTCTAATCTTTCAGACCTTGCCTCTGGCTTTCGGGCACATGCCCGGCGGGGCGTTTTTTGGGACGCTGTTTTTTATTTTAGTGACTTTTGCCGCCTGGAGTTCCAGCATTTCCCTGATTGAACCCGCTGTGGCCTGGTTAGTGGAAAATCGGGGCGTTTCGCGTATCCATGCCTCTGTAACCATGGGTATTCTTTGTTGGTTGTTCGGTTTTCTGACGATTTTTTCATTCAATCTCTGGGCGAATTTCACGCCGCTTGACATGTTTGAGCATTTCAAAGGCAAGACTTTGTTTGATTTGCTGGACTATCTTACTTCCGATATTATGCTGCCGCTGGGAGGCTTTCTTATTGCCATTTTTTCAGCCTGGATTATGAAACGTGAAGCCAGTCGTGATGGGTTGGAGATGGAAGAAGGATTAGCCTATATGAGCTGGCGTTTTCTGGTACGCTACATTACCCCGATTGCGGTGATGATCGTATTTCTGAGAGCCATCGAGGTTATTTAGTTGTCCAGGATAATCGTTTGACCACTATTACTAAAAGTGCGCTGGTGGAATACAGTGCAGAGCAGATGTATCGACTGGTGGATGACATTCCTCGCTATGCCGAATTTTTGCCCTGGTGCCGGAAATCCACGGAAATTGAGCGAACGGATGAGGAGGTCAGGGCGAGGCTGGAGATTGCGCACAGCGGCCTGCATAAATCCTTCACCACCAGTAACCGGTTGCTGAAAAACCGCAGTATTGAAATCCATCTGGTCGAAGGGCCGTTCCGGCATTTATACGGTATCTGGCGTTTCGAACCTCTGGGGGACGGGCAGGCCAGCAAGGTGATGCTGGAGATGGATTTTGAATTTTCCAGCAAGCTACTGTCAATGACCTTTGGCAAAGTATTCACGTTCATTGCCTCAACGCTGGTTGATGCTTTCGTTAAACGGGCGAAAGAGATATATGGCTGATCCCGACACAGATATGATTCATGTAGAAGTGGCTTACGCGCGGGAAGACGTGCAGGTGATTCTCGGGCTTGCTGTGCGACAGGGCACCACGCTGGAACAGGCGATATCGCAATCGGGAATCCTGGATCGCTTTCCGGAAATCGATCCGGATAAAAACAAGGTAGGCATTTTCGGTAAAATCAGTAAACGTGACGCGATATTACGTGAAAATGACCGGGTTGAGATCTACCGTCCTCTGCTTGTCGATCCAAAAGCTTCACGACGCAAGCGAGCAGAAAAAATGACCCAAACCAGCACTGCGAAATAAAGCCGCCAGCGCGATTTATATAAAACAGATGACTCGGAATCAGGTAAAATAGCGCGTTTTATGGTGGCTTGTATCGGTTCCCCCGCGACGATAAGCCGTGAACCCCGCCAGGCCCGGAAGGGAGCAACGGTAACGGTTGACTCGGGCGCCGGGGTGAGCTGCTATAAGCCGCCACCCAAATTCAGGGACGAGGGGCGAGAACCAGAAACAGGCTTTTTCTCGTCACTTGTTACTAGCCTTGGCGGAATTCATGAGCTATCAAGTACTGGCGCGCAAATGGCGGCCGCGGACATTCGAGCAACTGGTTGGGCAGGAGCATGTGCTGCGCGCCCTGATTCATGCGCTGGACGAAGATCGTCTGCACCATGCCTTTCTGTTTACCGGCACGCGCGGCGTCGGTAAAACGACTATTGCCCGGATTCTGGCTAAATCTCTCAATTGTGAACAGGGCGTCAGCAGCCACCCCTGCGGCGAATGCGCGGCCTGCCGGGAAATTGATGAAGGCCGTTTTGTCGATCTCATCGAAGTGGATGCGGCATCCCGCACCAGGGTGGATGAGACCCGCGACCTGCTTGATAATGTGCAATATGCACCGACCCGGGGTCGCTACAAGGTGTATCTCATCGACGAAGTGCACATGTTCTCCAATCACAGTTTCAATGCCCTGTTGAAGACCCTGGAAGAACCGCCGCCCCACGTAAAATTTCTGCTGGCGACGACCGATCCGCAAAAACTGCCGGTGACTGTTTTGTCCCGCTGTCTGCAATTTAACCTGCGCCGGCTGGCCCCCGAATGGATTCAGGACTATCTGGAAAAGATCCTGGCCCAGGAACATATCGAAACGGACGCCGCCGCCCTGAAGCAACTGGCGGGCGCGGCTGATGGTAGTATGCGGGATGCTCTCAGCCTGCTGGATCAGGCTATTGCTTTTGGGGGCGGCAAGGTGGGGGATGCGGATGTACGCGCCATGCTGGGCACCATCGACAGCCAGTATATTTTCAGAATTTTACAGGCCCTGGCCCAGCAGGATGCGGCGGCGCTGATCGCAGAAGTGGCGCAACTGGCCGAACAGGCGCCGGATTTTGCCGATGTGCTGGCCGAGTTGATTTCCACCTTGCAGCATATCGCCCTGCTACAGCAGATCCCTGATGGCTGGGCTGAAAGCATGGGCGAGAAGGACAAACTGGAGACACTGGCTGAAAAATTGAGGCCGGAAGAGGTGCAGCTATTTTACCAGATTGCCCTGATCGGTCGCCGGGATCTACCCCTGTCACCCGAACCCCGAGGTGGGCTGGAAATGGTGCTGTTGCGCATGCTGGCATTTCGACCTGCTGATGCGCCGCCCTCCGGATCGTCCACCCGGTCTTCGGCTTCTTCGGCATCGGTTTCTACTTCGATCCGCCATCACGTCCCGGCATCGAAATCAATGCCTGAATCGAGCCTTGAAATGATTTCAGAGCCCCCGGCGCCTGCAACTGCACCATCGTTAGAACCTGATTTGAAAAAACAGGTTCTGGATCATGGCGAAGCAAATGACTGGTATCAGATTGTTGAGGGGCTGAAGCTATCCGGCATGTTGCAGCAACTGGCCGCGCACTGCAGCATGAGTCGGCGGGACGCTGATTCTATCTGTCTGCATCTGGATGAGACCGGGGCGCCGATGCTGAATCAGGAACGGAAAAAACAAATGCAGGAGGCCTTAAGTGACTATTTCGGTCAGCCGGTAAAACTGAGTATCGAACTCAGAGCGTGTGAGGGAGAAACGCCGGAAAAGCGTCAGCAACGTTTGCAACAGGAGCGGCAGCAGGAGGCCGAGACAGCCATCGAAAATGATGAGAACGTGCGTTCATTAATTGATGTTTTCGATGCGACGGTGAACCCACAGAGTATTCAACCACAGGATTGAGAATCAGGGGATCCTTGATTAGTGTCCTGTTCTGAGAGTTTTTTATTTTTTACAAGAGGTAAACACGATGAAAGGTGGAATGGGTAATTTGATGAAACAGGCTCAGCAGATGCAGGCCAGCATGCAGAAAGCGCAGGAAGAAATGGCCCATATCGAAGTCACAGGCAAGTCTGGAGGCGGACTGGTGTCGGTGCTGATGAATTGCCGCCATGATGTCAAACGCGTCGAGATCGATGACAGCGTGATGGATGACAAGGAAATGCTGGAAGATCTGCTGGCCGCAGCGGTCAATGATGCCGTGCGTCAGGTCGAGCAAACCACCCAGGAAAAGTTTTCCGGCATGACAGCGGGTATGAATCTGCCCGGCGGTTTCAAACTACCCTTTTGATTTATCTTCCGGATAATTTATGTCCTTCAGCCCTCTTATAAGCCAGTTGATCGAGGTTCTTTGCTGCCTGCCGGGCGTCGGTCCCAAGTCGGCGCAGCGTATGGCTTTTCATTTATTGCAGCGGGATCGCGAGGGGGCAAAGCGTATGGCGACGACCCTGCTGGAGGCGGTCGAACGCATCGGCCATTGCAGTCAGTGCCGAAGCCTGAGCGAGCAGAGTCTCTGTAAACTCTGCGCCAGTTCCCGTCGCGATCGCAGCCTGCTGTGTGTAGTGGAGTCGCCGATAGATGTACAGGCGGTGCTGCAGGCCGCCGATTACAAAGGTATGTTCTTCGTACTTATGGGCCATCTGTCACCGCTGGATGGCATTGGCCCGATTGATATTGGTCTGGATAAACTGGCGGCGCGACTGGATGAAGGCGAAATCCGCGAAGTGATCCTGGCCACCAATCCGACTGCCGAAGGCGAAGCCACCGCCCATTACATTGCTGAGATCATTGAGTCACGAGCCGGTATTCGCGCCACGCGTATCGCACACGGTGTACCGGTGGGTGGTGAACTGGAGTTTGTTAACAGCAGCACCCTTTCCCGCGCCTTCAATGCGCGTACTGAAGTTTGATTTTAAGGAAGGGGGGCATTGGCCACCCATAATTCAGGGATGACTGAAGTCGAGTGTGGGTAAACGTTGCAACGCCTGGCTGGTCTGTTTGCATACGGTCTTGAAATATTTATAAGCCTGTTCATCCAGCTGGCAGCTACTGTTGCGACGGTCGGCATAAATGAGTCCCACCGGTTTCTCATCGACGAAGATCGACATGGCAATAAATGAATTGGTACTGATCAGTTTTTGAAACTCTTTGGGTACCAGAGGCCAGAATTTTGTCCGGTTCTGATCGTTGATTAAAACCGCTTGTGCCTTTTCCAGCAGACGGCTGAACAGATTAGCCGGCTCAAGGTTGATCTCGAAGCGGCTGAACAGGGGATCATTATCAACCCCTATGATTTTTTCGGCTTTCAGCAGTTTGTTCTCCGCGTCCAGGCGGGCAAAGACTACCCGATTGAGTCCTATGCCGTCATGCAGCCCTTTGAGAACCTGACTGATAAGTTCATAGGTATTTTCCGTCGCTAATTTTTTCTGCGTTAATAGTCCCAGTAGCAGTTTCAGTGACTGAATTTGCGGCATGAGACAGATTTCCGCCTCCTGTTCTTCAATGGATTCAGATTCCTGCGTTCCGGTTTTTTCTTTAGGTACAGGGGGTATATAGGCGAGTCCCAGAACGGCGGGGGGAACCCCATAGAGTGCAGATTCACGTGCAACATCAACGGCCAGTCTATGTGTTCCGGTAATAAGTTCAGGCAGATCCATTTCCAGCCATTCGGCGGCCTGCTCCTGAATCTTGAAGGTCTTTTCAGTATACCAGTCCACAGCAGCGCCACGGGCCAGTTGTACCGCCAGCATAATGCCATAGGCGCGGGGAAATTTGGCATTCTCGGGATGCAGGGCTTCAAGCAGAAGATTGGGAAGCTTCCATTGGCGCGCCAGTTTGGCGGTAAGTTGATCCAGGGTAAAACCCAGGACGATGAACTGTGCTTCTTCTGAGGCGATATTCTTTTCATTGCGCATCTTATCCACCTGATCGAGCAGAGCAGGGGCATGCATGGCGACAAACATTTCACCCAGAAAATGCAACTGGGTTGCGGCAAAGACTTCTTCAGGGGTCATGTCCCGGCGCTGGTTGGCCCAGCGCGTTGCCTGGCGAGCGGCATGATAGGCGCGGGCAAAGGTTTTCAGGAGGCGGATTCTGGCAGCATCCTTGAGCGTTTTTTCAATGCCTGGAAGACGTTGCGGCAGTTCATTCACCTGTTCAATACCCAGGATCATCAGCGCCTGTGGAATGGTGGTAATGTCGGTACTCAGCGAACCGGAGGTTTTCGCATTGCCCAGACGCAGTAAATGGATGACCAGTCCGGGATCCATATTCACGGTTTCTTCCAGCTCAGAGACCGAGGCGTTTTCTCGTGCGCAGTACTGCCGCAAGGCTTTGATGGTCGCCTCTTGAATGGGCACCGCCTTGTGCCCGATGTGCTTGACCCATTCTTCCAGACTGAGATCCATGTCAGACCATCCTGATGAATGAGTTCGGGGGGAAGGGCTGTAAATAGTTCATTGCTCCTTATATCGGTTGCTCAGGCGCGGGCTTTAGTACCCTGAAAATGCTTTTCTGCGCATTTTACAAACAATTATTTTGCAAAAACACCTATCCGCTCATTCGGGGGAGGGATGAGATTCTGTTTTTTGTGAATCAGCCTGTAATTTTTTTGTCTCTCAGGGTTAAGTTTGTACTGTGCAAGTCGATAAGATGAACGGGTTAAAATATTGTTACAGGGCATAAAAATAATTCCCTTTAAGATGTGCAGGATATAGAACAGATAGAATAAAGGACGCGTAATTCTCACATGAAACTAATCATTGGTCTTCTCATGGTGCTGGGCGCCGTATTTGGTGGTTATGTACTGTCACATGGCAATTTGGCATCACTCTACCAGCCCTTTGAATTATTAATTATTCTGGGTGGCGCCACCGGCGCCTTTATTATTTCGAATCCGCCGAAAATTATATTTGGAGTGCTCAAGGGTGTAGGTCGTCTTTTAAAGGGAAATTTATACAATAAGAAGACGTTTATGGATTTGCTTTCGTTGATGTTTGCGCTGTTCGGCAAGGCTCGCAAGGAAGGCCTGATGGCCCTGGAAGCGGATATCGATGAACCGAAAGAAAGTGAAATTTTCAAAACCTACTCCGGACTGATGAAAAATCATCACCTGATTGATTTTATCTGTGATTATTTACGCCTGATGGTTGGCGGTAACATGAATGCCTTCGAACTGGAAAGCTTGATGGATCTGGAATTGGAAACCCATCACCATGAGGCGGAAGGTCCCAGCCATGCGATGACCGCCATGTCCGATGGTCTGCCCGGTTTTGGTATTGTCGCCGCAGTCATGGGGGTGGTGATCACCATGGGTTTCATCAGTTCTCCACCGGAAGTGCTGGGCGAACATGTGGGCGCGGCGTTGGTAGGAACCTTTCTGGGTATTTTGCTGGCCTATGGTTTTGCCGGCCCTATGGCTAATGCCATGGGAGCGCAGGCAGAAGAAGAAGGTAAGTTGTTCGAATGCGCCAAGATCTGCATTATGGCCACGCTCAATGGCTACACTCCCCAGATTGCCGTGGAGTTTGGCCGCAAGGCCCTGTTCAGCGATCTGCGTCCCGGCTTCCTTGAGCTTGAAGAACATATCAAAAGCATGAAGAAATAACCTACGGGCAGGCTTGAACTCAAGTGGCAGGCGACGACAAAAAACAACCGATAGTCAAAAAGAAAATCGTCAAGGGCGGTGGCGGGCATCATGGCGGCTCATGGAAAGTCGCCTATGCTGATTTTGTTACCGCCATGATGGCGTTTTTTCTGCTGCTCTGGCTGTTGGGTATTACAGATGAGATGCAGCGCAATGGCATTTCTGACTGGTTCAAAAATCCTGCCGGTATCAAAGGTCCCGGCGGCGCCAGCACTAGCATGATCAAGCTGGGTGGCACCAAGGATATTCCCAAGGGCGATGGTAAAAAATCTGAACAGGTGGCGCCCTCTAGCCAGCCAGAAGTAAAAAAGTCGCCCCGGAAGAAGGTCGAAAAAGTCGAGGAAGTTGAGAGAAAAGAAGACAGAAAGCGCCTGGATAAATTAATGGAAAAGCTCAAGGCGGCGATTGAAAACAGTAAGGAACTGAGGGATTTCAAGGATCAGCTGTTACTTCAAATCACACCGGACGGCCTGCGGATTCAGATTATTGACAAGAAAAAGCGACCCATGTTCGCGCTGGGCAAGGCCGTTCTAAAATCTTATACCAAGGTGATCTTGCGCAAAATTTCCAAGATTATTGTGCAGGAGGTCCCCAACCTGGTCAGTATTACCGGCCATACCGATGCCACGCCATTTCCCAATGGCTATATCGAATATGAGGATCGCTATGGTAATGATTTACGCAAGCCCTACAGTAACTGGGAGCTGTCCGCCGATCGCGCCAATGCTGCGCGCCGCGAACTGTTAAAAGGGGGCATGCCCAGCGACCAATTGGGACGCATCGTTGGATTGGCTTCCTCGGTACTGCTGGACAGAAAACATCCGCGCAGTCCCAGAAATCGGCGCATCAGTATCCTGATCATGAACAAGAGTGCGGAAGAAGCCATGAGGCGGGGTGGAGGCAAGGTCGAGGCTAAGACAAGGGCTGCTGCGGTTGGACAGAGTCCATAAAGCCTGTTTCAATCTCCTTGGATTTAATTTCTCGTTGCCTGCACCGAAAAACGGTAGGTTGGGTTGAATGAAATGAAGCCCAACAACCTGTTCTGATATTCTGTTGGGCAACGGGGGGTTAATTCCCGTTTCCCCCTGATTTATGATTCTTCAAGAGACCCCAGTATGCGCAAATAGCTTGCATGACGTGAGTGGCTGATCTCTGAATTTTTGACTGCCTCAAGAACAGCGCAGCCGGGTTCGTTGCGGTGCTGGCAATCACGGAAACGGCATTGATCCTCACGAATTACAAATTCAGGAAAGCCCTGCGCCAGTTGTTTGGGGCTAACGTTCCAAAGTCCAAACTCCCGTATTCCGGGTGAATCGATCAGAATAGCTAAATCCGGCAGATGATAGAGTCGTGCCGTGGTGGTCGTGTGCCGGCCTTTGCCCGTGGCGCGAGAGACTTCACCAATAGGGGTATTGGCATCCGGCAGCAGGCGATTGAGCAGGGAGGATTTTCCGACACCCGACTGACCCACCAGAATGCTGGTTTTTCCGTGCAGGCATCGGCTCAAGTGATTGAAAGCCAGATCTTCATGAGCGCTGGTATAGATGATCGGGTAGTCCAGTTGCGGATAAACTGCCAGCCGTTCCTGATAGCGGGCAAGTTGCTTTTGTTCGAGTAGATCTGTTTTGTTAAGAACGATGACCGGGTTGATGCCGGTCAGGGTGGCGGCGACCAGATAGCGATCCAGCAGGCCTTCGTTTAGCTCGGGCAGGGGGGAGCAAACGATCAGGATTTGATCAATATTGGCCGCAATGATTTTCTGTTTGCCACGGCCGTCAGGGCGGGCCAGGAGACTGCTGCGAGCTTTGAGCGTATGGATGATGCAGGATTTAGGATCCGGGTAATACCAACTTATATAATCGCCGCAGACCAGCGGCGGCAGGTTGCGCCGGGCGTTGCAACGATGCCGCTCACCCTGTTCATCTTCAATGATGATCTGTTTGCCGAAGTGGGCGACGATGCGCCCATCGTTGTTGGGTAATTTATGCCTACTGTCTGCGGTCGCGCGTTGAGAGTGCTGCCGGGACATGCAGGTAAGTGCTATTTGTGTTTGAACTTGTAGAATTGCTGATTCAGGTAGGTGATAACGTCGTTAATCTGTTTCTGTGACCAGGGAACACCGATACTATTTTTGCAGCGGTTCACCCGATTCTGTAAGCCCTTGTAGCTGTTGATTCGGCGGTTTTTGCGAGTATAAATGGAATCGGGATCGCCGTTCATGATGGATTTATGACATCTGATGCAATGAGCATCGTGCAGAGTCTTGCCATTACGGGCGTCACCGGCATAGGCGTTTGTCGCTAGCAGGCTGGTCAGTGCCAGCACGGGTAGAATAAAGAGAAGGTTACTTTTATTTCGGGCTTTATGTTGGAGCATGTTCCAGGTTCCTTGTGATTTCCGGCTCATGAAGAAAGTGCAGGTTCCAGTTTAGCGGATAAATGTGCAATGCGTACAGAGGCGGGTGGGTGGGAATCATGAAAAGCTGAATACAGGGGATCCGGGGTCAGGGTGCTGGCATTTTCCTCATAGAGCTTCACCAGCGCCTTGACGAGATTATCCGCGTTGCTGTTTTGGGCGGCAAAATCGTCAGCTTCAAATTCATGCTTGCGACTGACCCATGCAAAGACGGGTTGCAGGTAAATAGAGAACAGTGGCGCCACCATCATGAACAGGGTCAGGGCGATATAAGTTGAGGGTTGGCTCACCCCCAGGCCGGTATAAAAAGCATGGTACTGCATCAACCCGCCCAGCAGGGCCAGGCTTAAAAGACTAATAACAGCCATGGAGACGATACGCTTTTTAATGTGATGGCATTTAAAATGTCCCAGCTCATGGGCCAGCACCGCTTCAACTTCATCGGCATTGAGGGATTTCAACAAGGTATCGAAAAAAACGATGCGCTTGTTATCGCCAAGGCCGGTAAAGTAAGCGTTGCCATGACTGGATCGGCGTGAGCCATCCATCACAAAAACGCCCTTACTGGTAAAGCCACAGCGCTGAAGAAGTTGTTCGATACGCTGTTTCATTTCAAGATCATCCAGCGGCTTGAATTTGTTGAACAACGGCGCGATAAAGGCGGGGTAGGCCCACATCATGAGCAGGCTGAAGCCGGTCCAGACCACCCAGACATAAAGCCACCAGAACTCGCCGGCACCTTCCATGAGCCACAGCACCAGCCAGAGCAGGGGCAGGCCGATCAACGTCATGAGGAGGGTTTGCTTGACTAAATCAGTGACAAACAGCCGCGGCGTGGTGCGGTTAAAGCCAAACTTCTGTTCGATGGCGAAAGTGCGATAGATATTAAAAGGCAGATCCAGCACCGCAGAAATCAGGGTCATGCTGACAATAACCGCTACCCCGGTCATGACCGGGCTCCAGGCCAGTGTGCGCCACTGTATATCCAGCCACTCCAGCCCGCCACCGAGGGTCCAGCCCAGCAGAAGTAGCGCGCCAAAAAAGAGTTCGAACATGTCCATGTGAGTGTTGCTGCGAGTATAGTCCGCCGCTTTCTGGTGAGCTTCCAGAGTGATACGCCCGGCAAAGGCTTCAGGCACCGCGACGCGGTGTGTGGTCACATGGCGTCGCTGGCGCAGGGTTAGCCAGAGCTGAACCCCCAGGGAGAGGCTGAGGGCGGCGAGAAAGAGGTAGGTCAATGTATTCATGATTTTATATCGAACTTAAGCAGGCAGGGAAGGGTAGCCTTTGGTAGAATTCAAGGCAAGCCCTGTATTTCATAAACAAAGCAGAAGGATACCCATGCGCCAGAATGTAAACAATTTAATCTGGATCGATCTGGAAATGACCGGTCTGGATACCCAGAATGATCGAATCATCGAAATCGCCACCATTGTAACAGATGGCGAGCTGAATATATTGGCCGAAGGGCCGATGCTGGCTATTCACCAGCCGGATGAGGTGATGGCGGCCATGGATGACTGGAATACCCAACAGCATGGCGGCTCGGGCCTGGTTGAACGGGTGCACCAAAGCACGATAAATGAAGCCGAGGCCCAACGTCAGACGATTGAGTTCCTCCAACAATATGTGCCAAAGGGTGCCTCGCCCATGTGTGGTAACAGTATCTGCCAGGATCGGCGCTTTCTCGCCCGCTGCATGCCAAAGCTGGAAGCCTTTTTCCATTACCGGAATCTGGATGTCAGCTCGATCAAGGAACTGGCCAAACGCTGGAAGCCCGAGGCCTGCAAGGGCTTTGTCAAAAACTCTAGTCACTTGGCGCTGGATGATACCCGCGATTCCATCAATGAATTGATTCATTACCGGGAACATTTTTTTCAGTTATAAAAAGGCGGCATCTGTCCCACTTTTTTAGATCCAGATTTAAACGCAAAGAACGCCAAGGCGCGGAGACGCAGAGAAATTCAATATTGCTTCTCTGCGCCCTCTGCGTTTATAAGAAAATTTTGGGCCAACGGTTATACTTTGCCGTCCCTCACTTGGTTTGTTATGCGGTTCCAAATTTTTATGGAAGCGTATAGGTCCAGATTTCCTGATTCCCTGATCTGTCTGACTGGAACACTATTTGCTTTCCATCCGGGCTGAAGTCACCGCTATTATCGTTCGCGGAAAGAGTCGTAATTCGTGTTTTGGCAGTACCATCACTATTCATCACCCAAACATCGTTATTTCTTGACCGGTTAGAGTGAAATACGATCTGTGTACCATCGTAGCTAAAGTGGGGGCGCCTATCGCTTGCCGAATTGGTCGTAAGCTGTATTGGATTGCTACCATCCGCATTCATAATCCAGATATCGCCGTTTCCTGTGCGATCTGACGAGAATACGATCTGCGTGCCATCCGGGCTGAATTGGGGGGCGCCATCACTTGCTGTGTTAGTCGTCAGTTGTGTTAGATTGGTCCCATCTGCATTCATAAGCCAGACATCATTGTTACCTGCCCGGTCTGAGCGAAATACGATTTGCGTACCGTCCGGGTTCCAGGCACCGCCCCCATCATCGGCTGTGTTATTGGTGATCTGCGTCTGTTTAGAGCCATCGCTCTTCATGGTCCACACTTCCCTGTTCCCCGTTCTTTCTGACCAAAATACAATTTGGGAACCATCCGAACTAAAGTGAGGGTGCCCTTCATTTTCCGGAGTAGTAGTGAGTTGGGTTTGGCTGTCTCCATCCGCGTCCATAATCCAGATATCACTGTTCCCCAATCGGTCGGACTTGAATACGATCCGGGTGCCATCGGCGTTCCAGTCCGGGGCACTGTCAGCAGCCGAGTCGTTCGTAAGCTGGGTCAACCAGGGTCCCCCATTTTCCAGCCCAGCACATGTACTACAGCGTACACCGATGACAGTTTTTCTTATAGTCGAGTCCTCAAAGCTCGGATTGATTACCATGACATTGCCATTATTACCGATGGCGCCTGCATAAGCAGGTGTACTTGTGCCGATAGATGCACCAAAGCTTCCATCTGCCTGGACCGCATAGGTATACGGACCACTATTTTGGATAGTGAGGATGCCATCTGTTTGGCGTTTCTCGGCAACCGTGCAGTTCCCGCTGGTATCGCAGACTAATGTGCCGAAAGCGGCAGCATAGCTCGTGCCGTTGTTATCCTGAAAGCTCATAAAAGCCCAGGTGCCTGTCAGATCGGCGGTGGTGTAGGTTCGGTCGGCCTTTTTCATAAAGAAGATAATATCCCAGTCTCGCACGGCTCTACTTGCCGCCTCCACAATGAGCTTGCCGTCGCTTCCCGTCAGCATGGAACCGTCTGTGATAGTGGAATTTCCAGTAGAAGTACTTGATTCACTAATAGATCCATTTCGGTTGCTGGTGATAGTCATGGTGAAATTACCAGCGGCGTTTGAGGTTAACGTGCCCGCTCCCGCCTCATTGTAAAAAAGGTCTGTGTCCCAACCGGCATCATAGCCATTCAGATAGTAGTTCTTACTAAGGTCAGCATTTGTATAAGTCTGGGCAGTATTCATCCGCACGGCGACTCTGAATCGTTGTTTGTCGAGTATGTTTGTACCGTCCCGGATCATCACCATGCCATCGTCCGAGATGACGATCCCGCTTGTTTTGATGGTGCCGGTAGTAAACGTTCGTGTAACGGTAATGCTGCCGTTGGGGTTGGTGATCGCGGTCCAGGTCCATGTGTCGGCGCCGGAAGTGAGGTTACCATTGTCGCTTTCCTGCCAAGTTCTTGACCCTGTGCCATCTGCATTGTAGGTAAATTTTCCAGAACGGGCGGCCCAGGTTCCATTGTTGCGGTGTTTCAGTCGGCCAAATCCCCAGGTGCCAACGAGTGATGCAGTGGCCGGAACAGCGGTATTCTCAACCTGTGCGCTGACCCCCACGATATCCGACGGATTATTATCCGGAATGGCCCTGCCGCTTTGCCCTGCCACAGCGGTGTCCACAAACCCAAGGTCGATCTCTACGACTGCGGATGATGAAAAGACATTGGTGTCCGGTATGCCATCACTATTACTGTCAAAATACATCGGGTAGACCCCGCTGCCAGTGATCAGATAGACCTGGATATTCACGCTCATGGGGATGCTGGTCAGGGTGAAAGGATAGCTTCCACTAGCGTTCGGTGTTCTCCCGGCGGTGTTGTCACTGGCGACAACCTCTCCGCTGTCATTCACTGCAATGATTTCGGTCCCGGCTACAGTGCCTGAAATACTTGAAATGGTAAATGTACTAACAAAATCATTGCCCGTGGAATCGGCTCCACTGAGGGTGACTGCAAAATTAGTGGGACTGAAAGAATACCCGGCCAGAGAGGGTGTCACAGTATAGGCGCCATTGGCCAGGCCCGTGAAACTGTAGTTGCCACTGCCATCGGTAGTGGTGGTGGCCGTTTCGTCCCCACTTAAGGTTACGGTTACACCGGATGTCGCACCGCCACTAACAGTACCGGAAATACTATAGGTGCTACTATCATCACCTGTGGATCCACCACCGCCTCCCCCCCCGCCACCACAGGCACTAAGCAATGCCAGCGTCAAAAGCAACATCAGATAATTGAAAAAATTATTGCAGGGGAATACTTTTTTTTTGTTCATTTGTCTATTTCCTTACAGGTGCGTTTATATTAAATCAACAAAAAAAGTTGACCCTGTTTTTGGTTCTGCATATTTACAACTGGTGGTAAATAACCAATGTGTTGCAGTGAGTAATTTTTACTAATTATTTTGCGGGACGCCTGAACAAACATTCATTTTCCCAACCACTAATTAGGAGTTACTGATGTAAGAAAACAGAATATTTACCCAGCAAATCAACTAGGCTTTTCACTTTAAGTTAGCGTTAATTCCCCAAATTACCTGCCTTTCTTGTCTTTAACTTATAATTTCTTTGCAACGCGAAAATCACCCATTAAACTGCAGGTTTATGCTAACAACCTCGATATTCGCGAGGAATAACCCGAACGGGTTAAATTGACGGGTATTTCCAGCAGTCGGCCTTTTCCGAGTTTGAGCAGCACCTTGATGCCTTCCAGCGCCTGAATGCTGCCGATGATTTTCACTCCTTTTTTGATCACACGTCTTCTCAATACAGTTTCTTTGCCAATGCGCTACTTAATCCCTTAAAATGCAGGCTGAGGTTAACAGCCATGTTTTCATGAAGGAATAACCCGAACGGGTTAAATTAACGGATATTTCCAGGGCAGGTTCCTATGGCAACAGATGACAGAAGACCGTACACGAATGACCGAAGGCAATCCGATGCGAAAAATATCGATTCCGAACTTATCGGGATTGTTTACGAAATGGCGTTTGATCCCTATTTTTGGCCGGATTTATTGGAGACTGTCACCCGCTTATTCGAGGATAGACGTTCTGGTGCCCCGCACCCAACGATACTTCCTGATGATAATTTAGAGCAGATCCAGATCTTCTCGAATCAAATAGACGGAGGAGAAACACAGCGGCTGGGTATCCTGCTACCTCACTTGTACAGAGCTCTAAAACTCAAGCGGGATTATAATGAAGCAGATCATACCCGTGGCCAGGCACAGGCCATTATTGAGCAATTTCCCTTTGGTGTTCTTTTAGTTAATGCCGAGGGAAAACTCATTTCGGCCAACCAACATGCTCTGGAGACTATCGCGAACAGCAATACCGTGTTCCTGGAAAACGATGTGCTTTGCACTATGATGGAGGAACAGGATCGGCGACTTAAAAACCTGATATATAGAGCAGCCAATACACCACTAGAAAATGCTGGTGAACAGGTATCATCTATTACCCTTGGTGAGGAAGGAAAAGAATTACCCATCTCACTACTGATTACGCCTGATCCGTATCCCATTACGCACTATGATAGACAAATTGAGAACTGTGCGGCAATTTTTATCACTTCAGCTTCAGGCAGACAAAAAATCGCAGCGGCAGCGCTGCAAACATTGTTTGATCTTTCACCGGCCGAGGCACGCTTAGCCGTCTTGCTGGCAAGGGGGGTAAGTTTAAGTCAGGCGGCGGAACAGAGTAATATCAGCAAGAACACTGCCAAGGTACAACTTAAATCGGTATTTTTCAAAATGGGCGTAAGCCGGCAAGCAGAGCTTGTTAAGTTGATTCTGACCAGCCCTGCTGTTATCAACCCTGCGGATACGGTGTCAGAAAATATACCCTTGAAAGTGGATACAAAAACAGAGTCTTTTATCAATAGTGAAGGGCATCTAATATTAAGAGATGGCCGCTACCTTCAATACGCGGAATACGGTGACCCTTACGGCAATCCTGTCATACATATACATGGTGTTCTTGGCTGCCGTTATGAACGATTACCCGATGACAGGTTGACTAAAAATTTGGGCATAAGACTTATTATCCCGGATCGGCCTGGCTATGGGCTTTCCACGTATCTCCCCGATCACGATTATCTTGATTTCGCCGACGATCTGTTAGAACTTGTTGATCATCTTGATATTCAGAAATTTTCAATCATGGGGCTTTCAATTGGGGCGATATACGGGAGCGCCTTCGCCTACAAAACACCAGAGCGTTTGTCTAGCATCGCGATGATAAGTTCGACGCCACCATTTCGATCCTTCTCTGATTTTGCAGGCGTTCCACCCAGTCTCAAACTGCTTATTGCCTTTTCAAAGTATTTGCCTACTGTGGCACAAATGATTGCTGAAATTGCTATAAAAAATGCCTGCAAGAATCCTGGAAAATTTCTCGATAATATTCCGATTAGTACGTCTGACCGGATGTTTTTCTCCAACCCGCTATTAAAAGAGCACATTGAGGCATGTTTGCTGGCAGGCAACAAAGACTGTCACTCTGGATTTGTTCACGATATTTTACTGTCTGCTGAACCATGGCCATTTCCCGTTGAGGATATTCAGATAAAAGTAGATTTCTGGCATGGAACCGAGGATTCACACTCCTCAATCAACCGTATCAAACCGGTTATTGATGCTATTCCTGATAGCCGTCTTTTTCTAATTGAGGGTGGCGGCCATTTTTTAATCTACGATCACTGGCAAGAAATTCTGGAATCGCTTATTCATTGAGATAAATTAAGTTCCAGAAAGAAAAAGGGATGGCGGGATTATTTATAAACCACATTGGCCATCTTTTTTCCGGGCCTTCCTCTTTAATACCCTCGTTCCTCGTCGTCTGTTAGTCATTTTTTCGTCCCGCCAATTTCCATGACCGCCGTCAAGACTTCGACGCTTGTTCTGTGGTGCTTTTTCAAGTTGTTGATTCAAAACATTAACCTACTTTTTGTGTTGCTGGTATGTGATTTGCATATGAGTGATTCGCGCGGATGTGATTTGGAATCCGCAATGCTGGACTCATAAATTGCTTACTTTCTAGGGGCGGGGCGGGACATGGCTGATAAAAAAGAAAAAGAAGATCTGGATCTGGATGTCAAGGGTGGCGGCAAGTCCAATACCGTTTTACTGATCGCACTCATTGTTCTGCTATTGCTGGTCGGTGGCGGCGGTGCGGCATTCTTCCTGCTGGGGGGGGGTGACAACAAGAGTGCGAAGAGCGACGCTGGAGCGGCCACCGAGCATAAGGCGGAAAAAGTTGAAGATAAGGAAACGCATTATCTTGAGCTGGGCAAAGAATTTGTGGTGAACCTTGAAGACACGAGCAAGGTTAACTATTTGCAGGTTTCGATCCAGGTGATGGCGCATAAAACAGAACCTCTTGATCTGATCAAAGAAAATATGCCGGTGATTCGTAACAAACTGATGCTGATTCTCAGTAGTCAGAAATATGAAGAAGTGAATACCCGCAAAGGCAAGGAAAAGCTGCGTAAAGAAATTAAGGAAGCCATTCAGACAATACTGCACGAAGAATCACCTAAAGCCAATATTGATGCGGTGTATTTCACCAGCCTGATCATGCAATAGGCCCTGTTTATGTCAGTCAATGATCTTTTATCCCAGGATGAAATCGATGCCCTCCTGCACGGTGTTGATAGCGGTGATGTTCAGACCGAGGATGATATTAATGCCCATGACGGGGTAGCCAGAGAGTTTGATTTTACCAGCCACGATCGTATCGTTCGTGGCCGCATGCCAACGCTGGAAATGGTCAATGAGCGTTTCGCCCGGCGCTTGCGTATCAGTCTCTTCAATATGTTGCGCCGTTCAGCCGAGATTTCTGTCGGAGGCGTGCAGATGGTTAAATTCTCTGAATACATCCACAGCATGTTCGTGCCCACCAGCCTGAATATCGTGCGGGTCAAGCCCCTGCGTGGTACGGCGCTGTGCGTCTTTGATCCAAAACTGGTATTTATTATTGTGGACAATTTTTATGGCGGGGTGGGACGCCATGCCAAGATTGAAGGCAGAGAGTTTTCGCCCACCGAGCAACGTGTGATCAATATGGTATTGAATGATGCCTTTAATGATCTTGTCGAGGCATGGAAGCCGGTGCTGCCGGTTGATTTTCAGTTTATCAGCATGGAAGTAAATCCACAGTTTGCCAATATTGTCAGCCCGACCGAAGTGGTGGTGGTGTCCACTTTTCATATTGAACTCGATGGGGGGGGTGGCGATTTTCAGATCACCATGCCGTATTCCATGCTGGAGCCTATTCGTGAATTACTGGATGCCGGTGTACAGAGTGATGTGAGTGAGAAGGATGAACGCTGGGCGATTTCCCTGCGTGAAGATATCAAGTCAGCCACCGTAATGCTCAGTTCCACGCTGACAAATATTGAGATGAATCTGAGTGATGTGGTGAATTTCAAAAAAGGTGACATATTGCCCTTTGATATGCCGGAGCAGGTCGTGCTGGAAGTGGAAGGCGTGCCTGTTTTTCGGGGTGACTATGGCGTTTCACGGGGAAGTATGGCGATAAAGATAAATGAACAGATTGAGCGGCCGTTTGATCCTGCCCAGGTGCTCGCTCTGCCCGAAGTGTTGAAGTCCTAGAGGAACGGAATAATGAGTGATTCAGAATCAAATGACAGCGAAGTAATGGATGAGTGGGCGGAAGCCATGGCCGAAGCCGGTGATGTCCCTGATGCGAATCTCGATGAGGGCGCAGAAGCGGAATCCGGCACGGCTCCTGAAGCTGAACCTAACGCAACTCCTGAAACTGAAACCTCAGACGCAAGCGCGGAGATGCCCGCGTCTGATGTGCAGCCCGCGCCCCTGGATCCTCTGAAAGATACCAGTGTCAGGACCGGTTCAGATAAGGAAATTAATCTGGATGTCATTCTTGATGTGCCGGTCGAGGTTTCCATGGAAATCGGCTCTACCAAAATGAATATTCGTAATCTGCTGCATCTGAACCAGGGCTCGGTGGTGGAACTGGATCGGTTGGCCGGTGAACCATTGAATGTCAAGGTCAATGGGACCCTGATTGCTCATGGCGAAGTGGTGGTGGTGAATGAAAAATTCGGCATTCGCCTGACGGATATTATCAGCCCGGCTGAACGGGTAAAGAAGCTCTCATGATCCGTACCTGGTACTATATTTTTTTGTCCTTGTTGCTAAGCTTCAGTGCGCAGGCAGCAGAAGAAAAGGCGGCGGCTGCGCACGGACTAAGGGCGCTTAAGTCTGAAGGCGTGGCGGAACACGCATTGGGTGCCGACAGTTATATTCAGATGATCCTGGGACTGATATTTATTGTCCTGCTTATTTTTGCCCTGGCCTGGTTGATGCGGCGCATGGGACGCTTGCAGTCGGTGATGGGGGGTACTATGAAATTGCTGGGCGGCATGTCACTGGGGCAGCGTGAACGTGCAGTGCTGGTGCAGGTGGGGGACACACAAATGTTGCTGGGAGTCGCGCCGGGCAGCGTGCGCGCTCTTCATGTGTTTGATAAGCCCGTGGTAACAGCCACCGCCACCGCCTCTGGCCACAGGTTTGCCGACAAGCTTAATGCTATTTTGAAACAGAAGGCGGCAAGATAATGCGCATGACTTTTCTGCGTCTTGTGCCACTGTTGATTCTGCTTTCATGGCCGTTGGATGCGGCGGTTGCCGCAACGGGTTTGCAGGCTTTGACGATGACCACGGCCAGTAACGGTACGCAGACCTATAGCCTGAGTATCCAGGCGCTGTTCCTGATGACCGCGCTCACTTTTTTGCCTGCGGCGATGATGATGATGACATCGTTCACCCGGGTTATCATTGTTCTGGCTATTCTGCGTCAGGCTATCGGTTTGATGCAGGCACCGTCATCACAGATACTGATCGGCCTGTCATTATTTCTGACTTTTTTCATCATGGCGCCGGTTTTCACCCAGATCAATACTCGCGCTTTGCAACCCTACCTTAATAACAAAATGAGCCTGCAGGATGCGGCGCTGAGCGCGGCGGTGCCGCTGCGTAAATTCATGTTCAACCAGACCCGCGAGAGTGACATCAAAATGTTTGGTGAAATGGCGGGGCATGATGCTTTTAAATCAAAAGATGACGTGCCTTTTACGGTGCTCGTACCTTCCTTTGTTACCAGCGAGTTAAAAACAGCCTTCCAGATTGGCTTCCTGTTATTTATCCCTTTTCTGATTATCGATCTGGTGGTGGCCAGTGTGCTCATGTCCATGGGCATGGTGATGCTCTCACCGATGATCATTTCATTACCCTTCAAGATAATGTTGTTTGTAATGGTGGATGGCTGGAGCCTCGTTATGGGTACCTTGGCTTCCAGCTTTTATATGTAAGGATGAGATATGACTCCGGCAAGCGTTCTTGATATTTTCAGTCATGCTATGGAACTGGTGTTGTTGCTGGTCGTCGTTATTCTGGTTCCAGCGCTGGTGGTCGGTTTGTTGGTGAGTATGTTTCAGGCGGCCACCCAGATTAATGAAATGACCCTGAGTTTTATTCCCAAACTGGTTATCACCATCCTGACCCTGATGGTTGCCGGTCCCTGGATGTTGCGTATGCTGATTGAATATACGCATAACCTGATTCTCAATATCCCTCACCTGATAGGCTGAAGTATGCACTTCAGCAGCGCAGAAATTACGGCAATCCTGGGTAGCTGGCTCTGGCCGCTGTTCCGTATTGGGGGCATGGTGATGGCCGCGCCGGTATTTGGCGCCCGCTCGGTGCCCGCCCGCGTCAAACTGATGATCACGTTGGCGCTGACCGTGATCATCGCTCCCCTGTTACCGCCGGTTCCGGCGATCGATGTTTTCAGTCCCCTGAGTTTTTTAATCATCGTGCAGCAGATCCTGATCGGCGTGGTGATGGGCTTTTCGGTGCAGCTGGCTTTCAGTGCGGTGATTACGGGTGGTCAGGTGATCGCCATGCAGATGGGACTGGGCTTTTCTCTGATGGTGGATCCGCAGAATGGCACCCAGGCGCCGGTGTTGAGCCAGTTCTATGTGTTGTTTGCGATCCTGATCTATCTCGCGCTCAACGGACACCTGGTTCTGATCCAGGTGCTGCGCGACAGTTTCACCCTGATTCCGATTGGTCCCGATGGTTTACAGGCCGTTGAGTTCCAGAAGCTGGCGGACTGGGGTAGCCAGATCTTTGCGGGGGGCTTGAGTATTGCCCTGCCTGCTATTGCGTCTTTACTGGTGGTGAACATCGCCTTTGGCATCATGACCCGTGCCGCGCCACAGATGAATATTTTTGCGATTGGATTTCCCATTACCATGATTCTGGGTTTCGCCCTGGTATGGATTACCATGCCAGGCATTGTGTCGCGCACAGGCGCGCTGTTTAACGGCACCTATGATCTGCTGCGTCAACTGCTTGGAGGTCTGTAGTTATGGCAGAAGACAGCGGTCAGGAGCGCACAGAAGACCCCACACCCCGACGAAAACAGCAAGCACGGGAGAAGGGCCAGGTTGCCCATTCGCGTGAACTCAATACCATGCTGATGATGCTGAGTGCCGGTATTGCCCTGCTGGTGCTGGGACCGGCGCTGGTAACGACCCTGAGCAATTTGTTTCGCCAGAATTTGCATATGAGCCGGGCTAATATTTTCGATCCCGGCGCGATGATACGACTGTTTGAGTCCTCCATGCTGGATGCCCTATGGGGACTGACGCCATTCTTTATCGTTGTCATGGTGGCTGCGGTTGCCGGACCCCTGATCATGGGGGGCATTAACTTTAATACCAAAGCGATTGGGTTTAAATGGGAAAAGCTGGATCCCGTCAAGGGACTGCAGCGCCTCTTTGCCTGGCGCGGGCTGGTGGAATTACTCAAGACCCTGGCGAAGTTTATGATGATTGCCACCATTGCGGTGACCTTCCTCTACCATCAGCTGGATCAGTATCTTACGCTGGCCCACGAACCGATCAAGATGGCGCTGGCGCATACCATGCACCTGTTACTGCGGGGGTTTCTGATCATTGCCTCAAGCCTGATTCTGCTGGCGGCGGTCGATGTGCCGTTTCAGTTATGGGATCACAACCGGCAACTGAAAATGACCTTCCAGGAAATCAGGGATGAGAACAAGGAAAATGAAGGTAATCCGGAGGTGCGTGGCCGGGTGCGTCGGCTACAGAAGGAAATGGCGCAGCGGCGAATGATGACGGAAGTACCCAATGCTGACGTGGTGGTGACCAACCCGGAACACTATGCCGTGGCGCTGAAATATGATCCTGAAACCATGCCGGCGCCGGTGCTGCTGGCCAAGGGTGCGGATCTGATGGCGATCCAGATCCGAAATATCGCGCGTGAGCATAATGTGATGATTCTGGAAGCCCCGCCACTGGCGCGCGCCTTGCACCACACGACCGAAATTGACGCTGAGATCCCGGCGGGACTGTACCTGGCCGTGGCTCAGGTGCTGGCCTATGTCTTCCAGTTGAAACGCGCCGGCAAGAGTCGTGGGCGGACCCAGGGCTACGGCCCAGGTAAACCCCATCGTATGAACAACCTTCCGATACCGGATGATATGCAGTTTGATTCCTGAACTAAAGTGAAACGTTATGGTTGAACGCGTTGCGGTTATGAATTCATTAAAATCCATCAGTGGCAAGGGCCTCGGCGCGCCCCTGCTGCTGATGGTCATGATGTCGATGATCGTGGTGCCGATGGCGCCCTTCATGCTGGATATCTTTTTCAGCTTCAATATTGCTTTGGCGTTAATCGTATTGTTGGTGACCATCTATAGCCTGCGTCCCCTGGATTTTTCCCTGTTTCCCACCGTGCTGCTGATTAGCACCTTGCTGCGTCTTGCCTTGAACGTGGCATCCACGCGTGTGGTACTCCTGGAAGGTCATACGGGTGCGGGGGCCGCCGGGCAGGTGATCAAGGCGTTTGGTGACTTTGTTATCGGCGGTAATTATGCGGTGGGGATCATCGTTTTTATCATTCTGGTGATTATCAACTTTGTGGTGATCACCAAGGGCGCCACACGTATTTCCGAAGTCAGCGCGCGATTTACTCTGGATGCCATGCCGGGCAAACAAATGGCGATTGATGCGGATCTGAATGCGGGTTTGATCGACCAGGATGAGGCGCGTCTTCGGCGTGAAGAAATCAGCGCCGAAGCCGAGTTTTATGGTTCTATGGATGGCGCCAGCAAGTTTGTCCGGGGTGATGCGGTCGCGGGTATTCTGATCCTGTTTATCAATATTTTTGGCGGCCTGCTGATCGGAACCCTGCAACATGATCTGAGTTTTTCCGATGCGGCCCGGGTTTATACGCTGCTGACGATCGGTGACGGCCTGGTGGCGCAAATCCCGGCACTGCTGTTGTCAACGGCGGCCGGTATCATCACGACCCGGGTGTCCAGTTCCCAGGACATGGGCGCCCAGGTGCTGCACCAGTTGTTTGGCAATGTGCGTTCACTGGTCGTCACCAGCATCATACTGGGTGTGATGGGCATCATTCCCGGCATGCCCAATGTGGCTTTTCTGAGCCTGTCATTCTGCTGTGGTGCGATAGCCTGGTTTATTTATCGGCGTAAGCAAGGACCGGCACAAACTGCCGCCGAACCGGTTGCTCAAGCTGAACCGGAAGCCCGGGATCTGAGCTGGGATGATGTGACCGCCGTAGACGCCATCGGCCTGGAAGTGGGCTATCGCCTAATTCCTATGGTCGACAAGGAGCAGGGTGGTCAGCTCATGAGCCGCATCAAGGGGGTGCGCAAAAAACTGTCGCAGGAACTGGGGTTCCTGATTCCACCTGTGCATATCCGCGACAATTTGGAACTGCCGCCCACCAGCTACCGTATTACGCTTATGGGGGTGACCGTGGGTGAAGCGGAAATTTTTCCTGACAAGGAAATGGCCATCAACCCCGGCCAGGTGTTCGGCAAAATCGAGGGGCTGGCAGCCCGGGATCCAGCTTTCGGACTGGATGCTCTGTGGATTGATCCGGCGCAGCGGGATCAGGCTCAGACCATGGGTTATACGGTGGTGGACGCCAACACCGTGGTGGCCACCCATCTCAGTCAGTTATTGCAGGATCACGCCAGTGAGCTGCTGGGGCATGAAGAAGTCCAGCATTTGCTCGACAAACTGGCGACCAGCGCACCTAAACTGGTGGAAAATCTGGTGCCCGATACCCTCAGTCTGGGGGTCGTCGTAAAAGTGCTGCAAAATCTGCTGCAGGAGGGCGTGCCCATCCGGGATATTCGCAGTATTGCCGAAACTCTGGCGGAACATGGCAGCCGGAGTCAAGACCCTGACGTTCTTACCGCCGCTACCCGGGTAGCGTTGGGGCGTCTGATTGTCCAGCAAATCAATGGGATGGGGGCTGAACTTCCTGTCACTACGCTGGATCCAAATTTGGAACAGTTGTTGCATCAAACCGTGCAGGCAAGCGAAGGAGGCGTAATCGGAGTGGAACCGGGATTGGCGGAACGCCTGCATACGGCTCTCACAGACAGCGCACAGAAACAGGAAGTTTCGGGGCAGGCTGCAGTTTTACTGGTTTCCGCCGCCATACGTTCCATGCTTGCCCGTTTTGTGCGACATACCATACCGTCATTGCATGTGCTGGCTTACAACGAAATACCCAGTGACAAGCAAATAAAAATAATTGCGACGGTGGGCCAACAGGCTGAGATAAGCTGAACCTGCTCATCAGCCTGAAACAGACAGGAAACAGGATAAAATGAAGATTAAACGCTTTCACGCCAAAGACATGCGTAGCACGATCCGCAAAGTGCGTAAAGAATTGGGCGCGGATGCTGTGATTCTGTCCAACCGCCGTGCCGTTGATGGCGTGGAAATCATCGCTGCGATTGATTATGACGAAAGCCTGCTGGATTCACCCGTGCCAGCCGTATCGACAGGCAGCCGTGATGACAGGAGCAAGATCGACGCGGCAGATCCGGAAATAGTGGCCTCTTCGCAAGAAACAGTATCCGCGCTTAGTCGTGATCGCGATGCTCATGATGACTTGCCCGACGTTTACTCCGAGGCGGCATTGAATCGCCGCCCGAATCAGTCCCGGCAACCCGCGTTTGCCGCCCCCGATTTCAGGCTTCCCGAAATGAATGATGAAGACGAAGTTGATCTTCAAAATACGGGGTTCAGGGAAACACCCTTTATAAGCGAGCCTCTTATCAACGAATCCCCGGCCCCGCAACAGACCGCCAAAACAGAGACACAGGCCAGCGCCCATAACTGGTCGGAGGAACCCAGCATCCTGGCTATGCAGGAAGAGCTGAAATCCTTGCGCGGTCTGCTGGTCAACCAGCTTTCCGGTCTGGCTTGGGGACAGGAAACCCGTTATCACCCGTTACGCGCTCGTTTGCTTCAACGTCTGCTGGCGCTGGGTTTAAGTCCGGTACTCGCGCGCGACATCGCCGCCCAGTGTGATGAAAATGATGAGATTGAAAAAAACTGGCGTTGCGCGCTGGCGCGGATTGCCAAACGTCTGCCTGTAGTGGAACAGGATATTCTTGAACAGGGAGGCATCGTGGCCCTGGTGGGTGCGACCGGCGTAGGCAAAACCACCACTGTGGCCAAACTGGCCGCCCGTTACACCCTCCGGTATGGACCGCAAAAAGTTCTGCTGATTACCACCGACAATAATCGTGTCGCCGCACATGAACAGTTGCGCAGCTATGCCCGAATCCTGGGCGTGCCCATGCGCGTAGCCGGGGATACGCAAACCCTGAAAAGCCTGATACATGGTTTTGCCAGCAAGGGTTTGATCCTGATCGATACCGCGGGCATGAGCCAGCGCGATATGGCACTCAACAAACAGTTATCCATGATTACCGATGGCGCCCGAGGGGGAGGCCGTGAGGTGCAGATCTATTTGACGCTGGCGGCCAACAGCCAGCGCCGGGTACTGGAAGACGTCGCCCGGGCCTTTAATAAAATTCCACTGGCCGGTGCGGTCGTGACCAAACTGGACGAAACCACCAGCCTCGGGGGAGCGTTATCGGTCACGATAGAACAATCAATGCCGGTTGCCTGGATCAGCGATGGTCAGCAGGTGCCTGACGATTTGCATCGGGCGAGGCCGCATTCGCTGGTCAGTCGCAGCGTAGCGATCATGCAGAAGCTGACATCACCAGAAGGGGATGATCCTGTTTCCCTGACCGTTGGAGGTATGCTTGCTAATGCAAATGGTTGAACCAATTAGCAGGATGGCGGCCACGAGCATCCGGCGTATGCCGAAGCAAAAAACCCCGGTGCGGGTTATTACCGTGACCAGTGGCAAGGGCGGGGTTGGCAAGACCAATGTTTCGGTCAACCTGGCCATGGCGCTAAGCAACGCCGGTAAGCGGGTCACGATTATGGATGCCGATCTGGGACTGGGAAACATCGATGTTCTGCTGGGGCTGCATCCGCAATATACGCTGAATCATGTCATTGAAGGTGAACAACAGCTGGATGACGTGATTGTGCATGGTCCCGGTAATATGAGCATTATTCCTGCGGCCTCCGGTGTGCAGAATATGGCCGAGCTCAGTCCTTCCCAGCATGCGGGTTTGATTCAGGCCTTCAGTGAAATGAATCACCATCTTGATGTGCTGCTGGTGGATACGGCTGCCGGGATCACCGATAGCGTGATTAGCTTCAGCCGCGCGGCGCAGGATGTTTTGGTAGTGGTGAATGACGAGCCGGCCTCCATCACGGATGCCTATGCCTTGATCAAGGTGCTAAACCGTGAGCATGGCCTGTTTCGTTTCCGGATTCTCTGCAATCGTGTGAAAAGCGCACAGCAGGGGCGTGAACTGTATTCCACTATCACCCGGGTAACGGATCGCTTTCTGGATGTGGCGCTGGATTACATCGGCTTCATTCCCGATGATGAATTCGTCGTCAAAGCGATTCGCAAACAGCGTCCCGTCGTGGACGCTTATCCGCGCAGCAAGGCTTCGATGGCTTTTCGGACGCTGGCGGGAAAAGTGGATAAATGGCCGATACCGACGAGCGCCGGTGGCCACCTGGAATTTTTTGTTGAACGTTTGGTACAAGGCAACTTGACAGATGCGGAGGTCATGCCATGAACGGCATTGCAATGTACGCGGCTAGCCAGCCTAATTTTCTCGATGATATGGTTGAACAACATGCACCCCTGGTCAAACGTATCGCCTGTCACCTGATCAATAAACTGCCTGCCAGTGTGCAGTTGGAGGATTTGATTCAGGCCGGGATGATAGGGTTACTGGAAGCATCGCGCAATTATGATGAGCGCCAGGGAGCGAGTTTTGAAACCTATGCCGGCATTCGTATTCGAGGCTCCATGCTGGATGAAATCCGCAAAAATGACTGGGCGCCGCGCTCGGTGCATCGTAAGGCGCGCCTAGTGGCCCAGGCGGTGCGGGAAATCGAACACAGCCAGGGACGTGACGCTCGCGACACGGAAATTGCTGAAAACCTGGGCATGGATCTGGATGAGTATTACAAGATCCTGCAAGACAACAGTTACCACAAGGTATTAAGTTTCGAGGATATGGGCATTGGTGAAGAGTCCATGCTGAATAATATGTCTGACAGCGGACCCGGTATTCTCGATGGCTTGCAACGTGAAGACGTCCAGCGGGTGGTGGCCGAAGCCATTGCGGGTCTGCCTGAACGGGAGCGTCTGGTCATGGCGCTTTACTATGATGAAGAACTGAACCTGCGTGAAATCGGCGCGGTGATGGGTGTGAGTGAATCCCGCGTCAGCCAGATCCATAGCCAGGCGGTGATTCGCCTGCAAGCCAGAATGGCCGCACGCACGGATAATTGCTAAGCGCAAAAAAATCCTGGGGAGATGCCATGCCTCTCCTCAACCCGATATGGATCCCCGCCTGTGCGGGGTTTTTTTTAGCCCCGCTTTTCTAAGTAAAGACGGCGGGTTTCGCCGGCACCTGAATTTATTAATCGTTGCAACAGTATTTGCATCATAGCCCCCTCTCCCTCTGGGAGAGGGTTGGGGTGAGGGGATAAAATACATGCAAATACTGTTGCAACGATTAATAAATGGTCAGCTTGCAACTCGGGGATGAAAGCCCTGTATTCGGGTTCAGACAGCCGAAATCGACTGATTCTTAAGCGCTTAACCGCTTTCTGCCGATAGAAATATTTAAAACACGAACTTAAGTTAGCTGAGGATATGGCCGATAAACTTTATAGAATTCGCCAAGTCAATCTGCAAGAGCAGATTGTTCAGTCAATGCCAATTCCAAGTGGAGAAAACGAGTGGACAAGAATATCAAGATCCTCATTGTAGATGACTTCTCTACCATGAGGCGCATTATCAAAAACCTGTTGCGTGATCTGGGCTTTACCAACACGGAGGAAGCCGATGACGGCACCACCGCTTTGCCGATGTTACAGACGGGCAAATTTGAGTTGCTGGTGACCGACTGGAATATGCCGGGTATGCAGGGTATTGATCTGCTCAGGCACGTACGGGCAGATGAAAATATAGCATCAATGCCGGTGCTCATGGTCACCGCAGAACAGAAGAAGGAGCAGATCGTCGAGGCCGCCCAGGCCGGGGTTAATGGTTATATCGTTAAACCTTTCACGGCGCAAACGCTAAAGGAAAAGCTGGAGAAAATATTTGAACGGCTGAATGCGTAGGAAAAAGGAGCGACAGCAAAATGAGCAATGATGCGTTAGTGAATGAAGATAATCTCGCCCGGGCCCGTGATTTGCAAGCCTGTATTAAAGCGGATGACGAGAAAGGTACAAAAGAAATTATTGATGATCTCACGGATATTCGTGAAAACGCATTATATCAGGAAGTCGGCAAGCTGACCCGCGAACTGCATGATGCTATCAGCGCTTTTGGCATGGATGATCGTATTACGGACATGACCCATCATGATATTCCGGATGCCCGCCAACGGCTGAATTTTGTGATTACCAAGACCGCTGATGCCGCCGATCGGACGCTGACGGCGGTGGAGGAATCCATTCCCATTTGCGAAAACATGGAACAACAGGCCGTCAGCATACTGGAAAGCTGGCGCCAGTTTACCCAGCGGGAAATGGATGCCGAGGGTTTCCGTAAGTTAAGCAAGGAAATCGATGGCTTTCTTCTGACCCAGTCGGAGGGTTTTAGCACGCTCAAAGGGCATTTGAATGATGTGCTGATGGCGCAGGATTTTCAGGATCTGACCGGCCAGATCATCACCCGGGTGATTAATCTGGTTGCCGAAGTGGAAGGCAATCTGGTGAGCCTGATCAAGGTTGCCGGTTTGGCTGAACATCACGAGCAGCCGCAAGAGAAATCGAGGCAGGAACTGGAAGGACCGGCGGTGCCTGGCGTGGACAGTGGTGACACAGTATCGGGGCAGGATGAAGTCGATGATCTTTTATCGAGTCTGGGATTCTAGAACTCAGGACTGGAGCATGCTGGATGGATGACGAACTATTACAGGATTTCCTGGTTGAAGCCGGAGAGATACTCGAATCGCTGAGCGAACAACTGGTTGATCTTGAGCAGAGTCCGGATGATACGGAGCTGCTTAATACGGTTTTTCGTGGTTTCCATACTATCAAGGGAGGCGCGGGTTTTCTGGCGATTGACGCGATGGTTGCGCTGTGTCATCGCTCAGAAGATATATTCAATCTCCTGCGTAATGGTGAACGCACGATTACCCCCGAACTGATGGATACGATTTTGCCGGTTCTGGATGTATTGGACGCACAGTTTGAAGCGTTGCGCAATGGCGAGCAAGTGGCTGATGCTGATCCCGCTATGTTGAGTGCACTGGAGAAATTTACTAAACCGGCCACCCAGGAAGAGGCGACTGTAGCGCCTGAAGCAGCCGCGCCGATTGCCGAGACCCCGCCTGAGGCCGGTTCGATCTCTACCAAAGTGGGCGCGGGTGAAGATATTACCGATGCGGAATTCGATCAACTTCTGAGCGTGCTGGATGGGAGCGATAAGCCGGCGCCGGCCACTACCGCAACGGAGGGTTCTGAAGATATTACCGACGATGAATTTGACGCTCTGCTGGATGAGTTGCATGGCAAGGGAAAATTTGATTCCAGCAACCTCGCTACGGCAGGCGATTCCAGCAACGAAGAAGAATCCACGCCCGAAAACAAGCCTGTGGCGAGTTCGTCGTCTGATGAAATAATCACCGAAGATGAATTTGATGCCCTGCTGGATGAACTGCATGGCAAGGGCAAGTTCAGCGCGGAAAAAGTGGTGACCGGGCAGACGGTGACAGCCGCTACTGCTGCGCCACCACCCGCCGCTGCGGTAGAGAAAAAAGAAACCAGTGTCGAGGTAACGAAAACAAGCAAGAAAGCCGCTGCCAAAGAAAAGCCGCCTGCAGAAACCTCGGTGCGTGTGGATACCAGCCGTTTGGATGACATTATGAACATGGTTGGAGAACTGGTGCTGGTGCGTAATCGCATTACCCGTCTGGGTGAACGCAGCGGCAATGAAGAGATGCTGAAGGCCGTTGCCAACCTGGATCTGGTTACGGCTGATCTGCAACTGTCCGTGATGAAGACACGTATGCAGCCGATCAAAAAAGTGTTTGGCCGTTTTCCGCGCGTGGTGCGTGATATTGCTCGCAACCTGAAAAAGGAAATTCGGCTGGAGATGGTGGGTGAAGATACCGATCTGGATAAAAATCTGGTCGAAGCGTTGGCGGATCCTCTCGTGCATCTGGTGCGCAATTCGCTTGATCATGGCATTGAAATGCCGGATGAGCGAGAAGCGGCGGGCAAACCACGAGAAGGATCCGTGGTGCTGGCGGCGTCTCAGGAAGGGGATCATATCCTTCTTTCCATCGAAGATGATGGCAAGGGCATGGATCCGGATATATTGCGCAACATCGCCGTTGAGAAAGGCCTGATGGATCAGGAAGCCGCCGATCGGTTGAGCAACAAGGAATGTTATGAACTGATTTTTGCACCCGGTTTTTCCACCAAAAAAGAAATCTCGAATATTTCCGGCCGCGGTGTTGGGATGGACGTCGTGAAGACAGGTATTTCCCGTTTGAACGGCACGGTGGAGATTGACTCGGAACTGGGTAAAGGCACACGTCTGTCTATCAAGGTGCCCTTGACCCTGGCGATCATGTCTACCCTTATGGTGCGTCTGGAAGATCAGCTGTTTGCTCTGCCGCTGGTGAATGTCAGTGAAATTTTTCACCTCGATTTGACTCGGACCAATGTGGTCGATGGCCAGTTGGTGATTTTGATACGGGAGCGCTCTTTGCCGCTGTTTTATCTGAAACACTGGCTGGTTAATGGTCAGAGTAATGCCGAACTCCCGAAACAGGGGCATGTGGTGGTAGTGCATATCGGCACGCAGAAAATCGGTTTTGTGGTTGATGAACTCATCGGCCAGGAAGAAGTGGTTATCAAGCCATTGGGCGCTCTATTGCATGGTATTTCCGGTCTCGCCGGCGCCACCATAACCGGGGATGGCGGTATCGCCATTATTCTGGATGTGCCTGGCCTAATCCGTATGTATGTTTAAACGCACCCTTGGTTTGACCCGCAGTAACAAATTGTCAGACCGCTTAAAATTTTGAGGATAACAAATGACCACCCGCGTACTTGTGGTTGATGATTCCGGTTTTTTCCGCCGCCGGGTCAGCGAAATGCTGGAAGCTGATCCTCTTATAAAGGTGGTGGGTATGGCGGAAAATGGCGACCAGGCTGTAAAAAAAGCAGCCGAGTTAAAACCTGATGTTATTACCATGGACATCGAAATGCCGGTGCTCGATGGTATCAGCGCCACGCGCAAGATCATGCTGCAAACGCCGACACAAATCATCATGTTTTCCTCGTTGACTACCGAAGGCGCAAAAGCCACCCTGGATGCGTTGGACGCTGGCGCGGTGGATTTTTTGCCCAAGCGTTTTGAGGATATCGCCAGGGACAGAGACGAAGTGCGCAGGTTACTTTGTCAGCGTGTGCGGGCACTCGGCAGCCGGCGCGCCGGTATTGCTCGCCGTGCGTCACCCGTCTCGCCGCCTCGCCCGTCGGCTGTTTCGCCGGCGAGCAAGTTAGTCTCCAGCCATACCGGGTTGATCAAGCTGGTGGCCATCGGTACTTCGACAGGCGGGCCGGTGGCGCTGCAAAAAGTCCTGATACGCCTGCCGAAAAATTTCTCTGCACCTATCTTGCTGGTCCAGCATATGCCCGCTTCATTTACTCAGGCGTTTGCCAAACGCCTGGATCAAATGTGTGCGATTGAGGTCAGGCAGGCAGAAGACAAGGATAGCCTGCGGCCGGGTGTAGCCCTCCTGGCGCCCGGTGGCAAGCAAATGCGGATTGAAGGACGTCCGGGTAACGTACATGTTCGTATCAATGAAGAAAACCTGACCTACAAGCCATCGGTGGATGTGACCTTCTCCTCTATCGCTAATGTCTACCCTAAAGATACCCTGGCTATCATCATGACGGGAATGGGCGCCGATGGTCGGGACGGTGCAAAGACACTCCAGCAACGGGGGTCGGAAATATGGGCGCAAGATGAAGCCAGCAGTGTTATCTACGGGATGCCGGCTGCGGTTGTCGATGCCGGGCTGGCAACAAAGATACTGAGTCTGGATGAGATTGGGCCGGGGATCGTCAAACGCCTATGAAAATGGATCCCCTCAGCATCATTGGCCTGATCGTAGGTATTAGCGCCATTCTGCTGGGGCAGCACCTGGAAGGCGGACATCTCAAGACCCTGGTGAATGGGCCGGCGGCTTTGATTGTGCTGGGCGGCACCGTTGGCGCGGTGATGTTGCAATCACCCCAGGCGGTGTTCCTGAGGGCCATGCGCATGCTGTTTTGGACCGTGTTTACGCCACGTCTGGATTATGAGGAAACCATCGAAAAGATCATCCGCTGGAGCAATATTGCCCGCAAGGAAGGTTTGCTGGGGCTGGAAGATGTAGAAGAACACGAGCCGGATCCGTTTGCCCAGAAAGCCCTGCAGCTATTGATCGACGGGGGTGAACCGGACATCATCCGCGGCATTATGGAAGTGGATATTGATACCCGGGACAGTTTTGACACCAGTGCAGCCAGTGTCTTCGAAAGCATGGGCGGTTACAGCCCCACGATTGGCATTATCGGTGCCGTACTGGGGCTGATTCAGGTCATGGGCAATCTTTCTGATCCGAGCCTGCTGGGTAGCGGTATTGCAGTGGCTTTTGTCGCAACCATCTATGGTGTGGGCGCCGCCAACCTGCTGTTCCTGCCCGTTGCGAAAAAATTGAAAAGTATTGTACATGGTCAGAGTCAGTACCGGGAAATGATAGTGGAGGGTATGACGGCTATTGCGGAAGGGGAGAACCCGCGCAATATTGAAACCAAGTTGCTGGGCTACCTACGGTAGGCAATATCATGAGCAGGCGCAAGCGCAGGCCGCAAGAACACGAAAACACTGATCGCTGGCTGGTGTCCTATGCGGATTTCATTACCCTGTTGTTTGCCTTTTTTGTGGTGATGTATTCCATGTCTTCCATCAATGAAGGGAAGTACCGGGTACTGTCTGACACCATGGAGGAAGCGTTCAAAACGCCACCCAAATCACCTGAGCCTATCCAGATAGGCAAAGAGCGCAAAAGCCTGAAAACGGTTGAGACCACGGTCGATGAAATCAACCTGCTCGGGATTAAGCCGGACATTATTCCACATGCTCAGCAGATGGAACATATCGCCGATGACCTGCAGCGGGATCTGGCGCCGCTGGTGAATAAAAAACTGATCAAAATTACCCGAGACAAACTCTGGGTCAAGGTGGAACTGAACAACCGCATCCTGTTCGCCAGCGGTGATGCGCGTCTGACCGAACGAGGGTATCCGATACTGAAAAAACTGGCCGAGGCGGTACGCAGTTTGCCTAATCATATTGATGTAGAGGGACATACGGACAACCTGCCGATTCGCACGTCAATCTATCCCTCTAACTGGGAACTGTCTGCTGCCCGCGCCGCCAGTGTCGTGCATCTATTTATGCGCGATGGTGTTGACCCGAAGCATTTGTCCGCCATCGGTTATGGACAGTATCGGCCCATTGCCGATAACCACACAGCGCAGGGACGACGCAGAAACCGGCGTGTGGTCGTGGTGATTCTGGCGGACAAGAATGCCCGACGGATGATGGAAATTGAACAAAAAGAATAAGGAAAAAGGGGACAGATTTATTTTTCAAGGAGCAAGTTAGTTTATAGAGGAAACTCCGCCCAGAAAAATAAATCTGTCCCCTTATTACTATTATTACTAAATGAGGTATCAAGTGTGAAAATCTGGGCCATAGCCAACCAGAAGGGCGGCGTAGGCAAAACCACCACAGCTGTGAACTTGGCGGGGCATTTGGTCAAGCAGGGCTTACGCGTGTTGCTGGTGGATATGGATCCGCATGGCTCCATGAGCGCCTATTTCGGGCTGGATCCGGATTCTCAGGAAAAAAGTGTGTATCAGTTGTTTCAGGGTAATGGGACCAATCCTGGGACTGCGGCCGCTGAAATTCTGTATGATACGGGTATCGATGGATTGCAGCTACTGCCATCCTCCACTGCGCTGGCGACCCTGGATCGCCAGTTGGGCACCCAGGAAGGCAAGGGACTGGTGATGGTCAATGCCATGACACAACTGGAACAGGAATTTGATTATGCGCTGCTGGATTGTCCGCCCTTGCTGGGCATTCTAATGGTCAACGCACTGGCGGCCTGTGGGCATCTGCTGTTGCCGGTGCAGACCGAGTTCCTTGCGATCAAGGGGCTGGAACGCATGATGCGAACGCTGAAAATGATCCGCCGCGCGCGCAGAAATACCTTCGAGTACACCATTGTTCCCACCATGTTTGACCGCCGCACCCGTGCGGCTTTGGACAGTCTGAGAACTCTGCGAGAGCAGTACGGATCGGAACTCTGGGAATCGGTTATACCGATTGACACCAAGTTTCGCGAAGCCAGCAAGCAGGGCCTTCCACTCTCGATAATGGCTCCCTCATCGCGGGGATCCAAAGCCTACGAAGCCCTGCTCACCAGCCTGCTCACAGGGCGGGACAAAGCCTATCTTAAACGGGCGAGTTCATGACGGCGGAAAAGGATAAGCTTGTGCTGGTCGATGAAAAGCTGGCCCTGACCCTGTTTCTGGATTCACTTCTGCGTGAGCCTGCACCAGCACCGGTGCCTGAGACCGGGGTGGAAAGTAGAACCATCACCGAAACACTCCCTGCCTCTGTCCCGATCATTAAAGAAGCCCCCGTCCCGGCTGCTATCGAAGCCGAGCCGATTACCCCGGTGGTGGAGGAAGACAGGCCGGAAAATTTTCAGGAAGAAGAGGTGCTGGATGCGGGTTCAGACTGGGGTGATGAGTTTCAGGTCATGTTGTTCAAGGTGGCGGGGTTGACACTGGCCGTGCCGCTGGAAGGCCTCAATGGCGTGGTGGAATGGAAAGACGATCTGGCTGAGATGCCGGGGCATGCCGAGTTCTATCTGGGTATTCTGCAACATATGGGACAACGCATCCCGGTAGTGGAAACCGCCAGTCTGGTTTTCCCTCCCGATAAGCTGAAATCACTGGCCGTGCCTGAACCTCGCGATAGAATCACCCGCATCGTGCTGATAGACGAGGGGCGTTGGGGACTGGCTGTGGACGCCGTAGAAGAAGTGATCACCCTGGAGCATGACAAAGTACGCTGGCGTAGCGAACGCACCCAGCGCAAGTGGTTACTGGGAACGGTGATTGAACACATGTGCGCCCTGATTGATCCCCACGCTTTTGCCGAAAAGCTGGCCAGTGGCGAAGACTGAATCAAGGGATATTCACCCTTCGACAGGCTCAGGGCGAACGGTAAAACCAGCGGACATTCACCCTTCGACAGGCTCAGGGCGAACGGGGTTTAGCTCAGGGTGAACGGGCTTTGAGTCTCAGAGTAAATTGGGATTTACGCCCATAAATTTACCGTTCGTCCTGAGCTTGTCGAAGGAAGCTTGTCGAAGGAAGCCTGTCGAAGGGTGAACAGATATACTGGCCCACAGCCTGACAGAAATATTTCACGTAACTTGCTTCCCCCTCACCTGGTTTTGGTACGTTTCCTGCATTTATCCATATTAACTCAAGTTTTTAGCGGATGTGTCGAAATGTGTATCAATACATCAGCTTGATTGTCTGCTTAGTTTGATAGAAATCAATCAGATACAATATGCCAGGTAGTTTCGTTGTTTGTCCCGGAGTCGGATATTTGACGTCGCGGTCTGCGGGCTACCGATCAAGAGGAGAAAGTTTTATGAATGAGGCAGTGGCAAGCGCGCAGGACCCGATTATTCAGTGGGTGACCTTTCGGCTGGATAACGAAAAGTATGGCATCAAGGTCATGCAGGTGCAGGAAGTACTGCGTATGACCGAGATTGCGCCGGTTCCGGGTGCGCCGGATTATGTGCTGGGGATCATCAATCTGCGCGGTAACGTGGTCACCGTGATTGATTTGCGCCGCCGTTTTGGTTTGATGGAGGCGCAAGCTGATGATGCTACCCGCATTGTCATCGTTGAGGCAGAAAATAATGTGGTCGGGGTGTTGGTGGATAGCGTGGCCGAAGTCGCTGACATACATGGTTCAGAAATTGATACTGCCCCCAATGTCGGGAATGATGAAAGCTCCAAATATATTCAGGGGGTGTCTACTCAGGATGGTGAATTACTGATTCTGGTCGATGTCAACAAATTGCTGACCGATGAGGAATGGAGCGATGTTGCGACGTTATAATCGCCGTGTGCGTCAGCCCCTTCCCAAATGATGAAGCATGGTCGACATTGCTAGCATCAACCCGCTGGTACCCCGCTGGCCGGCCCGGCCGCTAAAACCTTCCGGGCAGGGAAGCGAACGCAAGCAAAAAAAACAGCAGGACAATAAAAAAGAGAGACAAGACAAAGGGGATGACAAACATTCCCCAAAAATAGATGAATACGTATGAGGAAACGGGGATGAACACAATTCTGGCGATTGTTACTGAAATGAATGTTTCCATCTGGGCGTTGATTTTTAGCGTGGCTCTGCTGCTTCTCGCCCTGTTGCTGTTGCGGCGCCAACAGGCGCAGACGCAGAGTAATACGGAACTGCTGCAATGCACACAGAATGATCTGCGCGCCCTGATCTCAGCCTCGCTCGGCATGGGGGGACGCATGCTTGAAGTGGAACGTCGCCAGCGGCGTCTGGCCGAACGACAGGAACTGGATATCTATGATGCGGCCAACCCGCCCTATGAGCAGGCTATTCGCATGGTGCAAAGCGGCTCAAAAACAGAAGAACTGGTGGATATCTGCGGCCTGAGTGAAACCGAAGCCGAGCTGATTAAAATCATGCATCGTTTCGACAAGGCCAGTTAACAGCGTAATCGCTGAGGATTTATTCCTCCCTGCTTGCAGCGAATATCGTGCCGGGCCTGATTTTTAGGCCGCCTCTCTTTCAATCGAATACTTGATTTGATCACGATCACGGCTTAAATAGTCGAATGAGTTGCTGTAAAACTCAGGGACAATAGAGTAGAGTGCGGCTTCCCGCTTATCGGTACAGGTTCGATGGACTCGATGATAAATGTCATGCTGGTGGATGATCACGATCTCGTGCGCACCGGCGTCAAACGTTTGCTGGAAGATAACGGGGGCTTCAGAATTGTTGCTGAGGCCACCAGCGGAGAGCAGGCCCTGGAACTCATTCGCGAGACCCATCCCCAGGTCGTGTTGATGGACATTAATATGCCCGGAATCGGGGGGCTGGAAGCCACGTCCAAATTGCTGCGGCAAAAAGCGGATCTGAAAATTATCATAATCTCCATGCACACCGATGAGCTGTTTCCACAGCGAGTGCTCAAGGCGGGTGCCATGGGCTATCTCACCAAGGGTTCACACATTGATGAAATTGTGCATGCAATTCATGAGGTGCTGGCCAATCGCCATTATATTACGCCGGAAATCGCCCAGCAGCTGGCATTGGCGCAGGTTGAAAAAAGTGGGCTATCGCCCTTCGACGGCCTCTCTGCCCGGGAGTTGCAGGTGATGCTGATGATGATGGAAGGCAAGAAAATTAATGATATCTCTGAAGCACTATGCCTTAGTCCAAAAACTGTCAGCACCTATCGCCACCGTCTGTATGAGAAGGTGGGGGTAAAAAGTGACGTGGAACTGGCGCGTCTGGCGCTGTTTCACGGGCTGATTGAAAATGTCCCGTTCAAAACCTAGGCAAAACTAGAAAATAATAAGAAACATACAGATAGAGCTGATTTTTAATTTTAATTCGAGTATTTTTGCGTGTCCAAAGCCCCGTTTTCCCCTGATATTTTCAATCCGGACTGCCATCTGTGTCCACGGCTCAGCCAGTTTCTTGATAGCGTCAAAGTCGATTATCCAGATTACCACTGCCGTCCGGTAGAACCCTTTGGCCTCAAGCATCCCGGTCTGCTTATCGTGGGTCTGGCGCCGGGTAAGCACGGCGCCAATGCGACCGGCCGGCCTTTTACCGGGGATCATGCCGGGATCATTCTATATGAAACCTTGCACAAGTTCGGTTTTAGCAACCAGCCTGATGCCACTGCGCGGGATGATGGCCTTAAGCTTAAGAACTGTCGCATTACCAACGCGGTGAAATGTTTGCCGCCGGAGAACAAGCCCACCGGGGACGAAATCAAAACCTGCAATTCATATCTGAAAAGCGAGCTGGCAGGGCTGAAAAAGGGAACCGTAATTCTGGCGTTGGGCGGGATCGCACACAAGGCAGTGATTTCTGCCCTGGGGCTGAAACAGATCGATCACCCCTTTGGTCACGGCCTGGAATACCCTTTGCCGCATGAGCAACAATTGCTCACCTCCTATCACTGTAGTCGTTATAATACCCAAACCCGGCGCCTGACCACGGCCATGTTTGAACAGATTTTCAGGAATATCCGACGCATACTGGATAAAGGCAGCGCCTAATTATTTCCTCAGCCCGTGCTGAGTCCCTTAAGGACGCCATGATTGATTTTGTTCGCCCTGAGTCCTTCGGCTTCGCTCAGGAGAGTCTTGTCGAAGGGTCGGCACGAATGGAATTAATCAGTGCTTCTCTGATGGAGCTTAACCCGCCCCCGAATGCATAATACCGGTTTTTCCTTATGAATCAGGCCGCGACCCCATCGTCTTCTAATAGGCCGTCCTTCGACTCCGGCGCCTTTCTCAAGACCCTGCCGGGAAAGCCTGGTATCTATCGCATGTGCGATGAAAGCGGCACGGTGATCTATGTCGGCAAGGCCATTAACCTGAAAAAACGGCTCGCCAGCTATTTTCGCAAGAACCTGGACAGTCCCAAGACCCAGGTTCTGGTGTCGCATATTCATGCCATTGAGGTTACGGTCACGCATACCGAAACCGAAGCGCTGTTGCTTGAAAATAATCTGATCAAAAGCCTCAAGCCGCGCTACAACGTCCTTTACCGGGACGACAAGAGTTACCCGAGTATTTTTCTTTCCAGCGAACACGACTTTCCCATGCTGTCCGTGCATCGCGGGGCGCAACGGCGCAAGGGCCGTTATTTCGGTCCCTATCCCAGTGCGGGCGCAGTCCGTGAAACCCTGAGCCTGCTACAGAAACTGTTTCCTGTGCGCCAGTGCGAGGACAGTTTTTTCGGCAACCGTTCCCGTGCCTGTCTGCAATACCAGATCAAACGTTGCACCGCGCCCTGTGTCGGTCTGATTTCAAAACAGGCCTATGCCGAGGATGTCGAGCATGCGGTGATGTTCCTGCAAGGCAAAAGCCATGAGGTGATTGATGCGCTGGTCAGCAACATGGAACAGGCGGCGGAAAAGCTGGATTTTGAACAGGCGGCCCGTTATCGGGATCAGATTGCCAGCCTGCGCCGGATCCAGGAAAAACAGTATATTAGCCAGGAGCAGGGCGACTTTGATGTGATTGCTGCGAGCACATCTGGCGGTCTTGGCTGTATCCAGATTTTCACTATTCGCGGAGGCCGCAACCTGGGGAACCGGAGTTTTTTCCCCCGCCAGGTCGAGATGTCCGTAGAGCACGCTGATACCACTGGAAATGCCGCCGCCCTGCTGGATGCTTTTTTATCCCAGCATTACCTGGCCGTGGAAGGCGGGCAGAGCGGTCGGGATATTCCTACAGAAATTCTGCTGAGCCATATGCCGGAGAATATGGCGTTGCTGGAGCAGGCTCTGAATATACAGGAAGACCGTAAAATCCGTCTGGCAACACGTTTGCGCGGCCAGCGCGCACGCTGGGTGAAAATGGCCCGGCAAAATGCCGAGCAGGCTCTGAGTCTGCGGCTTAGCAGCAAGGCCAATATGCTACAACGCTTTGAAGCCCTGCAGGAGGCGCTGGAGCTGACAGACATGCCCGCCCGGCTGGAGTGCTTTGATATCAGTCACACTATGGGCGAGGCGACAGTGGCCTCCTGCGTGGTGTTTGATTTAAACGGACCACTAAAATCAGATTATCGCCGTTTTAACATTCAGGACATTACCGGCGGTGATGATTATGCCGCCATGCGTCAGGCGCTTTCCCGCCGTTACCGTCGCCTCAAAGAAGGTGAGGCCAAATTGCCGGACATTCTGTTTATCGATGGCGGCAAAGGTCAATTGTCACAGGCACAGGTGGTCCTGGAAGCGCTACAGATCAAAGGTATCCTACTGGTGGGTATTGCCAAAGGGCCGGAACGCAAACCCGGTAAGGAGGTACTCTGGCTGAGTCAGATTGACTCTGATTTTGATCCAGACGCTGGCTTGTTGGATGCCGTGCGTGAGATTATACTTTCTTCAGATGCACCGGCCCTGCATCTGATTCAGCAGATCCGTGACGAAGCCCACCGCTTCGCCATTACCGGACACCGGCAACGCCGCCAGCGCACGCGTAACACATCGGTGTTGGAAGCCATTCCGGGAATGGGACCCAAACGCCGTCAGGTGTTGCTGAAACAATTTGGCGGTCTGCAGGAAGTCGCGCGCGCCGGAGTGGAAGATCTGGCGACCGTGAGCGGGATCAGCACTGCGCTGGCGCAACTGATCTATGATGCTTTTCATACGGATGGAAACGAATAAACATGCATTTAACCCTGCCCAATAAGCTGACCTTGCTGCGCATCGGGCTGATCCCGATCTTTGTGCCGGCATATTACCTGCCCCTGTTCGGCCTTAATAATTACATCACCACCGGGCTATTTTTTATTGCTGGTGTCACCGACTGGTTTGACGGCTATCTCGCACGCCGGCTCAAGCAACAGTCAGATTTCGGCGCTTTTCTTGACCCTGTCGCAGACAAACTCATGGTCGCCACCGCCCTGATTATGCTGGTTAGCACCCATCCCGGTCCCTTGCTGGCGATCCCGGCCGCTGTTATCATCGGTCGTGAAATCGTTATTTCCGCTCTGCGTGAGTGGATGGCTAATATTGGTGATACGACCAGAGTGGCCGTGTCGATGATCGGCAAAATCAAAACTACCGCACAGATGCTGGCCATCGGCTTCATGTTGTTCGAATATCCTATTGGGAGTTTCCCCACCATGCTGATTGGCTACCTGCTACTGTACACGGCAGCCCTGCTAACACTGTGGTCAATGGTGATTTATATCCAGGCCGCCTGGCCCAGCCTGGTAGGCGAACGTGATGATAATAGAGAGAAAACCTCTTGACATAACAGCCTGCATCGCTAAAATACCCAGCTTCTTTACAGGCGGGAATAGCTCAGTTGGTAGAGCACGACCTTGCCAAGGTCGGGGTCGCGAGTTCGAGTCTCGTTTCCCGCTCCAGGTTCCAGAAACCTCGGTTATCCGGGGTTTTTTTATAGTTGTAATTAGTTGTAAAGAGTACAATAACAAGATCGGCTGGGTGGCAGAGTGGCTATGCAGCGGCCTGCAAAGCCGTGGACGGCGGTTCGATTCCGCCCTCAGCCTCCAAATTCTATCGACTTTCCCTCATATTAATTGTTGCATAAGTATTTGCACCATAGCCCCCTCTCCCTCGGGGAGAGGGTGGGGGTG